>ENA-UOJF01002430-UOJF01002430.1-human-gut-metagenome-genome-assembly--contig:-P74-NODE-2430-length-10438-cov-166.884138_pt1 | contig 10438 bp, 6 predicted proteins | sample MGYA00242344_ERZ723891 | MGnify/ENA metagenome assembly ERZ723891 | reverse complement strand
GATTCTTTGAACTCTCCCCGGCGTATGAGTCGATTCAGACTGCTTGTATTGGACGTGCCGTGTACCGAACGGTACGCACGGTGCGGTGAGAGGACGGGGGTTAATCACCCCCTCCTACTCGATTACCGTTCGATAGAAGAAACGTGCGCGAAAGGAGCGCACAGAAAAGAAAGGAACCATATGAGTAACCAAGAAACCAATCAGGAACAGATTCAGTTCCCGGCTCAGCAGGAACTGAAGCATCTCCGCACCCGCTGCGGGAAGGTGTACGCGCTGGGCAACAATCGTTTCCGGGCGGTGGTGCAGACCACGCCGGTTCATGAGTACGACGCGGCGACGCACCAGTGGGTGGAACTGTCCGCCGAAAAGCGCCAGCAGATGGCGGCGCAGGCACACAGCCCGATTGCGACGTTCGCGGATAATTCGGCGGATTCTGCCGCGGGCATCCTCGATACCTACGTTAAGGAAGGTTCGACGCAGAACTTTTCGCACGACGAGCGCTTGTGGATCAGCAACACGAATTACTACGGCAACCGTTTGACCTACTTGAAGGTGGTGGATTTGCCGCGTCTGGGTGCGAATCACTTCATCACGTCCGCAAAACTGTGCGTTCGCAACGTCTACGCGCCGACGGCGGATACCGCCATCATGTGCACGGAAGTGCTGGAGGACTGGAATCCGGAGACGATCACCTATGACCACCAGCCGGATGTCAGCGGCGTGTATCAGGACTACTGCCGGGTGCTGAAAAATCAGTATTCGTGGAAGGAGTTCGATGTCACCAATCTTGCGCGCAAGTGGTATTTGGGCGACAATCACGGCGTTCAGCTGAGCGCGCCCAAAAGCGAAAGCAGCTTTTCGCAGCTGCATTCGAGCGAAACGGCGAATCAGCCGTACTTCGTGCTGGAATACGCGAGCCTTGCGGGCTTGGAGAGCTATCTGACTTACGACCATCAGTCTGCTGGCTTGGCAGGGACTGGCAGTGTCAGCCTCGTCAACGGCAACCTGATCTTCTCCCACGCCGACACCGCGATGAACGGCAATCGTCTGCCGGTTTCCGTGACCCATTACTACAATTCTTGTGACAGCGACAAAGACGAGTTCGGCATGGGCTATGGCTGGCGGACTTCGCTGCATCAGACGCTGCACAAGGTGCTGTACAATGGCGAAGTGGAGTTCGTGTATACGGACGGCGACGGCACGGAACACTTCTTTAAGAAGAATGATAGTGACCAAAAGAAGTATTCCGATCAGTCCGGATTGTCTCTGACGTTGGAAATCGGGGATGAGAATATCACGATTACCGACAAGGGCGACAACGTGATGACGTTCCCGCTGGTATCTGACACGCCGACGGAGGATGCGCCGGAAACTGGGAAGGCACTGATTCAGAAGATTCGGGATGCGGTCGGCAACGAAGTCACGGTGACGGCGGTGGCGGATTCGCCGCTGAAAATCGCTTCTGTGACGGACGGCGCGAACCGAGTTACGACGCTCCATTACTCAGACGGGCGCTGCGACCGGATTCAGACACCATGGCAGAATGAAAACAGCTGCGTGCGCTTCAACTATTATAATGAAGAAACGCTGTACATTACGCACGAAGATGGGCGTATGAGCAAGTACGAATACAAAGTGTTCAATGGCTATCACCTGCTTGTGTCGGCATCTGCTATTGAAAAACATGTTGACCAGCAGCCGGATAAGAAGCTGGCGGACGTGACTTACAAGTACAGCAACACGAACGCCATCGACGGTCTGCCGCACTGCATCACCCACGCGACCGTGACGGGCACGAAGAATGGCACGACGCTGACTGCGGCAAACGTCTCGTACACTTACGGCAACCATATGGCACTAGTCAAGAATGAAATTTCCGGCAATACACTTCGCTACCATTTCAACGATGACGGCAATCAGGTCAGCGTGGATGACGAGCTGGGCTACGCGATGTACACCCGCTACGACCGCACCGACGACAACGCAAATGCGCCGATTAACCATGCCACGGAACGCTCTCGGATGCAGCGGGTTGTGCGCAACCTCCTGCTTGACCCGATGTGCGAGGAAAACAGCAGCGTATGGGAGAAAAGCAGCACGGGCACGATTACGCGCGACCAGTCCACGCGGCAGTTCGGCCTCGTTTCGTATCGGCTGACGATTTGGTCGAGCGACTGCGTGTATGTCCGTCAGGCAGTGACGCTCACGCCGGGTAAGTCGTACACGTTGTCGGGATATGTGCGTTCTGGCGGCCCGCGCGGTGTGATGCGCGTTGTGTATACCGTCGGCGGACAGGAAATTACGCTGGATTCCGAACCGGGCAAGGTGTGGGAAAAGACGGACAACATGCCGTATGAGCGTGTGTCGGTGTCCTTCACGCTGCCGGAGAATGCAGAACCTAAGGTTTACTGCATGGCGTACTGCGACATGCAAAACGGCTTCGCGGGCGGCAATTGCTGGTTCGATGCGATGCAGCTGGAAGAAGGGCTGACGCTGAATCATTTCAATATGGTTCAGAACAGTGACTTCTCTGTGAACGGCACGGACGGCAAGCCGAAGGCGTGGACGGTTGGTAAAAACGATGCGTCGTATGTTAAAGTGCTGCCTTTGGAGACGCCGAAGGATGAATTTCACGCGCCGGACTGCTTGAAGCATGACAATACGCAGAAAATTCGTCTGGCAGGTCGCTATGACCGCACGGTAACATACTACCAGCAGTTCCGGCACTACGGCAAAATCGGCGACCGCTTCACGGTGGGCGGCTGGTGCAGCTCGTTCGCGAAGAAGAACGATCCGGACAATTCCGTTTACTGCCGAATTACCGTTCAGTTTACTTCCGCTGACCCTGTGACGGACAAAAGCTACTGGGCGACGGGCGGTTCTGCGGTCTTCAATGCAGAAGAAGGCAACTGGCAGTTCGCGAGCGCGGGCATTGTCGCGCCCAACAACTGCACTTATATCCGCGTGGTCTTGCAGATGAATCGGCAGATGAACTTCGCGGATTTCACCGGCATCTACCTGTACCCGGAAGCGTTTGGTACGCAGTATATTTATGACAAAAACGGCAACCGCAAGACGCGGAAGATGCTCTACGGCGGTCAGGAGAAATCTGAGTTCGACGATGCGGACAACCTGACGAAGCACACCGCCGCGGGTCGCACGGTGTCCAGCACCTTCCATTACGGCGATACGGAAGCAGAGCAGAAGAAGCATCTGCTGCTGAAAAGCATTGCGCCGCTGGGCAGCGTCAGCACGTTCACTTACGATGCGTTCGGGAATCCGCTGACGAGTCAGGTGCAGAATGCGGATGCGAATCCGAGCTACTTCATCCGCGGCGAGACTTCGTACACGGATGACGGCAATTATGTTACCGAGCAGAAGGACGCGCGCGGCAAGATTGTGCGCACGGAAACCGACCCGGAGCGCGGCACGACGACGAGCGTCACCGACGCGAAGGGGCAGAAGGTGACGTATGAATACGACAATCTGCGGCGAATTGTAAAAACTTCTGCAAAAACGGGCGCAGAAGCAGGAATTCCGACAGTACATAACGAATATACCTATGACGAGCAGCGCGGGAATCTGGTCGAAATCCGTCACAATACGGACGGGAACGCCGCGAACGACGTGGTGTATACTTTCGAGCAGGACGCGCTGGGTCGCCAGACGGCGGTCAAGGTCGGGAATCAGACCACGGGAACGCTGATTCATTCGGCAACCATCTGACGAATGCCTTTTCCGCCATCTGCTGCTTGCAAAAATCTCGATTTACCGCCAGTAAACCTTCGATTTTTGCAATTGCATCTGACGAAAAATTCATCCGCCATCTGGTCACCTCATTTCATCAGCGTTCCCTGTCGCAGAGCCAGTATCAGAACGATCCGACGAAGCCGAATTTCGGCACGCTGACCGCGACGACATACGGCAATGGGGCGAAAGTCAGCAGTCGGTACGACGATTTCAACCGTGTGACGGGGGTGGTGTACGGCGAGGAAACCGCGCCGCGATATGAGTATGACTACAACGCTCAGGGGAAAGTGGCACGAGTCCGCGACAATCTGCTGAATCGGACGACGCAGAGCGAATACGATTTGGCGAATCGCCCGGTGCGCGTAAAGACCGCAGAAGTTGGTCAGCATGTGTACACGGGACAGGTCGCATACGACAACGTGTACGGCAATCTGAGCGAATTTACGGAGAAAGTGGGTGAAAATCGACAGGAATTCGGGACGAAATTCGGCTATGATGACGAAAATCGTCCGACGTCGCTGACGTACAGCATTGGTGCGACCACCATTGGGCAGAGCACGACGACCATTGACAAGCTGAATCGAACGACGTTCTCGGCGGTCAAGCTGGGCAGCAAGACGTTCACGAGCGAATACCATTTCGCGGCGGGCGGCTACGGCACCGGCAGCGTGACGAACCTCGTTGCGTCGATTACCCAGCCCGGCTGCAACTGCGGCTACGGTTACGACGACAATGGCAACATTGCGAGTGCGACGCTGAACGGCAAGTGGACGGGCTACACCTACGATGCGCTTGGGCAGCTGGTGCAGGTCAACGACCACAGCGACACCCGCTCCGGCGCGAGTGGTACGACGTGGAAGTACACCTACGACCTCGGCGGCAACATCTTGAAAAAGGAACGCTTTGCGTATGCCGATACGACGACTCCTCTGGAAACCGTTACCTACGAATACGGCGACGCGAACTGGCGCGACAAGCTCACGGCGGTCAACGGCAGCACGATTCGCTACGATGCAATTGGCAATCCGCTGAATGACGGGACGTGGACGTACACTTGGCAGAACGGCCGGCAGCTGCAAAAGATGCAGAAGTCGGGCGTGACGGCAGAGTTCGTCTACAACGCGGACGGCTTGCGCGTGCAGAAAACGGTCAACGGCGTGGTGACGAAGTACACGCTGCACGGCAAGAATGTTGTGCATATGACTTCCGGCACGGATGAACTGCACTTCTTCTACGATGCGCAGAACCGCCCGGCGGTGGTGGTGTACAACGGAGTTCCCTATGCGTATGTCAAGAGCTTGCAGGGCGACATTGTTGCGATTCTGGATGAGAATGGCAATACCGTCGTCAGCTACGGCTATGATGCGTGGGGCGCGCCGCTGTGGTGTACCGGTGAACTGGCGGAAACGCTGGGGATGGTGCAGCCGTTCCGCTATCGTGGGTATGTGTTTGATGAGGAGACGGGGCTGTACTATCTGCGGAGCCGGTACTATAATCCGGGGTGGGGAAGGTTTGTTAATGCGGATGCAGAGATTGCAGTAGAAGCAAAATTATGGGATGCAAAACTGTTTCTCTACTGCGCCAATAATCCTGTTCGCTATACGGATGATGGTGGCAATAGTTTCTGGGATGTACTTGCAGATTGCGGAAAAGCACTATTGGTAGCTGCAGTTGTCGTTGCAGTAGTTGCAGTGGTTATAGCTGCGACTGGTGGCGGTGGTGGTTTTGCTCTTGCAGCAGCAGGTGGTGAAATTATCAGTGGTGCTGCTGTGGCAGATGCTGCGATGACAACAGCGGTTGCGGCGGGGGCAACAGGTGCAAGCTTAATGTTTGCATCAAAGCTAGGAAAAGAATATGAGGATGGCAATTACTCAAATCATACCAAGTTAAACAACGTATCGGAGAATGAAAAATTTGAGGAAGCGCTTCGTCGGCTTAAAAGAGATTATAACCTTAATTTGAATCGTGGGCAACGCCGCCGCCTGCATGATGAAATTACTGGTATGGGTTATAGCATACTGGAAATAGTTGCGGAAGGATGGGCAATGTTTGGAGGGTAAAATGGAAGATAGATACCGCATTGACATGCTTTTGGGATGCTGTCTGCTGACGGTCGGTCGTGCCGCTGATTTGGTCTGGTGGCAGTTTGAAAAGGACGGTATTCCCTATGCGTTGCATACGCAGTGCGCTTTTCGTGTTACGCACGAGGGCGTTTTGCTTGTAACACGCAGCAGCATTTACGATGTCTTTGAAGATAACGACGACCCGCACAATAATAGGGTGTTTGATAAGAATGTCGTGAAACTCAACCAATTGCTTCCTGCGAAAGTCTTGCAGGTTGAATGTTCACCCATGAATGATTTGCGCATTATGACAGGCAATCAACTGTGCATTGAGATTTTTGCTGATAATGATGCGGAGTATGAGCAATGGAGGTTTTTCAGGCGGCATGTCGATGTCCCGCATTTGGTTGCGTATACGGGGCATAGTGACTATGAATGATTTTATTGCTTGAACATCTATGCTTTGAAACCATGCTCAAACCATTGGAAAACTGGCTTTTATTTTATAAATGCATAGTACAAATAAGCATGGTGAATAATCCTTGACTGTGCAAGAATAACTGCATCAGCCTATACGGCACACAACCGACACCAACTCGGCTGTGTGCCGCTTTTTCTATGCCTGAAAATTTTCTTCATTTTCGCCTTTCAGAAACTGAAATTCAGGCAGTCCGGAAAGGCTTGTAGGAAAATTTTTTGCAAAAGCAGGAAAAACCTCTTCATATAGCGAACACTATCCTTGCCCAGCGATATTGTTGCAATTCTGGATGAGAATGGCAATACCGTCGTCAGCTACGGCTACGATGCGTGGGGTGCGCCGCTGTGGTGTACCGGTGAACTGGCGGAGACGCTGGGCAAGGTGCAGCCGTTCCGCTATCGCGGGTATGTGTTTGACGAGGAGATGGGGCTGTACGATCTGTGGAGCCGGTACTATAATCCGTGGTGGGGACGGTTTGTTAATGCAGATGTGTTAATTGGTGCAGGAAAACTACTATCACATAACTTTTTTGCTTATTGCGCCTATGCGCCGGTTAGTTTTTCTGATAAACATGGGCAGACTCGTGAAAATAGCTTTTTTTATGAAACGACGATTGAAGATGTAGCTGGAAATTGCGCATGTCAAACAATTCCGGAAATTATTTTTAGAAATTATATAGGAGAATGGCCTTCTCCTGAAACTGTGAATAAGAAGGGGAAAGTACATGTAATAATAAATTACTTGGATTTCTGTAACGACGAGCTTGTAACGGTTATTAGCGATGAAGACCTTCTTACATTGAGTCGAATGTTGGCCTATGAAATTGATAAACGTTATGGTATCAATTTTGATTCAATTGATATTAAGCAAATGAAGGGAGAAATTGCCTTACATATGTATGGATATATTTGGTTTGGCTTGAAAAATTGTTATGATATTGATCTTGACATCTATTGCGATGGTTCGGTTCGAGACTCAAGGTGGCGTGTGAATTTCGCTGCCTCTTTATTTAAAAATTGACAAAAAGTAATGCGCTTGGAGGTGTATTGTCCTTGAAACAATTGTCATATTCTAAAAGTTCCTTGCTGATGTCAGTTGCAATGATTTTTGCAATACTTCCAATTTTCCAATTGGGTTTTCTGCCTGCATTTTTATTTTCTGAAGAGTACTTCTACACTATTCCTATTAGTAATATATTTGGAGATTTGTTTTCTTTTGGTTGCCCGATAATATATGCTTTTACTGTTTATGTGTATATGAGGACTGCTCCAAATGCGCCGCTATACCCAAGGCGGAGGAAAATAGTGCTTTGTTTTATGATTTTCGATGCTCCTGTTGTGTTGCTTTCATTAATAATGCTTGGGTATAGACTGCTGCTTGCTGTTTAATTATTAAAAACAATGCTGGATGTATTGAAAATAAAAAATAGTTTAGCATATCTGATATTAATGTACGAGCAAGTCAACAAGCATTGAGATTTTCTGAACTGCAATAATATTGAAATGCTGAATTTCCCGGCCCGTCGCGTCCTGTGCCCCTCGCACAAGCCGCCGACGGGCTGGCAACAAAATCTCCCCAAAAGCAGGAAAAACTGTTCCATATGACGAATACGAACCTTGTCCAGTAAGTCTGTCGCGCTTCTGGATTCAGCTACGGCTACGATGCGTGGGGCGCGCCGCTGTGGTGTACTGGCGAACTGGCGGAAACGCTGGGCAAGGTGCAACTGTTCCGCTATCGCGGGTATGTGTTTGATGAGGAAACGGGGCTGTACTATCTGCGGAGTAGGTATTATAACGCGGAGCGGTGCAGGTTTGTTAATGCGGATGCGTTGCTTAAAGGAGGTTTATATTGCTATTGCTTTAACGAACCTGTATATAGAAAAGATAGTTGTGGATTTGATTGGGATCAGAGTGATTTTGATTTCGAGGCGAACAGCGATTATTTTGGAACTTACGTTCGACCTCGAATTTATAGCTTTTTGCGCAAAGCGGTGGATTATAGGTATCCGGGAAAGAACCCGAAATATCATAAGAAGGATGTAGACAACAACGTCGGCTATATCCCGGCAACTTATTTTCCTGACGGTACGTTAAACAGACAAGGTGTTATAGACTGTTCTCATTTCAACTATGAGTCCACGGGCGTTGGCAACACTACAGCACCAAAGCGCTATGACGAAGTGCCGGATAAATACAAAGGAGCTTTGTATGATGAAGATGGTAACTATACAGTTCAATTGTGCGAAGGCATGGAAGTCTACAGCGAAGATTTTGGGCATACTGGAATGCTGATTTGGGAAAATATTGGATTCGGATATGAATGGTGTGTAGCACAGTCAACAAGCGAAACGATAACAAGATTCCATGTATATTTTGAAAATGACACACATAAAGGACCCAATATTACCTCCCTCGAACCGATAAGCGGCGATCGGAATTGGTTTCATTACACAGCACCTCGATATATGATTGATGAGAATGGAGATTAATTGAAAGAGAGGTATGATTAAAATGAGAAAAATAAGGTGGTTCGCTGTTTTGATTTTCCTGTTGCTTTTTTCGACTTGCAACGCATTTGCTGAGGAAGTCAGGCAGAGTCGTGTCAATCAGGTTTCAGTAACATACCAAATGAAAAACCGGAAATGGGGCTTCATAGACATCCTTACGGGATACAATAGCGGACCTCAATACGATGATATTTATGACGATTGCTACGAATCTGATTCCCCTATATTTGTCATGAAAGATGGTTTGTGGGGGTATGTGAACAGGGCAAACGGAGAAATTGTCATAGACTTCCAGTTTTCATCTGTTTATGGCCATCCGTGCTTTCGACATGGGTATGCGCTTGTGTCAAATGTAGTGGAAGGGGAAGATAACTCCATCAGCTACGATTCTTTTCTAATTGATACGACCGGCAGGAAAATCGAATTACCTAATGGATACCACGCCGTTACAACTGTGTGTGGAACGGAGAATACTATCGTAATCGGCGGAGATGATGCCAATAGTGATTATAGATATGGCTTATACCGTATTGGTGAGGGAATTGTTGTCTCGCCATCGTTTTACGAGATATGTGCAGGCGATTGTAACTATTACTGTTTTCGAGATGATTCTGGTCGAATTGGCATGATTGACCGCAACGGGAATGTGGTGTTAACACTCGCTTACACAGATGAGAATTCAACAATCCTGTATATGAGCCGGTCTTCACAACGTGGATATACATATTTTGGAGGCACAGGATACTATTCAATCGAACTCGAAGACGGCTCAAAAATCTTTATTGTCATAGACGATGATAGTTGCACATACAATGTTATTACGGTTCCGTAACGCACAAGTAAAAGAATGCTTGACATGCAATCCATGAATACAAGATAATGAATATAGCATAATGATCACAACCGATGCGAAGCCCGCCAGCTTCGCATCGGTCAAAGACATTCGTCTATGACAATGCGGCGTGGCGAGAGCAACGAGCGGCTGCCTGCATGGGAAGAATATTGTGCATATGACTTCCGGCACGGACAAGCTGCGCTTCTTCTACGATGCACAGAATCGCCCGGCGGTGGTGGTGTACAACGACACGGCGTATGCGTATGTCAAGAGCTTGCAGGGCGATATTGTTGCAATTCTGGATGAGAATGGCAATACCGTCGTCAGCTACGGCTACGATGCGTGGGGCGCGCCGCTGTGGTGTACCGGTGAGCGGGCGGAGACGCTGGGCAAGGTGCAGCCGTTTAGGTATCGCGGGTATGTGTTTGATGAGGAGACGGGGCTGTACTATCTGCGGAGTCGGTACTATAATGCACAGTGGGGACGGTTTGTTAATGCGGATGATCGTCTGAGTAAAAATGAAACTGACATCTGTGGTAAATCGTTATATGTTTACTGTAGCAATAACCCACTTAACCGAGTAGATCCCAATGGTGAGGCTTGGTGGGCATGGGCAGTTGGTGCTGCAGTGATAGTGGCCAGTATTGCTATTGTTGGTGTAACCATGGGTGGCGCACAGCAGGTCTTGCTGTGTTTTACACGGCTCTTGGAGCTATTGAAGGAGGTGTATGTGCAGCTGAGTCTGGAATAGTGAGTATTCCGCGCGAGATTGCGCAGCACGACCGCTCAAATTGAGCATCCATTCC
>ENA-UOJF01002417-UOJF01002417.1-human-gut-metagenome-genome-assembly--contig:-P74-NODE-2417-length-10490-cov-4.005462_pt1 | contig 10490 bp, 6 predicted proteins | sample MGYA00242344_ERZ723891 | MGnify/ENA metagenome assembly ERZ723891 | reverse complement strand
CTGTCTGTGTCATATCCTGAAAATACCGAAATACAATCAGTCTTTTCTCTTCTCCTTCCAATTTTTCCAGAATTTCCTCCAGAAAAATCCGGTTCAAAAGCTTTTCATGGCGATCCTCTTTTTCCGGAAGCCTGTCCACAAGCTGCAAATCCGTTCCATCTCCCTGATACACAATCTTGTAAATAGAATCCACCTCTGCAGCCGATTCCAGCGTCATCGCCAATTCTTCCATCGGCATATCCATAGCATCTGAAAGTTCTCTTAGATCCGGCTCACGGCCTAACTTTTTCTCCAGTTCCTCCCTCATTTTACAGATCTTATATTGATTCTCTTTTATGGAGCGGCTCACCTTCAGAATTCCATCATCCCTAAGAAACCGCTTAATCTCTCCAATGATCATTGGTACTGCATAAGTAGAAAACTTCACATCAAATTCAGGATTGAAATGATCTACAGCCTTCAAAAGCCCGATGCTTCCAATTTGAAAAAGATCCTCCATTTCCACCCCTCTCCCCAGAAAACGCCTGGCAACGCTATATACCAGTCCCATATTTTCCGAAAACAAAGTATCTCTTGCCTCTTTATCTCCCTGGTGAATGCGCCCAATGAGAGCAAGAGTGTGATCCATGCTTCCTCCTGATCAATTACCGATTTTTTTGCTCATATGCACACAGGTTCCTTTTCCAACCTGTGAGGTGACTTTAACCTCATCCATAAATGCTTCCATAAAAGTAAAACCCATTCCTGACCTGTCCTGATCAGCGCGGGTCGTATATAAAGGCTCCATTGCTTTTTCCACATCTGCAATTCCTATGCCATCATCCTCAATATCCAGATAAATTGTTCTCTCTTTTCTGACACACTTCATCCGTATCTTATGTACCTCTCCTTGATAGCCATGGATGATACAGTTGGTTACAGCCTCTGACACAGCCGTTTTCAAATCTGCTACTTCCTCCAGTGTGGGGTTCAGCTGGGTGCAAAATGCCGCGGCAGCTACCCTTGCCAACCCTTCATTCTCCGGACGGCTGTCAAAAATAATGGTCATTTCGTTGGAATTTCCCATCAGACTCCCCTCCCTTCCAGCTGCATCTCATTTTCTGTTCTTTCCAGTTCCAGAAATTTACTCACACCTGAAAGCCGCAGCAATTTTTCAATATATCCGTTTACATGACAGGCCTTCATGCAGCCAGAGCGCATCCCCAGAGCCCGGTATCTCCCCATGATCAAACCTACGCCCGAACTGTCCATAAAAACAGTATTTCCAAAGTCAAAACAAATGGTTCTGATATATATTTTTCCCATAATCCTGTCTGATTCTCTCCGGATCAGCTCAGAAGCCGGATGATCCAGTTCCTCAGGCAGTTTAATATTCAGACAGGTTCCCGTAGTTTCAAAAACAGGTTTCATAAATAAAATCCCCCTTTTTTACTCTATTTTGACCCTCTGCACAGAAAAAAGAAAAAGAGATGTGCAGGTCTATCCCGCACATCCCCGGTTCAGAGGTTTCTCATTATTGTAATTCAGAAATTTTTATTCATAATACTGAAAATCACCATCTTCATCATAATATCCGTTTTCGTCGCTGTAATCAGAATATCCGGATTCATCATACCCACTGTCACCAGATGCATCATTGTAAGAACTGTCATAACCAGAGGAATCCGTTTCAGAACCATCTGTTGTATTGTCAGTTCCATCATTGCTTTCGGAATCAGAGGAATCTTCGCTGCCCTCAGACTTACTGTCTTCCGTGATTCCAGACACACCAGTAGCTGAACAGATGGTATTATAAATTCCCATTACATCATCTCCCAGCTGATCTTCATAAACCTTCTGGATTTCCAATGCAGCTGCATCATACTCATTCTGTGTATAAGCTGCATACGCATTCAGAAGTGCCTGATAACTGGTACTCTTCTTCTGCTCGGCATCAAGCTGCTGGGTGATTTCCTCTGCCACATCTCCGGATTCCTTCGCCTCACCCTGGGCTTTGGAAAGCTCCGCACCCTGGCTGACCAGAGACTCGCTGTACTTTACAATCTGTTGATTGGCTTCTCTGTAAATCCCCTGCTTGATAGCCGGAACTGCCAGAAACCAAAATGCAGCCGCACCTGCTGCCACACCCGCCATAAGTGTCACAAACAGTGAAATTCTGGAATTTTCCCTGTAAACTGCCGGCTGTACCACAGTACTTCTGGAAATCTCATCCGAACCTTCTGTCTTGCCCTTGGCACCAAAAAGTCCTTTTTTCTGTTTCTCAAGTCTGGTCGTTACACCAGTTCTCTCATCTACTTCACGAAGAAAACGTAATGTAGTTGTATTGGTCTTATCAATACGAGCCGCCTTTTTCAAGGTTCTTCTTGCCTTGCCCCAGTCATGATTCTTCATATAGATCAGCGCCAGCAGGTGATAGCCTTTGATCAGCTTGGTATTCTGGTTCAGAATTTTGCGAAGCTGAATAGCAGCCATATCCTCATGACCTTCCCTGCAAAGAGCCAGGGCATTATTATATTTTCTTATTGTCTCATTAATAGCATCCAGTTTATTCGAATTCGCCTGAAGACGATTAATATATTCATTCGCAATATTCCGGGTAGACTGCAGATTCTTACTGATCACCCACTCGCTAAGAGCAGCGACCACCTCTCCCATTTCAAAATACACAAGACCCAGAAGATTTCTCGCCTGGATATTTCTCTTGTTAAAGGTAAGGCTCTGCTTCAGACAGTTAACAGCTCCTGAAAGGTCCCGGATACTTGCCTTCTCCAAGCCCTGATTGTAATAAAGTTTGGATAGATACTCCACCTTTTTCTGGATCAGGACGTTGCACCCGCAATGAGGACAGTAATCCAGATCCTTGTCAGCCAGGAACGCGCCGCAATTCATACAGTTCATTAAGTATCTCCTATTCTATTTCATCCTGCGTCCGCTTTTGGACTCCCTGAGCATTTCCTGAAGAATGTCCAGAATATCCGTCAGCTCTCTATCGTAAATAGCCTCTTCCGCGTCTGTCACATCCAGACAGGGCTCAAATTTCTTAAGTTCCTCTTCGTAATCGATCATAAAATTCCTCCACAGACTCCTGGAAAATCAACCAGAAATCCCATGTTTTCTTGCAGACAATTTACTTTTTCAACAAGAGTGTCTTAATCTCTCCCACCAGGTAAAGAGAACCCACGCAAAACAGCATTCCGTCCTCTCCTTTGGCCTCGTGCGCCATATGAAAAGCTTCTTCAATATTATCAGAGTTTCCAATATCCTTACAGCCTTCTTTGCAAAAGATCTCTGCCAGCTCCGCAGACGGCACCTCACGGTATCCCCCAACCTCTGTGGTTACAACTTTACGGAATTTTATTCTGCTGCAAATTGTATGGATCATATCCTGGTAATCCTTATCATTCACCGCAGAAAATAAAAGTGTCAGCGGATACTCCTTCTGAAACCGCTCTGCAGTCTCCACAAACCTGCGCACGCCATCCTCATTATGTGCACCATCCACGATCACGCCCGGCAAAATGGTCTCCATTCTGCCCTGCCATCTGGTATTTGCAATTCCTGCCTGCAGCTGTTCCATGGTCACCGGAATCCTGTCTTTCAGCACTTCCATAGTTGTAAGCGCCAGAGATGCGTTCATCACCTGATACCATGCAATAAAAGGAATATGGAACCTGGTATCCCCATAATAATCGTCCTCCAGGGAAAAATCAATGCCGTCTTTATTATTTCCCAGTACCTTTGCTCCAGCCTGAACTACTTTATAAGCCGGGCTTCCAAGCTCCTTTGCCTTCGCAGCGATCACTTCTGCCGCATCCTTGTCATTTCCATCATAGATTACAGGAACTCCCGGAACAATGATTCCAGCCTTCTCCCCTGCAATCTCTCTTACCGTATTTCCCAAAAACTGCATATGATCCAGACTGATAGATGTAATCACGCAAGCTGCCGGATTCTCTACCGCTGTAGTCGCATCCAGCCTTCCGCCAAGCCCGGTTTCCAAAGTCACATAGTCCACCCCTGCCTCTGCAAAGATCACCATTCCCATAAGAAACAGCATCTCAAAATAAGTAGGATGGTAACTTCCTTCAGCCACAAGCTCGTCCGCCAGCACTTTCACTCTCTCAAAAGCTTTCAAAAAGGTGTCATCATCAATATTCACCTCATTGATCTGAAACCGCTCGTTGATCTTCACCAGATGGGGAGACGTAAACAGGCCGCAGGAATACCCTGCCTCCCTGAGAATAGATGTGAGAAACGCACAGGTACTCCCCTTCCCATTCGTTCCCGCAACATGTATCACCTTAAACTTCTCCTGTGGATTTCCCAGTCTCCTCAGGCATTCCTTTGTATGCTCCAGGCTGTTCTTTTTTGTAAACTTCGGAGTCTCCTCAATATAAGCAACCGCTTCCTCATAATTCATAATCTTAACCACCATTTATCTATCGTATTTCATCCGTAACTTTTCATTCTCATCGTAAGTCTGGCAGAATATACTGCCTTCTGAATAGTTCCATTCCTCTACCATTATATAATAGTCACACCAGAAGTCCACCCCTAATCGTAACTTTTTATCCGACAAACCTCGCACAGAAGAAATCAGAGAGGTTCCGAAAAAATCTCATACGGCAGAATTTAGGGTTAAAAAAGAAGAGGACACAGTCGGAGCTCCAGCGGAGCAAATTTGTCCTCTCCTTTCTTCGGTTTCAGCAAAATTCTGATGTTTTTAATTTTTTTGGCCGCACACCGCGCTCAGAGCAGACCTGATGAGACCAGGTGCCCAGCCAGGAAACGTTCCTATCGGGAATTCACTTTCCACTGACTATCATACAATGCATAAACCGCTCTGTCAAAGCTCTTGCTAAGAGCCTTCCTCGTCGAGCTGTTACTTCTCTGTACAACTGCCAGTCTGTCAAAATCCGACAGCTCCGTACCCGAGATCACCAGCATGTTCGGACTTACATATGCCGTATCATACCACTCTCCATTCAGCTTCACCTGACTGGACGGGGTGAAATTCGTGCCTTGGATATAATAAGTCCAATCTGTATCCGATACTAACCGAATGGAATCTAAGGTCACATCATAAAGTCCCATCCGCATCTTCATTCTCTCAAAAGGATTTTCTCCTCCATAAGCATATCGCTGACCGTACAGCACATCATACTGCAGAGTTTCCAGATCGACCTGATAATTCTTGGTATTTCTTCTTGCCTGATGATATTTCATGATCGTACCCTCATGAATACCAACTCTGTCCAGAACCTCTGCTGCGATCTGATAAGAAGCCAGACTCCCATCTTTCTTGGTAAGTCCCATATTATCCCAGATTACATACTCCGTCTGGAAAAGATACTTATTTTTCAGATCCTCCACAGTCAGTCCCATAGTCGGCAGATGATCCCCATACATAACCAGGATTACATCCTCCGGATAGTCTGCCAAAGCATCTGTTAACTCTTTCACAAACTGATCCATCTCATGAATCTGATTCACATAGTACTCCCATTTACAATTCAGCTCATCCGTAGGAGAACCGGAAACTGTAATAGAAGGATTGTCCAGAATGGGCTCGCTTGGATAATCACCATGTCCCTGCACGGAAATGGTATACACATAATCCGGACTGTCAGTAGAATCCAGACACTTAATGATCTCATCCGTCAACACACTGTCTTTTACCCATCCAAGAGGATTCTGCAGGTTCTCATCTGCCATATACTCTTCAGAGGTAAAGGTGTCAAATCCCAGATTGGGGAAAACAGACCTTCTTCCATAGAAGTTGGCTTCATTATTATGTACCGCATGTGTGGAATACCCCAGATTTTTCAGAACATAGGGCACACTTTCACAGGTAGTCTCCTTAAGAATACTCTTATAAGGATATTCACCTGGTCCAAAATAGTGAAGACTCATACCTGTAATGGTCTCAAATTCCGTATTTGCCGTACCGGCTCCAACAGAAGGAACCTTGTAATATCCGGAAGAATACTCTTTCATCAGCTTCCTGAAGTTCGGGATTGGATCTTCAGAAATATCCAGGTAATTTACCAGTGTCGGGTCAAAGAAAGACTCAAGCTGAAGGAACAGAATATTCGGTCTCTTTCCATCCTCCTTGGTCTTTGGAAGATTGGACTCTGTCTTCTCGATCCGGTTAATCTCATCCTCAGAATAATCCCTCGGCTCACTGATACCTGTATTAAAAATAGTAGTCGCCAGACAATAAGGATAACCATAATCCTCATAAGCAAACGCGATATTGCCAAAATAATTAGACAAAACCCTTTTTTCAAGAGCCAGCTGTGTCACGCCTCCAAAAGCCACAAAACCAGCAATTACCAGCGGAATCACATACCGGTACTTAATCTTCTGTTCATACTTCGGTCCCTTGACCAGTAGGATCAAAAGCCCCAGCACCACAATTCCGATCAAAATACATCCGATCACCACACCATAAAACGGCAGATATTTCTGCATGATCGCAATACCATCCGTCAGCATATGCAGATCCGGTCCGGTAAATGGTGTAACACGGTTCATCAGAAGAATGCAGTTTACGATTCCCAGAAACAGCCAGAAAACGGAAACCACAACTCTCCAGAAGCACCGCCTGTGAAACAGATAAACGATCAGCATTGTAGTAAAAATAAACATCGTATTATAAGCAAATACCAACGGTTTTCCCGTCATATAATCCCAGGCCTCCACTACAGAGTGGCGGCACAGTGCCTCTATAAGGAAATAGAGCACTGCGCACCAGAGTGCCTGGAGAATCAGGGAAATCTTATTGCAAAATTTGCTCAGCTTCATGCAAAATCTCCTTTTTATCTCTTAAGCTGCTCAAGCTGTGTTTCAACCTTATCTTTCATCTCTTTGTACTTCGCAAGCTTCTCCTTCTCTGCATCAACCTTGGCAGCAGGAGCCTTATTTACGAAATTTGGATTATTCAGCATTCCCTCACAGCGGGCGATTTCCTTAGTCAGTCTCTCCTGCTCCTTTGTCAGTCTCTCAAGTTCTTTTTCCTTGTCAACAAGGTCTTCCAGAGGCATATAAACAACTGCATTGGAAACAACAACAGAAACTGCATCCTCACCGATACCAGTCTTATCCTGCTGAACATGGATTTCTTTTGCAAAAGCAAGGTTTGCAAAGGATTTCTTGCTGTTCTCATACATCTGACAGATAGCAGCATCTTTTCCAACAATGATCAGATGTGTCTTTCTGTTCTGCGGAACATTCATACTGGTTCTTGTGTTACGGATGCCGCGGACAACCTCCTGGAAGCTTCCGATTGCAAGCTCAGCCTCAGGAGAATTCCACTCGTCCTTATATACCGGCCAGTCAGAGATCATAATGGACTCTTCCTCCGGAAGCAGTGTGCAGTAGATTTCCTCTGTGATAAATGGCATAAACGGATGAAGTAGCTTCAGTCCCTGGGTCAGCGCTGTGCGAAGTGTCCAGAGAGCCTCGTTTGCCGCCTTTGGATCCTCTTCTGCCTTCCACAGACGAACCTTGGCGATCTCAATGTACCAGTCACAGAGCTCATCCCACAGGAAATCATAGATTTTCTGAACCGCAATACCCAGCTCATATTTTTCCATATTGTCGGTTACTTCTTTGATCACATTGTTCAGTCTGGAAAGGATCCATTTGTCCTCAGCGCAAAGAGAACCAATCTCCGGCTCCGTTACATCCTTTCCTTCCAGATTCATAAGAACGAAACGGGAAGCATTCCAGATCTTATTTGCAAAGTTACGGCTGGATTCTACACGCTCCCAGTAGAAACGCATATCGTTTCCAGGTGCATTACCAGTCATCAGAGTAAGACGAAGAGCATCTGCGCCGTACTTGTCGATTACTTCCAGCGGGTCAATACCATTTCCAAGGGATTTACTCATCTTGCGGCCCTGGGAATCTCTTACCAGACCATGGATCAGTACATGATGGAACGGTGTCTTGCCAGTCTGCTCAAGAGCAGAGAATACCATACGGATAACCCAGAAGAAAATAATGTCATATCCGGTTACCAGCACATCTGTTGGATAGAAGTACTCCAGTTCCGGTGTCTTATCCGGCCAGCCAAGTGTGGAAAATGGCCACAGAGCAGAGCTGAACCAGGTATCCAGAGTATCCTCGTCCTGATGAAGATGCGTACATCCGCATTTCGGACATTTTTCCGGCATTTCTCTTGCAACTACAGTCTCACCACACTCATCGCAGTAGTAAGCCGGAATTCTGTGTCCCCACCACAGCTGACGGGAAATACACCAGTCACGGATGTTCTCCAGCCAGTGAAGGTAAGTCTTGTCAAAACGCTCTGGAACGAATTTCAGATCTCCATCCTCAAGAGTCTTGATAGCAGCTTTTGCCATTTCATCCATCTTTACAAACCACTGAGGCTTGATCATCGGCTCTACGGTTGCATGGCAGCGGTCATGTGTTCCAACGCTGTGATTGTGCGGAACAACCTTTACCAGAAGGCCAAGCTTGTCCAGATCCTCTACCATGGCTTTTCTTGCCTCATAACGATCCATGCCGGCGTATTTACCACCCAGCTCATTGATGGTAGCATCATCATTCATGATGTTAATTTCCGGAAGGTTGTGTCTCTTTCCAACCTCGAAATCGTTAGGATCATGTGCCGGTGTGATTTTTACGCATCCGGTACCAAATTCTTTATCAACATACTCATCGGCAATAACCGGGATCTCTCTGTCTGTGAGGGGAAGCTTCAGCATTTTGCCAACAATGTCTTTGTAACGGTCATCATCCGGGTTTACTGCAACTGCAGTATCTCCAAGAAGTGTTTCCGGACGTGTTGTTGCAATTTCCACGAATTTTCCTTCTTCTCCAACAACCGGATAATTGATATGCCAGAAAAATCCGTCCTGATCCTCATGCTCAACCACTGCATCGGAAATGGAAGTCTGGCAAACCGGACACCAGTTGATGATACGGGAACCTTTGTAGATGTAGCCTTTTTCATATAACTTGATGAAAACTTCCTGTACGGCCTTGGAGCAGCCTTCGTCCATGGTGAAACGCTCTCTCTCCCAGTCTGCGGAAGCACCAAGTTTCTTCAGCTGGTTGATAATTTTTCCGCCGTACTCTTCTTTCCACTCCCAGGCATATTCCAGGAATTTCTCACGGCCGATTTCTGCCTTGTCGATGCCTTCTTTTTTCAGTTTCTCAGTAACCTTAACCTCTGTAGCAATAGCTGCATGGTCAGTTCCCGGCTGCCACAGTGCTTCGTAGCCCTGCATTCTCTTGAAACGGATGAGAATATCCTGCATAGTCTCATCAAGTGCATGTCCCATATGCAGCTGTCCGGTTACGTTTGGCGGCGGCATAACAATGGTAAATGGTTTCTTATCCGGGTTTACTTTTGCATGAAAATATCCGTTGTCCATCCATTTCTGGTAAAGACGTTCCTCGATTCCTTTCGGATCGTAGGTCTTTGCAAGTTCTTTGCTCATGATTTTCCTCCTAAAAAAAGAGCCCCTCACACAATTGTGTGAAGGGCGAAATTAACGCGGTACCACCTTCATTATGTGCAAAATGCAAAGTGCTGTTTTCCCTGAATGCATTTACAGCCTTCGCTCTGTTATACACATATCTCTTTCCTGTAACGCTGGAATTGCGTGAAAACTTACTGCAGATATCACTGCCTGTTCAGTTTCCCGGCTCAGAAGCTACCTTCAGTGAATGCGGATCTCGAAATGTCTTCCACCACAGTTATACCTGGACATTTCTCTCTGGGAGGGCATGCACTTACTCCTCTTCTTCAATGCCTTTCGCTGCAGCGACCTGATCTCCTTGTAAATAGCCGGAAAAAGCCGCCACTTTTCATGGATATAACTATAATTGCATTCTTCCGGCTTGTCAAGCTAATTTAAAAATTTCACAATTACACCACTCAGGAAGTCTCCCCCAAAGCGATGTTTTCTCAATACTTTTTATTCCACACTCTTTAAGGACTCTACCATATCAATGGTTTTCAGCTTAAAATGCATCACCCCATTCACCACAATGGAAAATATGCTTGTCAGAATCCCACTGTATAAAAAGCTCAACAGCTTAATATTACGTCCAAACATAACCGCATCCACCTCAACCGTGGTAATCACATACCTGTGAATGAGAATTCCAAACACTGCTCCAAACATAATTCCAAGCACTGTCAGGATCACGTTTTCCCGAAGCACATACTGGGAGACCTCTCCGTCATAGAAGCCGAGCACCTTCAAAGTTGCCAGCTCCCTCTGTCTTTCTGTAATATTGATATTATTCAGATTATACAATACCACAAAAGCAAGCATTCCTGCGGAAACGATCAGCACCAGGATCACCGCATCCAGAGTGCTCAGCATACGGTCAACCTGGGATGCCAGACTACTGGTATAACTGATGCTGAGAGCCCCAGGATAAGCAAGGATCCGGGTTCCTGCCATTTCCAGATCATCCTTGCAGTCTTCCTGCATAGTAAACACAAT
>ENA-UOJF01002408-UOJF01002408.1-human-gut-metagenome-genome-assembly--contig:-P74-NODE-2408-length-10512-cov-6.424405_pt1 | contig 10512 bp, 10 predicted proteins | sample MGYA00242344_ERZ723891 | MGnify/ENA metagenome assembly ERZ723891 | reverse complement strand
ATTGCGCGGCCGTCGTTTGCGTGGCCGCAAAGTTGTGTGGGCTGTTCGCGAATTATGCGCGGTCGGCCGTCATGTGCCTGCGCTTGGGGTGCTCGATAAGTAGCGCTCGCTTCTTGGCGTCCTCGGCGGTCGAAGCCGGTACGCCGTCGGAGGAGGCGTCGATGATGCGCTGCAGGTAGCCGTATAGGGTGTGCAGCTCGTCGTCATTCAGACAGTCCAGCATAGAGGGGCCTGATCAAAACCAGTTCACGAGGTCCTTTTTGCTTTAATCCCCGCTGAGAGCGCGTAGCGCCGGAGGATGATCGGATGCCGCGACGCCGAATCAAGATTCAGCCGCTCGCCGACCAGCCCGACCAGCAAGGAACCGGATTCGCGCATCGGCGGCATGCGCGCTGCTATTCGCGCTGAAACAGCATGGCATGGGTGCGCTGACACCGCGCCGGCGCAAAGGCCATCAGTGAAACTGGGGAATCGGATTGCAGGTGGCGGACGGTGCCCAAGACGAAAGATTCTCGTCCGGCGTTCAGCCGCCGTCGTTGGCCGTGATGATACTGGAGACCATGAAACTCAGGCGGCGGCAGCCAAGGGCGAAGTCGAGAAAGAGGTGACGGCGTGACACTTGAACAGAGGTCAGATAGCGCGGCGGCAGGCCACGAGGCATGTGACCAGCCGATCAGGAGCCTGGAAATCCTCAACCAATGCGTTCCGCTGTTCGAGACGCTGAAGGATCCGAACCGGCAGCAGTTGCTGGTGCAATTGGTGTGCCATGGGCCGCAGACGGTGGGGGAGCTGGCCGAATCGTCGGCACTGTCCCGCACGGCCGTGTCCCATCACATCAAACTGCTGGAACAAGCCGGATTCATCGAAATCAGCAAAGACGCCACCCGCCGCATTTGCTCGGTGCGTGCGGATCGATGGCTGCCGCTGCTCGATGAACTGTCTTCCGCCCTGAAAGCCGACCTTGCGGCGGCGGAGCAGTGCCGAGCATGAGCGACGATCAACGGCCGCAGGCGATTGAGGTGCGCGGTGCGCGCGTGCATAACCTCAAGAACATCGACATCGACATTCCGCTGGGCGAACTGGTGGGCGTGGCCGGCGTCTCCGGTTCGGGCAAAAGCTCTCTGGCGCTCGGCGTGCTGTATGCGGAAGGTTCGCGGCGCTACTTGGAAGCGCTGTCCACGTACACGCGCCGTCGACTGACTCAAGCCAGCCGCGCCCAGGTGGACGAAGTGCTGCATGTGCCGGCCGCGCTGGCCCTGCACCAGCGGCCCACTGTGCCCGGCATCCGTTCGACGTTCGGCACGATGACCGAATTGCTCAACAGCCTGCGACTCCTGTTTTCCCGCGTCGCCTCGCACGTGTGCCCGCATTGCGGGGCGCGCAATGAACCGACGCTGAACGTGGCGGCCGGCCTGCCCATCACCTGTGCTGGCTGCGGCAAGGAATTCCATGCGCCCGGCGCCGAATTGCTCGCCTTCAACTCGGCCGGCGCCTGCCCGACCTGCTCCGGCACCGGCATCGTGCGCGAAGTAAACCGCGCGGCCCTGGTCCCGGACGAGTCGAAAAGCATCGACGACGGCGCGGTGCTGCCATGGGGTTCGCTCATGTGGGACCTCATGAAACAGGTGTGCGGCGCGATGGGCGTGCGCACCAACGTGCCGTTCAACGAACTCACACCCGAAGAACGCGACATCGTATTCAACGGGCCGGCCGTCAAAAAGCATATTCTTTACAAGCCGAAGAAAGGCGACGATTTCGCCGAACTCGACTTCACCTACTTCAACGCCGTGTACACGGTGGAGAACGCGCTCGCCAAAGCCAAGGACGAGAAGGGCCTGAAGCGTGTGGTCCGGTTCCTCAAGGAAGGCCCATGCGCCGACTGCGGCGGCACACGACTGAGCGTCGCCGCCCGGGCCCCGCATGTGCGCGGGCTGAACTTGGCCGAAGCCGGCGCGATGACCTTGGACGCGGCGGCGGATTGGGTGCGCGGAGTGCCGGAATCCCTGCCCGCCGACATGCGGCCGATGGCCGCCAACATCTGCGAATCGTTCCTGGATGTGGCCCGACGGCTGCTCGATCTGGGCCTCGGCTATCTGGCGCTTGACCGCGCCGGCGCCACGCTTTCGACCGGCGAACGCCAGCGTGTGCAGCTCGCCCGGGCCGTGCGCAACCGCACCACCGGCGTGCTGTATGTGCTCGACGAGCCATCCATCGGCCTTCATCCCTCGAACGTGGACGGGCTGCTCGGCGTGATGCACGACTTGGTGGCGGACGGCAATTCCGTGGTGGTCGTGGACCATGATGTGCGTGTACTCAAAGCGTGTGACCATCTTATCGAAATGGGGCCGGTTGCCGGTGCCGAAGGCGGGCATGTGGTCACGCAAGGCACGGTCGGCGAGGTGGCGGCGAACCCCAGTAGTCGCATTGCGCCGTTCCTATCCGACCAGGTGAGTGCGCGTATACGTGAGCGTGTGGCCGAATCGCAAGTGTTCAGCCTTGGCCACATCCGCATGACAGCCAGTCAGCTGCATACGGTCAAACCGTTGGACGTTGATATCCCGCGCGGCCGGCTCGTGGCGGTGACCGGCGTCTCCGGCTCCGGCAAAACCACGATGGTACTCGAATCGCTGATTCCCGCACTCAAAGCGCAGGCGGCGGGGGAGCTGTTGCCGGAACACGTGCGCGAGCTTGAGACCGAGGGCATCCGTCGTGCGAATCTCATCGATGCCACGCCGATCGGCGCGAACGTGCGCTCCACCGTGGCCACTTATGCCGATATTCACGACGAATTGCGCCGCGCCTTCGCCCGCACGGACGACGCCAAGGCGGGCGGCTGGAAGGCTGGCGATTTCTCGTACAACACCGGCCGACTGCGTTGCCCTACGTGCGACGGCACCGGTTCGATCTCGCTCGACGTGCAGTTCCTGCCGGACGTTACCATCGAATGCCCGGATTGCGGCGGATCCCGGTATGCGCCCGAAGCCGGCGCGATTCGGCGTGCCGTTAAGGGAGACGCGCACCTTTCGTTGAGTCTGCCGCAGCTGAGGGCGATGAGCGGGGACCAGGCGCTGTCCGTGACCGGCGACCTCAAGAAGGTCCACGCGCGTCTGACCACCCTGCACGATCTGGGTCTCGGCTACCTGACGCTCGGCGAACCGACCCCGGCGCTTTCGGGCGGCGAAGCCCAGCGGCTGAAACTCGCCAGCGAAATGGGCAAGGCCCAGTCGGACGCGGTATTCGTGTTCGACGAGCCGACCATCGGCCTCCATCCGCTCGACGTTCGCGTGCTGCTGGGCGTGTTCGACCGGCTCGTGGTGAGCGGCGCGACCGTCGTGGTCATCGAACATGACCTCGACGTGATCGCCAATGCGGATTGGATTATCGATATGGGTCCGGGCGGCGGCGAAAGCGGCGGACGCATCGTCGCCACCGGAACGCCGGAACAGGTCGCGGCCAATCCGAACAGCATCACCGGGCGGTATCTGCGCTGACTTGTATGGCGGTCACGCGCCTTTGCATAGGACCCTGCGCGAGTAGGATAGCCGTCCATGGTGCAGATTCATGGCATTAGACGCGCAAGCGCGGACGCGAAATATCGGCAGATGACCGGGCAGCCGGTCAAACCGCTGATCCTCAAACTATGCCTGCCGGCCGTCATTTCCAATCTGGTGACTACTGCATACAACCTGACTGATACCTTTTTCATCGGCCAGCTCGGCACCGCGCAGTCCGGTGCTATCGGCATCGCGTTCTCCATCATGACCGTGATGCAGGCGCTCGGCTTCTTCTTCGGCAACGGCGCGGGCAACTCGATGAGCCGCGAACTCGGCAAGCAGAACAATGATCGCGCCTCCCGACTACTGGCCGTGGGCTTTGCGGGCGCGGTGATCTCCGGTCTGGTGATTGCCACAATCGGACTGCTGACCCTGCGGCCACTTGTCGTCATGCTGGGCTCGACCTCGACGATTGCCCCATACGCCGTGCAATATCTGACGCCGTTGCTGGTCGCCGCACCCTGCGTGTGCGGTTCGTTCGCACTCAACGGATTGTTGAGATACCAAGGTCAATCGGCGTTCGGCATGATTGGTCTGGTGTCCGGCGCGCTGTTGAATTTCCTGCTTGCGCCATTGTTCATTTTCGTGGCCGGTCTGGGGATTTTTGGTGCCGGCCTGGCCACCGCCATCTGCCAGACGGTGAGCTTCACGATTCTGACCACAATGAGCCGCAAATTCGGCGTGATGAAACTGTCCCTGCGCAATTGCAGGCCGGATGTGCTGCTCATGCGCGAAGTGGCCGGCGGTGGCCTGCCCTCGCTGATCCGCCAAGGCGCCGGCTCGATTTCCGTGACTTGCGTGAACATCGCCGCCAATCCGTTCGGCGATGCGGCCATCGCCGGCATGGCCATCGTGATGCGCATTATGCTGGGCGCCAACTCGGTGATCGTTGGTCTTGGCCAAGGCTTCCAACCGGTGTGCGGCTACAACTACGGTGCCGGCCTGTTCGCGCGCGTCAAAGAAGGGTACTGGTTCTGCGTGCGGCTCGCCACCTGCGTGCTCGTGGCGTTGGCGGTGTTGCTGTGGATTTTCGCGCTGCAACTGGTCGAGATCTTCCGCTCCGACCCGGCCGTGGTGGCGGTGGGCGTGGCCGCGCTGCACATCCAATGCTGCACGGTGATTCTCAACGGCTTCAACATGATGGGCAATATGATGACCCAGACCATGGGCCGCACCGGCATCGCCTCATTCCTGGCCCTGTGCCGACAAGGTCTGTTTTTGGCACCGATCGTACTGATTCTGCCGATGATGTTCGGCGTGCTCGGCGTGGAAATGGCACAATCGGTGTCCGACGTGCTGACATTCCTAGTCACTATCCCGTTCATGCGGCGAATCCTGCATGAATTGCGGTGAATGGTAGATGGCAACTATGAATAATCGAAGTGCAAAGCGGGTGCCGAGCGTCCCCTCTCCCGCGTATATCGAATCGCTGTACCGCACCATGGCTGCCGCCCTTGGCCCGACCGGATGGTGGCCGGCCGAGACTACGTTCGAGATCATGGTGGGTGCGGTGCTGACGCAGAATACGGCGTGGGGCAATGTGAATCGTTCGCTTGCGGCGTTGAACGCGGAGGGTGTGCTCGAACCCCATAAGCTGGCGATTATGGGGCCAGCGCATCTACAGGAACTTATTCGCCCGTCCGGCTTTTATGTCAACAAATCCAAGACGGTACAGTCACTGAGCCGATGGTATGTGGAGCGTTGCGGAGCCTCGCCTGAGGGCGCGGCAGATATTCCCGACGCCGAATTGCGGACCGAATTGCTCGGATTATTTGGTATCGGGGGCGAAACGGCCGACGACCTGATGCTATATGTGTTTTCGCGCCGCACATTCGTGGCCGATACTTATGCTCGCCGACTATTCGCCTTCCTCGGATTTGATGCGCCAGCCGGCTATCTGGCATTCCACAAGGCCTATTCGCCCGTGGTGCTGGATGCGAGCCTCAGCGTCAAGGATTTGCAGGAATTCCATGGGCTCATTGACGAGTTCGGCAAGGCCTACCGCGATGACGCGGCCAAAAGCGAGTCCTTTTTGGGTGGATGGAGGGCTTGACTGCACGGCGAATCGTTCTCAATAAGAAAAGTGTGAGGCCCGCACGGTGCCAATCGCACATCTGAATCCTTGACTGGCTGCGCTCGATGCTGGGTGTCGAAAACGAGTCTGTGACAGAATAGTTCGACCGACGCAATCGCCAAAACGCCGAACAGGAGCCAATGATGACCGAAGACAAGCCGATCGCCAAGCCGATTATCGATGATGCGACGCGCGAGAAAATGGCGCTTATGTTCTCTGGCGAGGTCTACCTGCCGGATGATGTGGACGGCTTTTTTGATCTGCAGGCCGCCCAGCGTGATCTCCAGCTCGAACTCAACGCCACGCCGCTGACCAACCCGAAGCGCCGTACCGAACTCATGCAGGCGTTCTTCGGCGCGGCGGGGGAGGGTCTGTACCTCGAATGCCCGGTGTATGCGAACTGGGGCTGCAATACTTATTGGGGCGAGCGCTGTTACGCCAACTTCAACCTGACGCTGGTGGACGATGGTGAGATCTTCATCGGATCCCACACCATGATCGGCCCCAACGTCACGCTTGTAGCCACCGGCCATCCCGTGCGTCCGGACCTGCGCTATCAGGGTGCCCAGTATTCGTTGCCCGTCCACATCGGCGAGAACGTCTGGATCGGCGCGAATGTCACCGTGCTGCCCGGGGTCACCATCGGGGACAACGCGGTCATTGGCGCCAACTCGCTGGTCACCAAGGACATCCCCGCCAACACGGTCGCCTATGGCAGCCCGTGCAAGGTAATTCGCGAAATCAACGAACGCGACGACGTCTACTACTGGCGCGACCGCCAATTCAGTGAGCGTTTTAAGCTCAAAGAGCAGTAGCGCGAAAGCTCACTCCCACACGTCGAGCTTGCGATTTTTGTAGAAATACTCGCGGTCCTTGTCGCCGATTTCACGCACGACCTCGCAGGGCGCGCCGTAGGTGACGGAGTTGGCGGGGATGGAATGTGTCACGACCGAACCGGCGCCAATCACGCAATTGTCGCCGATGGTCACTCCCGGCAGAATCGACACGTTCGCGCCGACCCACACGTTGCGCCCGCTGATCACCGGAATGCAATACGTGTAATGGTGCTCGCGCAGCACCGGCAACACGGGGTGGCCGGCGGCGCATTAGCACGGGGAACGGTTGAACGAGAAGTGGATTGGCATGTGATGGTATCGAACATACTGATGCGTGTGCCGCCGAGCCTGTCCAGATGGCTGCCTATATGAACCAGTGACAGGAAATCAGGGGAACGCGAGCGAGAGGAGTGTGCATGGGGCAGTTCGGCGTCATGATTGGCCAGTTGGTCGGATTTCTGATCATGCTGATGGTCGGGTATGGATGTGTAAGGCTTCGATTCTACGGTCAGACGGCGTTGGACGGCATGTGCTCGTTGCTGCTCAACGTTCTCATCCCCGTGCTCGTGTTCTCGAACGCCGTCGACGGCGCGGACCGCGCGCAGCTTGCCGCTAACTGGGGCGTGATGCTGCTGACCGCCGTGATGTACGCGCTGCTCATCCTGGTGTTCTGGCTGGTCGCCAAACTGTTGCGGCTCAAGGGCTCACGCAGCCACGTGTTCTAGGCGGCGCTGGTTTTCGGCAACGCCGGATTCATCGGCATTCCGTTGATTATGGCACTTTGGCCGCAGAACGGCGCGATTTACGTGGCGCTGATGTCGATCGTCGACCAGACGCTGCTCTGGACGTACGGCGTATGGCTGTGCGAGCCGGTCGCCGAAACGACTGGCGGCAACGCGATTGGCGCGCGAGGTGCGGTCGCGAACGGTTCGGTGAACGGCGCCGGTTCGGTGGGCAATGCTGGTTCGGCGAGCAATGCCGCAAACGGTGGTTCTCCGGTGGCCGCCCGCCCCTCGCTAGACACCCGCGTCCTCGGCCTGCTTAAACGATTCGTCAATCCCGCCTTCATCGGTGTGATGCTCGCCCTGATTCTGATTCTGCTCGGCGTCAAGGTGCCGGACATCATCCTGAAGCCGCTGCACACCATCGGCAATATGGCCACGCCGATGTCGCTAATCTACTTGGGCGGCCTGTTCGCACTGACCAAGTGGTGGGGCGTCCTCAAACGCTACGAACTCTATGTTGGCCTAGTCGCCAAGATGATCGCATTCCCGCTCGCCTTCTACGCGCTACTGACCGCGCTGACCGGCGCATTGCCGCAACTGCCGATCACCCATGACATGGTGCTGATGATTACGGTCATCGCCGGACTGCCGACCATGACCACCATTGCCATGTTCACCGGTCGCAAGAACAACATGCCCGAGTATGCGGTCGGCTTCGTGCTCGTAAGCACGCTGTTCTCGCTGGCCTCCTTGACCATCGTCTCGGCGGTCGTGTTCTGAATTGTCTCCTTCGACGAAAAGAATGCCGGGGCCTCCGGCGCTTGGAACCTCATTCATAAATGAATGCTGGCTATTCTTTTTACTACGAATCAGGAACCATTTTCTGTTGTTCTGACCGAAAGATAATTAAGCGCAAATGGCCTTTATCACATACTGTTTGCGGCCTCATCGACACAGCGCAGCGCGTTGAGCGTGCGTGGGTAGCCGATGTACGGCATGCACTGCGATGCCACAGTGATGAGGAAGTGTCGATCGTTGCCGATGCGCATATTGGCGTGGGCATGACTGGTCAGTTGCGGCTCGCACCCACCCTGGGCGGCAAGGAAGCAGAACGTGATCATCTCGCGCTGCTTCAGGTCGAGCCCGGTGCGGGTGTAGTAGTCGCCGAAGCAGTTGGCCGCCAGCCAGCGATTGATATGGCGCTTCTCATCGGGGCCAGACTTGTAGAAATTCTTCATGCCCTCGCCGAAGATATCCACTTGGGCTTGGGTGCCGGCTTCTCGTCTCGTTTCGGGAGTGGTGGTGGACTGCGAGGGCAGCGGCAGTGTGACTTCCTGCGCGCGCAGCACTTCGTTCAGTGCCGCGATAAACGGATAGACGCGGGCGATGCCTAGGTATGCCACAGCCTGATACGTCGCTTCCTTGATTTCCACCGGTGTGAGTCCCGCAATCATCGCGGCCGGCACAATGCCGCGGAATTCGGTGAGACTCTGGCTGCCGAGCAGCGTGGCCAGAATCGCCAGATAGCGGGTCTTGTCGTCTAGGTCGTTGACGCCCGGCTCGTTCGGGACCTCATCGAACGCGAAATTCTCGATGATTTCGGCCAGGTCCGGGTCGTCTTGGCGTAGCAGTTCTGAATTCGGGAAAAAGGTGTGGTGATACTCTTCTGCGGCGGGGGAGATATTGCTGGATTGGCCGCGCAGCGCGTCGTATTCGGCCTCGACCGGCTCCAGCCACTCGTTTGAAGCGCCGTCCACCACATTCATGATGGCGATGTGCGCGAAGTTGGAATTCGGCGCGGCCCCATGCCAGTGCTTGGTCTCCGGTGCCACGTACACCACGTCGCCGGGGTTGAGCTCGACCGGCTCTTTGCCCCACTCCTGGTAGTAGCCGCGCCCGCCCACGGCGATGAGGATCTGGCAGGCCTTGTGGTGAATATGCCAGTTGTTGCGGCAGCCCGCCTCGAACGTGACGTTGGAAACGTTGACTTCCTTGCCCGAGACCAGCGGCGCCAGATAGCTCTGCCCGATGAAATACTTGGCGTATGCGTCGTTCGGCGCGCCCAACGGGAACGCGCTGGGATTGGTGATGGTGCTGTGATTCTCTGCCATAATGCCGTCCTTGACCATGGATGCTTATATCGGCTTGCTGCCGTTGCACCACAGCGTAGGAACGTTTGGCCAATATTGCAATTGCCTGCAATGCATTGTTTTCCATGCAAAAAAGGCATAGAGAAGCTATCGCCGTATTATTTCGATACATGTGATTGGCACATGTGGTGGCGATATTTTTTAGGTTGCCATGTGCTCTCTCGTGTGATGAAGCGGGATAGAATGCAATGGGATACGTGGCAACAGGCGATGCAGTCGGAAAGAAGGCCTCACGATGGTCAGCACAGTGGATGATATCAAGACGATTGCGAACGTCGGCACGGGAACGATGGGCCACGCGATTGCGTTGCAGTTCGCGGTAGCCGGATATCCGGTGCATTTGGTGGGCCGCAGTGAGGCATCGCTTGACAAGTCGATGAAGGCCATTCAGGCCGACGCCGAGGAACTAAACAATGCCGGACTGCTGCTCGAAGGCGACTCTGTGGACGATGTGCTGGCGCGCATCTCCCGATTCACCGACTACGCCAGCGGCGTGGCTGGTGTGGACTTCGTCATCGAAGCGGTGTCGGAGAACCTGGATTTGAAGAAGTCCATCTGGGCCGAGATTGAGCAGGCTGCACCCGATGATGCGATTCTGGCCACAAACACTTCCGGCCTGAGCCCCACGGAGATTCAATCGGCACTGAAGAAGTCCGAGCGTTTCGTGGTGGCGCACTTCTGGAACCCGGCACAGTTGATGCCGCTGGTCGAAGTGGTGCCGGGTGAGAAGACCGACCCGCACGTGGTGGATGTTACGTTCGACCTGATGACCAAGATCGGCAAGAAGCCGGCGAAACTCAACAAGGAAGCGCTGGGATTCATCGGCAACCGACTGCAGATGGCGGTGCTACGCGAGGAATTCCACATCATCCAGGAGGGGATCGCGGACGCGGCCACCGTGGATGACGTGATGAAGTACAGCCTCGGCCGCCGCTGGAATCTGGTCGGTCCGATCGCCAGCATCGACCTCGGCGGGCTCGACGTGTTCTACAACATCAGCACCTACCTGTTCGACGACATGGACAACGGCACCGGTCCGAGCCCGCTGCTCGCCGAGAAGGTCAAGGCCGGCGACCTCGGTGCCAAGACCGGTCAGGGCTTCTTCTCCTGGCAGGGCGAGGACGGCAAGCGCATCATCGAAACCCGCAACAAGGCGTTGCTGCGTGCCCTGAA
>ENA-UOJF01002406-UOJF01002406.1-human-gut-metagenome-genome-assembly--contig:-P74-NODE-2406-length-10520-cov-70.024367_pt1 | contig 10520 bp, 9 predicted proteins | sample MGYA00242344_ERZ723891 | MGnify/ENA metagenome assembly ERZ723891 | reverse complement strand
CCTGCAAAATTTTCCGTATATTCAGGCAGGAAGCAAAAAACACCAGAGTTCCCACACGGGGATACTCTGGTGCAACACATAACACCGCCCTGCCCGGTGGCCGCAGGGTGCGCGGTTTTGCAGGCATCGAGCCGCTTGTCCACCCCTGTCCGTAAAAAGTGCATTTTTTCACGGAAGAAGTTCGTACAACCTGTACGGTCTGTACTTGTACGCACCCGTACGGCGAATTGAAGCAAATTAAAACGTGTTATCGTTTATATTTCGCATTTCCGTACGTCGTACGAACCGTACAGGTTATTTGAAGTCCGTACGCAATTTTTTCAGATGCGTACGGAGCAATCAAGTTCGCATTGTGCGAACTTGATTGTAACTCTCCCGCAGGAGACGTTCCCCCTCGGAGAGTCCTCGAAGAGCCCACTACACTTTGCAGCCCATAGGGATGAAAGTGTCATAGTGGGTTATTACACTTCCGCAGAAGTGCATCTCCGTTCCCCGTCACCTCTCGATGAACCTTGAAAGGAGGGATGCCCTTTGGCAAGAAATGATGGCATTGGCCGCACCAGTGTCCGAAACCTTGCCGTTTCGGACAAGGCTGTTGGCAATACCCAGCAGCACAACGAGCGCGAAAAGGACAGCTATCGGAACCCCGACATTATCCCCCAGCGCACCTCATGGAACGTCCACTTCAAAAAGCCAACCGCCAGCTACACCGACCTGTTCTCCCAACTGGAAACCGCTGGCACGATTTCAACGCGCGGCTTGAAGCCGGATGCCACCCATTACTGCGAGCTTGTCTTTGATGTCAACTCGGCCTATTTTGACAACCACGGCGGCTACGAGTTCGCCAAGCAGTTCTATGCGGATGCCTACAAAGCTGCTGTGCAAATCGTGGGTGGTGAGCAGTATATCCTCTCGGCTGTCATGCACGCCGATGAGATCAACCGTGCCATGACCGAAGCACTGGGCCGGGAGGTCTACCACTACCATCTCCATGTGGTCTATGTACCTGTGGTGGAAAAGCAGATCCTCTGGTCGAAACGCTGCAAGGACAAGGCACTGGTCGGCACCGTCAAGGAGACTGTCATGCAGGTCAGCCGGAGCAAGAAGTGGGCATCCAAGCCCCTGCTGGACGATGCCGGAAAGCCTATCATGCAAAAGAACGGCAAGCCAGTCCTGAAGAAGTCGTACAGCGTCCTGCAAGACGATTTCTTCGACTATATGCGCAACGCTGGGTATACCGATGTAGAGCGCGGTGAGCGCGGCAGCACCGAAGAACACCTGACCGTCACCCAGTTCAAAGTCCAGCGGGAGCAGGAGCGTCTGGACAGCCTGACTTCTCAAATCGACCAGAAAGAACAGTCGCTTGCCCGAACCAGCACCGCTCTCTCCAAAAAGGAGAAGGAACTTGCCGCTGTGCAGAAAAAGGCCACGCTCACAAAAGAAGCCCTCATTCATGTGCGCGATCTGGATTATATCGGCAAGCGCACCTTTCTCGGTAACTACTCGCTGACCGAAGAAGAATTTTCCAAGCTGAAAAAGCAAGCCGACCACGGCTATATGATGGACGTGGAGAACCGCCGCCTGAAAGAAGAACTTTCCACCGCCAAGAAAGAGGCCGTTCGTTGGAGCAACAAGTACCACGACCTGTGGTACGACGTGAAACCCTATCTGGATGCTCTCCACCGTGCGCCCGAACTGGTGCGCGGCTTTCTGGAAAAGATTCTTGCCCCCAAGCAGGAGCGCACCATGAATGTGCAGCAGCGAAACCGCAGGCGTGGGCAGGATATAGAACTTTGATTTTCGGAGGATACCATTTGAACAAAAAGAAGAAGTCAAACAAATCCGGCTACCCGGATGAAGCAATCAAGACCCTTGCGCGTTGCTTTTATCCCTCCATGGTTGAGTTTTTCAACAGCGAGGAAGGCCAGCGTGAATATGAGGAATGGCTGAAAGAGCAGGAAGCTCTACAAGCCTTGCCTGTTGCAGCATAAAAACAGCAGGACGCTCCCGATGAAAGGAACGCCCTGCCTTATATAGATGTATCTCACCGAGGTGTGTCCAGTTGGGCACACCTCTTATTTTTTTGTCCTTAATCTTCTAGCCCATGGCTCCCGGCCACATTCTTCAAATATTCCTCTGGGTCACCGTTCAGAATCAAATCCGCATAGCCAAGCGGGTCATTGTAGATGAGATAATCCAACTCCGACCTCTGCGCCATGGTCACGTCCAATTCATCCTCGACCCCGGTGCAGTCAATGGAAATTTTTCTTCCATCCCGGAGCAGCAGCTCCACGCAGCCGGTGTCCATATTAAACTTGCAGGCTCTTTCATCGTACTTCATAATCATACCCTCCAAATCTTGTGATTGTCTTACGGTCTATGACAAGGTATCGGAGTTTTGTGCCGTCCACGGGAGCCTTCATTGTTGTACCCGAAGAAAACGAAAAATCCGAACCCTTCTCCAATCGGAAACAGGTTCGGATTTTTCTTGTTTGGTGGGCGCGGGTGGATTCGAACCACCGAAGCTGAAAGCAGCAGATTTACAGTCTGTCCCCATTGGCCACTCGGGAACACGCCCATATTCACTTCCTGTGCATCCGTTAAGCCGGACGACTTGCTTATTTTAGCATGAAAGGTCGATTTTGTCAACGGGTTTTCTGCATTTTGGACAAAGAAATTTTTCCCGCCACCCGGTGCGGCGGCTGTGGGGCGGGGCAATGCATCGGCAAAGCGTGAAAAACGGCTGCGGGAATTGTACAAAGCGCAGACTTTCCCTGCCCGCATTGCAAATTGCGGGCGAACATGCTATTATAAAAGGTATCACGAAGTTATAACGTTCCCGGAACGCACCGGGCGAAAGAAAGGCACGGTGATCGCTCGATGACGATGGAAGAATGCTACACCCAGATGGGGGCCAATTATCACAGGGTGCTCCGGCGATTGGGCAAAGAGTCGCTGCTCGTGAAGATCGCCGAGATGTTCCCGCAGGACGAAAGCTACAACCGGATGAAGGCCATGATGGACCAACCAGAGGGAAACATAGAGCTGACCATGCGCGCGGCGCACAAATTCTATGGTCTGTGCCTGAACGCGGGCTACGCCAACCTGAGCAAGGTGATGGAGCTGCTGGTCGATGCGCTGGAGGACGGCGACATAGAGGAAGCGCAGCATCAGCTGCGGCGGGTGACGCGGCAGTATAATTTCACCTGCAAGCTCCTCAAGGATGTGGATGAACTCAAACCCAAAGAGGACTACGGCACGGGACGATACTTCATCCCGCGGAATCGGTTGTAAAACAAAGGAGCGGCTCCCCGCGCAAGGGAGCCGCTCCTTTTTGTCTGCGTGTCAGAGCCTGCGCTGCCGCTCGTAGGTGCGCAGGGCGTCCAGCGCTTCCGGGGCCATGGGCACCAGCGCAAGCATGTTGAAGATGGTCATCAGCCCGATGCCCACGTCGCCCAGGTCCCACACCACGGTGTAGGCCTGTGTGCCGCCCACCAGCAGCATAGCCAGCGCCAGCAGCTTGTAGGCGGTCTGGCTCCACCAGTTGTCGCCGCACAGGTAGGCCACGTTGCCCCGGGCGTAGTACAGCACCCCCAAAAAGGTGGAGAAGCTGAACAGCGCTAAGATCACCGCAATGAACACGATGCCAAAGCTGCCCAGGTGGTACTGCATGGCGGCCTGCAAAAGGTCCATGCCCGCAAGGTCTGCGGTGAGCGATTCCGGCACCAGCAGCATCAGAAAGGCCGTGCAACTGCAGATGACCACCGTGTCGATCAGCACGCCCAGCGCCTGCACGAAGCCCATCTTCACCGGGTCGTCGCATTCGGCGGCGGCCGCCGCGCAGGGGGCCGAGCCGCTGCCCGCCTCGTTGGAGAACAGCCCGCGCTTGACGCCGTTCATCAGCACGGCGCCAAAGCCGCCTGCCGCTGCCTGCCGCAGCCCGAAGGCCTCGGCAAAGATGCGCCCGAACACGGCCGGGAGCTTGGGCAGGTTGAACAGCACCACCCCCACCGTGAGCACGAAGTAGCACACCGCCATGATGGGCACCATCACGTCCAGGCTTTTCACGGTGGCGTTCTTGCGCAGCACGATCACCGCCGCGATGGCCGTGAGCACCAGCGTGGTGGCAAGCGGCGGGACGTGGAAGGCGTTCTGGAACGCCGAGCTCACCGAGTTGGAGATGACCTGACTGATGCCGCACCAGCAGATGAGGCCGGACACCGCGAACAGCGCCGCCACAACAGACCGCTTGAGCTTTTTGCCCCGCTTGCGCTCGGCCAGCACATGCAGGTAGTAGGCCGGGCCGCCGCGCCAGCCGCCGTACAGCGGGTCCGGCTGGCGGTATTTCTGCGCCAGCGTGGACTCCACGAACGAGGTGGAAGCCCCCAGCAGCGCCGTGACCCACATCCAGAACACCGCGCCTGCGCCGCCTGCAGACACGGCCGCCACCACGCCCACCAGGTTGCCCATGCCCACGCGGGTGGCAGTAGAGATGACCAGTGTCTGGAAGGAGGAAAGCCCGCCCGCAGCCTGCTTTTTTTCGCACACTGCGCCGATCATATCCCGGAACAGCCGCACCGGCAGCAGCCTTGTGCGCAGGGTAAAGCCGATACCGGCTGCAAACAGCAGCACCACCATAAAGGAGATGCCAATGCCGCCCGCCACCGGCAGGGTGAACAGATCGCCCCACAGCAGGCGGTAAAGCGCTTCGATCAGATCAACTATCAAGAAAACAGCCTCCTGTACTTTTGAGAAATAAAGTTGCTACTTCATTATAGTACAGCACAGAAGAATTGTAAAATCTAAAATATTGATAGAAAGAATCGATAGAACGGGATGGCTTGACAAATCACATAGCTTCGATTATACTACAAACAGAAGGGGCGCTGACTGCAAGGGTCAGCTTTCCATCCCGCTAGTCAAAAAGATTGACCGCTCGAGTTGGGGAACTGTTAGGCGGTCAATCTTTTTTGTTATCATCGTTTTTCATCTGGGAAAACTTTGCCATGACCTCAAGGGTCAAATGGATCACATCCACGATCAAACTCAGCAATGCGAGGATGAACGTGAGAAGTGCGAGAGTCTCCAACAGAGTCATTCGATATGTCCGGGTTGCGGCTCCCAGCGTCCATTTCGTGCCTTGAGCGGCACTCATGTCCTGCTGGCCGCTGCCCCAACAACTCCTCCCTGTTTCCGCCACTGGCGGCGGTCGTTGTTGTTGCCCTTCGCCTTCAAGGCTCCGGGCAGGGCACTTCAAAAAAGTTTCTTCCCGGAACCTCTGCTTGTTCTATGTAAAAATAGAAAAACAGCGACGCGGGATAGAAAGCATGACCACCAATTTTGCAATCAGCGCCTTATTGTTATTTTAACATAATCTTTTATAGATTACAACATAAAAGCCGCCCGGTTATGCCGGGCGGCGGAGGAAGAAGCGCGTTTCAGCGCGTTTGAAAATAGCAGTTACAAAATGTCGATGTACTCACCGGCCAGCGCTTTGTTCATGCTGCGCACGGCGCAGAACTTGCCGCACATGCTGCAGGTGTCGCTGTGGTCGTCCTCAGGCAGGCGGGCGTCGCGGATGGCCTTGGCGGTCTCCGGGTCCAGCGCGCAGGCGAACTGTGCATCCCAGTCCAGCACCCGGCGGGCGTCTCCCATTTTGTCGTCGATATCCCGGGCATGGGGGATGCCCTTGGCGATGTCGGCGGCGTGGGCCGCGATCTTGGAGGCCACGATGCCCTGCTTCACGTCCTCCACATTGGGCAGTGCCAGATGTTCGGCGGGGGTCACATAGCACAGGAAGGCCGCGCCGCTCATGGCCGCCACGGCACCGCCGATGGCAGCGGTGATGTGGTCGTAGCCGGGGGCAATATCAGTGACCAGGGGTCCCAGCACGTAGAAGGGTGCACCCATGCAGATGGACTTCTGCACCTCCATGTTAGCGGCCACCTGATTCAGAGGCACATGGCCGGGGCCTTCCACCATGACCTGCACGTTGTGGGCCCATGCACGCTTGGTCAGCTCGCCCAGACGCACCAGTTCTTCGATCTGGCACACATCGGTGGCATCGGCAAGGCAGCCGGGGCGGCAGGCGTCGCCCAGCGAGATGGTCACGTCGTGCTCGGCGCAGATGTCGCAGATTTCATCAAAGTGCTCGTAGAAAGGGTTCTCGTTGCCGGTCATGCTCATCCACGCAAACACCAGCGAGCCGCCGCGGCTCACGATGTTCATCTTGCGCTTGTGCTTGCGGATCTGCTCGATGGTCTTGCGGGTGATGCCGCAATGCAGGGTGACGAAGTCCACGCCGTCCTCGGCGTGCAGACGCACCACGTCGATGAAGTCCTGGGCCGTCAGCTCGGCTAGGTCGCGCTGGTAGTGGATGACCGAATCGTACACCGGCACGGTGCCGATCATCACGGGGCACTCGTGGGTCAGCTTCTGACGGAAGGGCTGGGTGTTGCCGTGGCTGGACAGATCCATGATGGCTTCTGCACCCATATTGACGGCGCTCATGACCTTTTCCATCTCCACGTTATAATCTTTGCAATCACGGGAGACGCCGAGGTTGACGTTGATCTTGGTGCGCAGCATGGAGCCGATGCCCTCCGGGTTCAGGCACTTGTGGTGCTTGTTGGCGGGGATGGCTACCTTGCCCTCGGCGACCCACTGGCGGATCTCCTCGGTGGTGCGGTATTCCTTTTTGGCTACGATCTCCATCTCCGGGGTAACGATGCCCTTGCGGGCGGCATCCATCTGGGTGGTATAAGTCTGCATACGCTGTGTTCCTCCAAATGACAGTTTATCTCTGAACAGCAGGGTGCTGGTCATACAAAGGGAGTTGCAGATAGCCGTCATTCAGAAAAAACAGTACGCTCTGGATGCCGGCACCTGCGCAAAATACGCTTTTCATGTTGGTTTTCTCCATGAATTTTGTAACGCGGCCCAAGGTGGTGCCCCCGGTTTGCCGCGGGATGATAGCTTACTTTATGATCTGCTCCGAAAGGGCGCGCAGCTCCCGGCACTCGGCCTCAATGTCCTTTGCGGCAAAGATGGCGCTCACAAGGGCCACGCCGTCCACGCCGGTGCCCTTCAGCTGGAGAATGTTCTCCTTGTGGATGCCGCCGATGGCCACCACGGGCACGTCCACGGCATTGCAGATGTCGATGAGGGTCTGGCGGGGCAGAACGTCCACGTCGGTCTTGGTGCTGGTGGCGAACACCGCCCCCACGCCCAGGCAGTCGGCACCGTGGGCCACGGCGCGGCGCGCCTCCTCCACCGTGTGGGCGGAAACGCCGATCATCATGTTCTCGCCCACGCGCTGGCGCACCTGGGCTGCTTCCATGTCGCTCTGGCCCACATGCACGCCCTCGGCGTGGCACTGGATGGCCACCTCCACGTTGTCGTTGATGAACAGCGGCACGCCGTAGCGCTGGCACAGGGCATGAATTTCGATGGCTTCGCGCAGGAAATCTTCATCGCCCAGGTGCTTTTCCCGCAGCTGCACGCAGGTGGCACCACCTTTCAGGGCACTTTCCACCTGCTCATACAGGGTCTGTTTGCCCACCCATGCGCGGTCGGTGACGGCGTACAAAAGCATGGTCTGCTTATCGCACTTCATAGTTTGCTCCTTTTTCCAGCTGTTCCGGGGTCATGTTGTAGATGGCGTCGATGATGTAATTGCGGTAGGAAGAATTGCCGTCCAGCGCGGTCAGGCGCTTGTGGGCGATCTCGCCTGCAAGGCCCATGGCGCACACGGCGGCCGCAGCAGCGTCCAGCGCATGGCCCGGGTTCGCGGTGACAAAGGCCGCCGTCAGGGCCGAGAGCTGGCAGCCGGTGCCGGTGATGCTGCTCATCATGGGGTGGCCGTTGCGGATGCAGTAGGCTTTTTCCCCGTCGGCCACGATGTCGATGGCACCGGTGATGGCGACCACGGCCCCGGTCTCGGCGGCAAACTTTTTGGCAAAGTCCACGGCGGCGTCGAGGTTTTCTTCGGTGACCTTATCGGCCACATCGGCGTCCACGCCCTTGGTGGTGCCCGCGCCGGAAGCCAGGGTCTTCACCTCCGAGATGTTGCCGCGGATGACCGTGAACTTCACCTCCCGCAGCAGGCGGAAAGCGGTGTCGGTGCGCAGCTTGGAGGCGCCCGCGCCCACCGGGTCCAGCACCACGGGGTGGCCCAGGGCGTTCGCCTTTTTGCCCGCCAGCAGCATGCTGGTGATGGTGCGGCTGTTCAGGGTGCCGATGTTGATGTTCAGGCCGCCGCAGATGGTGGTGATGTCCTCCACCTCGGCGGCATCGTCGGCCATGATGGGCGAAGCACCGCAGGCCAGCACCATGTTGGCGCAGTCGTTCACGGTGACGTAATTTGTGATGTTGTGGATGAGTGGGCACTTGGTGCGCACATTCTCGAACTCCGTTTTAAACATTTCGAAGCACCTCCGTTAAGAAAGGCTCTGCTGCATGGAGCGCAGGGCACCGGAACGCTGCAGGCTGTACACCAGCACGCCCGCAATGATGGAACCCACGGCGGTGGAGATCAGGAAGGGCACGATGTAGGCGTAGAAGGCGATGTCGCCGGCGCTCTTGCCCATGAGGAAGATGGCCACGGGGTAAGCGCACAGGCCGCCCAGGATGCTGGTGCCGAACACCTCACCCACCATGGTGGCAAAGATGTTTTTGGTCTTGTGGTACACCAGGCCGCACAGCAGCGCACCGAACATGCTGCCGGGGAAGGCCATCAGGCTGCCCAGGCCCAGCAGATTGCGCAGCAGGGAAGCCACAAAGGCCACGCCGAGGCCCCACCAGGGGCCCAGCAGCACGGCACAGGTCACGTTGACCATGTGCTGGATGGGGGCGCACTTGCTGCCGAACATGGGGAAGCTGAACACGCTGCCCACCACGCACAAAGCGCACAGCATACCGGCCAGAGCCAGCTTTTTCACAGAGATGTTTTTCATAGGGACGCTCCTTTCAAGGCGGCAGGGGCACAGCCAGCGCCCCCGCAGAACACCCCCGCACCGGGCGCAGACGGGCGCACCGGGGGCAGGGAATATACGGAAGCGGTCGAGGCTTGCTGGCCTCCTCTCACGCCGGAACACGGCTTCCCATCGCTGACGGTTTTCCAGGCTCAGGGCGCTCCCCCTCAGCCCGCTGCGGCCCTCCCGCAGAAGCCGCCCCTTTTACATCCGGCGCGGCTGGGTCTTCCTCCTTAAGAAAAAATGCAACAAAAAAACAGGGGGCCCCGGCGGAGCCTCCTGCAAAAAATCACGTTGATGACTTCCTACGGCGGCATTATCCGCATCAGGTAAAAGGGTCGAAGTTTGAGCACTTCCTCTCAGCCCGCGCACGAGCTCCCCTGTATTTGCTTGTGCCTTGTATTCTACACCCTTTGCCGGGAAAATGCAAGGGGGAAGGCTTACCCCCCGCAAAAACAGCCGGACACGGTTTTCGTGCCTGGCTGTTTTTGTTAGGAAGGAGAAATTATGAAAATGCTTTGCGAAACGCTTATCCCATGGTGACCCGCACGGCCACTTCGGTGCCTGCCGGGGCCAGCGGCAGCACATTGCCCGCGATGGCCCTGCCGTCCACAGTGACGACCTTCACGCCGTGCTGGACGGCGGCGGCATTGTCCACCGTGATGTGGTACACCGCGCCCCGGAAGCGGCGGGTGACTGTAAAGCTGCCCAGCGTGTGGGGAATGCAGGGGTCCACCTTCAGGCCGTCCAGCGTGGGCTGGATGCCCAGAATGTACTGGCTCACGTTGAAGAAGGTCCACGCCGCCGTGCCGGTCAGCCAGCTGTTCTTCGCTTCGCCGAAGGTGGGGGCGTCCTTGCCTGCCACCATCTGGCTGTAGACGTAGGGCTCGGTGCGGTGGATCTCGGAAATGTCCTCAATGTAGGCCGGGCAGGTCTTGCGGTAGACCTCAAAGGCCCGGTCGCCGTGGCCGAGCACCGCCTCGGCGCAGCTGATCCAGGGGTTGTTGTGGCAGAAGATGCCCGCGTTCTCCTTGTAGCCCGGGGGATAGCTGGAAATTTCGCCCAGGTTCAGCTGGTAACTGGTGTAGGCGGGCTGGTGCAGCACCACGCCGTACTTGGTGTCCAGCCGTTCCTCCACGCTCCTAAGGGCAGCGGCGGCCTGGCCGGTCTCTTTGCCGATGCCCGCCATGACGCACATGCCCTGGGGCTCGATGAAGATCTGGCCCTCGGTGCACTCCTTGCTGCCCACCGGCTTGCCAAAGGCGTCGTAGGCGCGGCGGAACCACGCGCCGTCCCAGCCTGCGGTGAGGGTGGCCTGCTCCACCGCGTCGATGCTCTTGCGGGCCGCGGCGGCCTCGTCGGTGAGGTGCAGGTGATCGCACAGTTCGGCGTACTCATGGCCGTACTTGACGAACATGCCCGCGATGAACACGCTCTCGGCCACGGGGCCCTCGCTGGGGCCGGTGATCTGGAAGCTCTCGCCCGGGTGCTCCGAGAAGCAGTTCAGGTTCAGGCAGTCGTTCCAGTCGGCGCGGCCGATGAGGGGCA
>ENA-UOJF01002392-UOJF01002392.1-human-gut-metagenome-genome-assembly--contig:-P74-NODE-2392-length-10564-cov-6.180988_pt1 | contig 10564 bp, 8 predicted proteins | sample MGYA00242344_ERZ723891 | MGnify/ENA metagenome assembly ERZ723891 | reverse complement strand
GGCGCTTCATCAGGCATAGGGACATGAAATGGCCGACATGCAGGGAGTCTGCCGTGCAGTCAAAGCCGATATAGAACGTGGCCTTGCCGTTGTCGATCATTTCGCGGATCGCTTCTTCATTCGTCACCTGCGCGATCAAGCCGCGGGCGACAAGCTCGTCATAAAGTTTCATAATTACCTCCTGTTTTTGTCATAAAAAACGCCCTCTGTCCAATGGACAGAGGGCGTAAAACTACGCGGTACCACCTCGTCATCCCCGGCGCTTCACAGCGGCGGGCTCGGGGAGTGCAGCCACACTCCTGCGCGATATCGGGCGCACCCGTCCGGCCCTACTGCAGGTTCAGGCCGGCCGCTCCGGAAGGTATTTCGCCCCGCTTCCCTGCCGCCTTACACCGACCGGCGGCTCTCTGCGCGTGGAGCACAGGGGTACTTCATTCCATCACAGCGTTTTGCTATAGGTATCCTAACAGAAAACCGGTGCTTTGTCAAGTCCGACTTTCCAACATTTCCGCCGCGCTCTGCAGCGTGGTCGGCGTGATGCTCGCGCCGCCGATGATGCGGGCCAGCTCGGCCTTGCGCCCCTCAAAGTCGAGCGGCGTCACGCTCGTGAACGTGCGGCCGTCGTGCTCTGCCTTGGCGATGCGGAAATGCGTGTCCGCCAGCGCAGCGATCTGCGGCAGATGCGTTACGCACAGGACCTGCTTCGTACGGGACAGGGCACGGAGCTTCTCGGCCACGCGCTGAGCGGCCCGGCCGGAGACGCCGGTGTCGACCTCGTCGAAGATCAGCGTCGGCACATGGTCCTTCTCTGCCAGCACGTTTTTCAGCGCCAGCATGATGCGCGCCAACTCGCCGCCCGAGGCGACCTTGCTCAGCGGCTTGAGCGCCTCGCCGAGGTTGGCGGACATGTAGAACGAAACGGCATCCATGCCGTCCTGTGTCAGGCCTGTCTCCGTGAAGCGGCAGGCAAATTGTACTTTCTTCATATCCAGCTGGGACAGCTCGTCCAGCACGCGCGCCGTCAGAGCCTCAGAGGCTGCCTTCCGGCATTTGCGCAGCCGGAGCGCCGTTTCCTTTGCCTGCTTTTCAGCGGCGGCAACCTGCTTTTCCAGCTGCTGCAGACGCTCATCGGAGAACTCGATCTCCTCCAGCTCCGCTTTTGCCCTGGCAAGGTAGTCCAGAATGGCCGCGCAGTCCGCGCCGTATTTCCGGCGCAGGCGGTGCAGCAGGTCGAGGCGCTCCTCAAGCTGCTCCAGCTCGTCTGCGGAGTACGACAGGCGGTACAGACGGTCGCGGAGCTGCTCTGCGGCGTCCTGCGCCTGATACATCAGGTCTGCGATCGTGTCGTGCAGCGGCTGCAGCGATTCATCAAAGCGCGCGCTGTGCGCCAGATCGCGCTCTGCCTGCGTCAGGAGAGCCGCCGCGCCCTGCGCCTCGTCCCCGCCGTCCAGACAGGCGGCGGCATCGCGCAGACCGTCCGAGAGCTTTTCGGCATTTTGCAGCAGGCGGCGGCGGGCCTCGAGCTGCGTGTCCTCATCCGGCTTCAGGTCCGCGCGTTCGATCTCGTTGATCTGATAGCGCAGCGTCTCCGTGCGGCGGAGCTTTTCACTCTCGTCCATGCGCAGGTGCGCCATTTCGTGCTGCAGGCTCTGCATGACGGAAAACTGCGCGCGGTACTGCTCCAACAGCGGCGCATCGGCAGCGAAGCTGTCCAGAAATGTCAGATGGTAGTTCTCATCAAACAGCGCTGCGGAGTCGTGCTGGCCGTGGATGTTGATGAGCTGAAGGCCGAGCCTCCGCAGAATGCCGACCGTGACGGCCACGCCGTTCACGCGGCAGAGATTCTTTCCGTCCAGATAGATCTCACGCTGTACGACGACCTCCGTGTCATAGGGCACACTGTTCTCGGCAAACCACGCAAGCTCCGGCACATCGTCAAAAATGGCGCGAACAGCGGCGCGCGCCGCGCCGGTGCGGATCATATCGCGGTAGGCGCGCTCGCCGAGAATGGCGGAGATCGCGTCGATGACGATGGATTTGCCCGCGCCGGTCTCGCCGGTCATGACGTTAAAGCCGCGCTCAAACAGGATATCCGCCTGCTCGATCACGGCGATATTTTCAATGTGCAGCAGGCGAAGCATGGCGGCTCCTTACTCGAGCATGCGGTGCAGCTCGCGGCAGAACTCCGCGGCAGATTCCTTGTCGCGCATGATGACGAGCGTCGTATCGTCTCCGGACAGCGAGCCGACCATATTCGGCATCTTCAGCGAGTCGATGTTCGCGCCCGCAGCTGCGCCGAGGCCGGGCATGGTCTTGATGACGATGATATTCTGGGCGTAGTCGATGTTCGTGACGCATTCGCGGAAGATCACGCGGAAGCGCGCGCCAAACTTCTCGCCCTCCACGCGGTGCGGCAGGCAATAGCGATAGCCTCCCATGCCGTCGAGGGATTTTACGATCTGCAGCTCCTTGATATCGCGGGAAACGGTGGCCTGGGTGCTGTGGAAGCCGCACTGGCGGAGCTGATCGAGCAGCTGCTCCTGCGTCTCGATGCACCGGTTCTCCACAAGCTCGATGATTTTTTTCTGACGATCGTTTTTCATGGTTCCCACCTACCTGAATTTATTTTGTATGATCTCGAAAAAGCTGCGTCCGGTCAGGCGGAGCAGCCGTGTGACATGCTCAGAGCGGCGTATGGTAATGCGATCGCCGCTGCTCAGGCGGACAGCCTTGCCGCCGTCCACGGAAAGAAAGGCGTTTTTGCGGCCGGTGCGGGCAAGCTGCACCGTGATCTCGCGGTCTGCAGACGTAACGATGGCACGTGTCTGCATATCGTGGGCGCAGATCGGCGTGAGCACAATATTCTGTGCAGCAGGCTCGACCAGCGGGCCGCCAGCCGACATGGAATAGGCCGTGGAACCGGTCGGCGTGCAGACGATCAGCCCGTCGCCGCTGAAGGACATCATATCCACGCCGTCGCCCTGCACGGACATCTGCACCACGCGCGCTACCGCGCCCTTCGTGATGACGGCGTCGTTCAGCGCGTCCTCCTCCAGAATGACGCGTCCCTCGTGCTCCGCGCGGACATGGAGCATCATGCGCGGCTCGACGGAGAAATCGTCATCCGCAAGGCGGCGCAGCTCCTTGAGCTCGCTGCTCTCCAGCTCCGCCATGAAGCCCATGGTGCCGATGTTCACGCCGAGGACCGGGATTCCGGCCTTTGTTGCAGCCTTGGAGGCATGGAGGATCGTGCCGTCGCCGCCGAAGCAGACGAGTAGATCGGCATCGCGCAGCTCATGGTTCAGCTCCGTCAGAACAACATTGTCCGGCAGCTCGAAGCTGCGGTCCACATCGAAGGCGAGGCAGATGCGCGTTTCCAGCCCAGCCTCGCGCAGGAGCTTATCGGCGAGCGTGACATATTTGAAGTTCCGGTCCCGGTAGGGATTCGGCGTCAAGACGATCTTTTTCATAGCTTATCCCCTGAGTTCTGCGTGCGCCTGTGCAACGAGCGCAGGAACATCCGGCGTGATGCCGCCCTGCGGCTCCATGCTCAGATGGCCGAGAAATTCAATGTTGCCCTCGGGGCCGCGCACCGGGGAAAACGTCAGGTTGCGGACGGTCAGCTCCAGCTCCGCAGCCAGCGCCAGAAAATTCTGCAGGACCTCCTCATGGACGGCCGGGTCGCGGACGACGCCCTTCTTACCGACCTTCTCCCGGCCGGCCTCGAACTGTGGCTTGATGAGGCAGAGGATCTGCCCCGTCGGCTTCAGCAGTGCACGGATGGCGGGCAGGACGATCCGCAGGGAAATGAAGGAAACATCCACAACGGACAGGTCCAGCGGCTCTCCGAGCTGCTCCGGCGTGACATAGCGGATGTTCGTCCGCTCCATGCACACCACGCGCGGGTCCTGCCGGATGCTCCAGGCAAGCTGGCCATAGCCGACATCGATGGCGAAGACCTTCTTCGCGCCCTTCTGCAGCAGGCAGTCCGTAAAGCCGCCCGTCGAGGCGCCCGAGTCGCTGCAGACGAAGCCGGTCGGATCGACGCCGAAGTCGCGCAGCGCCTTTTCAAGCTTCAGGCCGCCGCGGCTGACGTAGGGGCAGGGATTGCCCCGCAGCTCTACAACGGCCTCGTCCTCGACCGGCGTACCGGCCTTGTCCGATTTCTGCCCGTTGACATAGACCTCGCCGGACATGATGAGCGCCTGCGCCTTGCTTCGGCTGTCGCACAGGCCGCGCTCCACGAGAACGACATCCAATCGTTCCTTATGCTTCATTCTGACATACCTCCCAGGCAGCGTCAGCAAGAGATCTTGCGTCCAACCCCGCCAGGCGGTACAGCTCCGGCACCGCGCCGTGGGGAATAAAGCGGTCGCCGAGATTGCACAGCCGCACAGGCCCGCCCACTCCGCGAGCACGGAGCGACGCCAACAGCTCCTTGCCGGCGCAGCCGATGCACACGGACTCCTCTGCAACGAGCAGGCGGCCCGTCTTCCGCATGGAGGCGGCGACGGTGCGGACATCGAGCGGCTTGATGGAGGGCAACTTCAGGACCTCGGCGGAAATGCCGCGCGCCTGCAGCATCTTTGCCGCGGCAAGCACCTCGTTGACGAGCGTCCCATAGGTGACGAGGGTAATGTCGCTCCCCTCGCGCAGGCACGGCTGCTCTGCGATGCCGGTAAACGTGCCGTCGCACCCGCGGGGATAGCGCACGGCAACCGGGCCGGTCATCTCCAGCACAGCGCGGCGCAGCATCTGACCCAGCTCCGCCTGACTGGCGGGGCACAGGACCTGCATGCCGGGCACGGAGCGCAGATAATTCACGTCGAACACGCCGTGGTGCGTCTCGCCATCCCCGCCGACAAGGCCGGCGCGGTCTACGGCAAATACGACATGCAGTCCGAGCATGGCAACATCCTGCAGCAGCATGTCATAAGCGCGCTGCAGGAATGTGGAATAGATCGCAACAACGGGGATCATTCCCTGCTTGGCAAGGCCGCCCGCCATGGAGACGGCGTGTCCCTCTGCAATGCCGACATCGAAGCAGCGCTCCGGATAGTGGGCTGCAAAGGCATCGAGGCCGGTCCCGCGCAGCATGGCGGCTGTAATGGCGCAGATGCGCGGCTCCTGCGCGCCGAGCGCGTCAATCGTTTCGCTGAATGTGTCGGAAAATGTCGGAAGATGGCCGCAGCGCGGCTCCATCCCCTTTTCGGGGGCGAAATGGCCGATGCCGTGGAACACATCGGGGTTCTCCTCAGCAGGCGCGTAGCCCTTGCCCTTCTGCGTGATGACGTGCAGCAGGACCGGATGCCGGCGGTCCTTGACGAGCCGGAGCATATATTCCAGCCGTTTCAGATCATGCCCATCTACGGGGCCATAATATTCAAAGCCCATCTCCTCAAAGAACGTCGTGCCGAAGAGCATACGCTTCCAGTGCTCCTTGAGCCGGTGCGTCAGGCGGTAGAGGCACTTTCCGCCGGGCACCTTTGCCGTGACGGCGCGATAGGCCTTTTTGATGCGGTAATAGCCCGGCCGCGTGCGGATGAGCGCAAGATGCTGGGCAATGCCGCCGACGTTCGGCGTGATGGACATGCCGTTGTCGTTCAGGATAACGATGAGCTGCTCGCTGCTCTCCCCGGCATCGTTCATGGCCTCATAGGCCAAGCCGCCGGTCATTGCGCCGTCGCCCATCAGGGCCACGACGTGATAGTCCTCATGCTGCAGCGTGCGGGCACGCGCCATGCCGAGAGCGGTGGAGACGGAGCTGGAGGCGTGACCGGCCACAAACGGGTCCGTCACGCTCTCCGACGGCTTTGGGAAGCCCGCAAGGCCGCCGAACATACGCAGTGTGCGGAATTCGTCCCGCCGGCCGGTCAGGATCTTGTGGACATAGGACTGATGCCCCACGTCGAACAGGAGCCGGTCGCGGCTCGTATCGAATACCCGCTCCAGCGCAACACTCAGCTCGACAACGCCGAGGTTCGAGGCCAGATGACCGCCCGTCCGGGCGACATTCAGCACCAGAAACTGTCGAATCTCGTCGCAAAGCTGGCGCAGCTGCGCGTCATTCAGCGCGCACAGCGCCTCGCCGGAATTGACCCTATCTAATAAAGTCAAAAATGACACACCCTCAGACTGTCACTTTTTCTTTTTCTTCGGGAGCTTGCCGGTAAAGAGTGACTTGATGTAGTAGATCAGCTTGGAGGTCGTATGCACGATCTGCGTCGCCTTGCCGGTGGCGATATTCTTGCCGCAGGCCTTGCCGGCGATCGTTACACCGGACACCAGCGCGGACATGATCAGCTGTGCCACCGTTTCGGAATTGAGCATGGTAAGAGCGCGCACGGCCACAACAGCGGAAGCCGAGCCGGATACGACGCCGCAGATATCACCCACGACGTCATTGCAGAAGCTCGAGACCTTCTCCGCATTGCGCAGCAGGTGCAGAGCCTCGGCAGCGCCGGGGACCTTTTTGGCCGCCATGGCATGGAAGGGCTTCTCCTCCGCCGACATCACGGCCACGCCGATGATATCGAACACGATGCCTAGTGCCACGATCAGCAAAAGTACAAGAAATGCCTCGACAAGCCCTGCCCCCTCCAGCACTGTGGAGGAAAAGAACGAGATCGTCGAGGAAATTACGACTGCCACAAAAAAGACTGTGACGATCCATCGAATATGACTGTTTTTCTTTTTCCGCTTTCCCCTTGAGGGAGGCTCCGTATGATTTGCGCTCAAAAATATCTCCTCCGGAAACACTGAAGTCTGTGGGCCGGGCCCACAAGCCAAGAATTTCTAAAGAATGGTGGCAGCAGACAGAGTAAAGCCTGCGGCTTAGGTCGGGTTGGATTTCCCCAGTCGCTGCCGCCCGTCGCCGGACGGCTGTTTCCATTTAAAGCCAAAGCCGGAGCGTTGCCGCTTCCGGTACCCGATTGCCACTTAGTCCGCACTGTAATCCTCTGCATGCCCTGAATGAACAGTCAGCCTAGGTGTTTTCCACAGCATTACGCACCGGCTCTATCCTCTTTTGCAGGCATGGTTTCAAGGGGCAATATCGCCAAGCGCCGCGGCCACGGCGGCTGACGCGTCGCTCCCCTATTCCCACATACCCACGCAAGGCAGGCTACGCTACACACAGCACACGATTCTGTGCACCGCAATGCAGGTTCAATCCTGCTTCGTACGCAGTCCGGGTACCCGCAGATACGGAACGGCTGTCGCACAAGAGCAGGTCTCCACGGAAACCGGGTCGGTCGGTATATGCCGTTACACCTCGCCCGGAGACCTTAACCCCCAGCACCCCCCCTCCTCTGGGCGAAAAAAGCAAGCACCAGGGACTTCATCGATATGCCCTTAAAAGGATTTTTAGGCCCTTCTTCGAAACCGGCGCGCTTTGACTAGGATACTGCGCCACCAATAACATCATACCATAACGACGGGAAATATACAAGTATCCTTTGTCGGTTTTTCCAAAAAATATCCCGCGATTTTCTACCGGTACAATGGTTTTTCCAATGTTTTCCTCATTAGCAAGCGAAAATATCGGAAATATTTCAAAATAATGAATATTCAGCCCGCCGAAATAGTTCCATCCGTTCCTGTTCCGCCGGGCCGATCCTGCGCAGCCGGCCGGGCGTGATATACGGCGGATTGGCCCGCAGAAAGGCGAAACAGCGCTTGACAAGGCCGCTCTGCCGTGCTAAACTTGTAGTTGCACAGCGGACAAACGGGCAGAGAATGCCCGCGCTGTAATGACAGGCTGATTGCCGCAGGAGTGACAGCTATGCATTCTTTTGAGAGCGATTATACTGCGGGCGCGCGGGTAGAGATCCTGCGCCGTCTGAATGAGACGAATCTGGAGCAGCTCCCCGGCTACGGCAGCGACAAATTCTGCGAGAGCGCAAAGGAAAAGATCCGCGCGGCCTGTGACTGTCCCGGCGCCGACATTTTCTTCATGGTCGGCGGCACGCAGACGAACGCCGTCGTCATCGACTCCATGCTGCCGTCCTACGGCGGCGTGATCGCCGCGCAGACCGGCCACATCAGCGACCACGAGGCCGGCGCCATCGAATTCACGGGCCACAAGGTCATCGCCCTGCCCGTCTACGACGGCAAGCTCCGCGCCGAGGATGTCTGGATGTATATGAAGGACTACTGGCAGGATGCGAGTCACCAGCATTTTGTCTATCCCGGCATGGTCTACATCTCCTACCCGACGGAGTTCGGCACGCTCTACACCAAGCGTGAGCTCGTCGAGCTGGCCAGCGTCTGCCGCTGGTACAATATCCCACTCTACATCGACGGCGCACGCCTCGGCTACGGTCTGATGAGCCCGAAGTGCGACATTACCCTGCCGGAGCTGGCCCAGCTGTGCGACGTGTTCTACATCGGCGGCACGAAGGTCGGCGCGCTGTTCGGCGAGGCAGCGGTCTTTACGAAGCACAACATGCCGCGATATTTCTCCACCATTGCCAAACAGCACGGCGCGCTGCTGGCCAAGGGCCGCCTGCTCGGCCTGCAGTTCGACACGCTGTTTACGGACGACCTGTATTTCCGCATCAGCAAGCACGCCATCAACATGGCCATGCAGATCCGCGATGCCTTCGATGCGCGTGGCCTGCAGTTCTATCTCCATTCGCCGACGAACCTGCAGTTCCTCATCATGGAGAACAAGGCCGTCCGTGCCCTGCAGCAGAAGATTGCCTTCCACACCTGGGGCAAGGTCGACGAGGAGCACAGCGTTGCCCGCTTCGCCACGAGCTGGTCCACAACGCAGGAGGATGTCGACGCGCTGATCGACGCCATCAAAACACTGTAAGGCAGAAAAACTTCGGAGCGCTTTCCGGCTGGAAGGCGCTCCGTTTTTTAGCGTTTCTGCGCCGCCTCGGCGCGGCAGCGGATCATTTCGCCCGCAATGCTGATGGCGATCTCCGCCGGGGTCTGCGCCAGGATCGGCAGGCCGATGGGCAGATGAACAGACGCAATGGCCTCTTCGGAGAAGCCCTCCTGCCGCAGCAGGTCGCGCGTCTTGGCCGCCTTGTTCCGGCTGCCGATGCAGCCGATGTAGGACAGCGGATGGCGCAGGATGCGGTGCAGGACCTCAAAGTCCGCCATGTGGCCCGGCGTCATGACGACGACGCTGTCATACGGCGTGAGCGTGATATGGTCCTCCAACTCGGCATACGGCGCGCAGATCACATCGGAGAATCTCTCGGCCAGCTCCTGCCGCGGGTCATAGACCGTCACGGCAAAGCCGACATATTCCAGCACCGGCACGAGCGCCTGCCCGACATGCCCCGCGCCGAAGAGATAGACGCGCCCCGGCTGCGTGAGCGGCTCGGTATAAACAGCAGGCGTTCCCGGCATCCAGACCGGCTGGGCCGCGCACAGGGAACGGTCCGCCCCGTTCGAAAGCGAAACGTCCGTTCTGCCGTCTTCGGCAATGACGAGCTTCAGCCAGCAGGGCGCCGTGGCGTCGAACGCAGCCGCCATGGCGCGCACGAAGTCGGCCTGCTCCGGGCCGAGATAGAGATACGACACGATGACATTGCCGCCGCAGGCCATGCCGATGCCGCCCTCGCGCTCCGAGAGGTCATAGGCCCGCAGGGCCGAGGTCTGCCGCTGCAGAAGCGACAGGCCCTCCTTTGCGGCGAGCAGCTCCAGGCGGCCGCCGCCGACGGTGCCGCGGGTGCTGCCGTCGGCAAACACGGCCATATGCGCGCCTGCGCTGCGCGGTGCGGAGCCGCCGGAATGCACGACGGTGCAGAGGACGACCGGTCTGCCAAGGGTAGCGGCCTCCAGAAGGCTGTGAAGCAATGCTTTCATGATCTCCTCCTCAGTGGTCGCGGCTCGTCAGGCGCTGCGCCAGCTCCGTCAGGAACTCCGCCTGACTGAACGGCGCGAGCGCAGCGACCGCGCGCTGCGTTTCTTCCGTGATGCGGGCACGGCAGGCTTCCACTCCGTGCAGCCGGACGAATGTATTTTTGTTCTGGTCCATGCCGGTCGCCTTGCCGAGCTTTGCGGCATCGCCGACGACATCCAGAATATCATCCTCGATCTGGAAGGCCAGCCCGAGACTTGCAGCGTAATCCGCCGCTGCCTGCTGCTGGGCCGGGCTGCCGCCGGCTGCGATGACGCCGAGCTGGCAGGCGGCCGAGATGAGCGCGCCCGTTTTGCGCGACTGGATGGCGAGGACCTCCTCCTCCGTGCAGACGCGGTGCTCGGCCTCCATGTCCAGCACCTGCCCGCCGACCATACCGAGCTCGCCCGCGCACAGCGAGAGCACCCGCGTGGCCTTGACGACGCGGGACGCGGGCAGCGGGGCTGCGGCAAGATGGCCGAATGCGGCCGTCAGCAGGGCGTCGCCCGCCAGAACGGCCGTCGCCTCGCCGTAGACCTTGTGGTTCGTCAGGCGGCCGCGGCGGTAATCATCATTGTCCATACACGGCAGATCGTCGTGGATGAGGCTGTAGGTATGCACCATCTCCACGGCGGCAGCAAACGGCAGGGCGTCCATGGCGCTGCCGCCGCACAGCTCGCAGAAGGCCTGCGCCAGCACGGGGCG
>ENA-UOJF01002371-UOJF01002371.1-human-gut-metagenome-genome-assembly--contig:-P74-NODE-2371-length-10642-cov-5.195334_pt1 | contig 10642 bp, 9 predicted proteins | sample MGYA00242344_ERZ723891 | MGnify/ENA metagenome assembly ERZ723891 | reverse complement strand
TCCTCCTACTTAAGCATATACCACGGAAGCAGCAATGCTCTTATATATTTTGCAAATGGCACATATGCCGTTATGTTAATGAATACCGGACATAATATGAGACACGCTATAAGAAGCACCGGTATTATTGAAATCATTGCACTGGCACTCCTTACAGGTATTGCCACAAGCCATGCAAATAAAGTAACTGCTATTACATACACAGCTATATGCAGTATATCTGCTGCCCCCTTAAGCTGTCCTGCCACCGCAAGTGTTAACATTGCTGATACTGCAAAAAGTACACACGATATGAATGCATACAGCGGCTTTCCTGCAACACGGTACATACGAGGCAGTGTTATAAATGTTCCTGAATTCTTATCAAGATAATATTCCACGATTCCAAAAAGTCCTCCTATATATACAAGAATTATAAGCAATGCCCTTAACGGAAACTCTCCTGTCTTATCTTCAAGCTGTGTCCCATTATCCTGTACACCATCTAACACTTTAAAATCAATTCTGAATGTGTCATCTCCGGATATGTATTCCTCGTACCCTTTTCTTATCTCTTCCTCTGCCTTTTCTGAATGCTTTTTAAATATGTCTACAGAATCAACATAATTAACTGCAACCTCGGGCGAATATGCCTTAAACATAGCAGAAAAGAATATCTCGTCAGTCATTGAGCTGACAAAATCTGACCTGCATATGATAAGCTCTATAATGTCTCTGTAGCTGCCACTGTCAAGCTTATCCTTAAGCCCGGTACCAACTACATAGCCACACTCTGTGTATTTATTCATTATATCCTGCTCAAGCTTTTCCTGCGATTCTGCTTCGTAGAATTGAACTGAATAATCGCCATTTACAAGATAATCTCTTGTCATTATGGCAATCTTATCGTCATCTTCAAGCACTATCCCAACCCTTACAGGCTCTTTCTCCTTAAGAGACGCGGTATGCGTAATTATTAACGCTGCAACCGGCATTGCAATAAGCGCCACGACAATCACAGGATTCTTTAACTGCCTTTTAACAAGCAGATACAGCCAGTATAACAATCTCTTCATTATCTGTCTCTCCTTATCTTAACCGCCAATGCCCCTGCTGCCTGAAATATAATTATCCACATAACATTTGTCATAATGGTACTGATATCCACAGTTCCCTTGATTATCTGACATGCAATTGTGAATAAGCCGTTAGTCGGAAGATACATGCCAACAACCCGCACCCCCGGCGCAAGAAATGCTGATGAAACAATACATCCGGATGCATACATGCACGCCATTCCAAGGATACACACCGTAATAACTGAATACACCGTGTCGTCGACTACGGAGAATATACAGTTAATAAATGAAACTGCCGCATACACAAGCACCACAATCCCCAGTATGGAAGCAATGAATTCTCCAACTGTCGAAACTGCCATAACTCCTGATATTGCAGGTATCCCCAGCCTCATTATATTAATTAAAATAAAAAGCACTTCAAATATCACTATATACACAATGCCAACTCCGGTAGTTCTTGCAATTCCGGTATCAAATGCTGATATTCCCGCACCTTTAAGGCTCTTTGCAAGCGACCTGTTCTCGCCCTTCATATTGCCGGCACATGTTATTCCGCTAAGTAAAAGCATCATCACAATTGCTGTGCATACATAGAACTGTACTGTACTCAGGCCTTCTTTAACCGATATATCTATTGTCTTAAAGTAAATGCTTCTGTTAAGTGCATACGAAAGATATATGTCATTAAGCTCATTCTCATGTGTACCCCGCAAGCCCCTGTAATTCTTAAGCACACCATTGAACAAATCGTCAAATGTATATATCCCCGCCTCTGCAGTTGCAAGGTCAGAACCTCCTGCCCTCACCATCTCACGGAATATCATCGAAGTATTATTAACACCCTCTGACTGACACACAACCTCAACAGGTGTATTCTCGCCCGACATAATATCACTTATCATATTCTCTGGCACAATAATAGCCATAACATAATAATTATTCCTTAAACCATCTATAGCCTGCTGTCTGTCAGTATATTCAAATGTACAGACATTCTTAATTGTGTCTATCTCACTGACATAATTGAATGCCATCTTAATATATCGAAACTCCTTATTATCATCTGCCGAATCAGAGTTTTCTGTCTCATCATAATCATGATACACAACAGCAACCTTCATTCTCAGATCACTGTCCTGTGCCGTTGCAATGCCTACGCATGTACTTATTACAATCACAAGTACTGCCGTCACTACCGTACCCAGAATTATCTTCGGTATAGATAAAAATGCGGATTTAATCTGCAATTTTAATAATTCCAGTTTCCTTCTCATCTAATCCCCCAATTAAATCTATCTGTGAATAATCTCTAAAAGCTCATTGCCGGTAACCGGATGGTCAAGTTCATTAAGCTTACCATTCTTTAAAAGATACATTCGGTCAGCAAGCTTTAATTCACCTTCTTCGTGGCTTGTTATAATGACTGTACCTCCGCTTTTCGTATATGCAGACAGATAATTCATAATATCCTGTTTACACACAATGTCTAATGAAGCTCCCGGCTCATCTAATATAAGTACAGGTGGATTCTTAGCCAGTGCGCAGCATATGCTTAAACGCTTCTTCATGCCTCCTGACAGCTTATCAACACGTTTGTCAAGATATCCTGACACTCCTAACACTGCAGGAACACCGTTTAATAAGTCTGTTTCCATATTTCTTCCCGTATCACAATACCAGAATTTAAGATTATCCCTTGCCGACAGCTTCTCCATAAGTGGATTCTCCTGCGGCACAAAACCAATATATTTCTGAAACATCTTCGCATCTGCAAATGCATCTCTGCCATCTATCTTAAGACTTCCGCCATCTGCCTTAAGACTTCCTGCCAGTATCTCCAGAAGAGTAGATTTGCCACAGCCGTTGGCACCGACTATGGCAATATACTCTCCGCTGGCAGCATGAAATGAAGTGCTGTTAAGCACTGTCGTTTTCCTGCCATATGATTTTCTAATATTCTCCGCCTCTATAAACATACATATATCTCCACATTAATTCTGGGCTGCTGTATCAAACTGGCTGTAATACAGCTTGTGATAGAATCCATTCTTAGCCAGTAATTCTTCATGATTACCCTGCTCTATAATATGTCCGTCTTTCATAACAAGAATAACATCCGCAGACTGGATAGTTGAAAGTCTGTGGGCTACGATAAAGCTTGTTCTTCCCTCCATCAGCTTTGCAAATGCATTCTGTATCTTTATCTCTGTTCTTGTATCAATAGAAGATGTAGCCTCATCAAGTATAAGCATTGGCGGCTTTGCAAGCATAATTCTTGTTATACATAAAAGCTGCTTCTGTCCCTGTGAAAGGCTTCCGCCATCCTCGCCTATAACTGTGTCGAATCCGTTAGACATTCTCTTGATGAATCCATATGAATGGGCTGCCTTGGCTGCTGCAATAATCTCTTCTTCTGTGGCATCCGGTTTGCCCATAACAATATTTTCTCTTATAGTTCCTGACTTTAGCCATGTCTCCTGAAGAACCATACCAAAGCCCTGTCTTAAAGACTTTCTCGTCATCTCTCTGATATCAGTTCCTGACACATCAATGCTTCCGCTGTTAACATCGTAAAATCTCATAAGAAGATTAATAACTGTTGTTTTACCACAGCCTGTAGGTCCTACAATCGCAATTCTCTGTCCCTTCTTGACATGAAGATTGAAGCCCTCAATAAGCTTCTTATCTGGCACATAAGAGAAGCACACATCATTAAGGTCAACTGTTCCATCAACCTCATCAACAACCTTTGCGTCTTTTGCATCAGGAATCTCAGGGTCTTCTTCAATAAGTTCAAATATTCTGGCTGCACATGCAAGAGCTTTCTGAAGTTCAGTAACAACGCCTGATATCTCATTAAAAGGCTTAGTATACTGGTTGGCATAACTTAAGAAACTTGATAACTGGCCAACTGTGATACCGCCATTTATAGCTGAAAATGCACCAACAATCGCAACGCTAGCATATACAAGGCTGTTTACGAATCTTGTTGAAGGGTTAGTAATAGATGAGAAAAAGATTGCCTTTAAGGAATACTTCTGAAGTCTTTCATTAATCTCATCAAATTTTCTTACCGCCTCATCTTCATAGCCGTAAGCCTTAACAACCTTCTGTCCACCAATCATTTCATCAATAAGTGCTGTCTGCTCACCTCTTGTCTCAGACTGGAGCTTGAACATGCTGAAGGTCTTCTTGGCAATAAAGCTTGCAACTAAAAATGAAAGTGGTGTGATAACAACAACAGCAAGTGTAATCTTAGCACTGATTGTAATCATGAATATAAGTGTTCCAAGTATAGTCATTACACCTGTAAAGAACTGTGTGAATCCCATAAGCAGACCATCTGCAAACTGGTCAACATCAGCTATTACACGGCTCACAATCTCACCATATGAATGTCCGTCAATGTACTTGAGTGGAAGCACCTGAATTTTTTCTATAGCCTCATTTCTTATATCTCTTGTTACTTCATATGTGATTCTGTTGTTACATATATTCATAAGCCACTGTGAAAGTGCTGTAATTCCAACAAATATGCTGATTTGTATAAGTATTTTCACAATCTTTGCAAAATCTACATTATCCACACCGATAATGCAGTCAATTCCACGACCTACAAGAATTGGCACATAAAGTGTAGTTGCAACAGTTACTGCTGCCATAATAAGCGATAGTATTATAAAAAAGCTGTGCTTCTTAATTCTTTTAAGGAGTTTTACAAATGTTGATTTATTCTTCTTCATTATGCTACACCCCCTTCTGAATCTGCTTTCTTAAACTGTGATTCATATATTTCTTTATATACCTCACAATTTGCAAGAAGCTCGTCATGTGTTCCCATTCCTGCAACCTGTCCGTCATCTAATACGATAATGAGATCAGCATACATAAGTGATGCCGCTCTCTGTGAAACTATGAACACAGTAGGAGAATTGTTCATTCCCCTTATAGCTTTTCTAAGGGCTGCATCAGTTGCAAAATCAAGGGCTGATGCACTGTCATCAAGAATAAGCACATCCGGCTTTCTTACGATTGCTCTTGCAATAGTAAGTCTCTGTCTCTGACCACCTGAAAGGTTCTTACCGCCCTGCTCTATAACATAATCCAGACGTCCCTGCTTAGAATCTACAAATTCCTTAGACTGTGAAATTTCAAGTGCTTCATCTATCTGCTCATCAGTAGCCCCCTTCTTTCCCATCCACATATTCTCTCTTATCGTACCTTTAAAAAGTACTGCTTTCTGCATGACAATACCGACCTTATTTCTTAAAGCCTCAATATCATAATCTTTAACATTTACACCATCAACAAGTACTTCACCCTGTGTAGCATCGTACAGTCTCGGAATAAGATTAACAAGACTTGATTTACCTGAACCAGTACCACCGATAACACCGATTGTCTGGCCTTTCATAGCCTTGAAATTAATTCCCTCAACTGAAGGTGCACCTGAACCACTGTATGTAAGTGAAACATTCTTAAATTCAACACCTGGCTGTTCTTCCTTAGCTACAGCTTCCTTAACGCTGCCATCTGCCATTCCAGATGTTACATCGAATACAGACTCAATTCTTCCTGCACATGCAAGTGCCTTAGTTATTGTAATGATAAGATTGGCAAGCTTGATAAGTTCAACTAATATCTGTGACATATAATTGTAAAGTGCAACGACCTGTCCCTGTGTAAGCGCACCAGCGTTAACTCTTACTCCACCAATCCATATAAGTGCAATTATTGATACATTTACAACAACATAAGTAAGCGGATTCATAAGTCCTGATATCTTACCAACAAATTTCTGCAATCTGTTAAGGCTTTCGTTATCGTTTTTGAAACGCTTAATCTCATCCTGTTCCTTATTGAATGCTCTGATAACTCTCACACCGGTAAGGTTCTCTCTTGTTATTCCAAGAATCTTATCAAGTCCTGACTGTACATTTTTGTACATAGGTCTTGTTGCAAGCATGATACCGAATACGATAAGTGCAAGTACCGGGATTGCCGCAACGAATACAAGTGCTGCCTTCACATCAATAGTGAATGCCATAATCATCGCACCAAATACGATAAATGGTGAACGAAGGAACAGTCGCAGTACCATGTTGATACCATTCTGTACCTGATTAATATCACTTGTCATTCTTGTTACAAGTGTCGATGTACCAAGTGTATCCATCTCTGTGAATGAGAATGTCTGGATATGTGCAAATAAACTGTGTCTCATTCCTGTTGCTGCACCAACTGCAGCCTTGGCACTGAAATACTGTGCTGTGATGGCACATACAAGTCCTATGATTGCAAGAAGTATAAGCATAAGACACATCTGCATAATGTATCCCTTGTCTGCATTAACAATACCCTTATCGATAACTGATGATACTACCAGCGGCACAAACAGCTCGAATATCGCCTCTAGCATCTTAAAAAGCGGTGCCAGAACACATTCCTTTTTATAATCCTTAAGGAATCTCATAATCATTTTCATAAGAAAACTTCCTCCGTTAATTCAGTGACACTAAAACGTCCATAAGAAACTCATATGAATAACATCTCTTCATGCCAAAGTACTCTCTATAAACTTCATAATTGTAATATGAATGTTCAAACTGTCTTGAATACAAATGTGCTATATCAACGCGCATTGTAAAATCTGGCATACAGCCGGACACCTGATTAGCTGCTGCCATAATGTCCACTGCAAGTATGCCTATAACCGCATTCTTGGCTTTAAGCAGGATATCATAATCATTCACTGCGTCAAGCATATATCTATACACATAGTACATTGCAAGCTGCTCATATTCATGTGCAAATGCTTCACTTCCCGCATGGTAAGTTTTCATTACCGCTGCAAGCTCAGAATCATCTGCCAGCCCGTCAAGGAACTGTCTTACTCTCGCCACATGAATATTCCAGTCAGGATTGATTACCTCCATTCCTTTAAAGTCATCAAAGAAATGTCTCAATCCCTTTATCAGCCTTTTGCCATGCAGCTTCTCATCCCGGCTTTTTAGTCTGTCAAGCAGCTCCTCTCTGTAATCAGCTCCACAGAACCGCTTTGCAACACCAGCTATAAGCTCGTCCCTTTCAGCATCAAGATGCTTCTGGATACGCTTTGCATAATCAAGATAGAGCATCAGCCTCTCAAATATACTTATATCCCTGTCTGATATTATTCCAAAAGCCACTATTCTTGCCTGCCGAAGCTGCATATATGTATATGCATCTATATCATTAGGCTCAGGCGAAAGACTGTTATCCTCAACCGTATCAAATGTAAGTTCATCTTTATATGAAAACATCAGCTCACCAGCCGTCTTACACGAGGGTGCTATGCCAATCTCTCTTATATTTCCATAATCGTTAATAAATCTTGGAAACTCTGCACATGTTTCACAAAGCTTATCCTCTCCAAGTTCTATATATAAATCACACAAATTATCATCATTAAGAAAAGGACATCGTCCTCCTTCTTTCAATGTAAATGTACATTCTCCATCCTGTGATGGTACCATTACACTCTTCAGGCGCTTTCCAAAAGCACCTTTAACTGTTTTATAATATTTGTAAGAATTCTTATCAACATCGACATCCCACCCGGCACAACATGTATCTGTACAGGCTCCTGCAATGCATCTGAAATCCTTATAATAATGTGGTGTCATTACCTTCATTTTATTATCTCCCGCATATAAACCGGCATATTAAGCGCATCTGTTAACTGCGCAAAAATTGTCTGCCACACCTTATTAGTGCAGCAGACACATTTACATGTACATATTATTATAATTACTGTTCTTTTTCTTGTCCACAATATACTTATACACTGTGACACACGCAAGAATAATCATAAACCCCTCTGCTACCATGTATGTGTAGAACAGATATGGCTGTCTTAACGCTGACACAAGAAGCGGTGAGTTGACTGCAAAATCATACATTCCAGCATCGCCTATATATCTAGACATGACAATCGTACTCATGATTGTTATATTAGGAAAAGACATATTACCAAGCACAAGTGCCACAATAAGCACCGTATTGCGTATCAGAAAAAATGTCCTGCTCACCTTAGCCTTACTAAGACAGCTCATAACAATGCCTCCAATTATACATACAAGAAATAAAAGAAACATCATATACATCTCAGAAGCTGCAAATGCAGACACTTCTGTTGTCGCAGTCTCATACCCTGTAAGCAGTGCAAAGAACCCAAATATAGAACGGCCACCCACAACGCATGCCGCCAGCACAAATAATAATAGTAAAAAATTCCTTCTGTTTAGCTTCCTGTTATCCATAATTCCTCCATTTGCATTATTATCGCAATTATGGAGGAAGATTTCAAGTAATTTATATAAACTTACTGCGCCACTTAATTGCCTCATCCCTATACGCAATTGCCGTCTCCATAAGTTCATTATACTGTGCCTTTACACTTTCTATTGTTGCCTCAAGCTGGCTTATTGTCTGTATTGCCTGTCTGTTTTCCTGCATATATGTATTAAGCTGGTTTTCGTACTCTGATATTTTCTGTTCATTCTGCATCAGCATGTCTGTATCCTGACATTTACTGAATTTCCCATCTGATGTTATTTCGTAGAAACTGTCTACATACAAAAATGCTTTTCCCTGCATTCCAAACACTTCATACATATCAACATTTTCACAATCCGCAGGAATATTAAGACTGTCACCTTCTTCCAGCGGGTAGACAGCTCGCAGCGACAGTCTGTCCGTAAGCGGGTTTGTCACCATATAAAACAGCATTAACCTGTCTTTATTTACTACAAGCTGTGGACAGTGCATATCTGGGTTCTCGCTGCTTTTCACATGAAAAAGTGCTTCATTGTTCATCACATTTTTAACAAGAATATCTCCGTTCTGGTTCTGATATGCATAATATATTGTGTCTCCCAACACTACATCTGAAAGTCCGTCCAAAAAGTCTGACACAAGCATTATCGGGCGTTCTATACCGTCTATGTACGCCGTTCTCAAAAATATATATCGTGATATGCTATAGATTATAAGCCGTCTGTCACTGCCTGCTGTGTATACATTTGCCATAAAAGGACACTCCCGTTTTTATATTATTATATGGTCACGCGAATGTAGATAGAACATATAATGTAGTAAAGAAACGAAGAAGGAAAAGATAATGGCTAAATGTAAATGCAGCAAATGTGGTTCTACCCGCATTGTAAGCAATATTGTGCAGAACATGCCTAATGGCTGCTTTGATGTATGCACGAACCCGATATGCGGTTCCCCCGATGAACTCAGTATTCTTGCCCCTCTTATCTATGATGAGATAGGTATTAATCTGTGTACCACATTCGCTGTCGGCACAGATATTTCAACGACTTATCCAACAGCTACCAACGCATCAGTCAGTGTTATAGATATAGCCTACACTTATGGTGATGAAAATGTTGAAATCACCCAGATAGCCGGAAGGCCTAACTGCTACTCTGTGAAACTTGCCAACCTTACTGTAACATTTGCAGTAACGCTTTATGATGAGTCATGCAGAGCATTAGCAACTCTTACCCCAACGGCAGTCTACCTTCCTAACTCAACTACTGCTGCAACTTATGATGAAGATACCAATCCGACATCTGTCACCCTTGAAATATTCGCTCCTTACGGAGTTTCCTACAACTCGAATAACGCAACTCCACCTGTTTATACGCCTGCACTTAACAGTATAGGTTTCTTGTCATCTGCCAATGTTGTAACCCAGGGACTCAACCTTTATGCAATACCTAAGCTTTTAGGTCTTGATACTACAGATGACGAGGTTACTGTAGGTCTCACTCTCATCTTACAGAGCCTTTACTTCTGTGGATACCGCGTAACAAGTGCCGGCAGAATCTCAACGCCTAAGGGAAGCATTGTTTCCGGTGAAGAATCTGACTGCATCAAGTTTGTTTGCGGAAACCTCTTAGACAGAGCCATCAAGCCTCTCGATTTAAGTCCACCTTCATGCGAAGGTAACTTAAAAAAAGACTGCAAGAAGCCTTGCATGAATGACTGCACCGACACTCTTAATACTAACAGCACAGCCTGCCAGAGCGCATGTAATAATGGCAATAACAGCCAGACTTCCTCTGGTGCCTGCACCGGACCTTGCAATGGCATATGCAGCAAGACTAACTAATAACCTCAATCTGTGGGAACAGACGCCTGCTTGTCATCTGTTCCCATGTACATATTTTCTTCCTTTGGACTTCCTCCATGCATTCCTCCGCTTCAACGTCCAATCCACCGCTCTTTCTTGCTCCTTTTGGACTTCCTCCGTGTATTCCTCTGCTTCAACGTCCAATCCGCCACGCCGCTTCTTCCCTTTTGGACTTCCTCCGTGTATTCCTCTGCTTCAACGTCCAATCCACCACTCTTTTCCGTTCCTTTTGGACTTCCTCCGTACATTCCTCTGCTTCAACGTCCAATCCACCACTCATTTTCTTCCCTTTTGGACTTTCTCCATGCATTCCTCCGCTTCAACGTCCAATCCACCACGCCGCTGAAGTGGTAATCTAAAAGTAGACACCAACCCAATTATTGTAGACATTATTTAT
>ENA-UOJF01002367-UOJF01002367.1-human-gut-metagenome-genome-assembly--contig:-P74-NODE-2367-length-10670-cov-14.344041_pt1 | contig 10670 bp, 8 predicted proteins | sample MGYA00242344_ERZ723891 | MGnify/ENA metagenome assembly ERZ723891 | reverse complement strand
GGCTGCGCCAAGGCGCGCGCCGCCGCGGCCGTCGCCGCCTGCGGGCTCGATGCGCGCGTGCGCGGCGAGACGCTCAGCCTGGCCCGGTTCGCCGCTTTGAGCGACGCGCTCGGCAGCGAGCTCGGCAATGACGTGGGTTGACATAACGAAATGAAACAGGCCGTTCCATATCCGGAGCGGCCTGTTTTCTATGCATTTATGTTGATTTACAGTTTACATAATGCAGAGCGCCGAACGCGCAGCACACAACCGGCAGCGATGTTGGAAAGCGGGGAAGCCCGAGGGGGGCAACGCCCGCCTCGGGTGAGATCATGCATTGCCTTTGGCGCTGCCTTCTCCTTGCCGAGAGGGTGCTGAGCGCAGCGAAGCGGATGCGGTGGAAAGGTTCTTTCACTGCCGGTGCCGCCGGTGTTGCCCATCCATCCCCGCATACCGCCCGCCATCCCCGCATACGCTGGTAGCAAACCAGAACCGGGAGGGGAGCCTATGCCATACGAGGACAAGAAGGCCGCGCCGCAGCGCCGGCCGCACGCGGTCACGCTCGACGAGCGCAGCCATCTGACCGTCACGGGCGTGGACGAGGTCGTGCGCTTCGACGACACGGAGGTCTCCATGCGCACGTCGCGCGGGATGCTCACCGTGCACGGGGAGGGGCTGCGCGTCGGCCGCCTTGCGATCGACACGGGGGAGCTGGCCATCGACGGCGCGTTTGACGCGCTCGACTACACGGAGGAGACGGCGTCCGGCGGCGGCTTCTGGTCGCGCCTGTTCGGCGGATGAGCCTGCACCCGCTCGCCCAGCTCGGGCAGGTGGCGCTGGCGCTGGGGCTCGGCGCGGCGCTCGGGCTGCTGTTCGATGTGCTGCGCGTGCCGCGCCGCCATGCGCGCCGGGCCTTTCTCCGCGCGGTGCTCGACGCCGTGTTCTGCCTGGCAGTGGGGCTGACGGTGTTCGCCTTCGGCATGGCGGCCGGCTCGGGGCAGGTGCGCCTGTTCATGTTTCTCGCCATCGCGGCCGGCTGGACGGGCTACTTTGCCTGGGTCAGCGGACAGGTTTTGCCGCCGCTGGAGCAATTTTCCCGCCGCTGCGCGCAAAAAACGCGCCAATTTGCCGCCCCCGGACAGAAATTTGCAAAAAAAGTTTGGATTTTTGCAAAAAAACGCTTCCAAAATCGCCGCAGATGTTTTAGAATAGACTGTATTACTGGAAGCAGATACGATCCGGGGGGAGGTTCTGCAGACTGTGAAATTCAAAAAGGCAAGCATCTTTACAACGCTGGTCATCGCGGTGCTGATGGTGTACGCGCTCATCAGCCTGTTTGTGGTGCACCGGCAGACCCGGCAGCTTCAGGATCGCGCGGCGACGCTGCAGCAGCAGGTGTCCGAAATGACCCAGGCCAACGCCGAGCTGCAATATCAGATCGACCACAGCGAGGACGACGACATGATCGAGTCGGTCGCGCGCGAAAAGCTCGGTCTGGTCAAGCCCGGTGAAAAGATTTTTTACGACACGAGTGATTGAGCAAGGAGAAACGAACCGTATGCAGGTGGAAGTCGGAGCAGTTGTGGAGGGTACCGTCACCGGTATCACGAAGTTTGGCGCGTTTGTGAGCCTGCCGGACGGCAGGAGCGGTCTGGTGCACATATCCGAGATCGCCAACACCTACGTCAACGACGTCAACGAGTTTTTGAAGCTGGGTGATAAGGTGAAGGTGCGCGTGCTGGCCGTGACGCCGGATGGGAAGATCAATCTGTCCATCAAGAAGGCAGAGCCCGCGCCCGAGCGTCCGAACAACCGCCCGATGCACGGCGGCCGCCCGGGCGGCAGCCGCCCGAATAATAACGGCGGCGCACCGCGCGCCGCGCGCCCGAACAACCGTTCGGCCCAGCCGGCGGGACAGGTCAGCGGCCCGAGCGGGGACGCTGCGTTTGAAGACCGGCTCAAGCAGTTCATGCAGGAGTCGGACAGCCGCATGGCCGGCAACCGCCTCTACAGCGACCGCACGCGCGGCCGCCGCCGCGGCAGCGGCCGCGGATAAAACCAAAGACGGCATCAGGCCCCCCTGCGTTTGCAGTGGGGCCTTTTTCCGGAGGAAGGAGCCCATCATGCAGGTCTACTTGAGTGAACACATCGCGCCGTCGGCCTATGCCCGGCTCACGCGCCATTTTGAGATCGTGGACAATTTCGACCACCCCGAGCAGCTCGCCGCCATGATCATCCGCCGCGCGGTCGTGCCGCGCGCGGTCATCGCGCGCGCGCCGAACCTGAAGGTCATCGCCATGCACGGCGTCAGCCGCGACACGATCGACACCGCTGCCGCCGCCGAGTACGGCGTGCCCGTGCCGAATGTGCCGGGCCTCGGCGCGCCGGCCGTCGCGGAGCTGGCCGTGGCGGATCTGCTGGCGCTCAACCGGCAGCTGAAATTTGTCAACAACGGCCTGTGCGCCGGCCGCTTCGACCACTTCGGCGCGGAGGAGTTTGTGTGCCACGAGATGACCGGCCGCACGCTCGGCCTCGTCGGCACGGGCAACATCGCCCACCGCGTGGCGGACATCCTGCGCGCGGCGTTCGACGTGCGCGTCCTGTGCTGGAATCCGCGGCGCACGGCCGCCGAGTGCGCCGCCTGGGGCTATGAGCAGGTGGCGACGCTGCCGGAGCTCTTCCGCCGTTCGGACTTCGTGAACGTGAGCATCACGCTCTGCGAAGCCACGCGCGATCTCATCAACGCGCCGGTGTTTGCCGCCGCGAATCCGGACCTGCTGCTCGTCAATACTTCGCGCGGCGGCATTGTCAACGAGCACGATCTCTATATCGCCCTCACCACGGGGCAGATCCGCGCCGCGGCGAGCGACGTGTTCGTGCACGAGCCCCCGGCGTGTGATGACCCGCTCATCCACCTGGATAATTTCATCGCCACGTTCCACATCGGCGGCAGCACGTATGAGTCGCTCGAGCGCGTGAGCAACCGCGCCGTGGACTACGTGTTCGAATATACCGGCGTGCCCGAGCAGGCGTGAGCCGCGGCGCGCGTGATGTCAGGCCGCCGCGCGCAAAGTCACTGAGCAGCGGGGGCGCTCGAGGGGGGGCAAGGCCCGCCTCGAATGGAATCTGGTATCGGGTTCTGCAGATGCCTCCCCTGTGTAAGGGGAGGTGGCACGGCGCTTTGCGCCGTGCCGGAGGGGTTACAGATACCGGCTTTGGTGCGAGATTTTGCGTGTCAATCCCTCAGTCAGCCTGCCGGCTGCCAGCACCCTTTCCACAAGGGAGCCAATGGGGTCGTGACGGACACGCGGTGCATCGCCAATATCGCTGGAGGAAACCGCAGTCTTTCCACCTCATTCGCTTCGCTGCGCTCAGCACCTTCTCGGCAAGGAGAAGGCTTACGTGCGGCGCGGAAACAGCCCCACAACAGAAAAACCCCGGAGCCGAAGCTCCGGGGTTTTCATATGTTCGCAAATTACATGGCGAGCCAGTTCGGCAGCGCATCGGAGATCGCATCAACGATCGCCTTCGCCTTGTCCTCACCGCACTTGCCGAGGATATCGGAAGCGATGCCAAGACCAATATGAATAGGACCCATCATAATTACTTTACCCCTTTCGTAAGATTTCCAACGCCGTCCCACACAATAGACGACATCGGATGGTTGGTATTGCCGGTTACAAGTGCATTATATGCAAGAAACGGCCAAAACTCAATGGACACATACCAACGATGTGTAACAAATTGATTGAATTTGTCATGAACTTTGATGTCAAATTGTTGTCAAATGCAATTGCCGTTCTGCTGCTTGCTTTTTCGACTCCGATATGGATACCTGCGCGCCGGTTGCCGGGTTTCGCGGCCCAAATCGGCGTTATGGAAACCATTTTTCCACATTGCCAACAGACTTTTCAACATAAATGCGGTGCAATTAACGATGTTATGTAAACAAGCCGCCGTTTCCCATGGCCTTTCCCGGCTCTCCGCGGCGGCTCTGCCGGCCGGGAACACCTGTCTGCCGCAGCCGCACATTTTTGCCTGTCCGCGCCGTCCCGCACCGTGCGCTCCGCCCGCGCCGTCTGCCTGCGCTGCCCGCATCGCACCATCCCGCGCCGCGCGCAAAAAGCCCCGGGAGCGTTCGCTCCCGGGGCGGGGTGCTATGGGGCGGCAGTGCCGGCTCACGCGCCGATGAGCTGGCAGTAGCGCATGATGATGGTGGCCGTCTGCGCGCGCGTGGCGCTGCCATTCGGGTCGAGGTAGTCCAGGCCGTTGTCGTGCGCATTGCCCTGGATGAGGCCATTGCCGACGGCCCAGGACATCGCGGCGTAGGCCCAGTTGGCCACACTGCCGGCATCGGGGAAGGCGCTGATCGGCGCGGCGTTCCCGGTGAATTCCGGCGCGTACTTGACCGTGTACCGGTACAGGAACGTGACCAGCTGCTGGCGCGTGATGGCGGCGTTGGGCGTGAACATAGTCGCGCTCGTGCCGGAAGTGACGTCGTTGCAGTACGCCCAGGCGACGGCGTTGTAGTACCACGCGCCGGGGGCGACGTCGGTGAACGGCAGGTAGTAGTAGCTGTAGTCGGTCTGATTGCCGGAGAGGTTATAGAGGATCTTCACGATCTGTGCGCGCGTGCAGGCCGTGTCCGGCGAGAACGTGCCCGCGCCGACGCCGCTCATCAGCCTGTTGCGCACGCAGTAGTCGATGCCCTTGTGCGCCCAGTAGTCTGGCCCGGCCACATCGTGCAGGCCGTAGCTCGGGCAGCTCGGGCCGCCGGTGCAGGTGCTCGCGCCCGTGGCGGGGATGGCCTCCGTCCGGGTCTGGCCGCAGACGGTGCAGGTGTAGGTGCGCACGCCGGGCGTGGTCTCAGTCGGGGCGGTGGTCACGGTGCCGCCGTCCCACTTGTGGCCGGCCGCGTCGGTCAGGTTGCGCCGTTCGGTCGCGCCGCAGCCGCTGCAGGTGTAGAGGTCATAGCCGCCGTCCGTGCACGTCGGGGCGACGTTTTTGGTGAACTGGTAGTCGTGCGCGCCCGTGGCGGGGATGGTCTCCTCGCGGATATCGCTGCAGACGGTGCAGGTGAAGGTGCGCACGCCGGGCGTGGTCTCAGTCGGGGCGGTGGTCACGGTGCCGTCGTCCCAGTCGTGCGCGCCGGTGGGCGGGAGCTCTCTGGTCGAGACGACCTCACCGCAGTTGGAGCAGATGGTGTCGACGCGGCCGGCCTCGCCGCAGGTGGCGGGCACGGTGCGCTCCGTCGTGCCGTAGTCGGTGTGCAGGCACGCGCCCTTGTCGCTGACGGTGTAGCCCTGCCATTTGCCGTCCGCGTCGAGCGTCCAGTTCATGGCGGGGTTGTAGTGGATGGTGACGGTGGCGGGCTCAAAGCTGTGCGCTTCCGAGTTGCCCGGCTCGACCGCCGGGGCCGCGCCGTAGCAGCGCACGTCCTTAAGCGCGGCGCAGCCGGTGAAGGCGTTGTGGCCGACGCTCGTCACCGTGCTGGGCAGGTCGATGTCGGCCAGCGCGGTGCAGCCGCGGAAGCAGTCCTCGGGGATGGTGCTCACGCCCGCGGGGATGGTCACATCCGTCAGCGCGGTGCAGCCGGTGAAGGCGGACGCGCCGATCTCGGTCACCGTCTCGGGGATGGGCGCTGCGGTGAGCGCCTTGCAGCTTTCAAACGCGAGATCGCCGATGGCGGTCACCGTGCCGGCGTATTTGACATTCAGCAGCTTCGTGCAGTCGGCAAAGCACTTGCCGGGCACGGCCGTGATGGCGGCGGGCAGGGTGGTGTTCGTGAGGCTGGCGCAGGAGTCGAACGCGCCGCGGCCGAGGCCCTGCAGCCCGTCGGGCAGCGTGATGGCGGTCAGCCCGTTGCCCGCGAGACCAAAGTCGCCGATCCCGGTCACGCCCTTGGGGATGGACAGACCCGTGAGCTTGGAGCACATGGCGATGCCGTAGCGGCCGATGCTCGTTACGCTGTCCGGCAGCGTGACCTGCGTGGCGGCCGGCAGGAAGAACAGCGCATAGTCGCTCACGTTCGTGACGCCGTCCTTGATGACGACCTTTTTCAGCTCGCCCTCCAGCTTAAAGTTGCCGAAGCTCGTGAGCATACCCAGCGCTTCATAGTTCCACCACGGTGCGAGGTTGCCGTTGGGAAAATCAAAGTCGGGCATGGCGCCGGTGCCGGAGATGGTCAGCGTCTTGCCGCTGAGCACGCCCGTGGAGACCTCCCAGTGCAGGCAGCTGTTCTCACCGAAGTCGCCCTCTGTGGCTGCGGTCGTAAAGCTGCTGATGATGGCCTCCGTGTCGAGATCCGGAATCTCAAACTCCTCCTTGAGCTGCTCGATCTTCTCCTTGATGAGCTTCTCGGCGATCTCCTTTTTCAGATCGTCGAGTCTGCCGGCCGATGCGTTCACGGTCAGGCCGGAGAACAGCCCCACGACCAGAACGAGACACAGCGCCAGCGAGAGCACGCGCTTTTTCATCCTTTGTCCTCCTTTGTTGTGATGCGTGTGTACAACCGTAATACCTATCTGTCGAAAATATACCATATGCCTGGGAAAGCGTGCAATGGTGATCGCCGAAAAAACGTTTTAAGCGTTACATTTTGTTGCATTTGTGTAAATGAAATGTGCATTTTTTCGCGCCCATGCGCGCACGACCCGTTGCAAAAGCGGGGTACGTCCTGTATACTGGCCGTGTAGACATTGTTACAGGAATGTCCATTTCGGAGGGAGGAACCATATGAAAAAACGAGTGTTGTCGCTGCTGCTGTGCTTTGTGCTCGCGGCCGGATTGCTGAGCGTGTGCGCCCCGCCGGCGCAGGCGGGCACGATCGCGGGTGCGTTCGAGGACTTCATCAAGCAGCCGGATCAGATCAAAAAGCTCTTCGGCAACGAAGTCGCCCACGGCGACTGCGGCCCCGCCGGGAACGAGGCCAGCGTACATTATAAAATTTACGAGGTCACGAACCCCACGGTCGTGCAGGACAACCCCTTCCTGCAGCAGGTCTGGCAGATCCACGACTATCGCGAGGACGCGCAGTATTACGGCGTGTACATCTTCGGCGACGGCCCGATGGCGGACTACGCGGTCAAGGGTCAGAAAGCCCCGTGGATGGGCAACGTGGAGGTCACGGAGTATAACGACAAGGGGCAGAAGCTCGGCACGACCGTCGTGGAAAACCTCGGCGAGGAGTATCTGGCTCTGGCCTACATCGCCGGTGCGACCACCGAGGAGTGGGATGGGAAAAAACAGTCGTTCACCGGCGTCACGAACGTCGGCGACCGCGCCTTCAAGGACTGCCAGTACCTGACGTGCATGTTCCTCGACGACGGTATCACCACCATCGGCGACCATGCGTTTTATACCGACGAGTACCTCTCGGCCATCAACATGCCGCGCAAGCTCGAGCTCATCGATCAGTACGCCTTCTACGGCTGCGACACGCTCACCTTCGTGCGCGCGGGCGCCTGCAGCCGCCTCAAGCGCATCGAGGATCATGCGTTTTACAGCTGCACCATGCTTGCCGAGCTGCGCCTGCCGAACTGCCTGACGTATATCGGCCCGTGGGCCTTCGCGTGGGACCGCATCCTCGGTCAGGAGGACACGACGCTCGGCCTGCCGTCGAACCTGCAGACGATCGGCAAGGGCGCGTTCGCGTTCGTCAACCACCACAAGAAGCTCAACATTCCCTCGCAGGTCACGAGCATCGGTGACTACGCCTTCATGTGCGACTATTATATGGAGGAGCTCACCTTCAGTCCCGGAGACAAGAAGCTCACCATCGGTGTGGCCGCGTTTGCCGGCGATAACCACATGAAGTCCGTCGATCTCTCCAACCGCGTCGCGCAGATCGACCGCTGCGCCTTTGCCGGCTGCGAGCTGCTCGAGGAGGCTTACTTCGGCGACAAGATCGACACGATTCAGGCCCGCGCCTTCACCAGTGTGGACGCCGCGCTGCAGCTCGCCATCAAGGCTGTCCTCAACGGGATTCTCGCCCCGGACGATCCGGATGGGAACGAAGAGCACGCGGATGATATTGCTGCGGGCCTGACCCAGATCGCAAAGGTCACGCAGCTCAAGCGCGCCATCTTTAAAAATGCCCCCGCCAAGAGCATCTACGGCGCGGCGGACACCAACAGCTCCTTCCCGCGCGACTGCGTGGTCTATTACCCGCAGGGCAGCTACACCTGGGCCGCCGAGCTCAAGGACGACGGCACGTGGCAGGGCTACAAGACCGGTCTCTGGCACGGCGACCACATCGCCCAGTTCGCCGACACGGTCGTCGACCCCACCTGCACCAAGCAGGGCTACACGCACCACGCCTGCACGGTGAAGGGCTGCACCTATGCCCCTGTGGACGACACCTATGTCGCTGCCACCGACCACACCTGGGTGACGCAGACCTACCCGGCCTCCTGCACCGAGCAGGGTACGGTGTTTTACAAGTGCTCGGCCTGCGGCGCGACCCGCACCGAGAAGATCGCCGCGCTCGGCCATGACCTGAGCCGCTGCGATCTGCTCCCGGACGCCACCTGCACGAAGCCCGGCCGCGTCGTCGGCACGTGCGCGCGCTGCGGCGTGAAGATCGACGAGGTCATCCCCGCCAAGGGCCATGACTACAGCTATGCCGACGTGCGTACCGACCCGACCTGCACCGAGTCCGGCCACTACAAGGGCACGTGCCCGCGCTGCGGCAAGGACTATGACGATACCATCCCCGCCCTCGGCCACGACTGGGGCGAGTGGGTCGTCACGCAGGAGCCGACGTACACGACCACCGGCTACCGCTATCACATCTGCGCGCGCTGCAACACGCGCGTGGGCGAGGACATCCCGAAGCTGCGGGACCATACCTGGGATTCCGGCATCGTGACCACGAAACCGGACTGCATTCATGCTGGTGTCCGCACCTATACTTGCACGGACTGCGGCGCGACGAAGACGGAGACAATCCCTGCAACGGGTGAACATACGTTTGTTGCCAAGGAGATTCCGGCCACTTGCACGACGGGCGGTTATATCCTGTGCACATGTAGTGTCTGCGGCACGACACAGCGATATGACGCTTCAGAACCGCTGGGACACAAATGGAACAGCGGGACAGTGACAACGAAGCCGACAGAAGATATGGCAGGTGTCCGCACCTATACCTGTACTGTGTGCGGGGATACCAAAACGGAGACGATTCCGGCGACCGGTGTACATGTGCATACTTGGCAGCTGACAAAGCGTGCTCCTGCAACTTGCACGGAAGATGGTTATGACCTGTATACATGTGCAAAATGCGGAGCTGTAGAATACCGCAATGAAGTGGCGGCGTTTGGCCATAAGATGAATGCAGGAGAGGTCGTTATTAAGCCGACTGCAACAACATCCGGGGTTCGAGTTTATACTTGTTCCGTCTGTGGAGAGACAAAGGCAGAAACCATTCCTGCTACCGGTTTGCCGTCTGCCTGCCCCGGCGGGCCGACCTGCCCGGGCTACGCTTTCCGCGATATGCCCGCGCCGGGCAACTGGGCGCACGCGGGGCTGGATTACTGCATCTACAGCGGCTATATCAACGGCCTTTCGGCCACGACTGTCGACCCGAGCGGCACGTGCACGCGCGCACAGCTCGTGTGCATCCTCTACCGCATCCAGGGCGAGCCGAAGGTCGTCGAGGGCTATGAGCTGGCCAAGCTCCGCGCTCCGTTTGACGATGTGCCGCGCGGCCAGTGGTATACCAACGCCATCTTGTGGGCGAAGCTCACGCGCATCGTCAACGGCACGAGCGCCACGACGTTTGACCCCAACGGCCAGATCACGCGCGAGCAGCTCGCCGCCATCCTGTACCGGTACACGGCCAAGTACGCGCCGGACGCCACCGGCAACGCCGCCTCGCTCGCTGCCTACCCCGACGCCGGCAGCGTGTCGGCCTATGCCCGCGACGCGATGGCCTGGGCCGTCGGCAACGGCCTTATCAAGGGCCTTCCGCACGACAAGACGGACTATCTCGAACCCGGCGGCAGCACCACGCGCGCGCAGGTCGCAACCATCCTCATGCGCTATAAGCAGGCCACGGCCTGAGCGCAGACACAGCACGCAAAAGTCCCGGAAGCGTTTTCGCTTCCGGGACTTCTTTCCTTCGTGCGGTTTACATAACTATTTTTCGGCGAAAGGCACGACAGCGACTGATTGCAGCGAAACCGGCGCTAAGTTTACATAACGCTTAACCCTTCCGCCCGCGCAGCATGGCCGCGATCGTCACAGCGCTGTAGCCGCTCTGCTCCCAGAGGTCGTTGGGCACGGTGCCGCCGTTGCGCAGGATGAGCGTGATCTGCCGCCGCGCCTCACTGCGCGCGGCCTTGTCCGCCGCTTCCTGCGCGGCCTTTTCCTCCTTGGCCTTCTTGTCGGCGGCGGCCTTGCGGTCGGCCGCGTCTTTGGCCTGCTGCTGCAGCTTGCTGTCCGCGCGGTCGTAGTCCGCGTCGTCCATGTCGAGCAGCGCGGCGATCTGCGCCTTCGTCACGCCATCGCGGCTGTCGGCCGCGTCGAGCATCGCGTCGATCGCGCTCAGGCGCGTCTTGCGCTCGCCGTTGTAGCGCTCGTAGGCGAGCTGCGCCAGCTCCGGCAGCTTGCCCGCGAGCATCGCGCGGTAGTATCCGCCCGCCTGCTGCGCCGCCGCCACGGCCGCCGTCGAGGCCCGTCCGCCCGTCAGC
>ENA-UOJF01002317-UOJF01002317.1-human-gut-metagenome-genome-assembly--contig:-P74-NODE-2317-length-10850-cov-6.458638_pt1 | contig 10850 bp, 8 predicted proteins | sample MGYA00242344_ERZ723891 | MGnify/ENA metagenome assembly ERZ723891 | reverse complement strand
GGACAGCTCCCCTCAGAGAGGGGAGCCAAGAAAAGTGTCAGTGCAAATACCCCGTAGTCGGGCTGGACGGCACAGCCTGTCCCTCGGTCACTTTGCCAAGGCCAGACAAATACGCCGCACGACCAGCATCGATGGCGTGCTTGAACGCCTCAGCCATCAGCGGGATATTGCCAGCAGAGGCAACGGCCGTGTACGCCATCACCGCATCCGCACCCATCTCCATCGCATCGCAGGCCTGGCTCGGACGGCCGATACCAGCGTCGATGATGACCGGCACATGCGCGTTGGCGATGATGATTTCGATGAAGTCACGCATGCGCAGGCCCATATTGGAGCCGATCAACGAACCGAGCGGCATAACGGCAGCGGCACCGGCCTCCTCCAGCTGACGGGCCGCAATCGGGTCCGGGAACATGTAGGGCATGACCACGAAGCCTTCCTTGGCCAGCATTTCGGTGGCTCGGATGGTTTCGGCGTTGTCCGGCAAGAGGTACTTGGTCTCGTGTTCGATTTCGACCTTGACGAAGTCGGTGTGGCACACTTCGCGTGCCAGTCGGGCGATACGCACGGCTTCCTCGGCGTTGCGCGCACCGGAGGTGTTGGGCAGCAGCGTAATGCCTTCGGGAATGTAGTCGAGCACGCTGTTCTCGGTGGTCTGCGCGCGGCGCAGTGCCATGGTGACGATTTGCGTGCCTGCATGTTCGACCGTAGCCTTGATGAGGTTCAGGTCGTAGCGGCCGGAGCCCAGAATGAATCGCGACTGGAACTCGTGACCGCCCAGGTTCAGCGGCTTGTCTTCCACCGGGAGAATCGGCGCGGCGGTGCCGACCGGATTGGTGACGGCGGGCTGCGGCGGCAGCGGAGTCGCCTCAACAGATGCTTCAGTAACCGGATTAATATTGCTCATAGCTTTTCCTTTCATCCACCCTGTACAAACTGCACAATTTCCATGACGCACTGGTCGTCGAGCATGGCGTCGGCACGCTTATCACGCGGGATAATCTCACCATTGAGTTCGATGGCCACACGCTCGGCGCGGAATCCGTGCGCTTCGAGATAATCGGCGACGCTGACCGGCGTCTCGAGCGTGACCTGCTCTCCGTTGACCTGCATAATATCCTTTCAGATAGTAAAAAAGGGTGCACGAAACGAACCGTACCTTAAGTGGTGCGCCCATTCATGAACCCAATCATGCGACCGTTCGACCGCTGTGATGTATTGGCTCCATCACGACCGTCTCACGGCTGAATTATGCAAACGGAATGAAAGCTGTATCGGAGAACCCGGCAAATCTGCGACAACGATTCCTTACGGCGGCATGACCCGCGTCAAGTTCCCCGGTCGAAGTCTGGCGACTTCCTCTCAGCCTCACGGCTCCCGTTCGTTACGGTTTCTCAGTGTATGCCGTTGCAGTGACAACAGCAAAATGAAGCTCCCTCATCAGAGGGAGCTTCATTGGGACTAGAACATGCCGGGGGCTTTGTAGGCGGAGCCATCCGACGTGGATGCGGGGAAGAGCTTGAGTTCTTCGACCTCGGCCTTGGCGTCGGCGATCTGCTCGCGCACGCGACCGTAAGCGGTGCCGCCCTTGCCGTTGCGGGAGTCGACCGAACCGTGGCTGGAGAGCACTTCGCGTACTCCCGGAGCCTTGTCGGCCGGCAGGAACGCGGCGAAGGTCTCGATGAAGTCATTGTCGGTCAGATCCCACAGTTCCTGGCCGCGGCCTTCGGCGAGCTTGACGCAGGCACCAGAGAGCTCGTGCGCATGGCGGAACGGCACACCGTTCTTGACGAGCCATTCGGCGATGTCGGTGGCCAGCGCGAAGCCGGTCGGAGCTTCCTCTTCCAGGCGGTCGCCGTCGAAGTGCATGGTCCTGACCATGCCGGTGAAGGCGGGCAGCAGCACTTCGAGCGTATCGACCTGGTCGAACACGGCCTCCTTGTCTTCCTGCAGATCGCGAGCGTAGGCGGTGGGCAGGCCCTTCAGGGTGGCCAGTAGGCCGGTCAGATCGCCGATGAGTCGGCCGGACTTGCCGCGGGCGAGCTCGGCGATATCCGGGTTCTTCTTCTGCGGCATGATGGAGGAGCCGGTGGAATAGCCGTCGTCGAGCTTGACGAAGGCGAACTCCTGGGTGTTCCAGATGATGATCTCCTCGGACAGGCGGGAGATGTCCACGCCGGTCATGGCGGCCACGAACGCGAATTCGGCCACGAGATCACGTGCGGCGGTGCCATCGATGGAGTTGTCGGTCACGCGGGAGAAGCCGAGCTCACGCGCCACGGCCTCCGGGTCGAGGCCGAGCGTGTTGCCGGCCAGTGCGCCGGAGCCGTACGGAGAGGCGTTGATGCGCTTGTCCCAGTCGATCAGTCGCTGCACGTCGCGAATCAGCGGCCAAGCGTGGGCCATGAGCTGGTGCGCGAGCAGCACGGGCTGGGCGTGCTGCATGTGGGTGCGGCCCGGCATCACGGTGCGGCCGGCCTTTTCGCTCTGCTCGATCAGGGCGTTGACGAGGTCAAGCAGGAGTCCGGCGATTACGCGGGAGTGACGGCGCAACCACATGCGAATCAGGCAGGCGATCTGGTCGTTGCGGGAACGGCCGGCCCTGAGCTTGCCGCCGAGTTCATCGCCGGCAATGTCAATCAGACCGCGTTCGAGGGCGGTGGCCTCGTCTTCATCGTCTTCGATGGGGGCGAAGGAGCCATCGTCAACGTGGCGCTGGAGCGTGTCGAGCGCATCCTCCATGCGCTGCAGCTCGTCGGCGGTCAGAAGTCCCGCACGGCCGAGAGCACGGGCGTGGGCGCGGGAACCGGCGATGTCGTCGTCGGCCAAGCGCCAGTCGAACTGCGTGGACTTGGACAGTCGGGCCAATTCCGGCGACGGACCAGACGTAAAGCGACCACCCCACAGGGCCAGATGTTCGTTGTTCTCAGTCATGAAGGCTCCTTGAAACCATGGATTGCAAACAAATCAGACTGCTTGTCAGACTATCAGCGTTGGGCTACATACCGGTGGATTCAAGTTGTTCGTATTCCATGGCGGCAATGTCAGGGATACTGGTCACGTCGTATTGATGAAAAGAACCGCATCGTATACCGCATTACGGGTAACGATGTTCAAAACCTGGAAATAGCCGTCTGCCGAACTCATTACGGAGAGCACTGAGCTTCTTCCGTCATCGGCAAAAAAAACGAGGGGAGCACGAGCATAATCTTTGCTCGTACTCCCCTCAGTCACCTGCGGCGACAGCGTCCTGTAATTACGGACAGCCTGACGGCTGCTGATTGTTGGCTCACTGTCGTTCGCACCTCACCTGCAAACAGCCCACTGGGCTGTTTGCTTTACGGCGCGGCCCCTCAACGAGGGGAGCCAAAGTAAATGATTACTCGACGGTGTTCTCCGGGACCTCGATGCCGTTGCCGAACTTGACGTCGCGCGCTGCGGCCACGCGGGACGGCAGGCCGTAGATGTCGATGAAGCCGTTGGAGGACTTCTGGTCGAAGGTATCGCCGGAATCATAGGTGGCGAGCTTGTAGTCGTACAGCGAGGAGTCGGAACGACGGCCTGTCACGACGGCGCGACCGCCGTGCAGGACCATGCGAATCTCACCGGACACGTACTTCTGGGTGTCCTCGATGAAGGCATTGAGCGACTGAGTCGCCGGGGAGAACCACTGCGCATCGTAGACCAACTCGCCCCAGCGCTTGTCGATGTCGCGCTTGATGCGGTGCTGTTCGCGCTCGAGGCAGCAGTTCTCGAGTTCCTGGTGCGCGGCGATCAGGGCCACGGCACCCGGGGCCTCGTAAAGCTCGCGGGACTTGATGCCGACCAGGCGGTCCTCGATGAGGTCGATGCGGCCGACGCCCTGGGCTCCGGCGCGACGGTTCATCTCTTCGATGGCCTGCAGCGGAGTGACGTCACGTCCGTCGATCTTGACCGGCACGCCTTCCTTGAACTCGATGACGACTTCATCTTCGACCGGCGGGAAGGCCGGGTCGTCGGTGTAGGAGTAGCAGTCCTTGGTCGGGCCGTTCCACGGATCCTCAAGGAAGCCGGTCTCAATGGCGCGGCCCCACACGTTCTGGTCGATGGAGTACGGGGACTTCTCGGTCTGGGTGATCGGCAGCTTGTGCTCCTTGGCGAACGCAATCTCGACGTCGCGGGTCAGGGACAGGTCGCGAATCGGGCTGATGGCCTTCAGCGTCGGGTCGATGGAGGCAATGGAGACCTCGAAACGAACCTGGTCGTTACCCTTGCCGGTGCAACCGTGGGAGATGGTGTCGGCACCGAACTGGTGGGCGGCGCGCACGAGGTGCTTGGAGATCAGCGGACGGGAGATGGCGGAGACCAGCGGGTAGACGCCTTCGTACATGGCGTTGGCCTTGAGGGCCTTCATGCAATATTCGTTGGCGAACTCGTCGCGGGCGTCGACCACGTAGGATTCGACGGCTCCGCAGGCGAGGGCGCGCTGCTTGATGGTCTCAAGGCTTTCGCCGCCCTGGCCGACGTCGAGGGACACGGCCACGACGTCCTTGCCGGTGCGCTCCTTCAGGTACGAGATGGCGACGGATGTGTCAAGACCGCCGGAGTAGGCCAGAACAATGCGCTTGTTATCTGCCATTGGTTCCCTTTCGTTCAAGGTCTGAAAAACGAACTGATGCAAGTATATACAGAAGACTGTATATTTATGCACGGCGTGTTGGTTATTTGGAGGCGAGGCTTAGTAGCCAGTCGGAGCGGAAGACGGCGGTGTCGTCATTGGTGCAGATCACCATGACGGTGTCGTCTCCGGCGATGGTGCCTAGCACGCCTTCGATCGACTGCTTGTCAATCACCGAGGCCACGTATTGTGCGGCACCGGAAGGCGTGTGCACCACGACCAGATTTCTGGCGGCGGCCACCGAGGTGACCAGTCCGTTCAGCACGCGGGACATCTGTGCCTCACCGCGCTCCCCTACATCCTCAGCTTCCGAAGCAACGACGCTGCGACCCACCGTGTAGGCCACCGTGCCGTCCTTCAGCCGGGTCTTCACCGCATGCATCTCATCAAGATCGCGGCTCAGGGTCGCCTGAGTCACCGCAATGCCCTCGTCGATAAGGATTTTGGACAGCTGTGATTGCGAGGTGATGATATGCGTGGCGAGCGCCTGTTCTATGGCACTCAGCCGCGCCGCCCTAGTGGCAGGGCGCTGCAGGGACGGACCGGTTTCACTCATGCGAGCAGGCTTTCGTCTCCACGGGCCTTGCCGGTCAACCAAGTCAGCAACGCTTTCTGTGCGTGCAGACGGTTCTCGGCCTCGTCCCACACCACGGACTGTGGGCCGTCGATCACTTCAGCGGTGACTTCCTTGCCGCGGTAGGCGGGCAGACAGTGCTGGAAGAGCGCATCCGGCTTGGCCAATGCCATAAGTTCGGTGTTGACCTGGTAATCCCAGAACGGCTTGGAACGGATGGCGTATTCGGCTTCCTCGCCCATGGAGACCCAGGTGTCGGTGAACACGCAATCGGCGTCCTTCACCGCTTCCTTGGCATCGGTGGTGACCAGGATGGAGCCGCCGGTCTCGGCCGCGATGCGCTTGGCGTCGGCCACGATGTCCGGGCGGGGCAGGTAGCCGTAGGGGCCGGCCACGCGCACGTCCATGCCGGCCACGGCACCGCCGAGCAGGTAGGAGTTGGCCATGTTGTTGGCCGCATCACCGAGGTAGGCGATGGTCTGGTTCTTCAGGTTGTCGACGCCGCCTCGGTGCTCGGCGATGGTCTGGAAGTCGGCGAGAATCTGGCAGGGATGGAAGTCATCGGTCAGGGCGTTGACCACCGGATGGGTGGAGTACTTGGCCATTTCTTCGACGCGGCCCTGGCCGAAGGTGCGCCACACCACACCGTAAGCCATGCGGTCGAGCACACGAGCGGTATCGGCCACGGGCTCGCCACGGCCCAGCTGGGAGCCGGACTTGTCGATGACCAGCGGGTAGCCGCCAAGCTCGGCAACGCCGATGGAGAAGCTGGAACGGGTGCGGGTGGAGGGCTTGTCGAACAGTACGGCGACGGCCTGCGGACCGGCGAACGGCTGCTTGTAGAAGCGGTCGTGGTGGAACTTGATGGCAAGTTCGAGCACCTGCTTCTGTTCCTCATGGTTGAGGTCGTCGTCACGCAGCATGTGGCGAAGTTCTGGGGTCATGATGATCTCCTTGGATCGGTGGGTCGGCAGTGACGGAGAGAAATCAGTCGTCGGGCAGGTCCGTAGGCACATCCTTGAGGATGGCAAGTGCCTGGTCCACGTCTTGTGCGGTTACAATCAGCGGCGGTGCGAAACGCAGCGCATTGGGAGCCACCGCGTTGACGATGAGCCCGTGTTCGAGGCAGTAGTTCATCACCGCGTGGGAGCAGGGATGCTTGAGCTCGACGGCGTCCAGCAAACCACGGCCGCGTACGGAAACGAACAGCGGATTACCGGTGGCCATAATGCCATCGCGTAGCTGTTCGCCGCGAGCTTCGGCGTTGGCCACCAGATTCTCGTCTTCAATCACGTCAAGAGTGGCGAGTCCCGCAGCCGCACCCAGCGGATTGCCGGCAAAGGTGGAGCCGTGGGAACCAGGAGTGAACAGAGCCGCAAGTTTCTCGCCAAAAGCGATCATACCGCCCATCGGGAATCCGCCTGCCACACCCTTGGCGAAAGTCACCATATCCGGCGTCACGCCGCCGGACAGATCGTCACGCTGGAATGCGAACCACTTGCCGGTACGTCCGATACCGGTCTGTACTTCATCGATGATAAGCAGCGCGTGGTTGATATCGCACAGTTCGCGCACGAACTTGACGTAATCGGCGCCCAACGGCTGCACGCCGGCTTCGCCCTGGATAAGTTCCAGAATCACAGCAGCCACCGGACCCTTGCCATAGCGACCGAGACCGGTCTGTGCAAAAGCGTCGTGCAGGGCGACCTTGTCGCCGGCGCGTACGAATTCGATGTTCGGCACCAGCGGATCATACGGCTTGCGGATACCGGGTTTCCATGTGGCGGACAGCGCACCCATCGTACGGCCATGGAAGCCGTGAGTCATTGCGAGAATGCGTGCGGGCTTGCCGCCGATGGAAGGCAGGGCACCAGGCAAGGTGCGGCCATACAGCTTGGCGAGCTTGAGGGCAGCTTCATTGCCTTCAGCACCGGAGTTGCCGAAGTAGACTTTGGAGCCTTCAGGTGCACCAGCCAGCTTGACCAGTTTTGATGCCAATTCAATTTGCGGCTCGGACGCAAAATAGTTGCTGATATGAGCCACCTTGGCAGCCTGATCGGCAACCGCCTTGACCCACTTGGGGTGGGCGTATCCGAGGGAATTGACGGCGATGCCTGCCAGGAAATCGAGGTATTCGTTACCGTCAACATCCCAGATGTGGGCACCTTGGCCGTGATCCATGACGCGCAGCGGCGTACCGAACACATTCATGTGGACCTGAGAGTACTCTCCCAGCCACTTGCTGTCTTCCGTACCTAGTTTTTCCTCATGCTCAGTAGCCATAAGAGCTCCTCATTTCCAGTCCTTCATCAGGCATAACCATGGTACCGATGCCTGCGGAGGTGAATATCTCGTTCAAAATCGAATGCGGCTTGCGCCCATCGATGATATGGGCTTGGGGCACGCCACCGTCGATGGCCCTGACACAGGCCTCCATCTTGGGTCGCATACCGGATTCCAGGTCCGGCAGCATATCGCGCAGGGTTTCCACACCAATCCGGCCAATCAGAGAATTCTTGTCCGGCCAATCGGCGTACAGACCATCCACATCGGTCAAGATAACGAGCTTGTGTGCGCCCACAGCGGCAGCCAAAGCGGCGGCAGCGGAATCGGCGTTCACGTTGAGCACTTCAGTGGCATCTTCTTCGTTCGGAGCCACGGAAGAGACGACCGGGATACGACCGGCGGCCACCAGATCCTCGACTGCCGAAGCATCGACGGAAACCACGTCGCCGACCAGGCCGATATCGGTGGACTTGCCATCGATGATGGGCCTGCGCTGCATGGCCGAGAACAGGCCGCCGTCTTCACCGGACAGACCTACGGCCAGCGGGCCGTGCGCGTTGATCAGGCCTACCAGTTCGCGTGAAACCTTGCCGGTCAGAACCATGCGCACCACATCCATGGCCTCGGGGGTGGTGACCCTCAGGCCGCCCTTGAATTCGGATTTGATGCCGAGGGCCTTGAGCATGTGGGAAATCTGCGGGCCGCCGCCGTGCACGACAATCGGGTGCAGACCCACCTGACGCAGAAAGACCATGTCTTCGGCGAAACACTGCTTCAGATGGTCATCGACCATGGCATTGCCGCCGTATTTGACGACGATACGCTGGCCGGCGAACTCCTCCAGCCATGGCAGCGCTTCAATAAGCACTTCTGCCTTCTGATCGGCGCGCAAATCGGTGTGCACGTCGAAATGGAACCCAGGTCCCTTCAATTCTGTAGACAATTTTTCTCTTTTCTGCGACGCCGGCGACGCTATCGCTGCCGGCTGCTACAAACAGCCCACTGGGCTGTTTGTCAGCTTTCGTAGTCGGCGTTGATGTGGACGTATTCGTGGGTGAGATCGTCGGTCCAGACGGTGGCCTGCGCACTCGAGCCGGTGTTCAGGTCGATGTCAATGTGGACTTCGCGCGGAGTCATGTCGACCTCGCTACGGTCGCGGCCGGCACCGCCGTTCTCGCAGATGCGCACGCCGTTGACGTCCACGGTCACCTTGTTCGAATCGTAAGGCGCGACTTCAGGCGGCACAGTGCCCAAGGAGCTGACGATGCGACCCCAGTTCGGATCGTTGCCGGAGATGGCGCACTTGAGCAGGTTCGAGGCGGCGACGGCACGACCACAGGCAAGTGCCGCGTCTTCGCTGGTGGCACCGGTGACGGTGATACGGATGTCGTGGGAGGCACCTTCGCCGTCGCCGATGATCTGGCGGGACAGGGATGCGCAGGCCTCACGCACCAGCTTGTTGAATTCGTCCTTGTCCGGTTCGATGCCAGAGGCACCGGAGGCGAGCAGCAGGACCGTGTCGTTGGTGGACATGCAGCCGTCCACGTCGATGCGGTTGAACGAGTGTTCGGCAGCCACAGCGAGTGCGGCCTGCATCTGACCGGCGGAGACAACCGCATCGGTGGTGATGACGCACAACATGGTGGCCAGCTGCGGGGCAATCATGCCCGAGCCCTTGACCATGCCGCCGATCTTCCAGCCGTTGGAGCCGGTCAGTTCGACCGTCTTCGGCTTGGTGTCGGTGGTCATGATGGCGTGGGAGGCGTCGGCACCGGCTTCGGCGGTGGCGGCAAGAGCCTCATGGGCACTCTTGGCACCAGCCAGCACGTTGTCCAACGGCAGCAGTTCACCGATGAGACCGGTGGAGCAGACAGCCACATCATTCGGTTCGGCGCCGATGAGACCGGCGACCGTTTCCGCGGTGGCGACGGACTGGGCGTAACCGGCCTCGCCGGTGCAGGCGTTGGCACCGCCGGAGTTCAGAATCACGGCCTTGACGTGACCGTCGGCGACGACCTTACGGCTCCACTGCACCGGGGCGGCACAGAAACGGTTCGAGGTGAACACGCCTGCAGCCGCGTCGAGCGGGCCGTTGTTGACCACGAGGGCCAAGTCCTTCTTGCCTTCGACGGATGAAATACCAGCCGCCACGCCGGCGGCGGAGAAACCTTGTGCAAATGTAACGCTCACGGTGCTACTCCGATCTTGGTCAGGCCCGCGTCTTCCGGCAGGCCTAGTGCGATGTTCAGTGATTGGACCGCTTGTCCGGCGGTACCACGATTGAGGTTGTCGATGGCGGCAAAAGCGTTGATGCGGCCGGCCTTGCGGTCGGTGACGACCTGCAGGTGGGCTGCGTTGGAGCCGATGATGTTGCCGGTGGCGGGCAGTGTGCCCTCGGGCAGCAGCACCATGAAGTCCTGACCTTCATAGGCCTTGGACCATACGGCGCGAATCTCCTCATCGCTCAGTGCCTTGGCTTTGTCCGTCATGCGGGCGGACACGGTGGCGAGGATACCTCGGGACATGGGGGCGAGAATCGGTGTGAAGCCGAGCGTGAATTCGCTGGCTTCGGCCGCGCTCTTGCCGGCCGCGTGGGCGAAGTTCTGCAGGATTTCGGGAATGTGGCGGTGCTTGCCGCCCACCGAATACGGCAGGGCGGATTGCAGGGCCTCGGCGGCAAGCAGGTTGGTGCGCTTGAGATTCTTGCCGGCACCCGAGTATCCGACGACCAGATCGGCCACGATATCCTGCGATTCAACCAGTCCTTCGGCGATGCCGGGCTGGAGGGCCAGCGTGGTGGCGGTGACGTTGCAGCCAGGACCTGCGATGCGCTTGGTACCAGGAAGCGCCGCACGCTGGCGGGTGTAGGAGCCGTCCGCGGCTTTGCCGGTGATGAGCTCGGGCATGCCGTAGGTCCAATGCTCATAGAAATCGCCGCCGTAGAACTCATCCCAAGCGGCCTGTTCTTCGAGGCGATGGTCGGCGCCCAAATCCACAACCACGGCATTCGGATCGAGCTGCGAGGCGAGCTTGCCCGAAGCACCGTGCGGCAGTGCGAGGATGATAACGTCATGCCCGTTCAGCACTTCGGGCGTGGTATCTTCAACGACCAGATTGGCCAGTTGGGGAACATGCGGCATGTGCTTGGCCATCGACTCCCCCACTGAGGAATGGCCTGCCACGCAGGTGATGTCGAAGTCGGGGTGCGCAGCCAGAATGCGTAACGCTTCACCGCCGGCATAGCCCGTGGCACCGGCCACGGCCACTGTATATTTCGCCATACTCATCTCTTTTCACTGATGTGTCTTCGGACGAGTATACGCGATTATGCAG
>ENA-UOJF01002298-UOJF01002298.1-human-gut-metagenome-genome-assembly--contig:-P74-NODE-2298-length-10927-cov-6.405445_pt1 | contig 10927 bp, 10 predicted proteins | sample MGYA00242344_ERZ723891 | MGnify/ENA metagenome assembly ERZ723891 | reverse complement strand
AGCTCGAAGATGCGACGGAAGGCGAGACGACCAATGCGGCCGAAGCCGTTGATACCAATCTTAACTGTCATGTAATTCTCCCTTGTAGGGTGGCCTTGGCGCGCTTTGGCACACCGGGCCATTGTTTACCAACAGTTGCTACTGTAATGCCGACTCTGTACACATGGCAACGTTTCAGCGTGCGTTTTGGGCAAAAATGCCGTATTTTCTGTGAGCGCTCACAATTCGGATTGCCCGCAACCGACATGTGATTTTTCCTCTCCTTTGGAGGAATGTCTCGAATCATCATGAGCAAGCGCGCGGCATGCAAGTCAGCGAACCAGCAGCTTGGACACTGCGGTGTCCAGCTCGCCGATATCGCCGCCAAATTCGTGGAATCGACTCACCTGAGGCAACGCCACCTCGATGGGGAAGGTGACGATCAGTGTGCCGTGCTCCACGCTGATGGCCGCGTCCACGCCGTCGCGGAACTCGTTGCTTACCCCCTGCACCACCGTATTGGTCAGCGTGCCGTCTTTAAGCTCATATTTCAGCCCCGGCTCGTTCACGCCAAGCGAAACATCGGAGTGGGAGAACGCAGACACCATGCGGCCGTCCTCGGGCACCGGATGCGCGGGGAACGAAAGCCTACCATCGGTGATGGCCGTGACGATGAGCCCATCACCATACAGATACCCGCTTGCCCCATGCCGGGCCAATAATGCCATCAGTTGAATGCCGGAAATCGTATGGTCAATGCGGCCGCCCAAACCGCCATAGACATGGAATTCGCGGCAACCCGCCGACCAACCGACCTTCAGCGCGGAGAGCATGTCCGGATCGTCCTTCAGCGCGGGCAGCGCGATGGTGCGCACATCGGTGCGGGGCGGCCGGCCCTCCAGCGAATCGAAGTCGCCCACCACCACATCGGGCACGATACCTAACTGGCGCGTATGGTCGAGCCCGCCATCGGCCGCAATCACATACGCGCCGGCCGGCACCACGGGCGTGCCCGCATAGTATTCGCCCGCACCAATAATCACGCATACCTGAGTCATGATGCCTACTGTAGCCGGTATCCACCCATCGGCCGGGAAAATGCTGATAGGCTACGCATCAGAACAGTAGTCGATAGGCGCACAGGCAGGGGAGCGGAGCGATGGCACAGATCACCGAGGCAAGCGAACGGCCGATTCTCAAATCAAAGATATTCCTCTACATCACCGAATTCTTCTCCGGCATGTCCGCTGATCTACTTCATCTCGATCAAGGCCAAGCGCATCGCCTGCGTGGTCAGCGCCGTGATCTTCGTGGCCACGTCCTGTGTCTCGCCCCTGACCGGCTTCGCGTTCTGGGAAACCAACCTGGCCTATGAGGGCGAGTCCATCTACAACTACCTGCAGGTCAAGAACCTCTCCGACCGCACGATCCTGTCCACCAACGTGCTGTTCGGCGTGCAGTCCGTCACGATGAAAGACAAAGGACTGACAGGTATGTACTACGACACGGCCCTGGCTGCGCCGGCGCTCGCCGACAATGCCAATTCCGCGCTGATCCTCGGCATGGGCACCGGCACCTACGCCCGCCAGCTGAAGCAGTATTATCCGAAAATGAACATCACCGGCGTGGAGATTGACCAGAAGATCACCGATCTGGCCGGCGAATACTTCGATGAGCCCGCCGACATCCCCGTGACCACGTATGACGGCCGAGCCTGGCTCGCCGCCTCGCATGACAAGTACGACGTGATCATGGTCGATGCGTATCAGGACATCACCATTCCCTTCCAGATGAGCTCCACCGAGTTCTTCACCATGGTCAGAGAGCACCTGAACCCCGGCGGCGTGATGGTGGTGAACATGAACATGATCTCGGACGGCCAAGGTTCGATCAACGAGGCGTTGAGCGATACCATCGCCAGCGTGTTCGGCAATGGGAACACACTGACGGCCGACGTGCCGAACACCACGAACCGTGAACTGTTCGCCAAGAAGCCGGGTTCCGGCTCCGAAGAGAACTCCATGCAGCAGGCCTCCAAGGCGCTCAACCTGCGTGAGACCACCTACGAGCGCACCGGCAGCGAAGATCTCGAATGGTATATGGAAGAGGTCGCCTCTCGATTCCGGAAGGTGAACGAACCGGACTCAGCGTCGACTATTCTCACCGACGACAAGGCGCCGGTCGAAGTACTCGGCATGCATGCCATCGATCAAATCATCGCCGATGAGGCCGGCCCATATCGGCAGATTCTCAAAGACGAAGGCTTCGGCGGTCTGCTGCGCGCCGTGCAGTAGGTTCGACACACGGACCGCGAATGTCCGGGCGTATGGTAGACTTTCTATTTGGCTTGAGAAATCAAGAAAGCGGGGCAACCCCACCTGGAAGCCTTTCAAGGCCTCGGGTTCAAGGCAAACAGCCTAGCGATTGCGATATACAACGCGTAATCAGGAATGACGCAAAGAACTGATATGCGTCTGCAGAAGCTGAGCGCATATTGGCGCGGGCTTTGGCTTGCCATGAACCCAAAGCATTGAACAGGACTCCAGCAAAGGCCCTCGCCACGGAATTGAAGTAGAGGATTGGAGTCATCATCAGCGACGAACCACGTATTAACGACGAGATTCGCGTCCCGCAGGTACGCCTGATCGGCCCGAAGGGCGAGCAGGTGGGCGTCATCGCGACTTCCGTCGCGCTGAACCTGGCCAAGGAGGCAAACCTCGATCTCGTCGAGGTGGCCCCGAACGCGAAGCCTCCGGTCGCCAAGCTCATTGATTACGGCAAGTTCAAGTACAACGAGAAGATCAAGGCTCGTGAAGCTCGCCGCAACCAGAGCACCGCGGAAATCAAGGAGATTCGTTTCCGCCTGAAGATTGACGACCACGATTTCGACGTGAAGAAGGGCCATGTGACCCGCTTCCTTAACGGAGGCGACAAGGTCAAGGTCACCATCATGTTGCGCGGTCGTGAGATCTCCCGCCCGATTGGTGGCGTGGAACTGCTGCAGCGTCTGGCCGACGATGTCGAGGAATACGGCACCGTCGAGTCCAAGCCGAAGCAGGAGGGCCGCAACATCATCATGACCCTTGCGCCGAAGGGCAAGAAGGTGCACACCCAGTCCGAGCAGCGTCGTCGTGGCGCCGAGTCCCGCGCCGAGCGTCAGGCTCGCCAGGCGGCTCGTCTCGCGGCCAAGCAGGAGTCTCAGGCTCAGGCCGCGGCCGACGCGCAGTCCGCGATTTCTCAGAAGACTTCCGACAAGAAGCAAACCAGCAAGGAGGGCAGCAATGCCGAAGATGAAAACTAATTCCGCCGCTTCCAAGCGCGCCAAGATCACCGGCACCGGCAAGGTGAAGCATGTCGGTTCCGCCATGCGCCACAACCTCGAGCACAAGTCCGCTCGCAAGCGCCGTGAACTGTCCGCCGACGATGTGCTGCGCGGCGGCCAGGCCAAGAAGCTGCACCAGCTTCTGCAGAAGTGAGCATAGGGCTTACCCGGAAATAACAAGACTTTAGAAAGCTGAGGAATAGATTATGGCACGTGTCAAGCGCGCAGTGAACGCCCACAAGAAGCGTCGCGTTGTTCTCGAGAGGGCTTCCGGCTACCGTGGCCAGCGCTCCCGCCTGTACCGCAAGGCCAAGGAACAGCTGCTGCACTCCTTTAACTACAACTTCCGTGACCGCAAGGCTCGCAAGGGCGACTTCCGCAAGCTGTGGATCCAGCGCATCAATGCTGCCGTCCGCGCTGAGGGCATCACCTACAACCGCTTCATCCAGGGCCTGCGTCTCGCCGGCATCGAGCTGGATCGTCGCGCTCTGGCTGAGATCGCCGTCTCCGACCCGGACACCTTCAAGACCATCGTGGACGCCGCCAAGGCCGCCCTGCCTGAGGACGTCAACGCTCCGGTTGAGGCCTGATTGCTTGAAGTCGTGACTTCACACTAGAAACCCCGCTTCCGAGCGGGGTTTCTTTGTACCATGGGCACTATGACCAACGGATTCACCAGACTCACCGAGCAGTTCCTCGTCCACATCGGCGTGGAGCGAGGGCTCGCCACGGCCACCGTCACCGCCTACGAATCCGACATCGCCAAATACATTGATTGGCTCGAAACCCGCGGCATCCACGAACCGGACGCCATAACCAAACAAGACGTCGAAGACTACATCGCCGCCCTTGACCAGGCGGGGGAGTCCGCCCGCTCCAAAGCCCGAAGACTGGCCTCGATCCACGAATTCCACCGTTTCGCGCTCGGTCAGCACGCGGTGACGGCGGATGTTTCGGCCGCAGTCAAGGCGCCCAAAGGCGCCAGCACCCTGCCCGACGTACTCACCGTGGACGAGGTAACCCGTCTGCTCGACGCGGCGGCAGTCGGCGGCTCAACCGATCCGGTGGTATTACGGGACAAGGCCCTGCTCGAATTCATGTACGCCACCGGCTGCCGCGTCTCGGAAGCCACCGGTGCGAATCTGGACGACATCGACCTGGACGAGCACATCGCGCGACTCATGGGCAAGGGCTCCAAGCAGCGGCTTGTGCCATTGGGCAGTTACGCATGCCGGGCCATCACCGCATACCTCAATGCGGGGCGTGGCGAGTTGGAACAGCGCTCCAGCGCCAAGATTCCCGAGAGGCGCGCACTGTTTCTCAACAAACGCGGCAAGCGCATCTCGCGGCAATCGGTATGGGAAATCGTCAAAGCAACCGGGGAGCGGGCCGGCATCACCAAACCACTCCATCCGCACACCTTGCGCCATTCCTTTGCCACGCACCTGATCCAAGGCGGCGCGGACGTGCGCACCGTGCAGGAACTGCTCGGGCACGCCAGCGTGACCACCACGCAGATCTACACGCACGTAAGCCCTGAAACCCTGATCGAAACGTATCTGACCTCACATCCCAGAGCGCGGTGAGACACACCATTTTGCGACGCGTCCGCCCATAGCGGAATCGCGGCGGGGGAGCACCAAAGTCGGCCGGAAATTCAAGGCGTGACAATACAGTACATAACAGCGAACCGTCAGCCAGGAAGAGGTATTCATGCTGCAGATCAAATCGATCTCGAAGCGCTATAAAACCGGTGATTTCGTTCAGCAGGCGCTTGACAAAGTCAGCCTGAACCTACGCGACAGCGAATTCGTCGCGATTCTGGGTCCCTCGGGTTCCGGCAAGACCACCTTGCTCAACATCATCGGCGGCCTCGACCGGTATGACGACGGCGATTTGGTGATCAACGGCATCTCGACGCGCCAATACAAGGATCGCGATTGGGATTCGTACCGCAACCACACCATCGGCTTCGTGTTCCAGAGCTACAATCTGATCCCTCACCAGACGATTCTGTCGAATGTCGAACTCGCGCTGACGATTTCCGGCATCGGCAAGGCCGACCGTCGCGAACGTGCGCGCAAGGCGCTGGAGAAGGTCGGACTCGGCGAACACATCAACAAGAAGCCAAACCAGCTGTCCGGCGGCCAGATGCAGCGCGTGGCGATCGCCCGCGCACTGGTCAACGACCCGGACATCGTCCTGGCCGACGAGCCGACCGGCGCGCTCGATTCGGACACGTCCGTGCAGATCATGAACCTGCTCAAGGACGTGGCCAAGGACCGCCTCGTGGTCATGGTCACCCACAACCCCGAACTTGCGGAACAATATGCCACGCGCATCGTCAACCTGCGCGACGGCGTGATCCGCTCCGACTCCGACCCGTTCGTCGTGGACGAGACGGCCGAACAGCCGGCCGTGTACAAGACGATGGGCCGCGCGTCGATGTCGTTCGCCACGTCGCTGGCGTTGAGCTTCAACAATCTGAAAACCAAGAAGGCGCGCACCCTGCTGACCTCGTTCGCCGGCTCGATCGGCATCATCGGCATCGCGCTGATTCTATCGGTGTCGACTGGCGTGAACACATACATCAGTGACATCCAGCGTGACACGATGACCGCCTACCCGATCACCGTCGACTCCCAGACCTTCGACCTGAGCAGCATGATGGGCGGACAGATGGGCGGCGATGACGGATACGGCGGCAAGACGCACAAAACCGACGGCATCTACCCGGACGACCGCAGCGTCAAGCAGGCGTCCAGCCTGACCAGTTCGATTACCGAAAACAACCTGACCCGCTTCAAGAAATACCTGGATAATTCCAAGAGCGAGATTCACCAGTATGTGGGTTCCACCGGCATCCAGTACACATATGACGTGAAATTCTCCGTGTTCGACCACGACCCCGACGGCACGCTGGTCAATGCGGACGGCGTGACGATCGGATCCAGCGACTCTGCCTCGATGGCCTCGCAGATGGCGTCCACAAGCTCGTCCGGCATGTCCGGCACCTCGTCGATCACCTCGCAGCAGATGTCGATGCTGACCGGCAAAACCGATGAGAACGCCGCGCCCGACTCGTTCAACGAGATCATGCCGGGAGCGGACGACAGCAAGCTCGTAGGCAAGGTTATCACCGACAACTACCAGGTGGTCAACGGTTCATGGCCGAAGTCCAAGGATGAAGTGGTGCTGGTGCTTGACGACAACAACAGCGTGCCGCTGACCACGCTGTACGAGCTCGGCCTGCTGCCCGCCTCCGATTACCACGAGATGATGTCCAAGCTCAACGCCGGCGACAAGGTCAGCACTCCACAAGACAAGATCGACTATGCTAAGGCGCTCGACCAGACGCTGTACATGATTCCGGCATCCGACCAGTACGTCAAGGGCGATGACGGCCACTACCGATTCATCGGCAACGACAAGGATGTAATCGAACAGCGCCTCGAAACGGCCACCAAACTCAAGGTGGTGGGCGTCGTCAAGGCGAAGAAGGATGCTTCGGCCACACCGTTGGCCGCTGGCGTGGGATACACGCGCGCTCTGACCAATGATCTGATCGACCGTGCGGCCTCCAGCGCCATCGTCACCGATCAGAAGGCCAACCCGAACACGAACGTGCTCAACGGCATGACGTTCTCGCCCTCGGACGACGCCACCAAGGCGGCCGACGCGCGCACCTACGTGGTTTCGCTGGGCGTGACGCAGAAGGCGAACATGGCCAAGTCGATGATGAGTGCCGGGCAGCGGTCCGGTACGGGCGCATCGGATGCCGCTGGTGCTGGTGCTGGTGCTGGTGCTGGCGCTGGCGCGGCGGGTGCCGGCGATCAGGCAGCCGCGATGGCCGCGATGAGCGAACAGCAGCTCGCCGACAGTTTCGACTCGTATATCGCCACGGCTTCGAACGACGTGCTTGTCGCGATCTACGACCAGTACGTGTCGACCGGCACCTACGACGACAACCTCGCCGCATTCGGTGTGGTGAGTCGTGACGCGCCCAGCTCGATCAACATCTACGCCGACAGCTTCGAAGACAAGGACCACATCGCCGACGCGATCACCGACTACAACAACACCGTCTCGAAGAAAGACAAGATCACCTACACGGATTACGTTGGGCTCATGATGAGTTCGGTGACCACCATCGTCAACGTGATTTCCTACGTGCTTATCGCGTTCGTGTCCGTCTCGCTGATCGTCTCCTCGATCATGATCGGCATCATCACCTACATTTCGGTGCTGGAGCGCACCAAGGAAATCGGCATCCTACGCGCAATGGGTGCCTCGAAGCACAACGTATCCCAGGTGTTCAATGCGGAGACCGGCATCATCGGCCTATGCTCCGGCCTGTTGGGCGTGGGCTTGACCGTGCTGCTCAATATTCCGATCAACGCCGTGCTACACCACTTCATCGGCAATGCGGACGTCAATGCCGCCCTGCCGGTGACCGGTGGCGTGGTGCTGGTGATCCTAAGCGTGGTGCTCACGCTGATCGGCGGCCTGATTCCCTCGCGTAAGGCAGCCAAGCAAGACCCGGCCACCGCACTGCGCACCGAGTAAGCGCATCGACATAGTACGAGACGAGATCCATAAACCTCGGAACACTGGAATACCAGCGGCAAAACGGTGTTCCGAGGCGAGCCCGGCGAGTACATTAGGATGGGCGAGCAGGTATTCCCGACAAAGGGGGCGAGGGCAACGATGGACGACTGGCGAGATACCCGCGATAAAGACAGCGCATTCCGTCAAGGAACGCTGCCTATGACAGGAACGTATGTCGTTGCACCCCCAGCGAACCCGGATGTTGATAAGGTAGACAGTATGCCTACCGATTTGCTTGGACGTGAATACGAAACCTTCCCCGCACCCGAACCGCTGCAACAGCACGGTCCGGCGCGTGTCATTGCCATGTGCAACCAGAAGGGTGGCGTAGGTAAGACCACCAGCTCCATCAATATTGCCGGTGCGTTGGCCCAGTATGGCCGCCGCGTGCTTATCGTCGATTTCGATCCGCAGGGTGCCGCCACTGTGGGACTGGGCGTCAACGCGAATACCGTGGAGAACACGATTTACACCGCGCTGTTCGATATTTCCGTGGACCCACATGATGTGGTGCAGCACACCGCATTCGAGAACATCGATGTGATTCCGGCGAACATCGATTTGTCCGCCGCCGAGGTCCAGCTGGTCACCGAAGTGGGCCGAGAGCAGATCCTGAACAGCGTGCTGCGCAAGCTCAAGTCGGAATACGATCTCATCATCGTCGACTGCCAGCCATCGCTCGGCCTGCTCACCGTGAACGCGCTTGCCGCAGCTGATGGCGTGATCATTCCCGTGGCCGCCGAATTCTTCGCCTTGCGCGGTGTGGCCCTGCTTATGCAGTCCATCGAAAAAGTGCAGTCCCGCATCAATCCCGCATTGGAAGTGGATGGCGTGCTCATCACCATGTACACCAAGACACTGCACTGCGAAGAGGTCTGCCAGCGCGTTTACGAGGCGTTCAGCGAAAAGGTGTTCCACACGTTCATCTCCCGCTCCATCAAACTGCCCGATTCCACGGTTGCCGCCGCGCCCGTGGTGGTCTATGCCCCTGAGCACAAGACATCAAAGGAATACCGTGAGGTGGCACGTGAGCTCATTGCTCGCGGCATCGTGGCGTAACGATTGTTTCGATAAACGATGAATGAGACTTCCCTTTCTCGGCTCCCCTCTCTGAGGGAAGCTGGCTCGCGTAGCGAGGCTGAGGGGAGCTCCGCGGAAGCCGAAATCAGCACGGAGGAATCCGCCACTTCCGGCTTCCGGGTCAACCTCGAAGTCTATTCCGGTCCGTTTGATGCCTTGCTCGGCATGATCGCCAACAACAGACTCGAGCTGACCGAAGTTTCCCTCTCCTCGATCACCGAGGAATTCCTGACATACGTGCGCGGGCTCGATTTCACAAAAAACATGGATGAGGCCAGCGCCTTTCTAGATATCGCCTCTATTTTGGTCGAGGCCAAAAGCGTGGCGATTCTGCCCGGCGGCGAAGACAGCCAGCACGACGAGCAAAGCCTTGAAGCACTGCGCGAACGCGATTTGCTGTTCGCCCGACTCCTCCAATACCGCGCCTACAAGCAGGCCGCCGGTGATTTCCGGGCGCGTATCGCCGCCAATGCCGGCCGATTCCCGCACCCGGCGGCCATGGACGAGGGCATTGCCGCCATGTTGCCTGAGCTGGTATGGACGCTGACCCCGCTCGAACTCGCCCAACTGGCCGCCCAGGTCATCGCCGCCGCGCCCGCCTCCGAAGTATCGATCCACCAGCTGCACGTGCCGCTGGTCGATCTGCGGGCCCAATCGCTGGTGGTGCGCGACCGGCTGATTGCGGCATTGGAATCCAAGGGCGACCAGTCGATGTCGTTCAGCGAATTGACCCGGGACTGCACTTCTCGTATTGAGGTGGTGGCTCGGTTCATGGCCGTGCTCGTGTTCTTCAAACAAGGTGTGCTGCAGTATCAGCAAGATGGTCCGTTTGCCGAACTGCACCTGAGGTGGGTGCCCGGCGTAGACGAAACGATGAACGACGTGGACATTTCCGAAGGCGATTTTGCGTAAGGACGGCGATTGGTGACTGAACAGATTGACGCAACGAATACAACCGAACACATGGCGGATGCCGAATCGACGGCTGAATCCGCAAAGGCCGCGGTGAGGGGAGTGGAGGAGACGCACCCCGAATACGTGGATTTCGCGGTAGACGATTTTCCCGGCGGGCTGCCCGCCTGTCTGGAAGCGATTCTGATGGTCGCCGACCAGCCGCAGACCGCCACCGAGCTGGCCCGTATTTTGGCATTGGATCGCAACACAGTCGAAGAGGCATTGCGAGCCCTGCACGATGACTATGAGGGCGATGAATCCCGTGACATCCGCCCGCGCGGCTTCGAACTGCGCCGCACCGCTCGTGGCTGGCAGTTCGCCAGTCGCGCCGCGTTCGAGCCGGTCGTCTCATCATTCGTCACCGACGGCCAGACTGCGAGACTCAGTCAGGCCGCACTGGAGGCGCTTGCCATCGTGGCCTATCGCCAACCCGTCACCCGAGCCCAAGTGGCCGCGATCCGCGGTGTCAACTCCGATGGAGTGATTCGCTCGCTCACGGTACGCGGCCTTATCAAGGAAGACGGCGTGGACCCCGAATCCCGCGCGGCCCTCTTGGTCACCTCCGAATTCTTCCTCGACCAAATGGGTCTGAAGAGTCTCGACGAACTACCCTCCCTAGCGCCATTCCTCCCGTCCGTCGCCGAAATGACACAGTCGAAATCGGAAGATACGGACGTGATTTCGTAGCGATTGGGGCCCGCTGCCTGACCAATATTCGTGCGCTAGACCATCCGATATGTGATTTATGGTCATTGTGACTATAAGTAGTGCTATGCTCTCAATGCAGGGAGAACAACCGGTATGGAAAGAGGCATGGCATGGGATTCGGCAATGTGTCCGAGCGCCGCAGCGCACCGCCACAGGTCGGCGTGTCAGTGGTGATTCTGGCACTCGGCCCGGAAGGCGATACCGGCAACAGTGCCGCCGATTCCGGCAACGCCGCGAACTCGGCCCATTCCCGTCTCTGGTTGCCCCTGGTCAAGC
>ENA-UOJF01002297-UOJF01002297.1-human-gut-metagenome-genome-assembly--contig:-P74-NODE-2297-length-10927-cov-21.483352_pt1 | contig 10927 bp, 9 predicted proteins | sample MGYA00242344_ERZ723891 | MGnify/ENA metagenome assembly ERZ723891 | reverse complement strand
CGTAACCACACCGAGCAGTATGATCAATACCAGCAACCATGTGAGCAGGGTGCGGGGCGCGGCTAACGCCGCGCCACTTTTGACCGTTTTTTCCATAGCTGCTTGTTATTTGCCTGTTACCACAGCTACAATCGGGGATTCCGTACCGTTCTGCGTGATGATCTGATAGGTCTTACCGGATTCAACAGTTAAGCTGTATCCGCTCGAAGCGTCAACGCGCGCACCATTGATATAAACATTGCTCGCGCTCGATTTAATCGTCCAAGCACCCGGCGTAAGGCTCTTGCTCCAACCGCTTTCCGGTTTATACGATGTCAGATCCTTTTTGATTGTCAACGTTTTCCCTGCCGCACCGGTACCCGTACCGGTGCAGGCTGCAACGCCGCAGACCTCGGTGGAAATCTCACCGAAGATGCCGTTCATCTGCGCCATGCCGGTGTAGATGCGGACATACTTGATGGAACCCAGCTTGGCCGGTGTGCCGTTGGACTTGACTGCCCACGCGATGTCGATCGGGTCGCCGCCGCTCGTGCCCGCAACCTTGGTATCATAGTCGCTGCTGCTGGTGAAGGTCTGATACGGGTTGTAGGCGATGGTGCCGCCGAGCGTCTTGTTCGGATGCACGTCGCAGTAGCCGAAGCCGATCTGATCCGTCTTGCCCGTGCCGGGATAGTTGTTCAGAAGCGTGCCGGTGAAGGTCAGGGTGTCGGTAATGCTGTCGCTGTTCAGCGTTCTGCTGACGAAGGAGAATTCATCGACCTTGGCCATCGCCGCGCGGGAGCCGGAGGCGGCGAAGTAGTTCGCGTTCAGCGGGAACCAGCTGTGGTTGTGGAAGGTGTTCTTCGTGACTGTGCCGGGCGTGGTCGTGCCGTTCACTGTCAGATCGTAGGAAACATCTGCCAGAGTGCTGGTCGCACCAGCCGTAGTAATGCCCTTGTCCTCGTTCGGGTTGGGGTTCGTAAACTTGATGGATGCGTTCGGGGTGCTCTTGGTGTAATACATCGAGCCCGCGATGTCGTACCATTCCCAGTTGCCGTTGTCGTCCGGACCCTGAGAGACCTGGATGCAGCCCGCCTCGGAGTTGTTCCAGAATGCGTTGCCGTAGACGATGAAGTCCGCGCCGTAGGGATGCGTGGGATCGTCGGCGATCGGGTTCTCGAACTCATAGACGGCGTATCCGCCGAAGAAGCCGAGGGAGACGCCGGTCGCAGAGGTTCCCTTGAGCGTCGTGCCGGTGCTGTCATACGCGTCGCCCCAGCCGCCGGTCGTCACGCCTTCGTTGACGAACTGCGCGGGAGCCGGAAGGTAAGCGTAGAGCGCCGTACCAGCTGCCGTTGTGCCGCCGCAGGGCTGTGCGCAGCTGAACGTTGCCGAACCGATATTGCCCGTGCCGGTGACGGTCACGGTGGAAGCCGAGGTCGTGGGCAGAACGACGACGCCGTATTTCGTCGTGGTGCTCTCGACGTAGTTGCCGTCCTCGTCGGTCACATAGCCGCCGTTGCCATCTTCTTCATACGCCCAATGGAACGAGCCGCCGTTGCTGACGGTGACGCTGGCGACCTTCGTGCGGTCGCTGGCAATCAGCGAGAAACTGAACGGATAGTAGCCGTTCGTGGCCGTGTTCAGGATGTCTATGCCGTCGAAGTACATGCCTTCAATGTTAAGGTCAACCGATACGCCAAGACCGTCGCCGATGGCGTAATCAGTTTCGAGCGAGTTGGTAGCTGCAAATGCGCTCGCGCTCAAAGCGAAGAGCATCACAACTGCCAAAAGGATTGCTGTGAACTTTTTCATAGTTCTTCCTCCTATATTGTATTTTCCCGGTTTCTTTTTGCCCGCGCAGCCGGGATGCCCTACGCGGAACGCACATTCTGTTCCCGCTTCTCCCGTGCGATCTGAAAAGCGGCTTTATCTAACGGCTGACGGGGTCGCCGCTAAATACGTTGTTTTACACGCTGCAAAAACAGTATCGTTTCCTGTGCTCCCACGCGCCCATGTGTAGACCACGTTTTCCGTTTCCTTGGCGCGCTCTTGTCGTCGCGGCGCTTCCCCGGAAACAGTATCCTTTCCTGCTGCAGCTATTCAGTTGTCGGCGCGTATCGCCTTATTGAGACGGGCGAAGGCCCGGTAGATTTGTTTTAAAATCCCCCGGTTCCGCGTTCCCAATTCGGAACCGGGGATTTTAAGCGCGTCAGGGGGTGACGCACTGGCAGCTTGATCTCAGGGGATGAGACACACATCTATCTGCAAATCTGTCCGTTTCAGATCGGCATACAATCGTTCTTGGCTCTCCCTCCGGGAGAGCTGTCGCCGCAGGCGACTGAGAGGGTCTGCTGCCTGTTACCCTCTCCGTCCTCGCTGCGCTCGGCCACCTCTCCCAAAGGGAGAGGCAAGGAGCCGGCTTTTACTTGGCTTTCCGTTCAGCCTTTTCTTGCCGCATTTTTTCTTTGTTCGCAGCCTTCTTCTGCCGCTTTTCCAGTATATCCTGTTCCCGCTGGCGTTCGTATTCCTGCTGGAAGAGCATGGTCTTCTCCAGCGCGGGCGTACTGCGCTTTGCCGCAAGCTCTCTGCTCACGCCGATCGCTTCAAGCGCATTTACCCATCCGCGGAACCGCAGTTCAATAAAATCGCCGCCAATTATTTCTGTCCTGCCGGGGATATGCCGCAGCTCCGCCTGCTGCCGCCGCAAATATGCAGCCAATTCCTGCAATGACGCATTTTGATATTTCAGAACAAACTCGATGTTCCTGTGAGACAGCGCCGTATAGGTGCGTTGGGTCAAAACTTTTTTAAGCGCCGCCATATTTTCCTCATACGTTCTGTTCGGATTCATCGCTGCACCTCCCGTTCAGAAGATGCCGCGTCCTTCGCTGCAAGCCGCCTCAATTCGATCTCGCATAAATCCTGAACGATCTTGCGGTCACGAAAATGTGGTGGATTTTTGATGTTTGTGATTTTTCCGGCATAAAAGGAACGGATTGCAGCTTTCCATGAGCCGAAACGGTACTCAATATACTCGCTGCCGATCACCTCGACCATCGCGGGCGGGTGTCCAATGTCCTCCATGCAGGATTTCAAATATGCAGTTAGCTGCTCCAGCGTATCGTGCTGGTGCTCGATGATGAATTGCACATTTTTGTACGCAATGACACGCTCAATGCGGCCATAGTTGATCTGGTCCAGATATGCTTGCCGTTGCTGCTCATTCATCGCAGATGATCCTCCTATCGATTTTTACGCAAAAAACAAATCATCCCGCTGACGCGAGATAATCCGATTGCTTCAAAACAAAAAACACCGATTTGCTTCAACTTTAGAAGCAAATCGGAGCCCTGTTCCGAAATACCGATAGGATCATCGTGCTATCTACCCTTTGTTTGCCAACTTCTGCACGTAACGAGATCATAAAACAGGCAGCATCTCATGCAGGCGAAGAAAAGCGATTCTCCTGACTTGGACTATGGACGCAGGTCGCGTCCGCGCTCTGTTTCCTACCTTCTCACGGGATGTCCTCCCGCAATGGCGACCTTTCGGCCACATAGCTTATTGGCATAACGCTGTCTTTCGTTTCCTCCAAGCTACTTTAGAAACTTGCTCATCCTCACAGTTCCGGGCGAGTAGATTCATTGCTCTTTCATTGCAGACTATAAAGCGAGAGATAACCTGCAATTACAATTCTTCGTTGGCAAACATATTAAATTGTCAAAATTCTGCCATTCTTCGTATATGCTGGCATAGTTGTGACGCCCTGCCTGCACATACAAAACATGACGGTTTCGGCTTCATAAAGTTCTGCAAATTTACGAAGTCTCAAAAACGCAATAATCTTCTGGTTCTGACACCATTATACAATAGCACAGCAAAAGTCAATGCGGTTCGGTATCAAAATATTGATTAGTTGTGTCGTTTCCGCAAAGATCAATCGGTATCAGACGATGCAGAATACTTCTTGCAAGTAGCGTGTATGTATGCCGTTTCCTGATCTCAACGCCGAAGACAGAAAGCAGCATCCGCTGCTTTCCGATGTGTCCAGAAGTCCTAGCTGAGCTGGCTGGACTGATTGCTATTTTGGACACGCTCTATGATACGCCCAGTCCGACAATTGACGGCTACACAGATTTTATCTTTCGGAACCGCTATGGAGACCTACTGAATCCCCACAGCCTGAATCGCGCGATTGAACGAATCATCCGAGACTACAACGCGGAGGAATTGAAGCTTGCCGAAGAAGATCAGCGACCACCGCTAATGCTTCCACACTTTTCCGTTCATAGTCTGCGGCATACGTTTTGTACGCGGATGTTTGAAGTCGAGTCCAATCACAAGGCGATCCAAACAATTATGGGACACGCCGAGATCAGTACGACTCTGGATATTTATACACATATCACATAGGACACCCTCAAAAATTCGGTACAAAACATGAGTGCAAAAATCAAACTTTTCGGATAAGAAAAACTGGAATGCACAGGGCATCTGTGCATTCCAGCTTCATATTGTGTCATATTGAATTTCGAAAGTGTGTCAAAAACGTGTCAAATTGGGAATTTAATACATTTTCGCGCCCGCGGGGATGTGCGGGTCGAGCATCAGAAGGTGCAGCTTTTCCTCGCCGTTTTCGTGATGCACGGCGGAGATGAGCATACCCTCGGAGGCAATACCCATCATCGGGCGAGGCGGCAGGTTCGTGATGGCGACGCACGTTTTTCCAACCAATTCTTCCGGTTCGTAATATTCGTGAATGCCGGAAAGGATAACTCTATCCTCTCCAGTTCCGTCATCCAGCACGAATTTCAGGAGTTTTTTGGACTTTTTGACCGCTTCGCAGGACTTGACCTTCACGGCGCGGAAATCGCTCTTGGAGAAGGTGTCAAAATCCACCTGATCCTGGAACAGTGGCTCGATCTGAACATTGGAAAAATCGATTTTTTCCTCCACAACCGGAGCCGCCTGAGCAGCCGCCGCAGGAGCCGAAACTTCCTTGGAAACCTTCTTGTCAGAGTCCAACGGCTTCATCGTCGGGAACAGGATGACGTCGCGGATGGTGTCTGCGCCGGTGAAGAGCATGACGGCGCGGTCGATGCCCATGCCCATGCCGCCCGTGGGGGGCATACCGTATTCAAGCGCGGTGAGGAAATCCTCGTCGAGCATTTCCGTCTCGTCGTCGCCGCGTTCGCGCTGCTCGACCTGCTTCATGAAGCGTTCGCGCTGGTCAATGGGGTCGTTCAGCTCGGAATAGGCGTTGCCCATCTCGCTGCGGCAGATGAAGAACTCAAAGCGCTCGGTCAGACGCGGGTCCTCCGGGCTGCGCTTGGTCAGCGGGCTGACCTCGACCGGGTACATCGTGATAAAGGTCGGCTGCACCAGATGCTCCTCGACCTTCTGGTCGAAGCAGGCGTAAAGCGCGTTGCCCCACGTCTTTTCGGCAGCCTCCGCCAGCTCGACGCCGACTGCCTTTGCCGCAGCAACGGCCTCTGCGTCGTCGGTGATCGCACCAAAATCAACGCCGACATATTGCTTGACGGCATCTACCATCGTCAGCCGCGGCCAGCCGGGGGTCAGATCGATCGTTTCGCCCATCCAGTTCAGCTCATAGGTTCCGAGGTATTTCTGGGCGAAGGTGGTGTAAACGCCCTCAGCGATGTCCATCATGTCGTGGAAATCGGCGTAGGCCTGGTAGAGCTCGACCGTGGTGAATTCGGGGTTGTGCTTGGGGTCCATGCCCTCGTTGCGGAAAATACGGCCGACCTCGTACACGCGATCCATGCCGCCGACGATCAGGCGCTTCAGAGGAAGCTCGGTCGCGATACGCATATACATATCGATATCGAGCGTATTGTGGTGCGTAATAAAGGGTCTTGCCGCCGCGCCGCCCGCGATGGTATTGAGAACGGGCGTTTCGACCTCGATATAGCCCATATTGTCCAGATAATCCCGCAGATGCTTGATGAACTGCGAACGGATGATGAAATTCCGCTTGACCTCCGGGTTCACGATCAGATCGACATAGCGCTGGCGGTAGCGCGTCTCCTTGTCGGTCAGGCCGTGGAACTTCTCGGGCAGCGGCAGCAGGGACTTGGACAGCAGCGTGATGGTCTTCGCGCGCACGGACATTTCGCCGCGCTGCGTGCGGAAGATCTCGCCCTCGACGCCGACGATATCGCCGATGTCGTATTTCTTGAAGCGGTTATATTCGGCCTCGTCCATTTCGTCCTTGCGGGCGTAGAGCTGGATGCGGCCTGTTTTGTCCTGCAAGTCGCAGAAGGACACCTTGCCCATGCCGCGCTTGGACATGAGACGGCCCGCAATGGAGACGGGCTTGCCCTCCATCTCGTCAAAATGCTCCTTGATCTCCTGTGCGGTCGTGGTGCTGACGAAGCGGGTGATGGCAAACGGGTCCATGCCCTCCGCCTGCAGCTGCGCGAGCTTTTCGCGGCGGACCTTGATCTGGTCGCCGAGGCTGACCTGCGGGGCCGCGTTCTGCTGATTCCTGTTTTCCTGTTCCATAGCTATCCTCTTTTTCTGATTCGTTACTTTTCAACCGTCAGGATCTTATACTTGAGCACGCCGATGGGGGCCTCAACCTCAACAATGTCGCCGACCTTGTGGCCAAGCAGTGCCTTGCCGAACGGGGAATCGTCGGAAATGCGGCATTCCATGGGGTTGGCCTCCTGCGAGCCGACGATGGCGTAAAGCTCCTCGTCGCCCGTTTCCATGTCCTCGACCTTGATGGTGCAGCCGAGGCCGATCTTGCCCTCGGAGTCCTCTGTCTCGTCAATAATGACGGCGTGGGCGAGAATATTTTCAACCTCGGCGATACGGCCATAGAGCTTGGCCTGCTCGTTCTTGGCCTCGTCATATTCGCTGTTCTCAGAGAGGTCGCCGAACGAACGCGCCTCCTTGATCTGCTCGGCGACTTCCTTCTCGCGGGTCGTCTTCAGATAAAAAAGCTCCTGCTCCAGCTCCTTGAGGCGAAGCGCACTGATTTTAAATTCTTTTGCCATTTTACGATCGTTCCTTCCATAATCGATCGGGCAGAAAACGCCCGGTATTTACAATGATTCAGCAGACATTATATCGGGCAAAGATGGGGATGTCAAGAGAGTTTCTGGGTGATTTCGCGGATTGCGGCCTGTAATTGTGCGTCGTCCGCTTTTTCCAGCTGACCGTAGTAAAGTTTTGCGTCGTCCTCGTCGGAAAGCGTGATTTCGATGTCCGGTATGACGCCGGTATCGGTCAGACTGCGGCCCTGCGGCGTGTAGTATTTGCCGATGGACAGGTTCAGCATGGAGCCGTCGGAGAGCGTAAAAGCCGTCTGGAAATTGCCCTTGCCGACCGTCTTCGTTCCGACGACCGTACCCCAGTCATATTCCTGGATCGCGGCGGCGAAAAACTCAGCCGCGGAATAGCTATCCTGATTGACGAGCACGGCCATGGGCAGGTCGATGCAGTCCGCGTCCGAGCGGTCGATTTGCTTCGAGCCCTGATAGTCCTCGCTCTGGAACAGAATACCCTCCGGCAGTATTTTATCCAGTACCTTGACCAGCTCGTTTTTATATCCGCCGCCATTGTTCCTCACGTCGAAGATCAGCGCCTTCGCGTCCTGCGCGATCAGCTCGTCCATGGCGGCGTTTGTCTCCTCCGCGCAGCGGGTGTCGAAATTGGCGATCTTGATATAGCCGATCTGCCCGTCCAGCATCTCGTATGTCGCAACGGGCGTCTGGATGCTGCGGCGCTCGACCGAAACGGGGAAGCTTTCCTCCCCGCGCAGGATCGTCAGCGTCACGAAGGTCCCCTCCTCGCCGCGCACCTTTGTGCGCGTCCCGGTCATGCCGAGGTCGAGCGTTTTTTCGCCCTCGACCTCGGTGATGATATCGCCGGCGAGCAGTCCGGCCTCCTCCGCCGGGCCGCCGGCGGTCACGGCCTCAATTCGCATTCCGCCGAGCTCTTCCTGCGCGGTGATGGTCACGCCGATGCCGACGTAGGCGTTCTGCATCTGCTCATCATAGCTGCTCTTTTCCTCAGCGGTCAGGTAATAGCTCCAGCGGTCGCCGGTCGCCTCGACCATGGCGGACGCGGCAGCGTCGGCAAGCGTATCTTCATCATAATCGTCGATGAAGAACCGGTCAAGATACGCGCCGATCTCCGCCGTTTTGGCCTCGACGGGCGTTTGCTCGCGGCGCGTAAGCTGCATGGTCACGATAGCCGAGCCGAGAATCGCGACGGCAAATGCCAGCGCAAGAATGATGATCTTCTGCCATTTTTTCAAAATAGACACCAGCCTTTCTATGGAAATTTGCGGCGAATCCGTAAGCACGTTCCTGTTTCGACGTAGGGGCGGACGCCTTGTCCGCCCGCCGGGAGATGTTGCATCTGCATGAGAATTTGCGGCGAATTCGCAAGCGGTTCCCTATTTCGTTGTAGGGGTCGATGCCCACATCGACCCGCTGGGAAGTTACGAATTCGCCGCAGATTACCGTAAAAACGGTGCAATCTGCCGGGCGGACAGAGTCGTCCGCCCCTACGCGGTGTAGTACGTATTCGCCGAAAGGGTTTCAGTTGTTCGGTTGTTTGCCGCAACCCCTCAGTCGGCTCCGCCGCCAGCTGAGCCTTGAGCGGTGCGTCACTTCTTGATCTCGTCCCAGTAGCGCTTGGCGGCCTGTTCGGTTTTGTTGTCGCCGTAGGTGTAATAGACGCGGTCTTTGATCACGTCGGGGAGATACTGCTGCCGGACCCAGTGGTTCGGGAAATTGTGCGGGTAGAGATAGCCCTGGTCGCGCTCGAAGCCCGTGCCGTCGGCGTGGACATTTTGCAGCTCGCGCGGGACGGGGCCGGTTCTTCCCGCCTTGACGTCGGCGATGGCCGCGTCGATGGCCATGCAGCCGGAATTGGATTTCGGGGCCGTGGCAAGGAGAAGAACCGCATCGGCCAGCGGCAGACGCGCCTCCGGCAGGCCCAGCTGCAAAGCGCTGTCGACGCACGCCTTGACGATGGGGATGGCCTGCGGATAGGCAAGGCCGATATCCTCCGCCACGGAGCATAGAATGCGGCGGCAGGCGGACGGCAGATCGCCCGCCTCTAAAAACCGGGCCAGATAGTGCACGGCGGCGTCCGGGTCGGAGCCGCGGATGGATTTCATGAGCGCGGAAAGATCGTCATAATGATCGTCGCCGGATTTGTCGTACCGCATGGCCGAGCGCTGCGACACCTGCTTCGCGTCGGCCATGGTGAGCCTGACCACGCCGTTTTCGGGCCGCGTGGCCGTGTAGAGGAATTCGACGGCGTTGAGCGCCTTGCGGATATCGCCGCCGCAGGACTGCGCGATATGCTCCTTCACGCCGGGCTCCGGCAGGATGGTCACGCTGTCGCGCGCTTCGAGATAATTGAGCGCCCGGCTGACCGCGCGCTGCGCCTCGTCCTTCTCCACGGGCTTGAATTCAAACACCGTCGAGCGCGACAGGATAGCATTATAGACATAGAAATACGGATTTTCCGTCGTGGACGCAATGAGCGTGATCTTGCCGTTTTCGATGTATTCCAGCAGCGTCTGCTGCTGCTTTTTGTTGAAATACTGGATCTCGTCCAGATACAGCAGCACGCCGTTCGGCGCAAGGAACGTGTCGAGCTGGGCGTAGATCTCCTTGATGTCGGCAGAGGACGCGGTCGTTGCGTTGAGCTTGCACAGCTTTCGCTGTGTTTTCTTCGCGATCAGGTTCGCAACGGTCGTCTTGCCCGTGCCGGATGGGCCGTAGAAGATCATGTTCGGCACAGAACCGCTTTCAATGATCCGGCGCAGCAGCCCGTTTTCTCCTAAAATATGCTGCTGGCCGCAAACGTCGGAAAGTTCCTGCGGACGAAGCGCGTCCGCGAGGGGCTGATACATATCGCCCGCCTCCTTTTTTGATTTCTAACGTATTATACCGGTTTTCGCTGCCAATTACAAGCGGGCGGTTCCCTTTCCAGCGCGTTTATGATACAATAAAACAAAAAGGCAAGGGATGAGCAAGTATGGAAACATCGGAACGTGTGGCCGGTATCATTGCCGCGCTGAAGCAGGAATACCCGGACGCGCTCTGCGCGCTGCATTACGGGAAGGATTACGAGCTGATGATCGCGGTGCGCCTGTCCGCACAGTGCACAGACGCGCGGGTCAATCTGGTCACGCCTGCGCTCTTCGCGCGCTATCCGACGCTGGACGCATTCGCGGAGGCAGACGTGGCCGAGGTCGAGGGCTATGTCCACTCCTGCGGGTTCTACAAGCACAAGGCGGAAGATATCGTGCTGGCCTGCCGGATGCTGCGGGACGAATACGGCGGGAAGGTGCCCGGCACGATGGAGCAGCTTCTGCGCCTGCCGGGCGTGGGCCGAAAAACGGCGAATCTGCTGCTGGGCGATATTTATGGGACGCCCGGCTCGGTCGTCTGCGACACGCACTGCATCCGTATCTGCAACCTGCTGGGCCTCGCCAGCGGCAAGGACCCGGCAAAGGTCGAGCAGCAGCTGCGCGCGATTTTGCCGCCGGAGGAATCCTCCGATTTCTGCCACAGGCTCGTCCTGCACGGCCGGGCCGTCTGCGCGGCAAGAAAGCCCGCGTGCGACCGCTGCTGTCTGGCCCCGTACTGCAAAAGCTTTACGGGGGAATGAGCACGCCTGTCCGTTTTACGTAAAATCGTTGAAATTTAACCGCAGTTGGTAGGGGCGGGGCTCTGCTCCGCCCGGCAGGATGCACTGAATCATCAGAAATCTTTGGCGAATTCGTATGCATCTGCGCATTTCGGTGTAGGGGCGGACGACTCTGTCCGCCCGCGGGACGCACCGCTTTTTACGGGAATCTGCGGCGAATCCGTACTGCCTCACGAATTTTAAACGCATGGCTGATTTACAGCAGCCATTCAAAGGCAGCTACTTGTAAATCTGATGTCCCGTA
>ENA-UOJF01002244-UOJF01002244.1-human-gut-metagenome-genome-assembly--contig:-P74-NODE-2244-length-11118-cov-19.589985_pt1 | contig 11118 bp, 17 predicted proteins | sample MGYA00242344_ERZ723891 | MGnify/ENA metagenome assembly ERZ723891 | reverse complement strand
ATGTGGCAACCATGTCATCTTTGTTGACAGTCAGATAGTGCTTATTCAGGACATAGTAGGAACCCGTAGACCGGGTCTTAACCTCGTGCCCGGAGCACCAGACGCGGATGCTGCAATAGCGTTTTCCGGTTACCTTGTCATCGACTTCTACCAATGCGGCCAGAATCATCTCATCGGGCTGCGTGCGGTAGAATTCGTGCATCTCCTCCTCTGTTCTGATAACGGCGGGCTTGATGTCGTACCGTCTGATATCCTCGCGCAGAAGCTGCTCACCGGCACTGTGCAGAAACTCCATGATAGGATAGAAGTCACCCGCTTCTCGGCCATATTTCTCCCCTGCATGTGCGTAACAGCGGCAAGGATAGAAAATATGGTTGTCGATAGACTTCTCGTATTCTTTGAGTCCCTGATGTGTGAACGCGAATCCCATGGCTTCATAGTTGTTGCTCATAGGAGTGACCTCCACATGGTAGGATGCGACATGGGTCACTTCCTTGTATGCATCCACATAGTCGGCTTCATCAACGACGGACGACAACATTTCCGGAATATCCTTCTTATCCATGTCCCGCAGCTTTTCATACGGGATGTACGGCAAGCTAGGATTTTCCTTGTTGTATTCCTGAATGGCATCGTCATCGTCAAGGCCGAGCCGTGTCTGCACAAGTTCACTAACTGACGAATATTCATTACCCTTTTCGTCATAAAACCTGCTGTAATCGATTTCTTGACCTTCAATGACAGCGTCATCCAACTTCATGGTATCCTCTTTCGGAAGCTGCTGTTCAAGGACATGAATCGGCATATTTGTGCCGAAATTGTCCACGGAGCCCTCAAACTGCAGGGCGGCAATCCGCTTGAGATACCAGCCATTCTGGGGGTCAACCTTCACGGTCGTTTCAGAGGTAGCTATGAGCTCTCTTGCTTTTTCGTTTTCGGTCATAATAAACACTCCTTTTTGAAAATTAAAACAAAAAGGCGGGCCTCTCGCGATGAGAAGTCCGCCTTAAAGCGAAATTGTGAATTGTACGAGCACAGAATGCCTTTTATGAATGGTATCTATCGTACAATTCTTATTCTATTCGGTTCGCATAAATAGGCAAGGGAGAAAAGCGATTTTCTCTCCGAATCATGCGATTCCGAACACCTTTGCGTTGTTTTTATCCTCACGCTGACGCTGCTCGGAATAGGTCATGGAGTTTTTGTTGGAATTGAGGTATGCGAGTTCCTTCTCGGCATCCTCCTTGCTTTCAAACACCGTGACATTCAGCAACTCATTCGGAAGGTCGAAGTAAATTTCTGCGCCGGTATCGTCCTTCGTGGCGATATCGACGGTGACGGTACATTTCGGGCAACCGGTATCCCCTTTGCTGTGAGAATACCCGCGCCACACCTGCACATTTGTGATAGTGGCGGGATAAATCACATTCTTGCTGCGGGACTTGGAATAGGTGCGGTTGTTCTTGTTACGACCGCGAACCTCTGTGATGACCCATACGGGCTTGTCAATCAACGCTAAAGCGTTGGAAAGGTTGATGTCGTTAAACATTTTTGTCGTTCTCCTTTTTTATTATTATTCTCTGATGGCGATAGGCGGAGTCTTGTCGAGCAGCGTGTTGATGTTCCAGCCGCAAAGGGTCAAGAGCACCTCAGATGCGGGACTCTGATTCCGGATATCGTTTGCCAGGTGAAACCCGATGTGTGCATAGGCATCATCATCGCTTGCAATTTCGTTTTTGACGGTCTCGGCAAAATTTTCAGCCAGTTCCGCGTTGTCGGCGATGACATTCATGGCCTCGTTCACGACGCGGTCCTTGACTACGAATGCGTCATCGGCAAAATAGTTACATTCCGGGCAATGCGGCTTAGCCCTCACACCGCTGGATACGGAAATCAGCTTGCAGCCACACGAGGGGCAAGTAAAAAAATACGGATGATTGGTCGGTAAGGTCATAAAAATACGCTCCTTTTTGATATGGTTTTGGAAAATTGTGCGCAGACAGCATTGGGGTCTGCGCGTTGTTGGGCACGGGAAACGATTGCTCCCCGCAGATTAGATATTGGGACTTTCGTAGTCGCACAGCTTGCCGTCAACCAGTTCCCACTGCATGTGTCCGCCTTTGCAAAGCACATCGAAGCGTGCATAGTTGAAGCTTTCACTGACATACAAGGGTTTTCTGGTTTCGGTCTTTGCAAGCCGGACAGTTCCGTATCGGTTCGACTCATAAGTCTCCACATCCGGGATGATGACGAGCTTTGAGGCGTTGAAGCCGAAGCGGGCAGCAATGAAGACCTCTGCATCGGACTGCACAGCGAACAGATTTTTGCCGTTTCTTTCACAGGCTGCGGAAAGGTTGCGATAGAAAGTATCGCAATAATGAGTTCCGTACTTGATGGATGGTTTCCAGTCCTCGAGGGTATCAATTTTCTTTTCCAGTTCCTTGATGGTACTGTTCAGACTTTTGATTTCCGCAAGCCGGTTCTTCAACAGATTCCGAATACCGTCCTTTTTGAGCCACTGCTTGCAGAAAACCTGCTTGTCTTCTTGGCAAGCCATGTATGCGGCTTCAATGACGTTGTATTCTTCCGAGGTCACCTTGACCTTCGTAAGCTTCTCAAATTCTTGCTGCATCATGATATTTCACACTCCTTTACTCTGTGAAATCGAGCCTTTGACCACAGACAGGACAGCGCTCGTAATGCGGGTTCTCGTAGTAGCCGTCGTTGCAGTCTCCGCCAATATCCGCATTGCAATGCGGGCAGAGATTCGGCAACCATTTTCTTGAGATGGGATGTTTCGGGATTTGCAGTTCGCAGGCTTCAATGGCCGTCATCAGAGGAGAAGTTCCTCTTGCGCCCATGAGACCGCCGTTCAGAAGGTTTTGCAGATATCGAACGGCATTGCGGTAATCGTGCTCAGAAGTCATTTGGACGCCACCTCCTCACCGAACAGTGCGGAGATACCGTCGAGGATTTTCTGCGCATCCTTTACCGGCTTTTCCTCATATCCACGCCACGCCTTTTGGAAGAACTTCAAGTCTTCGATGATTTCAGAGCGGGTCACATCATCCATCAGCTCAAAAGCTTTGTTCCAGAGGCTGTCAACCTTCAGAGCGTTAAAACGAGGACCGTAGCAAAGTTGAAGCGTATCAATGTCCTTCGCCAATGCAAGGCATTTGACGTAAGTACACGAAACTTCCTGCTCACGCTTGTTGAGCTCACCGTCAAAGATATTCCCGACCACATGAATATCGGAGCAATCCCAAAGGAAAACGGGGTCACTAAGACGGTTGGGCTCACAGGAAACAACCGTAAAGCTTGTCAGCGCCTCGTCGTACTTCACAATACCCTTGTAACGCTGCATGTGTTTCGTGTCGGTCCTCTGCCAAAAGGTGATGATGTCGTCCTCAAAGACGGGGGTCTCCAACACATCATCAACTCCCGTGTATTGCCCTACTGTTTCAGCATATACAACATGCTTCTCAACCTTCGGGTCTTGGGTATAGATGATGGCGCGTTCATAGCCTTTGTTCTGAGGAAAGATGCCGCCTGTGACCCAGATGCCGGGCAGAGGCTTACCGGATATGGAGGTCTTCTCCCCTTTGCGCCGAGTCTGACCACGGAATAATATTTTTCTGGTTGCCATATAAATACTCCCTTCTACGCAAAAAGGCGGGCCTCCCGATTCTTCGGAAAGTCCGCCTCAGCGAAATTATGAATTTTTGTACGAACACAAAAAGTGCCTTAGTAGATGGTATCTATCGTACAAATACCATTCTAGGCGGTTCGCACACTTTGGCAAGTAAAAAAATGCCGCCCATCCAAAGATGAGCGGGGAAAATGTTAATCAAATTGCTCCATGAGTTGGCTGAGCCACATGGGACGATACGTTCCAACGGGAAGAATCTGCCCGTTACGGTATTCCGCCACGAGAACAAATCCGTTGTCATTGTCGAAAAACTTGGCTTCATCGCAATACGGAAGAATTTTCAGGACATCTTCGAAACGATGAGAGAATCGAGCCTTTACATCCTTGGTAGGAATGTCGTGCCCACCGCGTTCTACGCGGTTTTGGATTCGCCGAATACTTTCCTCGGCAGTGTCCAAACCGACATAGTACAGGCGAATATAGTATCCCGCCTCCTTTGCGCGTTTGCAGAGGCGTTTCGGATATCCCCCAGAAAGAGTTGTCTCCTGCGTAAAATTCACGCCGTCCTCTAAGGCTTGCTCGATATGTTTGACGGCAAGCTTGCCGCCCTCGTACTCGTCGCCGCCGCATTGAACGGTCAGCTTATCAGGGTCTACCACAATACCAAGGTCGCTGCGCTCAGAACGCAAAGAACCAGTCAAGCTGGATTTCCCCGCACCATTTACGCCGCCGATAAGAGTGTATGTTTTCACGGTATCACCTCTGTTTTTATTATACCATATTGCATCATATACACGCAATGCGTTTGAGAATACTTTTAATCTTCCTGCTCGTCGGAACCGAAGATTTCAGCAAGGTTGTCAAGAATGTCCGTGGCTCTCTCTGCGATATGAGCATCATCAAATTCATCCTCGGCGTAGTATTCCTGCTTATCCTGCAAAGCCTTGATAATCGCCTTGCGATAAGTTGGGTTCAGAAGATTGTCTGCGATGTCAGAGATGCTTTCCACGCCTTCGTTGTCGTGGTACTCATAGGGGTCGTCATCGAAAGCCAGGCTGTCGAGTTTGGAAGCAATATCGAGGAATCTTTCGCGGGGTACGGACAGCACATCATTTGTGCATTTCCGAACCGGTGCATCGGCTTGGGTAGTTGTTTTGGTCATAATTCTTTACTCCTTTTGTTTGCAAACAAAAAGGCGGGCCTCCCAAAATTCGGGAAGTCCGCTAATTTGCAGATTGTGAATTGTACGAACACAAAAAGTGCTTGAGTAGATGGTATCTATCGTACGAATACCATTCTAGGCGGTTCGCACATTTTAGCAAGTAAAAAATGCCGCCCATCCGAAGATGAGCGGCGACTTTTTATTTCTTCGCTCCCATGAGGACTTCGCCTTCTCCGGATACAACGAACCAGCCTGTATCTTTACGGTATTCAGCACTGAACAAGCTTGCGAAGTTGTACCCTCCGGAAAATCCGATGTGTTTCAGCGAAAATGTCAGCTGCAAATAAGCATCCGAAGAAGTGCCGTTGCAGTCGTTTTCCAAAGAAATATTCAAACGATAAAAGTCCGGACGAGCGAGGTACTTATCGACAATGTCCTTGTCGTAGGTGATGTCGTGGAAGCAGCAGGACGAGAATGTCTGCAGATATACTTCGCGGTACGTATGGCCGAAAAGACCACACTTATCGCGCAGATTCTCCGGCCAATTCACCTCGATGCGACCATTGGGTTTGAGACATGTTGTAGGCATCTGTTCCACGCCGATGCCGTAATAGTGGCGGACAAACTCAAACAGCGACTCCCAGTCGATGCCGTTGTAAAATTCAGTCAGCTTCTCACCATCGCGAAGCTGGTAGGTTTCGGTGACCATATGCATTTCGTATCACTCCTTTGTTTTTTGGTATGTATTTTCAAGGGCTTTCTCGTCCAAAGCAAAATACTTGTGCGTGAACCAAAAATCTGTCGGTGCCCGTTCTGCGTCCGGGAACAGAGAGTTGCCTGCTACGACAACTCCCGGAACGCCAATACAGCACATCTGGATGTAGCACATCTTGCAGGCCAGAGGGTCAATGTCTTGTGCCACAAACAGAACATACTTGTCCCAGTCCGGGTCAGTGGATTCCAACTGCTCGCGCATCACATTGTACCCCGCCAGAAGCAGGCATCCGGCACCACAGCACGGGTCGTTCACCCGCAGGATACGGGACTTGTCCAGAACAAGAGAATCCGGCATGTTTATGCGTGCCATCATCTGTCCGACATTGTACGGCGTGAAAAACTGCCCTGCTTGGCTTTTGCTTAATCCGAGATTATGGTAAACGGTGCCAAGAAAATCCTGCTCAGGGTTTTCCAAGAGCGCGGTCATTGTGATGGCGGTAAGCACAGCAAACTGCTGTACGGTCTTCTCATCGTATTTCTGGACGATGGCATTGTACTGTTCCTCTCTTGTGTCTCTGCACCGCAAATCACAGGTGTTCGCAAGTGCAATGGCATGCATATCAATGTAGTCATACCAGAGTTCGCTGCGACCGTACCGGGCGCTCATCTCATGGAAAGCCTTGATAAACTCTTCGACCGGAGAAACTGGTCTTTTTGGGTTGCTCATAAAAACTCCTTTCATAGTAAAACAAAAAGCGGACCTCCCAAAAATCGAGAAGTCCGCTTATTTGCAGATTGTGAATTGTACGAACACAAATTGTGCTTTGGATGGTATCTATCGTACAATTACTATTTTATGCGGTTCGCACATCGGGGCAAGTACCAGCTATTGGATTTCTGCTTTCAGCCATTGTAGATACCGGTATCGCTCGGCTTCGTTCTGAATCCCCTGCAAAGCGAAAGTTATGAACGGCACATCCGTGCAATGGTTGTACAGCCACGGCTCGAGGGCGAGTGCCTCAAAAATATCATTGTAGCAAGTATTGCGCCGATAATATTCGAGGTTTTCATCTTCGATTTCGTAGTCGAACTTTGCGCGGATTTCTTCCGCCGTATAGTTTTCGGCTTTTGCGGCGGCGTTCGCAAAGAACGGGATATTGCCTTCCTTCCATTCGAAAAAACGGATAATCCTGGTCGCAGGAGTTCTGAAAATATATACTCAGCGGCCATTTCTCGCTTGCGTTTTCAGGCGGCATCATGATGATACCGAGCAGCTTGTGCTCTTCCCAATACAGAAAACGGAAGGTAAACAATGCCTCAAGCCAATACCGGTCAGCGGTATCTGCCAGCGTATCGGCTCTGCGATTTTTGCTCTCCTCATCCGCAATGTATCCGGTACGAACCGAAGGAATATAATACAGATTATCTCTGATGGTTTTCCTGATATTCTTTTCGGTCATCTGAGATTGCGTATATTCCAGCGCAATCGCCATGGCTTCCTGCAAACTGTTCGCCTGCGCAAAGCCCATGTCAAAACCGTAACTCATGGTATGGAACTCCTTTTTGTTTAACGGGTTTCTAGTTTATGGTATTGGTGTCAGATGCCAAGGCGCTGGGCGGCAGTCTCGATATCGCAGAAGCACAGAAGCTCCTGACCATATCGAAAACCGTCAAACCCATCGCTGTAAGAATAGTCGATACGGCCTTTGCTATCGCGTTTGACCAGCTTCTTAAAAGCATCTTCCAGAGTCGTTTTGCCACTGTTCACGGCTTCTGTGACCATGTCGTTGAGCTCATCGCTCATGGCAATGCCAACAGGGTCAGGAAACATCATGCTGCGGGCGTAATCGCGAAAATCTGCTATATCCATGAAATAGTCCTCATCAACTTCGGTGCGAATAGTGTTGGTCAGTTTACTCATTTTCTTTCTCCTTTTTGTTGGAAGGCAGAATTAGATTTTTTCAACCTCATCTGCGCCATATACAACATTCAGTCCGGAACCATTGTCCCAGTGCATGAGAAGATTACCGATGCTGTCAACACCGACAACCGTCCCCTCCGTGCCAATAGGCGGGGCTTGCACATCATCCATTTTGACAAGACGGACGCGAGTGCCGTTGGGATATTTGGCGCGGAGCATTTCGATAATTTCCTTAGTTGCGTTCGCTCTGATTTTTGCTGCTTGGCAGATGAGCGTTGCGAGTGTTTCAGGGGTGTTGAACCGGCTCACGGAAGGGCCTTTCCAGGTCCCGATGCTGCCATTGATACCATTGCGCAGTTTGATGCCGCTGCCGCCTTTCTCTTTCCAGTCATGCAGGTTGACAGAGTAGTCATCCAGAAGGACAAAAGACTTGTCAATGCATGGCATTTTTAGACGATTGGCAGCTGCTGCAGCCTTGCTTTCTCCGCAAGGAACGAAAATCCTATGTGCAGCATCGATTTCCGGCACATACACATCCAGCCATCCGTATTTCTCCCGTGCCGCAGCAGGGTTCTCCGGCATGAATGCGGACAGCGCATAGATATCAAGTTCGGGATGCGCGTTGCAGAGGATTCTCACGGCATCCACCACTGTCTGATACGGAGGCAGGTCCCGGAAATAGTTCTCCTGCAGTAAATCTTCAAAACACGCGGCTTGCTGCCACGCTGCGAGTGTGCCGTCCATGTCGATGAACAGCCGAGCCGTAATGATGTTATCGGTCATAAGGAACCTCTCTATTTGGTTAAGTGTGAGCGTTAATGAAGTTTTCGTTCAGAACGAAGAAGCTGTTGTCTTGAACCGTATCAGCGGCATACCAGAGTTTATCTGCAACATTGTACAGATAACCATAGGTGATGTTTTCCTCTTTGAGGATGTTCAGGAACAGAGTTTCAGCGTTTTTCAGAACAACAGGAGTATCGACTACTTCGCTGTCGATTTCCAAGTCATCGCCTCTGTCCCGATGGTAGGCAGTTGTTACGCCGCCTTTAGGACCGTGACGAACAGGTGTATCAAATCTGTGCGTTTCTCCCTCGTCCGGGGCAAGACGCTCGCGAACCATCGAAAGGCTTCCAAGGTCAACGAGTGCTGTTGCAAGTTCCGGGGTGTTATAATGCTCAAGAAGCATTTTGCCAAGATAAGACGGGTAGCCATCAGAATGGCAATAGACGAACTTGATGATTCCTTCTTTGCAAAGTACTCCGATAAAGCTTGGTGTGCTCATTGGTTCTCCTCCTTGGTAGTCGGGACCTCAACAACTGTCCACCAATCGATGAAATCGGGACCTTTGATGTGGATGTTTTCGAGAATAAATGTTTTCATACAAAGCTCCTTTTTTTGTCGTTCGCAAACAAAAAGGCAGGCTCACCCGAAGATGAGTCTGCCTGAATGCTTGCAGATTGTGAATTGTACGAACGCTGGATTGCGCCTTGGTAGATGGTATCTATCGTACAATATCTATTCTATGCTGTTCGCACAGCCTGGCAAGCAATAAAATGCCGCCTACCCGAAGGCAGACGGCTAAATGCTATTGGTTAGTTGAGGTTCGGTTTTGTCATGACATGGGCGCGATATACCGTGTTGGCGTCTTCGTCCTTCAATTCCCAGCAACCTGTAAATCCATCGCAGGGTTCAGTGACGGCAACTTCCCTGCCGGTATCATCGTACAGGATAGCCTCAGTCCAAGAATCGTCCTTGCCGCCGCAGCAGCGGATGTCCATTTCAAACCCGTCGGAGAATTTCGCAGTCTTGCTCAGCGAAGAACCATCGCCTTGCACTTCCGCGCCGCGAAGGTACTTCTTGATGCGCTCAGCGTACGGTTTGCTGACATATATGGTTTCTTCCAGAACGGTTTTCTTTGGAAGTACATCGACAAGAACATGGTATTCGGCACCGTTGTATGGGATGACCCAATGATTGCAGAATACCTTGGTACTCTTTGTTGCATATACCGTTTTACCGTTCACGGCAAGCGTTACCGTACCAGAAACACCATCTTTGCTGTTCCCTTCCCAAAGTACGGAAACCGTAGTATTATCTGCGGCAAAGACGACATCACTGATTCGATACTCGTCGTCGATGCTGTCAGGGTCATCCAGATGGCGGAGAATAGCATCGTATTCCGATTTCTCCATCTGGATGCGGTTTACATAAATGCGTTCAAAGCACTTGCTTCTCTCGTACATGCGTGCCACATACAGAACAGTCTCGACCAAGTCCTCGACAGTACCGGCAGTCATGGAATCCAGCGTGCGGCGAGCCCACAGGTCAACACCATCCTCAATAATGCTGCACTCACAAACTCTGTGAAGGCTGGGATCCCTCCTTGAAAATAAGAAAAGCACCTGACATTCTCTGATTGAAAATGGCAAGTGCCTGTTAAAGTTCCATATCCTGTTGTTTGTGTTTCGTCTGTGCCGGGACAGTTCTTTGTGCTTTTTTCTCGTCAGCCTTATCCTGCAAGACTTCTTTGATAGGCTGTTTCTTGGGCGGCTCTTTGGAAACAAACTGCTGCTCACAAAACTCCCGTACAAGGACAGCGTACTGGTCAGGCGGTATCTCTCTGGGGATGGTAAGCACCCACCGCCTTGCAAGCTGGGAGTTCCATTGCTTCTCCACCGCTTCGGCGGCGTTCCATAGGGTATTGCGGTCTGCATATTCCTGTGGGGCATTTGCCGGGAGCAGGATTTCATTGTGGACGATACCACGCTTTTCCGGGTAGTGCTTTACTTGCTGGTCGTATTCACAGAACAGCTTTTCGCCGCTCTGGTAAGCAGCGGCGGCAATCGCAGACTGCTGTTGGCTGCGCTGCACAATAGAAATTTCGTTGTGCGGACAGGGCATTTCGTGTCACTCCTTTCTGTGATTGGCGGATGGGGTGGCGTTTTGCCACCTCATTTTGGGCAGAAAAAAAGCAGGCAACCTTTTTCAGATTTCCTGCTTGGTGTGCCGCTGTGTGGGCGGCGGGTATTTAGTTGTAAGAGTTTGGGGTTACTTTTTGACTTCCTTTGTGATTTCAGTTGTCTCTAACTGTACCCGATAAGTGCTTTCTTCTCCGTTCAAATTGGTTGTTTTCAATTCAAACCACAAATTATCAGTCAACTTATCAGCGTCACTATCTCTGAGAATGTCACCAGAAATTTGTCCAACATTTCCAGAAACATCTATTGTCTCACCTGTCTGATCATCAACACCATTAGAAAGCAGAGTTTCTTTTTCGCTTCCATTGATATAAATGGTCGTTGAGTATGTGGTAATATTAGCAAAATCGTCTGACATCACTTTCAAATCACCACCATAGCAAATTTCATCTTTGCCATCTAAAATAATTACACCATTCGACACAGAAATATATTCATTTTCTCCGCTAAATGAATATACCTTTAAGGACTGTTCTTCATTGCTTTCGGAGGAAGTGTTGCACCCTGCAAGCAGAACCGTACAAGCAAGCAACGATAGCATAACTGCCATTATCTTTTTCATAATATCACCATCCCATCAAATTTCAATTTTTCAGTTCTACAAGTTGGAAGTTGTCGCTATGAAATTTCTTTTTCATCATCTCTTGGTGATCGGACATAACATAACATTTCTTTTTCACAAGCACCAAAT
>ENA-UOJF01002235-UOJF01002235.1-human-gut-metagenome-genome-assembly--contig:-P74-NODE-2235-length-11149-cov-6.699477_pt1 | contig 11149 bp, 10 predicted proteins | sample MGYA00242344_ERZ723891 | MGnify/ENA metagenome assembly ERZ723891 | reverse complement strand
GGCGACTGTGCTGATGGAGTATCCCATGGCCATCATGCAGGACATGGCCAGCAGCGCGTAATAGTATCGGGCGATCTCGTCAGGCTGGAAATGCGTGAGCGTCGTCTCATGGGTCATGTCGACGTTCTGCCCGACGCTGTTCCAGAAGTTCCGGCTGAGCGCGGCCTGTGGATTGTCGGCGATGGTCTGCCGGGTAACGGCGTCGGTGCGGTTGTACAGGTCGATGACGCTGCGCAGGGCCGCGAGGCTAATGTCCAGTCCGCTGTTTTGCGTGGAGTCCTTGGCTGTGACGGCGGTTTCCCGGCTCACGGTCATCGCCAATCGGCCGTTATTGTCGGCGGTCAGATAGCCGTTGGCAGTGCCGTCGGCGAGCCGTTGTTCGGCCTCCTTCACGGTGTCGACTGTGGTGATGGTCAGCAGCTTTTGGTCGATTTCGGCGTAGGTCGTGTCGTCTGAGGCCGATTCCGTTTCCCCGGCCAGCGCGTCTACGAAGGTGCGGGCACCGTCCGCCTGCTGCCAACGGGTGTCTTCGATGACGGCCATCGGCACCGGCTTGAGTTCGTATGCTTCGGCCAGCCCGCCGAACAGTCCGTTGAACATGGTCGCCAGCACAATCGGGAACACGGTCATCCAGAACAACGCCGACCGGTTACGCAAGTTCGCTTTCAATGCGACCAGAAATGTGGTCCACATGATGTCTCCTTACTCAGGAACTCCCCTCAGTCACCTTTGGTGACAGCTCCCCTCGGAGAGGGGAGCCAAGTTATTTGCTTGCCGACTGAGGGGAGCATGGTCAGTCCCTCAGTGCTTTGCCGGTGAGTTCGAGGAACACGTCGTTGAGGGTGGGCGGGCGACTGGTCAGGTGGCCGATGTTGGCGCCGGAGCGTTTCACCGCGTCGAGCACGTCGGTCAGGTTGTGTTCGCCGCGACGGCATCGCACGTCGAGTTCCTTGCCGTCGTAGGTGGCTTCGATCACGCACGGCAGCGCACGGACCTCGGCCATCGCCGAATCCGCCAGATCGAGCGTTTCGATGGTGATGCGCTCGCCCGTGTCGATCATGTTCTTGAGCTCGTCGGCGGTTCCGAGCGCCAGGTGCCGGCCGTGGTCCATGATGAGGATGCGGTCGCAGATCTGTTCGACCTCCTCCATGTAGTGGCTGGTGTAGATCACCGTGGCGCCGGCCTGGTTGAGCCGCTGGATGCCTTCCAGAATCGAATTGCGGCTTTGCGGGTCGACGGCGACCGTGGGTTCGTCGAAGAAGATCAGGTTAGGCTTGTGCGCGATGCCGCAGGCGATGTTCAGGCGTCGCAGCAGACCGCCGGACAGTTTGCCGGGCCGGAACTTGCGGAAGTCCTGGAGTCCGACGAATTCGATGGACTCCTCGACCAGCGGCGCGCGGTCGGTTTTCTTCGGCACGTACAGCGAGCAGAAGTAGTCGATGTTTTCGGTGACGGTCAGTTCGTTGAACACGGCCACGTTCTGCGGCACGATGCCGATACGACGTTTCAGCGCGTAGGAGGTCGGCGTCATCGGCTGGCCGAACACGCGAATCGTGCCCGAATCGTAGGTGAGCAGCGCGAGGATGCAGTTGATCGCGGTGGTTTTGCCGGACCCGTTCGGTCCAAGCAGCCCGAAAATCTCGCCCTGGTTCACGTCAAGGTCAAAATAGTCGAGCGCCACCATGTCGCCGTAGCGTTTGACCAGTTGGCTGACGTGCACGGCCAGAGCCGGGTTGGTTGTCGAGTCGTGTTCGGAAGCTCTGTTGTCGGTTGTCATAGTCACTCCCTTCCTTGGCGATTCCATCATCCCAAGAAGGGGCCGGACGCCGCCACAGGCAAACGTCACGACTTGGCCGTACAGGCGTGACATTTGTCATTACAGTCCTTCGGCGTCGGTCTGCATGGCCTTGTACACCTTATCGACCGGCATCAGGCTGATCTCGTCCATCGAATAGTTGGACGCCCTGTGGCTTTGCGTAATCATCGGTATCATCCCTTTACGGTTGTGTCGACGACATCCGACGCTTGTGCCTCATCTATTCGGGAAGTGTAGGCCCGTTGTCTTGGACCGTCATGCGGGTAATTCCGCACGCCCGTCAAGTTCGTCGTGTTCCGCACACCGCTAGACTGGTGGTGGAAGAGCGTCGAGCCGGGGAGGTGCCATGCGCGTGTTGGCCGAGATGGGCTTGCTACTCGTGTTGGGCCTGGCTTTGGCCTGGCTTGTCGGGCTACGGTCCGATGGCGTGTTCATCGCCGGCCTGCTGTTGGCCGTTTCCGTCGCCGGATTGGTGGAATGGCTGCGTCCCGCGCAATGGTCTTGGGTCTTGTGTACGGCGTATCTCGTCATCGCCGTGGCGGTGCCTTCATGGTGCGCGTTCATGCCGCTCATCGCCTACGATACTGCACGGCTGCCGGCCCTCGCCTCGACCGGAGCCCGGGCTGGGGCACGGACTGCGGCAAGTGGCCGCTCCCCCAGTGTCTCGCGGACCGCGGCCTCTCGCCGTTCCCTTGCCGATGCAATGCGTTCGACCCCGTGGCTTTCGGCCGCCGCGCGCTGGATATGGGTGTTGCCGCTGATCGCGCTCTGGTTCGCCCGTGACACCGACCGTCTCCAAACGCTGGTGATGACGCTGGTCGCCCTGCTTGGATTCGTTCTGGGCCGGGCCCGCGCCTCCTCGGACGAGGCGCGGCGCGCGTTGCTGCACGCGCAGGACAGGGCGCGCGAATCCTCGCGGGCCACTCGTTCGCGCATCGCCGACATCGATGAGGAACGCGCCCAGTCGATTCGCATGGCGACCCTCGGCGAGCGCACGCGTATCGCCCGGGAGATCCACGACAATGTGGGCCATCTGCTGACCCGCGCGATCATGCAGGCGCAGGCCGGCAAAACGGTGGCCAAGGCGACGAACGATACGGTCGCTGCGCAAGGGTTCGCCACGTTGGGTGCGACGTTGGATGATGCGATGACGATGGTGCGCCGTTCGGTGCATGATCTTGAGGATGATGGCACTGATTTCGCCGCGCAGATCGATGATGCCGTCACGTCGTTCGACGGCATCTCCCCCGGTTTCGCCGTGACGCTGGCCAACGATATCGCCAAGGCGCCTGCGCCGGTCTCGCGCTGTTTCGCGACCGTGATTCGCGAGGCATTGTCGAACGTGGTGCATCACAGCGCGGCGCGCGAGGCGAGCGTGACGTTGCGTGACTTCCCCGCGTTCTGGCAGTTGGTCATTCAGGATCCGGGGCCGGCCGTGTCCGAGTCCGATGGGTCCCGGACGGCCGCTGCCCGCCCGCGTGCGATGCGCGCCACGCACGTCGGCTCGCGACTCGCCGCCGACGGCGTTGCCGATATGCGTGGTTCGGCCGATGAGCTGATGCGCGGCATGGGTTTGGCGGATATCGAATCGCGCGTGCGCGCCCTTGGCGGCACCGCGGTCTGCGGGCCGTATGAGGACGGCTGGCGTGTGTTCGTATCCGTGCCGAAGAAGCGTTGGACCATGGAATCGAGGGATTGATGAGAATCGCAATCGTGGATGATGATCCGATCGTCTGCCAGTCGTTGGAGACGATTCTGACGGCCACCGGCACGGCCGAGGTGCTATGGATGGCAAATGACGGAGACGCCGCCGTGCGCCGTTATTTCGAGACACCGGCGAGCCGACCGGACGTGCTGCTGATCGATATTCAGATGCCCGGCACCAGCGGTTTGGATGCCGCGCGCGAGATTCTGGCCACGGACCCGGCCGCGCGCATACTGTTCCTGACCACGTTTGCGGACCAGTCGTATATCGCGCAGGCGATGGGACTTGGCGCCAAGGGCTATCTCATCAAACAGGATGTGGCGGCGGTCGGGCCCGCGCTGCAGGCGGTGATGGCCGGTCAGGTGGTGCTCGGCGCGGAAGTGCTCGGCAAGCTCACCGAACGAACTCCGGATCCTGCCGATTCCGACGATTCCAGAGATACCGCCGATTCCATCGAGGGCCTGCTTGGCGAGCGCGAACGTGAGATCACCGCGCTGGTCGCCGAGGGCCTCGATAACCGCGACATCGCCGCCAGACTGTTCCTGAGCGAAGGCACGGTCCGCAATCGCATCAGCGCGATACTGGACAAGCTCGGCCTGACCAATCGCACCCAACTCGCCATCCTCTGGCTCAACGCCCATAGGTGAGGGGCTTTTGGTCAAGTAGGCCTCTCCCTCCGACATCGCTTCGCGATGCCACCTCGAACGCGATTCAGGACAGCTTGCAGCTGACCTCTTATTCACTCGTTGTCACTCACCCTCGCCTAAAAACGCCTCCGGCGTTTTCTTCACGGCTCGGCTCATCAGAGGGAGGTTGTGAAAAACCAACCTCAGCTGTTTTTCATGACGATACTGTCGATGGTGTTGGCCACGCGCTCGCAGTCGTCGGAGCACTGTTCGAGGTGACGGTAGACGTCATGCCAGGCGAACACCTGCAGCGGATCGGTGCAGGTGGTGTGCAGCGTGCGCATCGACTCGATGAACAGGTGGTCGGCGTCCGTTTCGATCGTGTTGATGGCGAACACCAGTTCGCGCAACGTCTTGGAATGCCGGAATCGCGGCAGTTCGTTGACCAGCTCGCAGATGCTTTCCGTGGCGCGCACCACCATATCCGACATCTGGACCGCGTCGTCGCGCATGTCGGTCACGTTGTCGTAGTACATGCGGTTGAGCACGCCTTCGATGCTGTCGGTCACGTCGTCGAGCACGTGGCCGAGCTCGTCGATGTCCTCGCGGTCGAACGGCGTGATGAACGCGGTCACCAGTTCGTCCATCATGTCGTGGCGCACCTCGTCCGCTGACTTCTCAATCGCGTGCATGCTGTCCATGCGTTCGCGCAGCTGGCCCGGATTGAAGTCGTGCATGACCTCGGACAGCAGCTTCGCGGCCTGGCATGCGTAGTCCGCGCTGCGGCGGAATCCGTCGAAGTAGAACGTGTCTTTTTGTCTCGCCATGATGGGTGGATTCCTTTCTAGAACACGACCATGAACAGTTTGGCCATTACGAAGCTGATGAGACCGCAACCAGGGAAGGTGAACACCCAGGTGAGCATCATGTCGCGCACCACGCCGAAGTTGATGGCGGAGAGGCGGCGTACCGCGCCCACGCCCATGATGGCGCTGGTCTTGGTGTGCGTGGTGGAGACGGGGATGCCGAGCACGGTCATGACGAGCAGGCACAGCGCGCTTGACAGATCGGCCGAGAAGCCTTGGTATTTCTCGAGTTTCACCATGTCCTGGCCCACGGATTTGATGATGCGTTCACCGCCGACGGACGTGCCCACGCCCATGATGGTGCTGCACAGAATCATGAGCCAGATCGGAATCATCACACCGGTCACGCTGGGTTGGCCATTGCAGAACGCCATGCCGAGGAACAGCACGCCGATGAACTTCTGGCCGTCCTGCGCGCCGTGCATGAAGCTCATGGCCGCCGCGCCCACGATCTGCGCGTAGGTGAAGAACCCGTTGGTGCGGCGGCGGTCCATGCCAGCGCAAATCAGGGTCACGGCCTTGCATACCAACCAGCCGACGGCGAAGCCGAACAGGAGGCTTGCGACCAGACCGTAGAGCACCTTGACCCATTCTCCCATGTTGATGCCGCCGATGCCGCCTTGGATGGCGATGGCCGCTCCGGACAGGCCGGCGATCAGGCTGTGGCTTTCGGAGGTGGGTATGCCGAGCAGCGAGGCGCCCACGCTGTATACGACGATGGAGAACAGCGCCGCGCATAGGGCGATGAGCGCCGCGTTCGTGTCGCCGCCGAAATCAACCATGTTGCTGATGGTGGAGGCCACGGAGGCGTTGAGCTGCGTCATGATGAAGACGCCGAGGAAGTTGAAGATGGCCGCCATGATGACGGCGGAGCGTACGCGCATGCATCGTGTGGTCACGCAGGTGGCGATGGCGTTGGGTGCGTCGGTCCAGCCGTTGACGAAGATGACTCCCAGCGTCAGCAACGTTGTGACGGTCAGAGCCGGGTTGGAAAGCACTTGTTGGAGGAAATGCGCCAGTGAGACGTCCAAGGGGAATTAACACCTTCTTCTTCGGGGGCGGAAGCCGTCACACTGATTGTAACGGAAGAATGGCTACGTAGTTCCCATGGCGCGCGGGTTTTATGGTGTTGTTATGCTATTGCGGCCTGTCAGCAGCAACAACTGGTATTGGGGTGGAGACGGTCGTATTCCTCGCGGGCGCGAATGAATTCGACCTCGCTCATCGGTGTTTCGCCGGGATGCTCGGCCGCGAAATGCTCAAGATAATGGTCGTAGCGGGCCTCGCCGCTGATCTCACGCAGATACCAGACGATGCCGTGCCATACGGCAACGAGTTTGCCGAGCATTTTGTCTCCTTTCGCTGATTATTGGCTCCCCTTGAAAAAAGGGGAGCCAATGACGCACTACGCTGCAACCTGCCCGTTCCGCACAAGCTCATGCAGCTTGGCGCTGTATTCGCGCTGCACCTTCTTCTCAAGCGCGGTGGCGACCAGGCTGGAGGGCGCGAACCACTGGGATTCCACGAACGGCTCCTCGGACGTCGTTTCGGCACCGTACTTGCCAGCGGCGAACGTGCGCGCCACGACCACGATGCCGACTACCACGAAGACGCCCATCATGACCAGGAAGAACACGGAGAGCACGCCGTCCAGATACGCGTTGGACAGCGCGGCCTTGGCGTTGGTCAGCGCCTCGCCGGTCAGCTCGCCGGAGTCGATCTGCGCCTGATACTTGGAGGCGGTGGTGAAGTAGCTCAGCGGCCCGAAGATCTTCTGGAAGTCGGCGGTGAAGGTCACGGCGATGTCCCACACGAGCGGTACCACCGGTATCCACAGGTGCTTCCAGTAGCCCATCTTGGCCACACACACGGTGATCAGCACGAAGCAGGCGGCGGCGAGCAGCTGGTTGGAGATGCCGAAGATAGGCACCATCGCGTTGATGCCGCCGTTCGCGTCGGACACGCCCATCCACAGCAGTCCGCCCCACAGCGCGGTGGCGATCAGCGTGGTGATGATGTTGCCGGGCTTCCAGGTCGGGTCGGCGAACTTCTTGAGCTTGCGCACGTTGCCGAGCATTTCGCCGATCTGGTAGCGGGCCACGCGGGTGCCGTTGTCCACGGTGGTCAGGATGAACAGGGCTTCGAACATGATGGCGAAGTGGTACCAGAAGGCCATCGAGTCGTGGCCGCCCAGGTAGGACTTGAGGAAGTTGGCCATGCCCATGGCGAACGTGGTGGCGCCACCGGTGCGGGAGACGATGGAGGTCTCGCCGATGTCGGCGGCGGCCTGCTCAAGCGCCGCGGCGCCTTCGTAGGTCTTGGCCGCGCCGTTCTCGTCCACGGAATCCCAGGTGACCTGCATCTGGTTGCCTTCGATGTCGGAGACCTTCATCGACTCCACGGCCTTGACGGCGGCATCGGCCTGTTCGCCCGGCGTGGAGGTGGCGGAGATGCTCACGCCGGATGCGGCGGTGATCTGTGCGGCGGACATGTTGGTGGAGAAGTACACGCCCTGCGAGATGGTGATCGCGGCGATCAGCGCGATGACGGCGGTGAACGATTCGACGAGCATCGAACCGTAGCCGATCATGCGAATCTGGTTCTCCTTCTCCACGGCCTTCGGGGTCAGGCCGGAGCTCACCGCGCCGTGGAAGCCGGAGAGGGCGCCGCAGGCGATGGTGATGAACAGGAACGGGAATAGGTTGCCGGAGAAGGTCGGGCCGGTGGAGGTGGAGGCCAGTTCGGTCAGACCCGGCACCTTGACGGACGGGTTGGCGATGATGATGCCGATGACGAGCAGCACGAGCGTGCCGATCTTCATCAGCGTGGACAGGTAGTCGCGCGGGGTGACGAGCAGCCAGTGCGGCAGCGCGGCGGCGGCGAACGAGTAGATCACCAGGGCGATGACGAGCTGCTTGGCGTCCAGTGTGAACACGGCGGCCACGGCCGGGATAGAGGCGATCCATCCGCCGGCGACGATGTCGAGCACGAGCAGCACGAAACCGAGCAGCGTGGTCTCAATGACACGGCCGGGGCGCAGGAAACGCTGGTAGCAGCCCATGATCAGGGCGATCGGGATGGTCATACCGATGGAGAACACGGCCCACGGCGAGGCGGCCATGGCCTTGATGGCCACGAGCGCCAGGAATGCCATGGCGATGGCGGTCATCACCACGAGGAAGATGGATAGGATCATACCGTCGAACTTACCCATTTCATCAGTGGCCATCTGGCCCAGAGAGCGACCGCGGCGCTTGGCGGAGATCCACAGCACCAGCATGTCCTGCACGGCGCCGGCGAAAATCACGCCGAGGATGATCCACAGAGTGGAGGGCAGGTAGCCCATCTGCGCGGCCAGGATCGGGCCGACGAGCGGTCCGGCGCCGGAGATGCCGGCAAAGTGCTGGCCGAAGAGCACGCGGCGGTCGGTGCGTTCGAAGTTCGCGCCGTCATGCACGCGCTCGGCCGGGGTGGCGTTCGCGTCGTCGGTGCGCATGATCTTGATCTGGATGTAATAGGCATAGAAGCGGTAGGCGATGGCGTAGGAGCTCAGCGCCACGACCAGGAACCAGATGGCGGAGATCCGCTCACCGCGCGAGACGGCCAGAATCGCCCATCCGCAGGCACATACGATGGCGATGGCGGCCCACAGCAGGGCCTTCTTCCATGTCCATACCATTTTGGGACGCACGCCTACGGGCAGTCCCTTCGAATTGCGAATCACACGTTCGGCTTCGTCCGGCGTGTAATCGTCCTTGAATTCCAACTTGCCAGGTGCCGGGGCCTGGGCTGCGGCGGTGGTCATAATAACCCTCTGTTCCTCTTCAATAACCTTTGCGGGAAAGGTTCTCTTCATTGCGACCCTTTTGGGGTATCTCTCGTCTGCTTATGGCACTGGTTGGAAGCGTAGCCACGGCATGTAGCGCCTCAGGAAAATGTCCCAATATGTGAGCTTGGCCACATGTTCACGGACTGCGTTTCATGCCGATTACCCGGGATTCGCACCGCGATGTGCGAAAATGGACACGGTGTCAATCAGGAGGTGCACAGTGGTTGTAAGCATGGATTCGAGCCGCACAATGCCCGATTGGGTGAAGTACGGGGTGTTCTGGCACGTGTATCCGCTGGGCTTCTGCGGTGCCGATATCAGGCCCGCCGGCCCGCGCCAGTTCCATGGCCGCGGCCTTGACGCGATAATTCCCTGGCTGGAGTACGTGCGCGATCTAGGCGCGTCCGGCCTGCTGCTGGGTCCGGTGTTCGAGTCGGCGACGCATGGATACGACACGCTCGACCATATGCATATCGATGTGCGATTGGGCGGGGATGCCGCGTTCGATCAGCTTGTCGCGGCCTGCCGGGACATGGGATTGCAGGTGATGCTGGATGGCGTGTTCAATCATGTGAGCCGCAATCATCCGGCCGTTCAGACGGCGCTTGACGAGACCGCCGGACGCTTGAATCCGGCCGACAACCCGTGGCATGGTCTGGTCCGCGCGCATGTCGGTGATAATGGCGAACCCGCTTTGGATGTGTTCGAGGGGCACGGGGATCTGGTGGCGCTGGACCATTCGGCTGACGAGACCGTTGACTATGTGGCCCATGTGATGAGCCATTGGCTGGATCGCGGAGCCGCCGGCTGGCGCCTCGACGCCGCGTATGCCGTGCCGAGCCCGTTCTGGGCGCGCGTGTTGCCGCAAGTCAAAGCCGCACACCCGTATTCGTGGATTTTCGGCGAGGTGATCCATGGCGATTACCCGCGCATCATCGAGGAATCCACGATGGATTCGATCACGCAATACGAGCTATGGAAGTCGATCCAGCATGCGCTGGAGACGGAGAACTTCTTCGAGCTGGATTGGAACTTGAAGCGGCACAACGCGTTCCTGGATTCCTTCGTGCCGCAGACGTTCATCGGCAACCATGACGTGACGCGTATCGCATCGCAGATTGGCCCGGCCAAGGCGGCGTTGGCATTGGCGGTGCTCATGACGGTCGGCGGCGTACCAAGCATCTATTACGGCGACGAACAGGGCTATGTGGGCGTCAAGCAGGAGCGTTTCGGCGGCGATGACGACGTACGTCCGAAGTTCCCCGGCTCCCCTGCCGAACTGTCCACGCTGGGAGAGCCGACATACCGGCTGCATCAGGCGCTGATCGCGCTGCGCCGTCGCAACCCATGGCTGCTGGATGCGCGTACCGAGGCCGTGAAGCTGGAAAACAAGCACTTCGTCTATCGTTCGACGAGCGCCGACGCCCAGCATTCCCTGACCGTGGACCTCAACATCGAGCAATCCCCCACTTTCACCATCCGCAACGCCGATGGCAGTACAGCGTATCAATGGTGAGCTCCCTCATCAGAGGGAGCTAACTCATTCACCTCTGAATGCCTCGGATCAGCAGGTCGAGCAGGTAACCGTACGACCGGTCGACCCGTTCGCGGCCGCGTGTGCGGGGTTGTGCGGAACGCAGTTCGAATTGGATGAACCCGTGTATGGACACCCAGATGGAGGATGCGATTAGATGGGGGTCATCGCCGCGGAATACAGATGCTGCCTGGCCGTATCGAATGATCTGCGTGATGGCGTCCAGGCAGTGCTGGGCCGAGTCCGACGCCTGCCCCATCCAGACCAGCGCGTAAATGCCGGGGGCGTCCAGCGCGTGTTCACGGTAGATTATGCCCGCCCTGCGCAGGCGCAGCACGGGGTCGGATTCGTCAATGGCGATGAGCTGTTCGCGCAGATCGGTGAAGTATGTGTCGATGAGCGCATCGCACACCGCCTGCTTGCCGCCGATGTGCTGGTAGATGCTGGTGGGCGACACATCGGCCTGTGCGGACAGCGCACGGATGGTCAGACCATCCACACCGTCCCGTTCCACGATCCGCCTTGCCACGTCAAGGATTCTCCCGTGGATTTCAAGGGTGGGCGTGCGTTTGGATCGGGGCTGCGATTGCGTCATATCCGTTATTCTAGGGTGCGTACAGGCCATTACCGCCGTTTCGGCATGGCCACGATCACAACGACTGCGGCGATAAGTGCAATCGTCATGGCCGCTGGGCAGGCGAACAGGCATCCGCATCGCAAACACCGGCCTATAACACAATCAGGCCCGACGACCATCAAAGGTCGTCGGGCCT
>ENA-UOJF01002205-UOJF01002205.1-human-gut-metagenome-genome-assembly--contig:-P74-NODE-2205-length-11243-cov-12.230068_pt1 | contig 11243 bp, 10 predicted proteins | sample MGYA00242344_ERZ723891 | MGnify/ENA metagenome assembly ERZ723891 | reverse complement strand
ACATCGCCTTCATCGGGCGCAGCAACGTCGGCAAGTCGTCGCTCATCAACATGCTGACCGGCCGGCAGGGGCTGGCAAAGGTCTCGGGGACACCCGGCAAGACGCGGCTCATCAACCACTTCCTGATCGACAATGCGTGGTACCTGGTCGACCTGCCGGGCTACGGCTATGCCCGTACGTCGAAGGCCATGCGCAGCGATTTCGCCAAGATCATCACCGACTACGTGCTCAAATGCGAGAAGATGCACTTCCTGTTCGTGCTGGTGGACATCCGGCTCGAACCCCAGAAGATCGACCTGCGCTTCATCGAGATGCTGGGCATGAACGGCATTCCGTTCGGCATCGTCTTCACCAAGGCCGACAAGCTCTCCAGGACGCAGTGCGCCAAGAGCGTGGAGCGTTACAAGGCCACGCTGGGCGAGCAATGGGAGGAACTGCCGCCGATGTTCGTCTCGTCGGGCGAACGCGGTACGGGACGCGAGGAGATCCTCGGCTTCATCGGCGAATGCCTCGATGTTTAACCGATTGTTGAAAAAAGGTTGCCCGCAGGGCTCGTTTTTCCGACGGCTTATGCTATCTTTGCACCATCAAAAATCCTCGTAACCTATGGCTATCCACAAAATCAAAATTTTCTCGGGTCGCGGATCGGAATACCTTGCCGAAAAAATCGCGGCGAGTTTCGGTACGACGCTCGGACAATCGGAAGTACTGCGTTTCAGCGACGGCGAGTTCCAGCCCTGCTTCAACGAGTCCATCCGCGGGTGTACGGTATTCATCATCCAGTCGACGTTCCCGCCTTCGGATAACCTGATGGAGCTGTTGATGATGATCGACGCCGCGCGCCGCGCTTCGGCCTACAAGGTCGTGGCCGTAATCCCCTACTTCGGCTGGGCACGACAGGATCGGAAAGACCGGCCCCGGGTGCCGATCGGCGCGAAACTGGTAGCCAACCTGCTGATGGCCGCAGGCGTAGACCGCGTGATGACGATGGACTTGCATGCCGACCAGATACAGGGTTTCTTCGACGTACCGGTCGATGCGCTCTATGCCAGCGGCATCTTCATCCCCTATATCAAAAGCCTCAACATCGAAGAGCTGTCGATCGCGGCGCCCGACATGGGCGGCGCCAAGCGTGCCAACACCTATGCCAAGCTGCTCGGCACGCCGATCATCATTTCGCATAAGGAACGTGCCAAGGCCAACGTCGTGGGCACGATGACCGCCATCGGCGAGGTCGAGGGCCGCAATATCCTGATCGTGGACGACATGATCGACACGGCAGGCACGATCTGCATGGCCGCCGACATGCTCATGTCACGCGGGGCGAAGAGCGTTCGCGCTGCCATCACCCATCCCGTGCTGTCGGGCCCGGCCTACGAGCGCATCAACGACAGCGCGCTGCAGGAGGTGATCGTGACCGACACCATTCCGCTCAACCCCGACAAAGACCTGCACAAGTTCACGGTGCTGTCGGTGGCGGACATGTTCGCCGACGTCATCGAGCGCGTGCACAACTACAAGGAGATTTCGTCGATATTCTTCAAATAACAGATTCCCGAAAGACAGTTCGGGCGGGGTGCTTCGGGTGCACCCCGCTTTTTTTCACCCCGGAAGGCGGGGTTTCGGAAATTCTTAGTACATTTGTCCGCAAGGCAGTCCCTGTCTCCGGGAATACGACAGGAAAGCCCGGACGGAAAACGCACACACCAAAGACCCGAACATACCATGACATTATTCATCCTCCCCCTGTTCCTCGGCCCGACCGAGTTGATACTTATCCTGTTGGTCGTATTGCTCCTGTTCGGCGGCAGGAAAATCCCCGAACTGATGCGCGGCCTGGGACGCGGCGTCAAGGAGTTCAAGGACTCCTCGAAGGAAGACGGCAAGGACGGCGGGTCGAAGAAAAAGGAATAACCGCGCGCAAAGGCTGCGGTGCCGGTGAAAACGACATCGCATTACCCCGGATCCCAGGGCTCGCCGGCGCGGAAAACGCACCGCCCGGCACGAGCGAAAAACCACGGCAAGCGGCGCCCCCCCCCGGAGAGCAGACAGGCAAGCGGCGGGCATCCGGCACCCGGCACCCAGAGAACAGGCAGGCAAGCGGGATCGCATCCGGGCAACAAAAGCCATGTACGCAACGCGCAGGACATACCGGACGGCATAGGTAATGCCGGCGAAGCACCGGAGCAGCGGTACCGGAAGCGGTACGGAAAACGGCAGCGCGAAGGACAGCAACCCGGGACACTACTATCGGGGAAACAGCGGACGGAATAATCCACCCCGGCCAGCCCGGAAGGAAGAACGGCAAATGGAAGGGGAACAGGAAAGGCGGGAACGATGAACCGACGACCAAAAAAGAGGCGCTCAAAATAACCGAGCGCCTTCTTTTATTTTACCACTTACCACGATTTTTTACCCCGCACCACGCGATGGCCGTTGATGACCAGCATGACCGGCGCAACGAAATAAAAGAGCCACCACCATCTCCAGCCGTCGCCTCCGCAAAGGACGACGACCAGCACGACGGACATGAGCGCCAAGCTGCCATACCCCGCCTTGAGTTGCCAGCGGGCGTTTTCCAAAGCGGCCTGACGGCGGATCCTGGCGCAGACGCGCCTGACCTCTTCTTCGGAGTGTTTTTCTTCCCGTGCCATAGTTCCCTTGGTTCAAACCGCTCCCCGGGGCTCGCCCCGCCGGATGCGGCGACGTTATTTCAGCGGCGAATCGGGCTCCCGGGACATCACCAGGTAGAACATGCGGTCGAGGAAGCCGGGGGCGAACTTCTTGACGAAATGCGTGGCACGCCCCTCGTTCTCCATCAGACAGAGGCGTTTGCGCTTCTGTATGCCGCGGGCGACGATGCGGGCGACCTCTTCGGGGGTCATCATCTTCGCTTCGTCGCGCGGGGTTGCGCCCTGCTGCGTGCCGTCGGCCGTAAGGGCCGAGAAGCGAACGTTGGATGCCGTGAAACCCGGGCAGGCGATCATCACGTGCAGTCCCTTTTTAAGGTTTTCGATGCGCAGCGTTTCGAGGAAACCCGTCATGGCGTACTTCGAGGCCGAATAGCCCGTGCGCCCCGGCAGCCCGTGCAGCCCCGCGACGGACGAGATGCCGACAATCGAACCGTGCGACTGCTGGAGGTACGGCAGGGCGAACTTGCAGCAGTTGACCGTACCCCAGAAATTGACGTCCATCAGGCGGTGCAGCACCTCCAGGTCGACGTCGTCGAAAATGGCGCGCATCGAAAGCCCGGCGTTGCAAACCAGCACGTCGATCCCCCCGAACTCACGTACGGCCGTGTCGATCAGTTCGCGGCACTCGCCGACATCGGTCACGTCGACGCCGCAATAGGCGGCCTGCCCGCCCCGGGAGCGGATGTCGCCCGCGATAAGCTGTAATTTCTGCACGCTGCGCGCGCCCAGCACCACGCGGGCGCCCTGTGCGGCGAACTCGCGTGCCATCGCCTCGCCGATACCCGACGAAGCACCCGTCACGATGACGACCTTATTTTTAAAATCTTTCATATCAATCGTTTATTTCAAGCTGCAACGTATCGTAGGCCATGTGTACGCCGCGGGGGAGCGTCGGCTCCGTCACGGCATGCAGGCCGATGTCGTGGGACATGTGCGTGAGGTAGGCCTCGCGCGGGGCGACGCGGGCGATGAGCGCAAGGGCCTCGGCCACGTTGAAATGGGAATAATGCTCCGTAAAGCGGAGCGCGTTGACGACGAGCACCTCCACGCCCCGGAGTTTTTCGACCTCGGCATCCCCGATGGTCTTGAAATCGGTCAGGTAGGCCAGCCTGCCGATACGGTAGCCCGTAACGGCGAAACGGTCGGAATGGTGTCCCGATACGGGAACGACCTCCAGTCCCCCGACCCGGAACGGCCGGGTGACGTCGATCTCATGCAACTCGATTTCGGGCACGCCGCGGTATTTATCCTGCGCGAAGGCATAGTCGAAGTCCTTGCGCACGACGCCGAGGGTATGGGGTGCGGCGTAAATGTCGACCTTGTGCACCAGCGGCGGGTAATCGACAAAGTTGAAAGCCCGCACGTCGTCCAGCCCGCCGATATGATCTTTGTGTTCGTGCGTGAGGAGGATGGCGTCGAGGTGGCGGATGCCCGTACGGAGCATCTGGCAGCGGAAATCGGGGCCGGCGTCGATGACCATACGCACGCCGCATGCCTCGACCATGGCCGAAGTGCGCAGGCGGTTGTCACGCCTGTCGGCCGAGGTGCAGACCTTGCAGCGGCACCCGATGACAGGGACGCCCTGCGAGGTGCCCGTTCCCAGAAAGGTGAGTTTCATGCAGGCAAAGATAGTAAAAATAGGGCGACTGCGTACGGGCACGCCGAAGAATCTGCCGCGGTGCACCGGCACGGCAGCAGCAAAGTCCGGAGCTGTCACCACCGTCCCCAAGCCGCAGGCCGCCTGCAAAACCGGAGAAGACAAGCGGGGAAAACTCCCGGAACGTTCCGGAAAGTCCCGGCGCATCCGCCCGGCGTACCCGGAAACACCGGGAAACCCGAACCCTTACCCCGGAGCCCGGGAAAATCCAAAGTACCGGAACCCGGGAAAACTCAGAATGTCTGCTCGATATTCCAGACGAAGGCACGCGAGCCCTGCATCTTGGTAGCGGCGTCCATCTCCCGGAAAGCCTCCATCAGCGGCGCGACCTTTTCGTCGTCGACGATGGCCATGAGCGAAGCGTTCATCGACGGCCAGGCATGCGTGCCGTAATGGGGTTCGCCGTCGAACGACCCGCGCCCCTCGGTCAGCGCCCAACGCGTAAAGCCGCGGATGCCCTGCTCGTCGAGGATGGCGTTCACACGGTCGGTGAGCGCCTGATTGTATGATAAGAATACTGCTTTCATAATTTACGTTCTATTAAATCGAACAATCGTCCGCCGCCCTGCCGTCTTTAGGGATTGTCGCGGAACCCGTACGAGACGGGCTTCCCCAACAACCCGGAATCGCAGGTGTTGCCCCCGATCGCCGGAAGCGGAAGGCGACGTCGCATCACTCGTCATTTTCAGGATCCTCAATGGCTGCTGGCCTGATGTGCTGCTGCCAGGCGTGCCAGTTTTTCCTTCTCCTTGCGCTGCGAACGGTTGACGAATACCGAGTAGAGCGCCGGGATGATGAACAGCGTCAGCAGGGTCGAGAACGTGAGGCCGCCAATCACGGCGATGCCCATGGGCTGCCACGTCTCCGACCCGACACCCGTGCCGATCGCCAGCGGCAGCATACCCAGGATGGTCGTGAACGAAGTCATGAGCACGGGGCGCAGACGGCTCTTTCCGCCGGCGATCACGGCGTCGAAGACACCCGAGCCGCGCTCGACCAGCAGGTTCATGTAGTCGACCATCACGATACCGTTCTTGGTCACGATGCCCACCAGCATGATGGCGCCGATCAGGGCGATGAGCGACATGGGCGTGGAGGTCATCCACAAAGCCAGGAAAACGCCCGTGGCGGCGAACGGGATGGTGAACATGATGATGAACGGGAAGAGCAGCGATTCGAACTGCGTGGCCATCACGATGTAGACCAGGATGACGATCAGGATGAACAGCACGCCCAGGTCGCTGAAGGCGTCGCCCTGGTCTTCGACCGTACCGCCGATTTCGAGGTCGACGCCGTCGGGCACGGGATACCCGGCGATGAGTTGATCGACCTCGGCCACCACGTCGCCCAGGGCGACGCCGGCTCCGAGCGACGACTTGACCGTGATCACACGCTGGCGGTTCTCGCGCTCGATCATCGGCGCGGCATACTCCTCCTGCACGCGGCCGACCTCCTTGAGTTTCACGGGGCGCCCCTGCCCGTTGTAAAGCGTGATGTTCTCCACGTCCCCGAGCGACATGCGGAACGGTTCGGCATAGCGCACCACGATGTCATATTCGTCGCCGTCCTCGCGGTATTTCGAGGCCACGAGGCCGTCGATGCGGTTGCGCACGGCCTGCGACGCCGTGGCGCTGCTGATGCCGTAGTACGACAGCCGGTCGCGGTCGAAGACCACGTTGTACTCGGGACGCAGGTCGTCGCGCGAAAGTTTCACGTCGCGAACGCCCTCCAGACGGCGCATCTTCTCCTTCAGGTCGTTGGCAACGGCGTTCGTCACGTCCATGTCATAACCGAAGACCTTGACGTTGACCGTCGCCGAACCGCTCATGCTGCCCGACTGTCCGCCGGGAGTGACCGTGTACTGGCGGATCTCGGGAATCCGGTCGAGATCACCGCGCAGCAGGTCGGAGATGACGTAGATCGACCGATCGCGCTCCTCCACGCCGGTCAGGCGCACGTTGTAGTTGATGATGTGCGAACCGGTGGTCTGCATCGCCGCGAAGGCGTTGTCCGACGAGTTGGCGCCGGCCGACGCCGAGACGAGCACGATCTCGGGGTATTTCGCATAGATGATGCTGTCGATCTGCCGGGCGATGCGCGCCGTGTAGTCGACGCCGACGTTCTGCTCCAGCTCGACCATGGCCGAAATGCGGCCGTTGTCCGAGGGCGGGAAGAACTCGGTGGGAACCCGCGTCAGCAGCCCCAGCGACACGACGAAGACCGACATCATCGAGAAGAAGGTGATCCGGCGGTGGCGTACGACCCAGTCGAGCGAACGGGCGTAGGCGTCGTCGAGCCATTCGAGCGCCCGGTCGATCGGCTTGTAGATCACGCCGAGGCCCTTGTAGTCGTGCTGGCCGCCTTCGAGTTTCAAGAGGTAAGCCGACATCATCGGGGTCAGCGAAATGGCCGCCGTAGTCGAAACGCAGACCACGATCGTCACGATCCAGCCCAGCTCGCGGAACAGGATGCCCGCCATGCCCGGGACCATCGTCAGCGGCAGGAACACCGCGACGACCACCAATGTCGTGGCGATGACCGACAGCCACACCTCGTTGGTGGCGTAGATGGCGGCCTCCTTCGGGTTCGAGCCGCGCTCGATATGCGTCGTAATGTTCTCCAGAACCACGATGGCGTCGTCGACCACCATACCGATGGCGATGGAGAGCGACGAGAGCGAGATGATGTTCAGCGTGGAGCCGGTGGCGAAGAGGTAGATGAACGAACAGATCAGCGACACGGGGATCGTCATACAGATGATCAGCGTCGCGCGCCAGCGTCCGAGGAAGGCCATCACCACCAGCACGACGAAGATGAAGGCGTAGAGAATGGTTTCCGAGAGCGACCCGATGGCGTCGGTGATCTCCTGCGAGCCTTCGAAAATCAGCTCCATCTTGACATCCTTCGGGAGGGTTTTCTGAATCTCCGGCAGGCGCGACTGGATTTCGTGGACGATATTCACGGTGTTGGCGCCCGACTGTTTCTGGAACATCACGCGCACGCCCCGCTGGCCGTTGACGCGTTCGTCCATCGTGGCTTTTTCGAGCGTATCGCGGATCTGGGCCACGTCCGAAAGTCTCACCGTGCGGCCCCCGGCGTTCGACACCACGACCTTGCGCATCTCGTCCGAGAGTTTGAACTCGCCGTCGGCCTTGATGTTGAAGGTGTTGTTGCCCACGTCGATCGTGCCGCTGGGGATGTTGACGTTCTCGGCGGCGATGATCTGCCCCAGCTGCTCGACCGTGAGGTTGTAGGCCTCCAGTTTGGCGGGGTCGACGTTGACCTGCACCTCGCGTTCGGGTGCGCCGATGATCGACACGGCGCCCACGCCGTCGACGCGGTTGAGCACGTTGACCAACTTGTCGTCGAGAATCTTGTTCAGCGCCGGATAGCTCTCCTCGGCCGTGACGGCAAGCATCATCACGGGGATCATCGAGGTCGAGAACTTGAAGATCGTCGGATAGTCGATGTCGTCGGGCAGCATGGACTGCACGCGGCTCACCACGTCGCGGATCTCGTTGGCACCCTCATTGAGGTCGGAGCCGTACTCGAACTCGACGGTGATCATCGACACGTTGTCCTGCGACTTGGAGGTCAGTTTCTTGAGGTTGCTCACCGTATTGAGGTTATCCTCCAGGATACGGGTGATGTTGGTCTCGATATCCGCAGCGTTGGCACCGGGATAGAAGGTGATGACCGATATCTGGGGGATTTCGATTTCGGGGTACTGGTCTACCGCGAGGTTCATCAGCGAGAAGAGCCCGAAGACCATCACGCCGACGAACATGAGCACCGTGGAGACCGGTTTCCGAACCGCGCTTTCGTATATTTTCATATGTTTCGGGGCGTTTTATTCCTGTTTGATTTCCACTTTGGCACCGTCGTAGAGTTTCGAAAGGGCCGTGACGGCCACGGCTTCGTCCGCCCCGACGCCCGAAAGAATGTCCACGCGGTCGCCGACCTGGCGGCCTACGTCCACACGGCGGCGACGGGCAACGCTATCGCCCTCGATGACATACACGAAGCGCTCGGCAGTGCCGACCTGCTTCTGGACGGCCACGTCGGGCACCATGACGCCCTCCTTATGCCCCATGTTGAAGATCGTGCGGGCGTACATACCCGGGCGCAGCGTGCGCCGGGCATTGGGCACCTTCACCTCGACCTTGAACGTGCGGGTCGTGGGGTCGAGCGCCGGATAGATCAGCGACACGGTACCCGTAAAGGTCTGGTCGGGGAAGATGTCCACCTTCAGCTCGACGGGCATCCCGACCTTCACGTTGGGGAAATACTGCTCGGAAATATTGGCGATGACCTTCAGCGGGTCGATCTGCATGATGTGCAGGATGGGCTGCGCCGAGAAGAGGTCGCCCGACTCGTAGTTGCGTGCCGTGACCACGCCTGTGATGGGCGAACGCACCTCGATGTTCTTCTTGAGGTTGGCGACCACCTCGCGCTGCACGTCCAGCTGCGCCTTGGCCTGCTGGATCTGCTGCGCCGAGATACCGCCGGCCTCATAGACGGGCAGCAGGCGGTTGTAATCGTCCTCGACGGTCTTCAGCTGCACGAGCTGCTGGGTGTACTGCGTCGGGTCGAGCGTCACGATGAGCTGCCCCTCGCGCACGGGGTCGCCCACCTCGACCAGGATGCGGTCGATGTGCACGCCCGAAGCCGCCGGAGTGATGTCGTTCTCCCTGAAGGGCTCGATCTCCGAAGTGAACTCCTCGGTAAGCTGCACGGTGGCGGACTCCGCCGTTTCGGTTTTGGTCAGCACACGGTTGTCCTGCTGCACGTCGCCTGCCCCGTTTTTGCCTTTGCAGCCGGCGAGGGCAGCCGCGGCAAACAATATAACTGCTGTTTTCTTCATATGCTATCTTTGTTTTTCAATTTCCACGCTATTTTTCCTTGCCGACGATGCGGTCGTACTCGGCCTTGGCCGTCAGGTAATCGAAGATCGCATGCGAATAGTTGAGCTGCGCCTGCGTCTGCGCCAGCTGGGCGCTGTTGAGCTCGAGGATCGTGCCCGCCCCCGCACGGTAACGGGTGTCGGAGATCGAGTAGGCCTTGCGCGCCTGCTCGACGGTGAGTTCCTGGGCGTACATCGTCTCGCGCGCTGTCAGCAGGTCGTTCAGCGCCGAGCGAACCTGCACGTCGACCTGCTGCCGGGCGTATGTCCGCTGGAGGCCGATCTGCGAAATCTGGTTCTTGATCTCGCGCGAGCGGTTCATCTTCGTCAGCCCCGAAAAGAGCGGCACGGAGACGCGGATGCCGGCGGAAAGCGGGTTCTGCCAGAAATAGCCGTCCTTGACGCTGGTCATCGTCATCTTGTCCGGATCGAACGACACCGAGCCCATGTTGTTTCCGGTGAGGGTGAAGTTGCCGAACGCCCCGATGGTCGGCAGGCGGCTCGCATTCTCGGCCTTGAGCTGGAGGCGGAGCAGATCCTCCTGCAATTCGAGCGTGCGCAGGTCGGAGTTGTCCGAAGTGTCGGTCGTAAGCCCCTCGGTTCCGGCGAGCACCTTGTCGCGCATGGCGTCCAGCTCGCCTTCGACCTCGATTTCGACCTGCTCGGGGATCGAAAGATACATCTTGAGCATCAGCTTGGCGATGCGGATCGAGTTCTCGGTCTGGAGGATCGAGGGTTTCAGGTTGCTGAGCTGCACCTGCGCCGTCAGCAGGTCGTATTCCGAGGTCAGGCCGTTCTGGTACTGCACCTGCGTATCGTCGACCGTACGTTGTACGGTGGCCTCCGACTCGCGGAGCACGTCGAGCGACTGCTCGGCGAGCAGGATGTTATAGAAGGCCTTTTTGACTTCGGCCGTCAGCGTGATGCGCGACGAACGCGCCGCCTCGACGGCCGTGGCCATCTGCTTGTCGTTCATCTTCATCATGCGGTAAACCTGCGGCGCGAAGAGCGGCACCGAAGCATCCACGGCCCCGCTGAGCGTCGTATAGGGGTCGTTGCCCAGCGAGAAGCCCTTGGACATCTGCTGCACGATGAAGCTGTGGTTGACCTGCCCGGTCACCGATACCTGCGGCAGCAGGCCGCCCCATGTCTGGCGTTTCACATAGTCGTAGCGCTGCACCTCCATCTCGGCGACCTTGACGGTGGGGTTCTCGCTCAGCGCCAGGTCGAGGGCCTGGTCGAGCGTGAGGCGCATCTGCGCTACGGCAGCGAACGTACCCGTTGCCGCGAGGCACAATGTCAGAATCAATTTTTTCATAGTCATCTATCCAAATTCAATTTATTTCCCGTTTTCGACAGTCTGTACCGCTTCAGGTTGTCGTCGATCAGCTGCAGGCCCTTAGCGGTCGAAATGCCGCGGAAAAAATTGCTGATGATCTGCACGAAAGCCTCGCGCTCGGACATCCCGTCGGGCAGCATCAGCTCGCGGCGCGTCACAATGGCCGAAGCCGTATAGTAAAGCACCGAAATCGAGAGGTCGATGTTGAAATTATTGACGAACAGCCCGGCCTCGATGCCCTGTTCGAGCATCGAACGCAGGCTCGTGCGGTTTTTCACCATCCCTTCGCGCATCAGTTTGTCGTGTACGGCGGGATAAAACTTCTTGAGGTTGTCCATCATGCGGCGCGAGACCTCGGCATTGTCCATCACTTCGCCCAGCACCATGAACATGGCTTCGAGAACGTCGTGCGCATCGGCCGTGAGTTCGTTCCACCGCTGGCGGTTACGTTCGGAATAGCGTTCCATGGCCAGGTAGAGCAGGCCTTCCTTGTCGCCGAACATCTCGTAGAGCGTCCGCTTCGACACCCCGAGCTGCTGCGCGATGTCGTCCATTCGTACCGACTTGATGCCCTGCGAGACAAACATATGCATGGCCTGGTCGATAATGCGTTCTTTCTGAGGAGGGGTCATTGCATTCAAATATTTCGGA
>ENA-UOJF01002202-UOJF01002202.1-human-gut-metagenome-genome-assembly--contig:-P74-NODE-2202-length-11259-cov-5.842021_pt1 | contig 11259 bp, 5 predicted proteins | sample MGYA00242344_ERZ723891 | MGnify/ENA metagenome assembly ERZ723891 | reverse complement strand
CGTTGGGCTGGTGGTCATCGGCTTCGGGTGCGCGCCGATTTATCCGTGCGTCATCCACTCGACGCCGGCCTACTTCGGCGAAGACAAATCGCAGGCCATCGTCGGCGTGCAGATGGCCTGCGCCTATGTGGGCTCACTGCTCATGCCGCCACTGTTCGGCATCATCGCGCAATATGTGACAATCAGTCTCTACCCGTGGTATTTGCTGGTGCTCTTGGTGCTGATGGTGGCCATGCACGAGCGTCTTCGCAAGTTGCGCGGCTGATCATATGCGCATTTGGGCCCGTCGCCTACTATGCTTGGAGCCCATGGTGATAAGTGGAGAAGAACATGAACAGATGCCCGAGCCCGTACGGGAGCGATTGGAAGCGCTGAAGGATGCGCCGGGCTCGGTAATCGTGGTCGGCTCGATGAACGCCGATTACACCGTAACCACTAAACGACTACCCAAGCCAGGTGAAACCGTCAATGGTGGTGCCATGAAAGTGCTGCCGGGCGGCAAGGGCGCGAATCAGGCGTCTGCCGCCGCTCGTCTCGGTGTCAATGTCCAGTTGCTGGGCGCGGTGGGCGAGGACTCCAACGCGGACTTCCTATTAAGCAAGCTGGATGAGGCCGGCGTCGACACCGCCGATATCCTGCATGTCGAAGGCCCCAGCGGCGCCACGGTAATCACCGTGAGCGCTGAGGGCGAGAACACCATCGTCTATTCGCCGGGTTCCAATGCCAAGGCAAGTGCCGGCTATGTGCAATCACATCGCACGACCAACGCCGAATGCGCGGTATTGGGACTGTGTCTGGAGAGCCCGATTGCCACCGTTATCGCCGCCGCGCAGACCGCGCATGACGCTGGCGTGACCGTGCTGCTCAACGACTCGCCATTTATGGACGAGCTGCCTCACGAACTGGTGGAAGCCACGGATATTCTGCTGGTCAACCAGCATGAAGTGGCTCAACTGCTGGGCCTGCCGGATGATGACGTGGAATCACTCGACTGGTATGAGGTCGCCGAACGATTCACCGATTACGGATTCGACCGGGCGATAGTGACGCTTGGTGCGTCGGGATCGGTGGTGATCGAGAACGGACGTTGGCATCGCGTATCCGCCGCGCAAGTCAATGCAGTGGACACCACCGGTTGCGGCGACTCGTTCATGGGGACCGTGCTGGCTGGCTTGGCCGCCGGTCATACGCTGCTGCAATCCGCGCAAATCGGCTCCTACGTCTCCGCCTATGCGGCCACCAAGCTTGGCGCCCAAAGTGCCTACGGTACCGCCGAAGAAGTCATCGCCTACTTCAGCTGACCTATAATCGTACATATGTACGAAAGCCTGAGCCTGTTTTCCGAACCCACCAAGATGTGGTTCGAGCATGCCTTCGGTCAGCCGACCGAGGCACAGGCTCAGGCATGGCCGGCAATCCATTCCGGTCGCAATGTCTTGGTCATCGCCCCTACCGGTTCCGGCAAAACATTGGCTGCGTTTCTCTCAGCCATCGACCGATTGATGACCGTGCCACGCACGCGGCGTGCCGGTGTGCGTGTGCTGTATATCTCGCCGTTAAAGGCGCTCGCGGCCGATGTGGCCAAGAACCTAGAACAGCCTTTGGAGGGCATTGCTGCACAATGCGAGGCGCAAGGGCTGCCCGTGCCGAAGATCGCGGTCGCCACTCGTTCAGGCGACACCACCGCACAGGAGCGGCGGCGCATAGCCTCCCATCCACCGGATATCCTCGTTACCACGCCAGAATCGTTGTATTTGTTGCTCACTTCGAAGGCAGGGCGGATTCTCGGCACTGTCGATACGGTGATCGTCGATGAGATTCATGCAGTGGCGGGCACCAAGCGCGGCGCACATTTGGCGGTAAGTCTGGAACGGCTGGAGAACCTTGTCACAGAATCGCGCAAGCGAGATGCAATCGATGCAGATGCTGATGAGGGCGGTGATGCCGCCGTCGATGCTGGCCGTGGCGATCGTCATATGCAGCGCATTGGTCTATCCGCTACGGTGAATCCGCCTGAAAAGGCGGCGCGATTCCTGGGCGGCGGGCAACCGGTTACCATCGTGAATCCCGGTGGGCGGCCTGCAATGGATTTGCGCATGATTGAGCCGTTGGAAAACATGCGTGATTTGCAGTCCGTGAATGCCAAGCAGCGTGTCGGTGGCGTGGATGCTGAACGGTCCGCTCCGCATATCAGTGGTGTCACGCCGGCCATGCAGCGACTTGCTGAACGCAGGGGCATTGTGCCGGTGGATGATAGAGATGTTTCTTCCACTTCTGGGGACGATTCTGATGCGAGTGATGCGTTCGATTCCTCCGCGTTGGTTGGAGCGGCGGGCGACCGTACCTCCGGTTCCATTTGGCCCGTGGTGGAACGCAGTATTTTGGATGAGATTCTCGCGCACCGCACTACATTGGTGTTCGTTAATTCGCGTGGTGTGGCTGAGAAACTCACTGCGCGCTTGAACGATCTGTATGCGCAGACCCGGCATGGCACCAATCCCGACACTGTGCGGGATCTGGGCTCTCCGGAAGGCCGCGAAGGGTTCTCCACGCATTACGATGCTGTGGTCGGCTCCACCACCATGCTTGTCGGCTCACATGAGGGCGATGATGTCATCGCCATGGCTCATCATGGGTCGGTTTCCAAAGACCGTCGCAAAATGATTGAGGAACGGCTTAAACGTGGTGAATTGCGTTGCGTGGTGGCCACCTCCAGTTTGGAGCTCGGCATTGATATGGGCTCGGTCGACTTGGTGATTCAAGTCGATACGCCGTTGTCGGTCTCCTCCGGATTGCAGCGTGTAGGCCGTGCCGATCATCAGGTCGGTGGCGTCTCTCACGCATTGTTCTACCCGCTCACCCGTCAGCAGATTGTCACTGGGGCCGCAAGTCTGGAAGCCATGATTGCCGGCGATATAGAACCATTGGCCGTGCCGCGCAATCCGCTCGATATTCTTGCCCAGCAGACCGTGGCCGCTGCCGCGATGCACGATTTGAACGCTGATGACTGGTATGCCACAGTGCGTCATGCTGCGCCGTTTGCCGAACTGCCACGTGACATGTTCGATGCGGTAATCGGCATGATGTCCGGCGAATACAACAGCGAGGAATTCTCGGCCTTCCGGCCGCGACTGGTATGGAATCGGGATAATGGCCTGATTTCCGCCCGTCCCGGTTCGCAGAAAGTGGCCGTTACCTCTGGCGGTACGATTCCCGATCGAGGGCTGTACACCGTGGTCCTGCCTGAGGCGGACGCCGGCAAAGGCCAGCGTCGCGTCGGCGAGTTGGATGAGGAGATGGTCTACGAATCGCGCGTGGGCGATGTCATTACGCTCGGCACCTCCACATGGCAGATTCAGGAAATCACCCGTGATCGTGTGGTCGTGACTCCGGCTCCGGGCCGCACCGCCCGCCTGCCGTTCTGGCACGGTGAAGGCGCTGGCCGTGACTACGGTTTCAGCCGTACCATAGCCCGCTTCACCCGAGAAATCGCCGCCGGATTAGACGTGAAGCGGACTGAGGGGAGGTCTGCCGCAGAAGGTCCAGCTGTCCCAACCTTCATCCCAACAATCCTCACCCGTCTCCACCACGATGGCCTAGATGCCAACGCCATCACCAACTTGGCCCGCCTACTCTCCGAGCAACAAGCCGCCACTGGTGCAGTCCCCAGCGACCAAACCCTTATCGTGGAGCGCACACGCGATGAAGACGGCGGATGGCGCATCGTGCTGTTAAGCCCCTTCGGCCGCCGCGTTCACGAACCGTGGTCCATGGCCATCAGCCGCAGACTGCGCCAACGCTACGGTTTCGACGGGCAGGTATATGCCGCCGATGACGGTATCGTCATTCAGCTACCGGACGGTGACGGACATATTCCTGCTCAAGACCTGTTCCTTTTCGACCCAGAAGACCTCAAAGCAGATGTAGAGCGTCAAGTGGGCGAGTCCGTGCTATTTGCCGCACGATTCCGCGAATGCGCCGCCCGATCACTGTTCATGCCGCGATCCGACCCGGGCCGTCGCGTGCCCCTATGGCAGCAGCGACTGCGCGCCGCACAGCTCCTGCAATCCGCACGTATGGCCAAGAACTTTCCGCTGCTGCTGGAAACCGCGCGCGAATGTTTGCAGGACGTGTATGACATGCCCGCCCTGAACGAGGTGATGACCGGATTGCAAGCCGGCACCATTACCGTGAAGGACGTGGAAACCGAGTCGCCATCGCCTTTCGCCGAGAACATTCTCTTTGGCTTCGTCGGCGTGGTGATGTACCAGTATGACCAACCTCAGGCCGAGCGTAGCGCGCAACTGCTGTCTCTCGATCCGCACGTGCTCGAACGCTTGCTCGGCACCACCGATATGGCACAAGTGCTCAACCCGGACGTGATTCGCGAAGTCGAACAGGAACTGGGGGAGCACACTTTCTGGAATGAGCTTGCCGACGATGATGTGACTGGTCGCGTGACCCGTTACGCCAAAACCCATGGTCCTTTCACCGCCGATCAGCTCATAGCCGATCTACACCTCGATGCTACGGATGCCGTGCACACTCTGGATGTGCTGGCTGCCAAAGGCGAGTTGCTGCAAGGCCACTTTGTAGATGATGACGAGCAAGGCCAACAGTGGCTCCATAAGGACGTATTCCGCCGTATTCGGTCTCGCTCATTGGCCAAGGCGCGTAAAGCAGTCAAGCCAGTAGAACCAGAGGCGTTCCAGATGTTTCTTATCGACCGACAAGGTATCGGGCCGGTCGGCGGCGAACGATATGAAGGTGCTGACGGGCTCATGCGCGTTATCGAGCAGCTGGAGGGCATATCACTGCCCACTGCACTCTGGGAGTCGGCAGTATTCCCCGCACGAGTACGAGACTACCAACCTGCATTGCTGGATGAGTTGCTGACCAGCGGCGATGTGGTCTGGGTCGGCTCAAAAACCGGGGGAACCAGTGCGATGGACCCCGGTGAGGTTGCTTTCTATCCGGCGGATTCAATATTGTTCAGCGGTGTGGAACATGGTACGACATCGAACGCCTCAGACGCCACCATGCCGGAAGCGATTCTGACCGCACTGGACTCAGGGGGAGCGTTCCATGCCCGTCAACTGATGGATGCCGCCAAACGTGCGTGGAATGAGACCGCGGAGCCGGACATCAATCCAAACACCGGCGAAATCATTCCGCAAGAGTGGAGCGAACAGCAGTTCAAGGATGCCTTGTGGAGCTTGGTCTGGCAAGGTAAGGTCACCAATTCCAGCTTCGCGCCGGTGCGTGCATTAACCGCAGGCGCAGCAAGCCCGCGTAAATCCACTACATCACGTCGTCGTGGGCGTGTCGCTCCGATTCGCCGAGCCACTACGGATATGACGTTAGGAGGTTTGTGGTCCGCCGTAATCGGGCAAGCTGAAGCCGAAGACACCGACCAGACCGAACGGGCACTCGCACTGGTCGAGACGTTGCTGGACAGGTATGGCGTCATCGCGCAGCCGGTGATTGACAAGGAAAATATCCCGGGTGGCTACTCAGCGTTGTATCCGGTATTGAATCGCATGGAGGAGCATGGTCGACTGGTACGAGGCATGTTCGTCCGTGGTTTCGGCGCGGCCCAATTTGCCGAGCGCGACACCGTGGATGCGTTGCGTCATCCGTCAGAGCATCGCGGCCAGTCCGTGGTGGCATTGAGTGTGCTCGACCCCGCAAATCTCAGTGGCTCCGCCATCGCGTGGCCGGACGCGCCTGCCGGTGCGGGTAAACCGGCACGCCGTATCGGAGCCACGGTCGTGCTCAATGCGCAAGGCGCGCTACTATACGCGGCCGCCAAAGCCAAGCACCTGACAGCGTTCGATCAATCGGTCAGCCATGAAGCCGCTGTCAATGATTCCGACGAACAAATGCGCAAGGCCGCCACAGAACTGGCCTACGCCCTCAAACGCAATGGCACCGGCTCCGTGACATTCAGCGACATCAATGGCGAACCCCTCAACGCCCGTCACCCCTTCGCCCGCATCCTCCACCAGTCCGGCTTCACCCCCGTTCCCCAAGGCATGCGGCTGTACTGATTGAGCCCAGCTATCGAATGCGGTAGTTGGAGCCGCGTTGGGTCATGATGAGGCCGGCGCGGGTGAGCTTCTTATCCAGTGTGTAGAGGGCGTTCTTGAGTAAGCCTTGTTGCTCGAAGAATGGGCCGCCGACAAGTTTGACCAACTCGCTGGTGTTGACGAACTGGCCATCAGCCTTGACCAGCGCTTCAAGCAAACTGTATTCCAGACGGGACAGTGAGATTGCGCTGTGAGTGGATGCGTAGTAGGCCTTGTGATTCGTGGTGTCCAACGTGAGATTGCCACGAATGATCATGGCGGGGGAGTCGGTGGCAAGCGAGCCGACGTATGAGAGCAGTTCGCCATCGGAGAATGGTTTGCTCAGCACGACATCCGGGTGTCGTGCGTTAGCTTGTGCGCTAGCGGCGGCATTGTCCGAGCGTTGTTCGGCTTCGGCATCTGAGTTGTTTGCGCGTGAATCCGCGCTGAAGGAGTTGTAGGGCGTCTCTTCGATAGGGGCGTACTCGTCAGGCAGCGCTCGCCAGCGGCTGCCTTCACCAATGGTTTTGCTGAGTGGCGTCGAAGTCAGCAGCAGAATCTTGACGGAGGCACGGGCATTGCGTAGGGATTCGATGAGCTGCTCGGTGGAAATGCCGAGCAGGGATTCATCAAGAATCACTGCGTCAAATGACTCCTTGGCGACAGCGGCGAGCGCGATACTACCGGTGCTTGCCAAAGACACCTCATGACGACCGGCAAGCAGGGCACCATGAATGGCGTGGGCCAACGGTTCATTGGATACGGCAACCAGTAGTCTCATCGCCACCTCCTTAATGCTTAGTGTAGGCCGGGTTTAGGGTCTCTTCTCTATTGTTTGGCTCACTATCGTTCGCTCCTCGCCTACAAACACCCCACTGGGGTGTTTGCTTTACGGCTCGGCCCATCAGAGGGAGCTTAATTGAGGTTACGCAATGAAGGCGATGGGGGAGGCGAGGTCTACTCCGGAACCGTCTCGGCGCATATCGGGCTTGGGAAGCTCGACCGGAGAGCCTGCGGATGTAGAGGCGTGCAACGGGTAGAGGCCCACCCAGGCAAGAATCAGCGTGTTCTGGCCCTTCAGGAATCGCTGGGAACGCACGCCGCCGGTAGCGCGACCCTTGGTGGGGTACATTTCCAGCGGAGTGACCTTCGCCGCGCCGTTTTCGGTGCCGGGCAGTGCATCGGAATCGCCGGCCACGGTGAGCACCACTGCACCGGATCCGGAAGTCAAGCCGTTCTCGCCCTCTTCATAGGTCCATGCCACCTTGCCGGCGGGAACCACGTTGAAGGCCGCCACACGGGCGCCCTCGGCCAGCTTGATGCCGGCCATACCGCCCGCAGTACGACCCTGCGGGCGCACGTTCTTCGCCTCAAAGGTCAGTAGCGAGGAATCGGAGGAGATGAACACCAGACGGTCGTCATCCTCGGCCACGGCGGCGAATACCACTTCGTCGCCATCTTTCAGATCAATGACGGGCCAAGAATCCATGGTGGTGGGTGCCTCACGATTCCAACGCTTGATGACACCGTTACGGGTACCGATAGCCAGCGACGGCAACGGCTTGGCCTCGGCGGCCCCGCCATCCTCGCTCTCGTCCTTGGCACTGGTCTTGCCGGACGTCGGCTGCTCCATGGCAATCGCCGTAATCACACGCTCACCGCGAATCGGATCGGTGGATTCGGTCATGCCGATCAGTTCGTCGGCCTGAACTCCTCCCTTCAGCGACAATGTGGCGGTAGCGGGCAAGGCAGGCAAATCAACCACATGCGCGAGCACCAGGCGGCCGGCCGACGTGACCAGCCCATACGTAGCGCGCGTGGAAGTCTCGAAGATTGTGGTGATCTGATCGTCTCTCAAACGCTCATCGGAAGTGGATCGTGCATTGAACACGTCCATCGCGCTTGGCGTGGTACGGGCAATCAAACCGGTAGCGCTCATCATCACCACGCACGGCTCGTCCTCGATCTTCAAGGCTCCGGTCAGCGTGGACTGTTCGCCGGTCTTCTTGGCCGCAGCTGCGGCTGCGGCCACATCGGCTTCGGCGGAGGAGATCGTAGTGGCGGCCTTCACCGCTTCGAGCGCGGACTTGGACACGCCCGAAGCCCCGGCACCCTGCGCCACGACCGGCGTCAACGTGCCATCCGGGTCGGCATCCAGCAGCACGGTACGGCGCGGCGAGCCCCACTTGGCGACCGCTTCGTCCATCTCGTCGGTGACCACCTGGTCGAGCGCCTCGGCGGAGGCCAGGATCCGGGTCAGCTCCTCGATACGCTTCTTCAGATCATCGCGTTCGGCCTCAAGCTCGATACGGTTCATCTTGGTCAGTCGGCGCAGACGCAGGTCGAGGATGTACTGAGCCTGGACCTCGTCCAAATCGAAAACGACCATCAAACGGCTCTTCGCGGCATCCGCATCATCCGAGGTGCGGATTACCTGAATCACCTCGTCGATGTCCAACATGGCCAGCAGCAGGCCCTCGACCAGGTGCAGGCGCTCCAGCGCCTTCTTCTTGCGATATTCACTGCGGCGGCGAATCACCACACGGCGGTGGTCCACCCACACCTGAAGCATCTCCTTCAGACCCATCGTGTGCGGGCGGCCCTCCACCAACGCCACGTTGTTCATGGCGAAGTTGTCTTGCAACGGTGTGTGCTTGAACAACTGCACCAGAACCGCATGCGGGTCGAAACCAGTCTTGATCTCGATGACGATACGCGTGCCGTTATGACGATCGGTCAGATCGAACGCGCCGGAAATCCCCTCCAGCTTGCGGTTCTTCACACCGTCGGAAATACGTTCGATTACCTTCTCCGGGCCCACCATGTACGGCAGCTCGGTGACCACGATGGCCTGCTTGCGGGCCGTGACATGCTCGATATGCGTGGCGGCGCGCGTGGTGAGCGTACCACGGCCAGTGGCATAGGCCTCACGGATGCCGTCGCGGCCGATGATCGTGCCGCCGGTGGGCCAGTCGGGGCCGGGCACGTAACGCATCAGCTGTTCCAGGGTGGCGTCCGAATGCGCCATGAGGAACTTGGCGGCGTTTACCACCTCGCCCAGATTGTGGGTGGCCAGGTTCGTGGCCATGCCCACGGCGATGCCCGAGCCGCCGTTGACCAGCAGATTCGGGATGGCGGCCGGCAGCACGGTCGGTTCCTTGAGCTTGTTGTCATAGTTCGGCGTGAAGTCGACGGTGTCCTCATCGATATCCGCGTTCATGCCGAGAGCGGCCGGGCCAAGCCTGGCCTCGGTGTAACGGGAGGCCGCAGGGCCGTCATCCAGCGAGCCGAAGTTGCCGTGGCCGTCTACCAGCGGCAGACGCATCGCGAACGGCTGTGCCAAACGCACCATGGCCTCGTAGATCGCGGAATCACCGTGCGGGTGGAGCTTGCCCATCACCTCGCCCACCACGCGGGCGGACTTCATATACGGGCGGTCGGGAGTCAGATTCATCTCGCCCATCTGGTAGACGATGCGGCGCTGCACCGGCTTCAAGCCATCGCGCGCATCGGGCAGTGCGCGTGCGTAAATCACCGAATACGCATACTCGAGGAAGGACTTGCTCATCTCCTCGTTCAGCGGCGTCTCGACGATATGCTCCTTGACCGTGCGCGGATCATAGGTTTGCGCGGACGGATTGCGGTGTGAAGCCATGAAACTCCCTTTCGAACGCCACCAAATTAGCGGCAGCGCGAGAAACAGTGCGCAGAGAACGGTTCTCGATAACAACTGTGCGCTGGTTTCGGTGCGCCAATCGCACATGTTTGCCGATAAAACGGCGTGATTCCAGTGTTTCAGTCGATGTGCGTTTGTTTGATTATGTGCGTTGGAGCGCACAGTTGTTATTGAGAACCGTTCTCTGCGCACTGAGCCAAGGGGAGGGGTGCTACTTGAATGGGCAACTATGAGTGTTGAGACGCCGGATATGGACGAGTTGCTGCGGCTGGTGCCCACAGTGGGCTATGGGGACGACGCCCCGGCCGATCGGCGTGGGGGAGCACTGCACCTGTCCGCCGTGCTGCCCGCCTTGTCCGCCGCCATCGGACATCCGGCCCCCACCAAGGTCCACGCCGATCCCAAGGCATGCCAGCGCGCGTTGGGGCTGCCCGATGCCGAATCGGCCATCGTGGTGCTCGTGGACGGCCTGGGCTACTGGAACCTCGCCATGCGCCTCGGCCACGCGCCCTATCTGCGTTCGCTGATGAACGAAAGCGCCAATCAGCGTCCCATCGCTACCTGCGCTCCAAGCACCACTGTGGCGGCCATGGCCGCATTCGGTACCGGAACCTGCCCGGGACTGACCGCAATGGCGGGCTATACGCAGCTCGAACCCGCCAGCCATAAGCTCATCCAACTCATCCAGTTCAAAGACGCGCTGGCACCCAAACCAGCCAATCCGCACATTCCTGTGCCGCCCATGGTCGATCCGCTCGACCTGCAGCGCGAGGAGACGGTGTTCGAGAAACTTGCGGCTCAAGAGGTGCGCGTCACGAGCTCGGGGTTGCCCAAGTTCTCCAAATCGCCATTGACCGAAGCCGCATTGCGAGGCACCGACTATCAAGGCAACGTCACCCCACGCGATCGTGTGCTGGCCGCCGCACGCGCCTCCCGCACCCCCGGCCTGACCTACCTGTACATCCGTGACGCCGACAAAGTCGGCCACAATTACGGGTGGGATTCCGAACACTGGGTGGCCGCATTCGAACATATCGACGCCCAGCTCGCGCTCCTGAAACGCAGCGCACCCAAAGGCACGCTGATCGTCATCGTAGCCGACCACGGCATGGTGCAAACCGACATGGACCAGCGGATTGACATCGCCGTTGAACCGCAGCTCACCCGAGGCGTGTCACTGGTCGGGGGGGAGCCGCGCTCGCTGATGCTGTATGCCGAGCCGGATGAACGACCTGAGGATATAGCTTGCCGGTGGCGCGATTGTCTGCAAGACCGAGCCTTGGTGCGGACCAAGGATGAGGCCATCGCGGACGGATTGTTTGGACCGGTCTGCGAGCGAGTCCGGCCAATGCTCGGCGATGTGGTCGTGCAGGCAGCGGGAGCCGTGACCCTCGTCGATTCGCGTACGCAAGGAGACAAGGCCACCCACCTGCCGAGCGTGCATGGCTCCCAAACAGCATTGGAAATGGATATTCCCTGCCTGATCGATATGGCCTGATTCGGAAATTCAGTCTC
>ENA-UOJF01002194-UOJF01002194.1-human-gut-metagenome-genome-assembly--contig:-P74-NODE-2194-length-11284-cov-6.191201_pt1 | contig 11284 bp, 9 predicted proteins | sample MGYA00242344_ERZ723891 | MGnify/ENA metagenome assembly ERZ723891 | reverse complement strand
AATATCTCACAGAGTGGTTAGTTAATCACATTCTGTATGTCGATGGTCAAATTCCCAAAGGCTGATATAGCAAGAAAAGATTGTCGATTTATAAAAAGTCCACAGTGCATCCATTACCGGGGTTTTAGCACTAAAAATGGCGTTATCCTGCTGTTCTTCACGATAGCCATAGCCATCCAGAATCACCAGTACCATAGGTTTTTTAGAAACCGACATTGCGACAACCTCATACTCAAGAGTCAAAATTTGCGTAATTTTACTACAGCTGAATCGATAAAATAGCCTCTGAAGATCAAAATATACGACCGCTCGCAGCAAGCCGATGCCAGATTTGCGCTTTTTTTTCGTCGCGCCCCGCAAAATTGCATTCCAGTTAACGCGCTGGCTGTATTTGCCGCACCGCGCAGGTATACTCCTTTCCTGGTTTTTTTAATCACTACGTCGGGAGTTGTTACCCCCCATGCAAGAAATTATGCAATTTGTTGGCCGTCATCCCATACTGAGTATCGCCTGGATCGCGTTACTGGTGGCGGTTCTTGTGACTACGTTTAAGAGCCTGACCTCGAAAGTGAAGGTGATTACTCGTGGTGAAGCTACGCGTCTGATCAACAAAGAAGATGCTGTGGTTGTGGATTTACGTCAGCGTGATGACTTCCGTAAAGGCCATATCGCAGGTTCTATCAACCTGTTGCCAAGCGAAATCAAAGCCAACAATGTTGGTGAGCTTGAGAAGCACAAAGACAAACCGGTTATCGTGGTAGACGGTTCTGGCATGCAGTGCCAGGAGCCTGCAAACGCGCTGACGAAAGCTGGTTTTGCGCAAGTATTCGTGCTGAAAGAGGGCGTTGCTGGCTGGGCTGGCGAAAACTTACCTCTGGTGCGCGGCAAATAATTTACCTGTCGTCTTTCATGATGCAGGCCGTTAGCTGCAATTAGGCCCCCAGCGACTTATTGTTATAAGCTTCTGGGGACACTCCATTTTGCAGCCGCCCTGCAACAAGAAATTTCAGGGTAAAAAAACAGGAGCTAAGTTATGGCCAATGTTGAAATCTATACCAAAGAAACCTGCCCGTATTGCCATCGTGCGAAAGCACTGCTGAGCAGCAAGGGCGTGAGTTTTCAGGAGTTGCCGATCGATGGCAACGCCGCTAAGCGTGAAGAGATGATCAAACGCAGCGGTCGCACCACGGTTCCCCAGATTTTTATTGACGCACAGCACATTGGCGGCTGTGATGACTTGTATGCATTGGATGCACGTGGTGGACTGGATCCCCTGCTGAAATAACGTGTGAACGTTGGCATTACATTGCGCAGTATTTAAGGACAACACTTAAGGGTTTTCTACACATGTCAGAACAAAACAACACCGAAATGACTTTCCAGATCCAACGTATTTATACCAAGGATATTTCTTTCGAAGCGCCGAACGCGCCGCACGTTTTCCAGAAAGATTGGCAGCCAGAAGTTAAACTTGATCTGGATACGGCATCTTCTCAACTGGCAGATGACGTTTACGAAGTGGTACTGCGTGTTACCGTAACGGCCTCCCTGGGCGAAGAAACCGCGTTCCTGTGTGAAGTTCAGCAGGGCGGTATTTTCTCCATCGCGGGTATCGAAGGCACCCAGATGGCACATTGCCTGGGTGCATACTGCCCGAACATTCTGTTCCCGTATGCTCGTGAGTGCATCACCAGCATGGTATCCCGCGGTACATTCCCGCAACTGAACCTTGCGCCGGTTAACTTCGATGCGCTGTTCATGAACTATTTGCAGCAGCAGGCTGGCGAAGGTACTGAAGAACATCAGGATGCCTGATGAACCAACGTAATGCTTCAATGACTGTGATCGGTGCCGGCTCGTACGGCACCGCTCTTGCCATCACCCTGGCAAGAAATGGCCACGAGGTTGTCCTCTGGGGCCATGACCCTGAACATATCGCAACGCTTGAACGCGACCGCTGTAACGCCGCGTTTCTCCCCGATGTGCCTTTTCCCGATACGCTCCATCTTGAAAGCGATCTCGCCACTGCGCTGGCAGCCAGCCGTAATATTCTCGTCGTCGTACCCAGCCATGTCTTTGGTGAAGTGCTGCGTCAGATTAAACCGCTGATGCGTCCTGATGCGCGGCTGGTGTGGGCGACCAAAGGTCTGGAAGCGGAAACCGGGCGTCTGTTACAGGACGTGGCGCGTGAAGCGTTAGGCGATCAAATTCCGCTGGCGGTTATCTCTGGCCCAACGTTTGCGAAAGAACTGGCAGCAGGTTTACCGACGGCTATTTCGCTGGCCTCTACCGACCAGACCTTTGCCGATGATCTCCAGCAATTGTTGCACTGTGGCAAAAGTTTCCGCGTTTACAGCAACCCGGATTTCATCGGTGTGCAGCTTGGCGGCGCGGTGAAAAACGTCATTGCCATTGGCGCGGGGATGTCCGACGGTATCGGTTTTGGTGCGAATGCGCGTACGGCACTGATCACCCGTGGGCTGGCTGAGATGTCGCGTCTTGGCGCGGCGCTGGGGGCCGATCCTGCCACCTTTATGGGCATGGCGGGGCTGGGCGATCTGGTGCTTACCTGTACCGACAACCAGTCGCGTAACCGCCGTTTTGGCATGATGCTCGGTCAGGGCATGGATGTACAAAGCGCGCAGGAGAAGATTGGTCAGGTGGTGGAAGGCTACCGCAATACGAAAGAAGTCCGCGAACTGGCGCATCGCTTCGGCGTTGAAATGCCAATAACCGAGGAAATTTATCAAGTATTATATTGCGGAAAAAACGCGCGCGAGGCAGCATTGACGTTATTAGGTCGTGCACGCAAGGACGAGCGCAGCAGCCACTAAACCCAGGAAACCTTTGTTACCGCTATGACCCGGCCCGCGCAGAACGGGCCGGTCATTATCTCATCGTGTGGAGTAAGCAATGTCGTGTGAAGAACTGGAAATTGTCTGGAACAATATTAAAGCCGAAGCCAGAACGCTGGCGGATTGTGAGCCAATGCTGGCCAGTTTTTACCACGCGACGCTACTCAAGCACGAAAACCTGGGCAGTGCACTGAGCTACATGCTGGCGAACAAGCTGTCATCGCCAATTATGCCTGCCATTGCTATCCGCGAAGTGGTGGAAGAGGCCTACGCCGCCGACCCGGAAATGATCGCTTCTGCGGCCTGTGATATTCAGGCAGTGCGTACCCGCGACCCGGCGGTGGATAAATACTCGACTCCATTGTTATATCTGAAAGGTTTTCATGCCTTGCAGGCCTATCGTATCGGTCACTGGCTGTGGAATCAGGGCCGCCGCGCACTGGCAATCTTTCTGCAAAACCAGGTTTCTGTAACGTTCCAGGTTGATATTCACCCGGCAGCAAAAATTGGCCGCGGTATCATGCTTGACCACGCCACGGGCATCGTTGTGGGTGAAACGGCGGTGATTGAAAACGACGTATCGATTCTGCAATCTGTGACGCTTGGCGGTACGGGTAAATCTGGTGGCGACCGTCATCCGAAAATTCGTGAAGGTGTGATGATTGGCGCGGGCGCGAAAATTCTCGGCAATATTGAAGTTGGGCGCGGCGCGAAGATTGGCGCAGGTTCCGTGGTGCTGCAACCGGTGCCGCCGCATACCACCGCCGCTGGCGTTCCGGCACGCATTGTCGGTAAACCAGACAGCGATAAACCGTCAATGGATATGGATCAGCATTTCAACGGTATTAACCATACGTTTGAATATGGGGATGGGATCTGACGTCCTGTGATTGTGCCGGATGCGATGTAATCATCTATCCGGCATACAGTAACTAATCTCTCAACACCGCTCCCGGATATCCCAGCTGCCGCCAGGCTTCATACACCACGACCGACACCGCATTGGACAGGTTCATGCTGCGGCTGTCCGGCACCATTGGAATGCGAATTTTTTGTTCAGCGGGCAGGGCATCAAGAATGCTTGCTGGCAGGCCGCGTGTTTCCGGGCCGAACATCAGATAATCGCCATCCTGATAGCTTACGGCGCTGTGAGCAGGCGTACCTTTCGTGGTGAGGGCAAACAGGCGCTGGGGATTTTCTGCTTCGAGGAACGCGCGATAGTCATGATGACGCGTAACGGCGGTAAACTCGTGATAGTCCAGCCCCGCGCGGCGCAGGCGCTTATCGTCCCAGGCAAATCCCATCGGTTCGATGATATGCAGACGAAAGCCGGTATTAGCGCAAAGACGGATGATGTTGCCAGTATTTGGCGGAATTTCTGGTTCGTAAAGTACGATGTTTAGCATACTGCCCCCTTAGTGCGGGGGCAGGATAGCAGAAAATTGGTGATTGGTACGGCCTTTTCCCCTCACCCCCAACTATGCCGCATTCCCTTTCGCCATCGGAGCTAGTGCCGCAGGCAATTCTCTACCCAGCCCTTGCACCAGCGAATCTTGCGTAATTTCGCTAATCGATTTCGCGCCAGTCAGCGTCATTGCCACTTTCATCTCTTTCTCGATCAGGTTCAGTAGATTGGCCACGCCCGCCTGGCCCGCTGTTGCCAGCGCATACAGGAAAGCACGACCCAGCAGTACGGTGTCGGCACCGAGCGCAATCATACGCACGACATCAAGCCCGTTACGAATCCCGCTATCTGCCAGAATGGCAATATCACCTTTCACCGCATCCGCAATAGCGGGCAATGCACGAGCGGAAGAGAGTACACCGTCCAGCTGGCGGCCACCGTGGTTAGAAACCACAATCCCATCAGCACCAAAACGTACTGCATCGCGCGCATCTTCCGGATCGAGGATCCCTTTGATCACCATCGGACCATCCCAGAAATCGCGGATCCACTCAAGGTCTTTCCATGAGATGGATGGATCGAAGTTATTCCCCAGCCAGCCGATGTAATCTTCCAGTCCGGTCGGTTTGCCGAGGTAAGCCGAGATATTACCTAAATCATGTGGACGACCGTTCAGGCCCACATCCCACGCCCATTGCGGATGCGTCACCGCCTGCAAGTAACGGCGCATTGCCGCATTTGGGCCGCTCATACCCGAGTGTGCATCACGGTAACGCGCGCCCGGTGTCGGCATATCCACGGTGAAAACCAGCGTCGAACAACCCGCTGCTTTTGCTCGCTCCAGCGCGTTACGCATAAAGCCGCGATCGCGCAGCACATAAAGCTGGAACCACATCGGACGTTTAATGGCTGGAGCGACTTCTTCAATCGGGCAAACGGAAACCGTCGAGAGAGTAAACGGAATACCATGCGCATCCGCCGCTTTGGCAGCCTGAACTTCGCCACGACGCGCATACATGCCACACAAACCCACCGGAGCCAGCGCCACCGGCATCGACAATTTCTCATTAAACAGCGTCGTTTCCAGGCTTAAGCCAGACATGTTTTTCAGAATACGCTGGCGCAGCGCCACTTCTGACAAATCTTCCACGTTGCGGCGCAGCGTGTATTCAGAATATGCACCCCCATCCATATAGTGGAACAGGAACGGCGGCAGAATGCGTTGTGCTGCGGCGCGATAATCGCTGGCTGCGGAAATAATCATGCGTTTTTCTCCCTCGAATGCTCATTATGGTCACCAGGCAGGCGGGTAATGCGTGCATGGCGAGCTTGATCTTCATCGAATCGTTTCATGGTGGTGTGAACAAAGCTAAGGTGCGCCATCATTGCTTTACGCGCCCCGTCAGCATCACCGGCAAAAATGGCGTCAATGACTGCCTGATGTTGTTCGGTCAGCTGTGAAAAAACCGGGGGTACCAGATACATCCGCTGGCGGCTATGCTTCACAGAGGATTGCAGGACATCGAAGAAACCGCGCATGGTTTGCAGCAGCACGATGTTATGTGAGGCTTCGGCAATCGCCAGATGAAAACGAACGTCCGCTTGTGAGGCGAGATCCGGGTCTTCACTTAGCGTTGCTTCAAAGCAAAGCTGAATTTTCTCTTTTTCGCCTGGTGTGGCGCGCATTGCTGCATGCCATGCGGTGCTGGCTTCAATGGCGTAGCGGGCTTCCAGAATATCGAAACTGTAATCCGGATCATCGGCCATCAGCGTTTTCAGCGGCTGGACGATGTTTTGCTCCGACCATGTGTCATGACGCCAGCGAATAAACGTCCCGCCGCCGCGTCGACTAAGCAGCACGCCTTCGCTCACCAGTTTTGCCAGCGCCTCGCGCAGTGAATTACGCGATACGCCGAGTTGCATCGCCAGTTGACGTTCAGCGGGCAACTTCATGCCCGCCTCCAGGTTTTTTTCATCAATCAGCGCCCGCACACGATCGGCAACCTCGTCTGACAGGCGTCTGGGTAAAACAATCATTAAGGAATCATCCACGTTAAGACATAAGCCTGAAGCGTGGTGATCACGCCCACCATACAGGTGAAGATCAGGCTGTGTTTGACAGTAAAGCGGAACAGATCTGACTCTTTGCCTACCAGGCCTACCGCCGCACAGGCGATAGCGATAGATTGCGGAGAGATCATCTTACCGGTGACACCACCGGTGGTGTTGGCGGCAACCAACAACAGGTCAGAAACGCCAATTTGTTGTGCTGCAGTGGCTTGCAGCGCGGCGAACAGGGCGTTAGATGAGGTATCCGATCCGGTCAGGAAGACACCAAGCCAGCCGAGGAACGGCGAGAAGAAGGTGAATGCATGGCCGGTGTGCGCCAGTGCCAGCGCCAGCGTTGATGATAGTCCGGAATAGTTCGAGATAAAGGCGAACGCCAGCACCATACCGATGGAGTAGATAGGCAGAGCCAGTTCTTTCAGCGTGCTGCCGAAGGTGCTGATAGCGTCAGATGGTTTCATCTTCAGCCAGACAATCGAGAGCAGGGCAGCAAAAAGAATGGCGGTACCGGTGGCAGAGAACCAGTCGAACTTAAACACGGCGGCATACGCTGTCGCTTCGCTGACCACTGGCGGCATACGGGCAACCAGTTTATTGAGGTACGGCACCGGAATATTGATCACCCATTCATACAGCGCACCACCCGAAGCGAACAGGGCTTTAAACGGTGGAATACTCCACAGCGTTACGGTGGCGGTCAGGAACAGGAACGGTGTCCAGGCGCGAAGCACCTGACCTGCGGTGTAACCGGTGTGAGCCAGCGTCATATCAACCTGTGACGCCCCCAAGTCACCGAAGCGGAATACGCGCACTGGTTGCCAGCGTTTGAGGAACAGCGTCAGGCAGAGCAGTGATACCAGCGAAGAGATAATGTCTGGCAGTTCCGGCCCAATGAAGTTAGAGCTGAGGTATTGAGCAATGGCAAACGAACCACCTGCAACCACGACCGCAGGCCACGTCTCTTTGATACCGCGCCAACCGTCCATAATCGCCATGATCCAGAACAGCACGATAATGGTCATAAACGGCAGCTGACGCCCCACCATCTGACCAATCTCAAAGCTGTCGATGCCTGTTACCTGCCCGGCGACCAGAATCGGAATACCCATCGCGCCAAATGCCACTGGCGCGGTGTTAACAATCAGGCACAGTCCGGCGGCGTACAGTGGTTTAAAGCCCAGACCGACCAGTAATGCGGCGGTAATTGCTACCGGAGCGCCAAAGCCTGCGGCTCCCTCAAGGAAAGCGCCGAAACAGAAACCGACGATCAGCATTTGCAGGCGCTGGTCAGGGGTTATCGAAAGAATAGACGAGCGGATGATGTCAAACTGCCCGGTTTTCACCGAGATCTTATAGACGAACACTGCCGCAATAATGATCCACGCGATGGGCCACAAACCGTAGAAGAAGCCATAAATCACCGAGGCCAGCGCGTTAGCGACCGGCATTTTATAGAACAGCAAAGCCACGGCAAGGGCGATTGCCACCGTCCATGAGGCGGCGACATAACCTTTGAGTTTGAGCTTAATCAGCGCAAAGAAGAAAAACAGGATGGGAAGCGATGCTATCAGGCTGGAAAGCCAGATATTCCCGGCGGGATCGTAGTTTTGTTGCCAGAGATTCATTGCAGGTCTCCTGGAGTCCACGCACATCGTGTAATGAGTCTGATGCTCATCTCCTTGTCACACGTTGTGTAAAAGTGGCACTGCCAATTGTGTTGTGTAGGGATAATGACAATGAATGGTTAACTAAATGTTATGCATTGGCAACATTGATGTGAGTTTTAATTGGGGAATTGTGAACCAGAGGTCAGATAAGCGAAGAATTGGTAGGGCCAATTCTTGGTGGAGGGAGATGTCTGGTAAAGAAAAGGGCAATCCTCATCAGAGAATTGCCCTTAGTCACACTAAGTTAATGGATCATTACCACTGAATACCGGCACCGAGTGCGGCGGAGTATTCACCCTGGCTATTGGTACTACCTTGTAATTTGTAGACCCAACGACCATTGGCGCTCACCATCGACACACCTAAAGCAACAGCCGATTCACCGTTGTAAGTACCGCCACCAATAGAGGCCATACTGGCACCTGGAGTGTAAGCCTGCGGCAGACCGGTCATTGCCATTGCAGAAGCGATACCACCGCTCAACTTGCTTTCGGTTTTGGACAGTTTGTTATCCATCTCAACCATCCGCTGATCGGTATATTGCTTCGTTTCCTGCACGCTTTGCTTCAGCTGCGCATAGTTCACTGCGTCGTTGTTGTTCACGCCAGCGGAGACGTTGCTGATGCGAGTCGTACCGCCATTACCACCACCGAGAGTGATGTTGCTGTAGTCTATAGAACCATCAGCTTTGGTGTCGTAACGAACGCCGCCTGCCTCAGAAGACTTCAGCTGCGAAACGTTAACCGCATCGGTGGCATTAACACCTGCAGCAACGTTGGTGATACGACGCTGGTTGGTAGAAGAACCCACAGAGATGGTGTTTTCTTCGTTGGCCACGGAACCGGTACCCAGCGCGACGCTGTTGTCAGCGGCAGCAATGGAACCAGAACCAATTGCAACACTGTCTTTACCCTGCGCGTTGGCATCTACGCCATCGGTGTTGGTCTTGAAGTATTTGGTGCTACCGGTGGTTACGATATCGCCAATGCCGTTTTCGATATTGGTAACGCGAGTATCCAGATTCGTCACCTGATTGTTCAGGTTAGTAATGCTCTGGGTATTCTGGGAAACCTGCGCGTCCGTTACTTTCAACTGACCCACGTTAACCGCATCGGTATCAGCCGAACCAGCCGCGACGTTGGTGATCTGACGTTGACCGTCTTCACTGCCGACAGAGAACTCACCCACAGAGTTCTGCGGTGCGTCCATGTTGTAGGCGGCGTAGCCAGTTTGAGCACCACGAGTCGTCTGTGAGCCATTACCCATAGCAATGCTGTTTGCATGGTTTGCACGCGCGTTGCTACCGATAGCAATGCCATTAAGTGCATTCGCGTCCACGTAGGCACCATAACCGATACCAATACCCGCATTACCATTAACGATAGTTTTCGCGCCCATTGCTAGCGAGTCTTCACCTACTGCCAGTGAATCTTCTTCCGTTGAGTTGGCGTGGAAGTATTTGGTCGGCGTGGTAGCGACTGCACCAATGGCATTTTGCAACTGGCGAACCGTAACGGCGTCATGGGCTTCGGAACCATCGGCTACGTTGATGATTTGACGATATTTACCGTCATCACCAATAGACAACGCACCAAGTAGTTCGCCATCCGTGGTGTCATAACCAATCACAACACCTTCTTCCGACACGCTGGTGTCACGAGAACCTTTAACTATTACACGGCTGGAAACGGAACTGCTACCCAGGGCAATACCGGTATCAACGGTGCTGCTGCTACCTTGACCAATGGCTACGCTGCTTTCGCCTGAGGCGACAGCGTTATAACCCACAGCCGTAGCGCCAATACCTGAAGCGCTGGCATCGTTGAACGCTAAGCCGTTGTCGTTGGTACGTACATAGTTAATGCCCGCACCGTTATCTTCGATGTAGGTTTCGCTGGTGTTACCGGCAAGCTGATTGATGATTTCGCTGTTCTGCTGGATCAGCATATTGGTGTTAAACAGCTGAGAACCGTTGATGGCGTCAGTGCTGCCTTCGCCAATGTTACCATCAGCAACGTTTGTGATGATGCTGGCCTTGCCATCATGGCTGGCGTTGTAGGCACCTGCGCCGTCATTGGCCGTTGCATCCCACAGCAGAGCGTTATCGTCGAGCGCATCCAGGGCGTCACCGACGTTGTTGTACTCGGCATTTGCAATGGTGTAACTCGGCGCAGTAATAGAACCATCAGCGTTGACTTCTGCGTCACCACCCAGCGCATCAGCGATGTACTTGTTGGTGGTATACAGTTGTGAGCCGTTAATAGCATCGCTGCTGGTGGAGGAAATTGCACCGTCTGCGACGTTAGTAATGACGCTGGCCGTTTTATCTACTCCGCGACCGGCGCTAAATGCACCATTACCATCATTGGCTGTGGCATCCCACAGCAGGGCGTCATCCAGCGTGGTATCGATCGCTTCCAGCGCGTCACCGACGTTGCTGTAACTGCCACCAGCGATGGCATAAGTCGGTGCGGTGATTGTGCCGTCAGCATTGACTTCTGCGTTACCACCCAGAGTATCGGCAATGTACTTGCTGGTGTCATAGAGCTGTGAGCCGTTAATAGCGTCGCTGCTGGTAGAGGAAATTGCACCGTCTGCAACATTAGTAATGATGCTGGCCGTGTTATCTGTCCCGCGACCGGCGCTAAACGCACCGTCACCGCCCTTGGCGGTCGCATCCCAGAGTAGGGCATCACCCAGTGATGTGCTAAATGACGTGTTAATGGCAGCCAGAGCATCACCGACGTTATTGTAGTCAGTACCACCAATAGTGTAGGTTGGCCCGGTTAATACACCCGCATCGCTGATATCAGCACCACCGCCAAGGTATGACGTAAATGAATCAGCTAAGCCATAAAGTTGTGAGCCATTAATGGCGTCAGTGCTGTCAGAGGATACAGTGCCTGCCAGTAAGTTGGTGATTTTGCTGGTGGCTTCGGTACCGTGCGCGGCGCTGAATGCACCCGCCGTAGCGTTCCACAGCAGAGAGTCATCACCGAGACTGTCAACAGCGTCAGTCAGGTTGGTGATGTTGGTGGTATTCGTGGCGATATTGGTGGTGTTGGCTGCCACGGCATCGTTAGTGGTTTTCAGCTGAGAGCCGTTTACCGCGTCAGTGCTGCCAGCCGTCAGGTCACCGTCTTTGACGTTGGTGATTTTGCTGGTGGCTTCGGTACCGTGCGCGGCGCTGAATGCACCCGCCGTAGCGTTCCACAGCAGAGAGTCATCACCGAGACTGTCAACAGCGTCAGTCAGGTTGGTGATGTTGGTGGTATTCGTGGCGATATTGG
>ENA-UOJF01002184-UOJF01002184.1-human-gut-metagenome-genome-assembly--contig:-P74-NODE-2184-length-11320-cov-8.995650_pt1 | contig 11320 bp, 9 predicted proteins | sample MGYA00242344_ERZ723891 | MGnify/ENA metagenome assembly ERZ723891 | reverse complement strand
TTGTGCCCGCACACGAAAGGTATGTAATATTAGTTGTGTTATAGATTAATGTTCATATAATCAATGTGTTAACCCTTGAAGTGGGGCTGGAATGATAAATTGAAAGTTCATAATATTAATAACTTAGAAATTGAAACATAAGATTATGGGAAAGAAAGTCGTTACATTAGGCGAAATCATGCTTAGATTATCAACTCCGGGTAATACTCGTTTTGTTCAATCTGATTCTTTTGATGTAGTATATGGTGGTGGAGAAGCTAACGTTGCAGTAAGCTGTGCCAACTACGGACATGAGGCCTATTTCGTAACTAAATTGCCGAAACATGAAATTGGACAGTCTGCTGTTAACGCATTGCGTAAATATGGTGTTAAGACAGACTTTATTGCTCGTGGTGGCGACCGTGTAGGTATCTACTACTTGGAAACTGGTGCTTCTATGCGTCCTAGCAAGGTTATTTATGACCGTGCTCACTCTGCTATTGCTGAAGCTGACGCTGCTGATTTCGATTTTGATGCAATCATGGAAGGTGCTGACTGGTTCCACTGGTCTGGTATCACTCCGGCTATCTCTGACAAGGCTGCCGAGTTGACTCGTCTGGCTTGTGAAGCTGCAAAACGTCACGGTGTAACTGTTTCTGTTGACTTGAACTTCCGTAAGAAACTGTGGACTAAAGAAAAAGCACAGTCTATCATGAAACCGTTGATGCAGTTTGTAGACGTATGTATCGGTAACGAAGAAGATGCAGAACTTTGTTTGGGCTTCAAGCCGGATGCTGACGTTGAGGCTGGTCACACAGATGCTGAAGGTTACAAAGGTATCTTTCAGCAGATGATGAAAGAATTCGGATTCAAATATGTAGTTTCTACTTTGCGCGAATCTTTCTCTGCTACTCACAACGGTTGGAAAGCGATGATCTACAACGGAGAAGAATTCTATACTTCAAAGCGTTATGATATCGATCCGATTATCGACCGTGTAGGTGGTGGTGACTCTTTCTCCGGCGGTATTATCCATGGTTTGATGACTAAACCTAATCAGGGTGCTGCTCTTGAATTCGCTGTTGCTGCATCTGCATTGAAACATACTATCAATGGTGACTTCAACCTTGTTTCTGTAGAAGAAGTAGAAGCATTGGCTGGTGGTGACGCAAGCGGTCGCGTACAGAGATAATTTGGAGAGTTGAAAAGTAAAGAAAATCAATTCATTTAAATAGTAAATAATAAGATGGCAAAATTCGATAAAATAGCCGTATTGAATAAGATCGGCTCTACAGGAATGGTTCCTGTATTCTATCACAAAGATGCAGAAGTTGCAAAGAAAGTAGTAAAGGCTTGTTATGACGGTGGTGTTCGTGCTTTCGAATTCACAAACCGTGGTGACTTTGCACAGGAAGTATTTGCTGAAATCGTTAAATTCGCAGCAAAAGAATGCCCTGAAATGGCAATCGGTATCGGTTCTATCGTTGATCCGGCTACTGCTGCTATGTACCTGCAACTGGGTGCTAACTTCGTGGTAGGTCCGTTGTTCAACCCTGAAATTGCTAAGGTATGTAACCGTCGCTCGGTAGCTTATACTCCGGGATGTGGTTCTGTGTCAGAAGTTGGTTTTGCGCAGGAAGTAGGTTGCGATCTTTGCAAAGTATTCCCGGGTGATGTTTACGGAACTAACTTCGTGAAAGGTTTGATGGCTCCGATGCCATGGTCTAAGCTGATGGTAACAGGTGGGGTAGAACCTACTAAGGAAAACCTGACTGCATGGATTAAAGCCGGTGTATTCTGCGTAGGTATGGGCTCTAAACTGTTCCCGAAAGATAAGGTAGCAGCAGAAGACTGGGCTTATGTAACTGCAAAATGTGAAGAAGCTCTCGGCTATATTGCTGAAGCTCGTAAATAAGATTAGAGAGCGAAAGCTATCTATAATAAAAAGAGGTTGATGCGACAGTCTCTTTTAAAATATGCCTCGAGGGTTAGTTAGTTTAGTTAGTATATGAGGCATATTTTCATTTTGTTTAAAGGTGTTTAAAGGGGATAGGCCATCGGAATGAGTGACTCATTTCGGTGGCTTGTTTTTTTATTTCCTTTTTATATGTTGTCGATGTTCGAATATATAAATGGGCAGGAATATTAACAAGAAGCAGAGAACACTGATGAGGAGCAGATAACGGTTGTAGAGATACTCTCCCTCCTGGGGAGGAGCACTTAACAGGCATCTTAAGCAATCGCAGTCCATATCCTGACTGTCGTGCTGGCAAAGCAAAAAGCAGAAAGTAATGAGAACGATACCTAATAACAGGCAGATGATTAGTAGATTTCTGCGATAATGTGTGTGTCTTTTGTCGGGTTTTGATAAAGAAGAAACCATGTTTTGTTCTGATAGTTATCAATGTAAAATGAAAGAAATAAAGGGCAGACAATGCCTGAATAGGATTGTCCTGCCCGATACTATTGATTATTGGTAGGAAATATACTTTTAATGGTTATTCCGGAACATAAATAATCTCACCGTTATCCAGTTCGTAGGCTATCCCTACTTTTCTTCCTCTTTTCCCTGAATCCTCCTCTTTCTGACCGGAAGGCTTGTAAGTGTTGATTTTCTTTCCTTCCTTGGAGATGATTTCCATATTTTCTTTACCAGGATTCTTCACGATGGTGAAATCTTCCTGTCCGAAAACTTCCGTCATATTCATGTGCATCACCATTGCTACCATCAATGCCACGGCAAATACCATCGCTACGTCGAACAAGTTTACTACTACACTTAGCGGGTCGGTATCCTCTTCTTTGAGGAATTTGCTGACTCTTCTATTTCTTTTCATTATTGGACTCTCCGGTTGTTTCGTTTAATACTCTTGATACATAATCGAGGTTGTTGACATCTTTGGCATACCAACGTTGTTTGAACTGCATGGATATCAGTCCCACAGCACTAATAACCAAACCTACAACAGTCGTTGCAAATACTACCTGCATATTATATGCCATTCCGGAGATATCTCCTGTAGAAAGTCCCACAAGTGCCGGACTCATGGAAATCAATGTTCCTATCAATCCGAGAACCGGACCTATCTTAGCCAGCATTTTAGAAAGAGACACATCTTTCTCTGCTTCATTCTCGAATTTTGTTATCAGGAAGTCAGAGTAATCTGCACTGGCCGGATGGTAGAGCAGATCGCGGAGATAACCCATATATAGTGAATTGTCTTTGTCGGGTAAAGCTGCTTTCAGATCGTCTATCCGTGCATCTTTAATGAGTTGGTCCAGTGCTTTGTCATTTTTACGTTTGGTCATGTACATGTTGTAGGTGCCTCCGATCAAAATAAGTGAACGAACGAACAGGCACAGCAAAATAATGATATCGGGTATAAGTAAACTGTTCGCTACCCAGAATAAAAGTTTAGAGATGAGTTCCATATAATATTTTATTGATTGATTTTACTTCTTTTTTTTAATTCTTTACGTTGTAATAAAGGCCATTTCAGCTTGTTCCAGGCAAATCCAATGAGAAACAGGATAACGAACAGACCGATGGACAAGATAATCGCTTTCCAGTTGAGCGCCTCTTCGGTGGCGGCATAGGTCGTTTTCCCATTGACAGTGGTCAGTAGTCCGAGGATACAGATGAATAAGCTGACAAGGAAATGAACTTCCAACCGGAGATCGTCTTCGGGTACAAGATACTTCATCAGCCGGCTTAATAATGGGATGGCGATAACCACTATCCCTGCAAATGACCAGGCTGTCACTGAAAAGTCTACGCCAGGTAACCGGAAGATAGCTTCTGTGAGATAGTAGAATAATACGGGGAAGAGCAACAAGCTGGGATACCAGCGAAGTAATTCCGCCCACCATAAATTCTTCTTACCATAAAGTCCGCGCAGGAAAGCCACGCAATAGCCGAAGCAGAGTGCTGACTCAAGCGTTATGATAATAGCCATGTTTTGCAATGCTTCCGTGTTCTGCAGATAATCAGCAATCTGTGTCTTTGACTGGAGAATAGCATACTGCCAGGTGCCGGCTACAAAAAGACCGGCTATCAGGCTGTATATTACGGTTTGCCAAAGTTTCCAGAAACTGAGTTTGAAACTGCAGTTAATCACGATAAACAGCATTAATATGTGAATAATTAACTCCATATTACATTACTTTTTCCGTTTCTTTTTAAGTATTAGCAACATGACAACAAATGCTACCAGAACAATACCTGCGATAAGGCCTCCATTCAAAGAATTTTGTTCTTCCTGTGCCCCTTGTACGGCATCGCTCGATTGTTTCTTCAATACCATGCCTCCTTTGGTCGCTTCTCCGTCCAGGGTGGCTTGTTTCATTTGTTTCAGTTCCTTGTTGTAGTTGGCTGCGGTTTGCGCATCTACTTGAGAGGCGATGAACTGCTGTAATTTGGCATTGTCTCCGGTAAATCCGCTGCCCGAAGGACCGAATTGTCTGACAAGGTCTGTATGCAGTTTGGCAATATTGGAGAGTTGTTCCGGAGAAGCTTTCCAATATCCTTTGCGGGCAGTTTCCATCATAACGGCAGTCACTTCCTGTAAAGCTGCGGGATTCTGTTTTTCAAAGAAGTCTTTTACATTCAGTTTGTATTCGTCTTTGACATATACATCATATATATTATCCCAAAGTTCCTTGTCGATAGCGGCAGGTTTCATCACGTTCCAGCCATACGTATTGGTTACAGTCTGGGCAACTTCGCTTGCTGCAGAAGCACCGCCTTTCATTTTCTCTTTGATATAGGTAGGATTCAGAATCGTTGTACGGCTTTCTACACCGACTGCTTCTTTAAGTTCCTGCATTTTCATGTTGTTGCGGTTCCGGTAGTCGCTAAGATAAGCGTCCGGGTCTTTACCGGTAACATTGCGTACGGCAAGATTCATACCTCCCATGAATTCATATACGTGGTCGAGGCTCAATGCTCCCCAAGTGTTACTTTGGCGGGGCTGAACGACAACATCAGTACTGTTCAATGCTGCTTCAAAGGCAAATTTCTGAAAGACTTCCCAGTGTTTTTCGTCACCGTAGAAGGCTCCCATATTGTTGAGGTAAGTATCTGCAATTTCCGATTCACTTTCCCAGCGGTCGCCGGATTCCACCATTCCTTGAATTCCTGTACCATACATGCCATTAGCACCTCCGAATACTCGGAAAGAAGCCATTTCGCGGGCATCTTTCGGACTGACACCTTTTTCGGTCAACACTCTTTCAGCTTCTACCACACTGGCAGCTACCTGATTTTCAAACTTGTCGTCTTTCGCTGCCGCAGCCATTTCTACTGCACGGTTAATCAGGAAGAGGCGGGAAGCGGCGATATCACGGAGTTGTCCGGAAGTCTGAACTACTACGTCGATACGTGGACGTCCCAGTTCGGCTGAAGGAATCAGTTTTAGATCACTGACACGACCGAATGCGTCACGAACAGGTTCTACTCCCAGCATATACAGTACTTGAGCAATAGTAGCCCCACCGGTTTCTATAAATTCGGAAGACCAGAGAGTATAACTCACTTTACGTGGGATTGAATCATTGTGACGTTGCTTGTAAGTATCAATCGTTTGTTTGGCTAAAGCGATACCTTTTTCCCAAGCGGATTCTGTAGGAGTTGCTTCGGCATTGATAGCATACATATTACGTCCGGTTGGTAAAGCATTCGGATTAGCAATCGGATCACCTCCGGGAGTAGGAGCGGTGTATCCACCTTTCAATGCATTCATCAGACTGCTTAACTCTTCTTCGGGACTTGTCAGAAGTGCGTTCTTGTAGTTGCCTACATTCTTGATTGTACGCTCTACTTCAGCGATGGCAAGTGCCAGTTCGATTTCTTCTTTACTGTATTCTTTCGGAGCTTTTCCCATAGCGGCCATCATGGCAGCCATACCTTGAGGCTTTTCTTGCTTTCCACTGTTTCCCTGTTTGTCAGAAGATCCGGCAGCTTTTTCTTTATTAGCTTTCATTCCGGCTTCCATTTTCTTCAATGCTTCCGGACTTGCTCCCATAGACTTAGCCATTTCCATTGCTTTTTCAGGATCCATGTTGGCGCCCATTTTCTTCATGGCCTCTTTCATGCTTTCGGGCATTTGACCATGAGGAGAACCCTCTTTGGAGACAGATGCCGGATGTCCTTTACCTGCTTTCTTTTCGTCGGATTGTTCACTCTTTGCCGATGCAGCCATCATCATTGCCATCATACCTTTCGGAGCATTGCGGTCTGCCTCTATTTGACGAGCCTTGGCTAGTTCCTGTGCGGTGATACCGGCTGTACGACAAATTAGTTCATCTGTGGCCAGTGCAGGATTAGCGAGCAACTTTTCTACCAGATGGCGAGCAGGAGTCAAGTACTGTTGTGTAAAGAGGCTGCGGTGCTTGCTAACGGCATCTGTCGCTTTACCACGTTGCTTGTCAAGAGCCAGCAGGCTGTATGCGATAGGTTCTGTAGCCATTGCATAGACGGAAGAAGTGATCCGTTCCGCTTCATAAGGAACTCCCATTGTGTAGAGTTGTCCGGTGATTTTCTCGGTAGCCAGTTCTTCTGCGAAGTTTTCTACACGGGCGATTTCATCTTCCGTATATGGTTTGTTGGCAATGCTGTCCAAACCTAAATCACGGTGAATTCCCATTTTCACAGTCAGCGTTTTGACAGCTAATGATTCCTGATCTTTATTCTCTTTGTGAGAGTTATTGTAAATCTTGATTTTTTCCATCAGCTCCCGATAAATACCACGCACACTGCTTTCAAGGAAAGGAGGAGTGAGGTACGACTGTATGGTGGCATACGAACGGCGTTTAGCCATCATTCCTTCACCAACATTACCAATAGAGTAGATATAGAAGTGCGGAACTGCTCCAACCAGGCGATCCGGCCAGTCGTTGCTGCACAATGCCACTTGTTTTCTGGGAGTAAATTCAAGACTTCCATGTGTACCGAAATGGATCAGTGCGTCAGCCTTGAAACCATGTTGCATCCATAGATAGGAAGCAATATAAGTATGAGGAGGAGCCATATTAGTGCCATGAATCACTTGGAAGGAGTTGTCCCCGCTTCCGGCAGCATTTTGTGGCATTAAGACTACATTCCCGAATTGCAGACGGGCAATACCCAATTTACCGTCGTTAGTCGCCATATAGTTGCCGGGGAATTCGCCGAAAGCATCCACCACTTCCTGATATTTTTCAGGGCGGAGTGACTCTTTCACCCAACTTTCATATTGATCTTTGGTGATAAGTTCGGGATGTCCTTTTTGCATAAAGTCATTAAAGGCTCCCTCTGCGTAAGAGTTGAACACAGCGCCTTGAGCCTGTATCATTTTACCCAGTTTTTCAGCATTTGCAGGCAGACCGGATATGTTGTATCCTTCCTGTTTCATGCGGACCAGAAGATTGTATAGGGAAGGAACCACCTCCATACCGGCAGCGGTCAATGCATTTTGCCCCGGACCTTTATAATAGTAGATAGCTACCTTCTTCTCGCTGTTCGGCTTAGTATTCAGATTCAAATAATTATTGATTGTGGATACGAAAGTCTTCAAGCGTTCGGGTACTGCATACGAATGGCGCAATCCTTCTTCATCCTCATATTGTGCAAAGAGAGCGAAAGGACGGATGGCACCGTCGATTTCCGGAGTCACGATACTTTGTGACATAAATCCTCCTGCCATTCCCATCGGATCTTTCTCCCATTCGTCTACCAGGCTGTTGATGGTGAGCGGAGCAAACAAGAGGATATTCTTAGCTTTCAGATAATCCACCATTTTGTCTCCCATGCGTCCGTGTGCCATGTTGATGATTGCGTCTGGCTGCACTTCGTCAATAAATGACATGAATTTCGTCATTGACTGAACCGGATAAACATTGTAACCTTCTTTTTCAAGAGCCTCAATAAGTCCGGTGGCATCAGCCATTTGTCCGGTTATCATGATTTTACGTGCTCCTTCTTTATAAAGACGGTTGTCCTTCATGAATTTCTCATAATTTGCCACGGTGAGGAACTCCAGTTCATCATCCGGGTTGGTGAGTCCGGCGTGATAGAGCATGTCGCTGGGTCTTTCTGCCGGGTCTTCCACTTCCGGTATGGAAGAGATTTTACCGTCAATAGCTTTACGGATATAATTCAGCATATTCCGGTAGTTGGTCTTTCCTCCGTTGGTCAGATAACCTCGTATCAGATTCTGTTGTACGCTGTCCAGATTACAAATGTTGTTGGCCGGGTTGGTAGCCATGGAAGTATATACAGGAATACCTTTGTCGGCAGCCTGTTGTATTTGTTGACGTTGTTCCTCGACGATACGCAGACCCATTCCGTTGATGAATACCATGTCGTAACCGGTCAGACGGTCGAGGTTGTCGAGCGATACTTCACTGAGTTTGATGGATAAATTGTCGTTGGCTTTCGATATACTTCCCTGCTGTATGGTCTGGAAGTTGATGAAAGCAATCTTTGTAGGACTGAACCAGATATTCCATACGGACATCCCTATCAGAGCTGCAGCAACGGTGCATACACCTAAGATGATTTTACTTTTCTTTTTCATTTCTCTTATTTTTAGCTTTGTATGTAGTTTTATCTTTTCTATTTTCTGAAGAACCTGTCTACGTCTAATGCAAGTCCGATGGAGAAGTTGGTTCCCCGGGTATAAGGAGAGTTTGCATCATAATAGCTTGGAACATAATTAAATATGTTGTTGACGGCCATATTCAGGCTGACTCCTTTCCAGATCCCTTGTGTCAACGTCAGGTTCCACATCGTATATCCCGGATAAGTCACTCCGGTAGTCCCTTCATCCGGATTATTGCCCACATATTTATTGGTTTCTACTTTGGATAACGCACGTCCGTTCAGGGAAAGATTGAATTGATAATTATCCCATGATTTGCCGTATTCGATACGTGCGGTCGCTGAATGTGGGCGGGTACTGGAGAATTTCATTTGTCCGTCGCGCATAAACTCGTGGAGGTATCCGTAAGAAACACGTATTCCCAGACCACAAGGATATTTGGCGGAGGCGTTGATATCCACACCGGCGATGTCTACTTTCTCTGTATTGATATATAGCTGTGCCCATCTTCCGTCAGTGTCGCGGAATGAAGTCAGGTCGATCCGGTCATTGACAAGGTTGTAATATCCTGAAACGGTAAAATTGTAACGGTTCTTGGTATATTCCGCCGAGAGCGAGAAGTTGTGGCTCGTCTCCGATTTCAGGTCGGGATTACCATAAATCATCATGGCATTTGCCATGTCGAAGTTCATATACATTTCTTTGAGGGTAGGAGAGCGGAATCCCTGTGAGTATGAGCCACGGAGGGAGCAGTTGGCTATTTTGTACATCAGTCCGATGTGCGGAGATATATGACGTACGTTAGATTGTGAGAAATAGTCGAAACGTACCCCGCTGATTACGTTGAAATGTTCGGTCGGGTTCCAGTCGAACTGTCCGAATGCATCTGCCGAGTGCATGGTATAACTTCCATTGTTGGTAAATTGATAAGACAATAGATAGTCACGCATATAATCTCCTCCTACGGTCAGAATGTTTTTATCGTTGAAGGTGTAATTGTAGAGTGCGCGTACGCTATGTTGCACATTGCTGTAATCGCGGACATCGTATTTGTATGAGGTCAGATAATCACTTTTATCATATTGGTCGAATGTATAGGCAACTTCCAGATTACTCATGATGTTGAAATCATAGTTGGCTTTCAGACCTCCGCTGAAATCACGATAACGGTCTTTGCTGTCTCCGGTCTTATCCCGTTCGCGGAAATAATAACCTCCGCGTGCAGTCAGTTTCAACTGTTCAATCGGTCTGTAAACAAGACGTTCCTTCACATTCCATGTGCGGTTTCCGAAGATGGTTGTCACATCTCCTTCCGGTACGTCGTAAGAATCGGACATTGTATGTTGCACATTCGTCTGGCTGTTGAATTTACCGGCTTTGAAACTGAAAGTTCCGCCATATCGTTGGTCGTTATGTTCACCGAAGCGGCTGTTTACATTTAAATTCCATGGGTCCTCGGAATCACGGGTGATGATGTTGATTACGCCACCTACTGCACTGGAACCATAGAGAGTAGAGGCAGCCCCTTTTACAATTTCTACCCGTTCCACGTTATCGAGGTTCAATCGGTTGTAGTCGACGTTGTTTAAAGTTTCCCCTGCCAGACGTTCGCCATCTACCAGGAAGAGTACAGAGTTTCCTCCGAATCCCTGCATATTGATAGAAACCTGCTGATCCATTGAATAGGAAAATTCAATGCCCGGCAGTTCCGATTGTAATAATTGTCCTACGTTGGTTGCATCTACCTTCTTAATATCGTCTGCTGTGATTACACGAGTGATGATAGGAGCATCTTTCAGTAATTTGGGAGTACGTGTACCTGTGACAACCACTGTTCCCAGGTCAAACTGATCTTCCGATAAGCGGAAACTTAGTCTTTTCTCTTTCCCTACAGTCAGTCTTTTTTATTTTGGGTGATAGCCTACATACGAGGCGGTGATGAGGTATGTACCGGTTCCGGGGAGTTGTAATGTATATGTGCCGTCGACGGATGTGACGGCTCCGGTTCCTTTACCTTTGATGGAAATCGTTGCACCGGGGAGAGGTTCCCCTTCTGTATCAGTTACACGTCCGCTGATGTGATAAGTTGAGTGTTGTGCTAATGTGGTGCAAGTTGCTATAAATGAAAAAAGCAATAATGATATTATAAATGTAGGTTTCATTCTTGTTGATTGGTTTCATTGTTGTTGTCCTCGAACTCAAGCGGATACTGGAAATTGAAGTCAATATATCCTTTTATACCTCTGGCATTCATGTAGTTGGTAAAACGGATCGCTGCGTATGTATTGTCTTTCAAACGTATCAAAAAAACTTGGTTTGACATGGTGTATACCGGAGGCATCGTTGCGGTATTAACGTCCAGCCAGCTGGAAAGAACAGCATTACGGTAAGACTCTGTGTAGATAATGTTTCCGTCCATCATGCCCGACATGTCAATGGCTATTTTATCGGTTGTCCATTCATCTTCTACAAAATCTTCCGCTTTAGGCAGTTTACCTGTTGCTTTAAACTCGTCGATACTTGTGTAAGTTGTTTTGTAGGCAGCACCCTCGTTGGTTTTTATATCATAACGATGAATAGCGAAATCCCACTTGTCAGGAATTTGACTCTCATATTCCTCTCCGATTTTAACGGTAGTAACCGTACGTTCCGAGAGGTTAATGTAGGCCCATTCTGTATATTCAACAGTCTTGACTTGTGAAAAGCTATTTTCCTTGATTTCCATCTCCGTTTCGATGGGGGCATCATAAATATTTTCAAAT
>ENA-UOJF01002172-UOJF01002172.1-human-gut-metagenome-genome-assembly--contig:-P74-NODE-2172-length-11367-cov-22.158062_pt1 | contig 11367 bp, 9 predicted proteins | sample MGYA00242344_ERZ723891 | MGnify/ENA metagenome assembly ERZ723891 | reverse complement strand
ACGACCTCGCCGCCACGGTGTGGGTCAGCAAGTACGCCCTCAAGGACTCTTTCGGAAACATCTACGAGAAATCGCCGCGCGAGATGCACGAGCGCATCGCTTCCGAAATCGAACGCATCGAGCAAAAATACCCGAACCCGCTCCCGAAGGAGGAGGTTTTCGCGTTGCTCGACCATTTCCGTTACGTCATTCCGCAGGGCGGCCCGATGACCGGCATCGGCAACAATTTCCAGGTGGCGTCGCTGTCGAACTGCTTCGTCATCGGCCATAAGAACCCCGCCGACTCCTACGGCGGCATCTTCCGCATGGACGAGGAGCAGGTCCAGCTGATGAAACGCCGCGGCGGCGTGGGCCACGACCTTTCGCACATCCGCCCCACGGGCAGCCCGGTGCTCAACTCGGCACTCACGTCGACGGGCATCGTGCCCTTCATGGAGCGTTACTCGAACTCGACGCGCGAGGTGGCGCAGGACGGGCGGCGCGGCGCGCTGATGCTGTCGCTGTCGATCAAGCATCCCGACGCCGAGCGGTTTATCGACGCCAAGGTCGACACGGGCAAGGTGACGGGCGCTAACGTCTCGATCAAGATCGACGACGATTTCATGCGTGCGGCCCTCGCCGGGAAGAAATACCACCAGCAGTTCCCGATCAAGTCGGACAACCCCAAATACGAGCAGGACATCGACGCCCGGAAACTCTGGGAGAAGATCATCCACAACGCGTGGAAGTCTGCCGAACCGGGCGTGCTGTTCTGGGATACGATCATCCGCGAAAGCATTCCCGACTGCTATGCCGACGAGGGTTTCGTGACGGTTTCGACCAACCCCTGCGGCGAGATCCCGCTCTGCCCCTACGATTCGTGCCGCCTGCTGGCGATGAACCTGTTGAGCTATGTGGACAACCCGTTCAAGGCCGATGCGAAGTTCAATTTCGACAAGTTCAGGGACCACGTATACAAGGCGATGCACATGATGGACGACATCATCGACCTCGAACTGGAAAAGGTCGAACAGATCATCGGGAAGATCGCCGCCGACCCCGAAGACCTGGATGTGCGCCGCGTGGAGCTGGAGCTTTGGAAGAAGATCCGCGAAATGGCGCGGAAGGGCCGCCGTACGGGTCTGGGCATCACGGCCGAGGGCGACATGCTCGCCGCGCTGGGTCTGCGCTACGGCACGCAGGAGGCGATCGACTTCGCCGTCGAGGTGCAGAAGTGCCTCGCTCTGGCGGCTTACGGCGCTTCGGTGAAGATGGCCGCCGAGCGCGGCGCCTTCCCGGTTTACGACGCCGCGAAGGAGGTGAACAACCCGATGATCGCCCGTATCCGCGAGGCCGATCCGGCGCTCTACGAGGAGATGGCGAAGGTGGGCCGCCGCAATATCGCCATGCTGACCATCGCGCCCACGGGAACCACGTCGCTCATGTCGCAGACCACTTCGGGCATCGAGCCGGTGTTCCGCACCGTCTACAAGCGCCGCCGCAAGATCAATCCTTCGGACGTGGACACCCACGTCGATTACGAGGACGAAACGGGCGAAAAGTTCCAGGAGTACAACGTTTACCATCATAATTTCGTCAAATGGCTGGAAGCCAGCGGATACGACACCTCGAAGCTGGCGACGATCTCCGACGCCGAACTGAACGAGTGGGTCGCCGCGTCGCCCTACCACGGCGCCACGGCCAACGACATCGACTGGGTGGCCAAGGTCAAGATGCAGGGCGCCATCCAGAAATGGGTGGACCATTCGATTTCGGTGACGGTGAACCTGCCGAACAACGTCTCGGAGGCGTTGGTGGCCGATGTTTACCGCACGGCTTGGGAGTGCGGCTGCAAGGGCGTCACGGTCTACCGCGACGGCTGCCGCGACGGCGTGCTGCTGGAGAAAAACTCCAAGAGCCGGAAGAAGTGCGAGGAGCATCCCGGCGAGGTGCAGAAGCGTCCCAAGTCGATTCCTGCCGACATCGTGCGGTTCAAGAACGGCACGGAGGACTGGATCGCCTTCGTGGGCTTGCAGGGCGGGCGTCCCTACGAGGTCTTCACGGGTAAGATCGAGGAGGACGCCATGTTCATTCCCCCGAAGATCAAGAAGGGCTTCATCATCAAGGTCCGCGAGGCGGACGGTACGAAACGCTATGATTTCCAGTACACCGACCGTTACGGTTATACGAACACCATCGGCGGCATTTCGCGTCTGTTCAACGAAGAGTTCTGGAACTACGCCAAGCTCATTTCGGGCGTGCTGCGTCACGGCATGCCGATCGAGAAGACCGTGTCGCTGATCGAGTCCCTGCATCTGGACAGCGAGTCGATCAACACGTGGAAGACCGGCGTGTGCCGTGCATTGAAACAGTATATCGTCGACGGCACGAAATCCAAGGGTAAATGCCCGAGCTGCGGACAGGAGAATATGGCCTATCAGAACGGCTGTCTGACCTGCATGTCGTGCGGCTATTCCAAGTGCGGTTGATGTTTTTTTCACCTGATTTGTGTTCTAAAAAGCCCCAATGCCCAGGCATTTGGGGCTTCTTTGTCTCCGAAACTCTCTTTTTTCTGTTTTTTTGACCGGATTTGAATGGTTTTTGTGAAAAAAATGCGTACTTTTACGACAAGTATGTGAGACGTATTAAAGATGAATATTATGAGAAAGATTTTCTTGACTGTTTTGCTCGTGGCTTTCGCCTCTGCCGCATTTGCCGAAGGAACGCCGAAGAAGCCGAGCGTTGCCGGATTCGTGTCGAACGGATTCTGGGATAATTGGGAGGTTTCGGCCGGGTTCGGAACCGGAACAGCTTTCTCCAACGGAGATAACTATGGTCCCCGCAGTGACCGTTTCGGTTTCGAGGGCAACCTGTCGGTGACGAAGTGGCTGCATCCGGTCTTCGGTATGCGCGCTCAATTGCAGGGCGGATGGTTCAACAATTTCGATTCCCAGATCGGCAAGATGACGTGGCCGTACATGTTCGGACACGTGGATTTCATGGTTAACGCCTCGAACTGGATCGGCGGTTACCGTGCCGACCGTGCGTGGTATGCCGTGCCGTTCGCCGGTTTCGGTTACATGGCTTCGAACTTCACGGACCGTAGCCAGCGTGAGAATGCATCCGGTTCGCGCCAGGAGTTCGCCTTCACGGCGGGTCTGCTCAGCAAGTTCCGCCTGTCGCCCGCATTCGATTTCAATATCGAACTCAAGGGGCTGCTCACCAAGTCGGGCATTTGCCCTGCGGAGATGAACGGTTCTTATCTGGCCGGACTTTCCGCTACGGCTGGTATCACCTACCGCTTCAACCAGCGTGGCTGGGAGCGCGGCGTTCCGGGCTATACGGCCGACGACATCCGCGCTTTCCAGAATGCAGTGGCTGCGGGCAATTCCGCCCTCGAAGCCGCCCGGTCGGAGAATGCGGATCTGGCCAACAGACTGAAGGCTGCCGAGGCCGAGGCCGACGCCGCTAAAGCCGCTGCCGCCGCCGCTGCTGCCAAAGCCGCCGCCGAGGCCGCTGCCGCACAGAAGGTGAACACCCTCAGCCCGACTTCGATCATTTTCTACGATTACAGCATGTCGAAGCTGACGCCGAAGGAGAAGACCCGCCTCGAACTGATGGCCGACCTGATCAAGAGCGGTCCGAAAGACCGGGTCTACAAGATCGAGGGCCACGCCGACCAGCAGACGGGTACGGCGGCAGGCAACAAGCGCGTTGCCGAGAACCGCGCCAAGAGCGTTTACGACTTCCTCGTAAAATGCGGCGTGAACCCCAAACAGCTGACCTACGAAGGCAAGGGCAACGCAGCCAATGTTTACGAGAACAACCAGAAGGCCAACCGCGCCGTGATCATCAAATAAGGCCGGGCCGTATTGGGGAGGGCGAATGGAACCTTCCCGCCATAGGGAAAAAGATGCTCCTCGAAAAGGAGCATCTTTTTTCATATATATTATATAAGGTATGCTTTTTTGCCGAACCCGGACTTACCGGATGATGACGGCGTTGACGAGCCGTACGCCCGAACGGCGGTTTATCTCCTCCTTGAGCGCCTCGCGCTGGTAGAAAAGTTCCGAGCGCAGGACGCTCGACTGTATGCGTACGTACAGGATGTGCTTTTCGAGCCGCAATTCGGTGGTGACATCCGCGGCGCGGTCGCCGACAATCTCGCGCCATGTGTCCGGCAGTTTGCCTTCGGCGACTTTCGCGGCGATGTAGGGGCGTTTGAAAAACTCCTCCAGCAGGTCGCCCATCAGCATGGTTTTGGTTCGTCTCATGGCTGTTCGTCGGTTGATTAGGGTACGGATCGCTCTTTTTCCGCGCCTTTCGCGGAATCTTCCGTTGCATTTCCCGAGGCGTTCTCCGGGGTGTTTGCGGCGTTTTCAGCTGCATTCCCGGTCGGGCCTTCCGCCGAATCTTCCGCCGCGGCCCGCTCCTGCGTCACGGCGCCTTCGGCGACTGAAAAGAGCGTGTAGTCGCCGCCCGCCTTGTCGAGAATCCGTTTCAGGCGTGTCGGGTTGCAGTCGGTGATCAGGATTTGCCCGAAGGTGTCGTCCGAGACCAGCCGGATCAACTGTTCGACCCGCCCGGCGTCGAGCTTGTCGAACAGGTCGTCCAGCAGCAGGATCGGGCGTTCGCCCTTCGTCTGGGCGACGACGGCGTACTGCGCCAGTTTGAGGGCGATCAGGAAGGATTTCTGCTGTCCCTGCGACCCGTATTTGCGCAGGGGATAACCTCCGATTTTCAGCACCAGGTCGTCGCGGTGAATGCCTGCCGTCGTGAATTCGTTGACGATGTCCTTCTGCCGCGCATCGAGCAGTATCTCCTCGAACGGACGGTCGTTCAGCTCCGATTTGTAGTGCAGTTCGATCTGCTCCCGGTCGCCCGAGAGGATGCTGTAATAGGCCGCGGCCACGGGTTGCAGCCGCTCGGCGAATTCCTGCCGCCGGGCGTGGATGGCCTTGCCGTGTTCGCACAGCTGCATGTCGTAGATTTGGAGCATGGTTTCGTCGGGCCGGGTTTTCAGCAGGCGGTTGCGTTCGGCCAGCACGGCGTTGTAGCGCATCACCGAACCGAGATAGGCGCGGTCCAGCTGCGAAATGAAGGCGTTGAGATAGCGTCGGCGCTCGTCGGCGGCGTCCGAGATCAGCGCGCTGTCGGCCGGCGACACGATCACCGCGGGAATCAGTCCCACGTGGTCCGAAAGCCGTTCGTACTCCTTGCCGTTGCGCTTGAGCACCTTGCCGCCCTTGCGCGAGAAGCTGCACACGATGGTTTCCCGCTTGCCGGCATCGCTCGCATAGGTCCCTTCGACGAGGAAGAAGTCGGCGCCGTGGCGGATGCTCTGCCCGTCGGTCATCGGCAGCGACGACTTGCACATCGAGAGGTAGTAAACGGCGTCCACGACGTTGGTTTTGCCCGCGCCGTTGTCGCCCACCAGGCAGTTGATGCCGGGGCACAGCGCGAGTTCCTCCTGGGAGATGTTTTTGAAATTCAGCAGCGCTATTTTCTTCAGATGCATAGGACAAAAATACAAAAAATCCGGACACGACATTGCACATTGTGAATAGTTTTGTATCTTTGCAAACTATCGTATGAATTATAAACTAATAACACAATAAGCAATATGGCAAAGCAGAACGTCGCCGAGCAGGAAACCCTCGGCGAAGCAATGAACAAAACGGAGTTGTTTTTCGAGAGGAACGGCCGGACGATGTCCTACGTTTTCCTCGGTCTGCTCGTCCTCGCAGCCCTCGTTTTCGGCTACCGCTCGCTGATCCTCCAGCCCCGCGCCACGAAGGCCGCCGAGATGATCGCCGAGGCGCAGAACCGTTTCGAAGGCGAGAACCCCGATTTCGAGACGGCGCTGCTGGGCGACGACAACGCGGCCGGTTTCCTCGACGTGATCGAGAAGTACGGCTCGACGCCTTCGGGCAACCTCGCCAAGCATTATGCGGGCATCTGCTACCTGCGTACGGGCGATCTGGAGAACGCCGCCAAATACCTGGCGAAGTTCTCGCAGCTGAAAGGTATCCCCGGGGAGCTGATCAACGCACAGAACTACGGTTTGCAGGGCGATATCGCCGTTGAGCAGCAGGACTACGCCAGGGCGGTGAAGTTCTACGAGAAGGCCGTGAAGGCCGCCGACAACAACCTGACGGCCCCGATGTACCTGCGCAAGGCAGGTCTTGCGGAGCAGGCGCAGGGCAATGAGCAGAAAGCCGCGGCTTTCTATGAAGAGATTTTGACTTCGTATCCCGCCTCGATGGAGGCCCGCGATGCGGAAAAGCTGCTCGGCAGCATCAAATAGCGAAAGACGATGGCGACCAAGAATCACAACCTTTCCAAATTCGACTCACCCCTGCCTTCGGCCGCTGACATGCGGTTCGGTATCGTCGTGGCCGAGTGGAACCGCGAGGTCACCGAGGCCCTGTTGGAGGGAGCCGTGCGCACGCTGCGTGCCGCCGGGTGCCCCGATATGAATATTCAGGTCAAATATGTCCCGGGCACGTTCGAGCTTTCGCTCGGCGCGCAGTTCTTCGCGGAGTATACCGACGTGGACGCCGTCATCGCTCTCGGATGCGTTATCCAGGGCGACACGCGCCACTTCGATTTCATCTGTCAGGGCGTGACGCAGGGCATTACGCAGCTGCAAATCCAGTGGAACATGCCCATCGCTTTCGGCGTGCTGACGGTGGGCGACATGCAGCAGGCCCTCGACCGCTGCGGCGGCCGTCACGGCAACAAGGGCGACGAGGCTGCGGCCACGGCCATCAACATGGTGAAGTTGCAGATCGACATGGAGGCGGCTTCGCCCGACCACGAACCCGACCGGCGCAATATCAACTGATTGCCGCTTTCTGGCGGCGATCTTTCGCACATCCTTTAAACGAGGCGGATGGACAGTACCGAAGTACATTCCATCCGCCTCGTTCTTTTGCTGTCCGGCGTTCGTTCGTCTGATCCGTTCCCGCCGCTCGCCCGGACTTGTTCAGCTGTCGCCGCTTCGGCCGGTCATTGGGCCTTTTCGAGCGTGATGCGCTCCGAATAGCGGCGTCCGAAACGGTCCGTGGCGACTACCTCGATCGTCTGTGCCGAAGCCGAAGGACGCGCTTTGAAATAGAAGTCCGAGATGCGGGGATGCTGCGATTTGGCGAGTTTCCGCCCGGCGTTTTTCAGAGAGTCGAGATGCGCCGCATAGTCGGGGTCGATGATCTGGATGCGCTGCATTGCGCCGCGGTAACGGCCGTCCTCGTACCAGACGACGGTCCAGCAGGGGTCCCAGTTCCAGATTTTGGCCACGACGCTTCCGGGAAACGCTTCCACCTGCCCGGGCTGCCATACCCGCAGTTGCCGTACGGCCGGAGACCCGAGGCTCCGGTACTCCCACGAGAACTCTCCGCCGCACTCGCGGAAGAGCTGGTAGCCTTTGGGCGTGCCGTCCTTGTTGATCGGGTCGTACCACAGATTTCCGCAGATCTGTGCCACGTTGTGCTCCACCACTCCTTCGCGGATGTCGTAGTTCGAGTTGACGTGCGTGTGTCCCGTGATGAAATGCAGTTCGTGGCCGGCGAAGGCGTCCATCAGCCTGGCGGCCGACTCCATGACCTGATTGCCTTTCCAGGCCTTCATGGCCGGGGCGTGCATGGCCACGCAGACGCGCGACCCGGCGGGCAGCCGCCGGGCGTATTCCGCGGCCCAGGCCAGTTGCAGCGAGTCGATCTGCTCGTCGTATTTCTTCGCTCCGTGGTAGACGATGTCGTCGAGGACGATGTAGTGGGTCCGTCCCATGTCGAAGGCGTAGTAGGTGGGGCCGAAATGGTTCCGGTAGTTCTCCGTGGCCTCCCGGTCGGTGTATTTGTTCCGGTCGTGGTCGTGGTTGCCGATCACGCCGTAGACCGGTATTCCGAGCGATGCGAACTGCTCGCGGACGCCGGCGAACAGCTCCGGAGAGTCCCAGACGATGTCGCCGAGCAGCAGCGCCGCCTGTGCCGTGCCCCGTTGCTTTCCGAGGGCGGTCGCGCGTCGCAGTTCGGGGATGATCTCGGTTCGGAGCCGGTCGAAATGCGCCGCGGTTTTGGGCTGCGGGTCGCCGATCGCCAGCAATTCGTAAACCTCGCCCGTGGCCGGCCACGGACGCAGCTCGAAATCGTAACGCTTCGTGGAAGCGGCGTAGGGCCGGAAGAATTGCGGGATGTCCTGCTCCATGGGGGCCAGGTAGCCGGAAGGGGTTACGATGCTGATGAACAGTGCGTCGTCGTCGGCGTCGAGGGTGAAAGTTCCGTCGGCGCCGCTTTCGGTGAAGGAGTGGCCGTCCGTGACGGTGACGCCGGAGACCGGCGTCCCGGCGCATTTGACCGTGCCCCGGATCGGGCGGGCCGTAACGGCTGCGCCGAGGCAGCAGACGAGCAGCAGGACAATGAATCGTTTCATGGTTTCGGTAGGTTTTGGGTTTCGTTCTGATCGGTGCGGGCCGCTAAAAGAGGCCCAGGTTATCCAGGAAGATCAGCAGCAGCACCGCCGGGCAGACGTAGCGCACGAGGAAGATGAACACCCCGTAGATACGGAATTTCAGCGTGCCGTTGTTGCTGATTTCGGCCTTGAGTATTTTCCGGTCGAGGCGCCAGCCGACGAAAATGCAGGTGAAAAATCCGCCGGCGGGGAGCAGGATGTTGGCCGTGAGGTAGTCGAGCGAGTCGAAAATCGTGAGTCTGAAGATGTTCCATCCCTTCAGAACGCCCAGCGACAGCGATGCCACGGCGGCCAGCGCCATGCAGGCTCCGGTCGTGGACCATGCGGCGGCCCGCCGGCTCATGTGCCACTCCTCGTGCATGTAGGCCGTGATGACTTCGTGTAAAGAGATGGTCGAGGTGAGCGCCGCAACGACCAGCAGCAGAAAGAATACCGACGACCAGACCATGCTCAGCGGCATCGAGTTGAAGATGCCCGGCAGGGTGATGAATACGAGCGACGGTCCCGACGAGGGTTCGATGCCCACGCTGAACACCGCCGGGAAGATCACCACGCCGGCCAGCACGGCTACCAGTGTGTCGAGGATCGTGACGTTGAGCGCCGTGTGGCGCAGGTTGGTATCGGGTTTGAAGTAGGAGGCGTAGGTGACCATCGTGCCGATGCCGATCGAGAGCGAGAAGAAGGCCTGCCCCAGCGCCACGAGCACCGTCGAGGGCGTCACCTTCGAGAAGTCGGGCCGGAACAGGAACCGAAGCCCTTCCTCGCCGCCGGGCATCAGCAGCGAGTGGATCGACAGTGCGATCAGGATGACGAACAGCAGGGGCATCAGCACCTTTGCCGAGCGTTCGATGCCTTTCTGCACGCCCGTCGCGATGACGAAGTGCGTGGCCAGCACGAACAGCGCGGTGTAGAGCACGGGCCGCCACGGGTTCTGGATGAAATTCTCGAAAACGCTCTTGTATTCGTCGGCGGTGGTGTACCGGGCAAGGCTTCCCGTCACGGAGTGAACCATGTATTCGGCGGTCCATCCCGACACCACGAAGTAGAAGCCCAGGATCAGGAACGCCGCCACGACGCCGTTGTAGCCCAGGAAACTCCACTTGGGGTCGAGCGCCCGGTAGGCTCCCACGGCATTGCGGTGCGAGGCGCGCCCGACCGAGAATTCGGCCACCATGATGGGCAGTCCCAGCAGCAGGACGCAGAGAATGTAAATCACCAGAAAAGCTCCGCCGCCGTTGTCTCCGGCGACATAGGGGAACCGCCAGATATTTCCCAGCCCCACGGAACTTCCGGCCGCGACGAGCACGGCGCTCAATTTGCCGCCCAGCGTTGCGCGGCCGTGTGAATGATGCATATATCGGTTCTATTTGAAAAACTGCGCGCACGCAGCCGCGTGCGCGCAGTTTTCTATTTCTCCAGTACGACGCTCACCTTCTCCAGTTTGCCGCCGAGCGGGGGCGCCAGTTTCGAGACGGTGCATTTTACGTGCCGAACCTGCCGGAACGAGGCGTAGACCGCCTCGATGATGTTCATCGCCACGCGCTCGATCGTGCGCTGGGTAATGCGCATCTGGAGCGAGACGACTTCGTAGACCGTGAGGTAGTTGACCGTCTGTTCGACGCTGTCCTCGGCGGCCGCGTCGCCCAGGCAGGCCGTGATCTCCAGGTCGACCGTGAAGCGGTTGCCGACCTTCCGTTCGAGTTCGTAGCAGCCGTGCAGCGCCCGGAACTCCATGCGCTGGAGAACGATCCGGTATTCCATCCTATTCGGCGATCACGAGGTAGTAGTTCTTCTTGCCGCGCTGCACGAGCAGGTATTTGCCCGCGATCAGGTCCGCGTCGGTCACCGGGCGCATCGCGTCGGCCAGCTTCTCCTTGTTGAGCGACACGCCGCCGCCCTGCACCAGCTTGCGGCACTCGCCTTTCGAGGCGAAGATGTCGCTTTTCTCGGCGCAGAGGTCCACGAACGGGATGCCGGCCGCGAGTTCCGTGCGGGCCACGCGGTACTGGGGCACGCCTTCGAACACTTGCAGCAGGGTCTGCTCGTCGAGACGGTGCAGAGCCTCCGACGTGGCGCCGCCGAAGAGGATGGCCGAGGCCTCGACGGCCTTTTCGTACTCTTCGTGCGAGTGGATCATGCAGGTGATCTCCTCGGCCAGCCGTTTCTGCAATACGCGCAGGTGGGGAGCCGCGTCGTGCTCGGCGATGAGTGCGTCGATGGTCTCACGGTCGAGCAGCGTGAAGATCTTGATGTAGCGTTTGGCGTCCTCGTCGCTGACGTTGAGCCAGAACTGGTAGAACTTGTAGGGCGATGTGTAGCGCGGGTCGAGCCATACGTTGCCGCTCTCGGTCTTGCCGAATTTCGTGCCGTCGGCCTTGGTGATCAGCGGGCAGGTGATGCCGAAGGCCTCGGCCTCGGCGCCCAGCTTGCGGCGGATCAGCTCCGTGCCGGTGGTGATGTTGCCCCACTGGTCGGCGCCGCCCAGCTGGATTTTGCAGTTCATCGTCTCGTAGAGGTGCAGGAAGTCGTAGCCCTGAACCAGCTGGTAGGTGAACTCGGTGAACGACATGCCGTCGCCCTCGCCGTTGAAGCGTTTCTTCACGGAGTCTTTGGCCATCATGTAGTTGACAGTGATGCACTTGCCGATGTCGCGGATGAAATCGAGGAACGTGAATTCCTTCATCCAGTCGTAGTTGTTGACCAGCGCGGCGGCGTTCGGGGCGTCGGAGTCGAAGTCGAGCAGTTTGGCCAGCTGGCGTTTGATCGCCTCCTGATTGTGACGCAGGGTCTTTTCGTCGAGCAGGTTGCGCTCCTGCGATTTGCCCGAGGGGTCGCCGATCATGCCCGTCGCACCGCCCACGAGGGCCAGCGGACGGTGGCCGCACATCTGGAAGTGCTTGAGGATCATCACGCCCACCA
>ENA-UOJF01002162-UOJF01002162.1-human-gut-metagenome-genome-assembly--contig:-P74-NODE-2162-length-11416-cov-7.828096_pt1 | contig 11416 bp, 8 predicted proteins | sample MGYA00242344_ERZ723891 | MGnify/ENA metagenome assembly ERZ723891 | reverse complement strand
ATAGCATTTTCAAATACTTTTGTCAATACCTGAATTGCTGATGATTGATAAGAATTGATTTAAAATGAAACACAGCCAGAACAAAGAAGCAGGACCTTGGCGAAAAACCAAAGTCCTGTTTGGCAAAGAACCGTAATTTTGATAGAAATCCGTCAAGGGGGTGCAATTACGGTTTGGAGGGGGGTGCATTTTTGATTTTAGGGGGTGCAACCACAGCTTTAGGGGGTGCATTACTCTACCCGTGGGGACAGCAATAAACCGCAGGCGTTGAAACCTGCGGTCTTTTCATTTTGTTGGGACTCACGCCTCGATTTCTGTGCCGCCCTGGAATTTGAAGGTCATCCGTCCGTCGGCGTGGACGGTTATCGTGTCGATAATGGTGAGCCAGAGCTTTTCGTCAAACTCGGTGAGGGCATCCAATTCCTGCACCTCAAACATAAACGCTCCGATGGCTTCTGCCTGGGCTTCCCGTGCAGCTTTTGTAGTGCGGAGCTGTTCGAGCCGTGCCTTGGCTTTTTCATACCGCTCTACAAACCCATTGTACCGGGCGGCGTATTCTTCCTGGTTCTGTGCCGTCTGTGAATTTTCCGCAATGCAACGCTTTGTCAATTCGGTTACAACCTCGATTTCCTCAAGCTGACTCTCGATTTCTGTATCAATGCCTGTACAGTCTGTCAGGGTGGCTTGCATCAATCGGCAATCCTCAAGGATGTTGTCTTTGCTTTCGATGATAGCGTTAAGGGCGGTCACGAACCGCGCTTTAATGGTTTCCTCGTCCAGATGCGGCGTTTCGCATTTGTGCTCACCCTTGAATTTGCCGTTGCATTGCCAGATGACCCTGCGGTATTTTGAGGTCGAGTTCCAGACTTTCGAGCCAAAGTAGGAGCCGCAGTCCCCGCAGACGATGCGGGAAGAAAAAATGCTCTTTCCGCTGTACTGGCGGCTGATCTGCTTGCGCCGCGCAAGCTCCGTCTGAACTTTGTCGAACTCTTCCGGCGTAATTATCGGCTCATGGCTGTGTTCCACATAATACTGCGGCACCTCGCCCTCATTGACCTTCCTCTTTTTTGTGAGGAAATCGACCGTGAAGCATTTCTGAAGGAGTGCAGCGCCCTTGTATTTCTCGTTTTGAAGGATGCTTTCCACTGTACTGGTCTGCCAGCGTTGTTTTCTCGATGGAGTCGGAATCCCATCTGCTGTCAGTTCCTTTGCAATGGCCCCCGGCGTCAACCCCTCCATGAATCGAGTATAAATCCGGCGGACAACGATTGCCTCCTCCGGAACGACTTCTGGAAAACCGTCCGCTCCTTTGCGATAGCCGAGGAACTGCTTGTATGGGAGGTTGACCTTTCCATCGGCAAACCGTTTTCTCTGTCCCCAGGTAACATTCTCGGATATAGAGCGGCTTTCTTCCTGTGCCAAGCTCGACATGATGGTGAGCAGCAGTTCGCCCTTGCCGTCAAAGGTGTAGATGTTCTCTTTTTCGAAGTAGACTTCTACGCCTTTTTCTTTCAGTTTGCGGATGGTAACCAGGCTGTCAACCGTGTTTCGGGCGAAGCGGCTGACCGACTTTGTGACGATGAGGTCGATTTTACCGGACATGGCATCGGCGATCATTTCATTAAAGCCGATGCGATGCTTGGTATTCGTACCAGAAATGCCCTCGTCGGTATATACCTTTACGAACTCCCATTCGGGATTGTGTTTGATGTATTGCGTGTAGTAATCCACCTGCGCCTCGTAGCTGGTGAACTGCTCATCGCTGTCTGTGGACACTCTTGCGTATCCTGCGACCCGCCGTTTTTGTACAGTCACCCTGGAAAGGTGCGTCAGCGGATTGATGGTCGGCGGAATGACTGTGACCGACCGTGCTGCTGTTCTGTTCATTCCTTTTTCCTCCTTGCCTGTAATGCCCACTGTCGTGCTTTTTCCTTCATTTCAGGCGTCCAGCTTTCTGCTCTGGAGCGGTCTGTCCACCGTTTAACGATTTCAGAACCGTCGTCCATGCAGAACACCACCATATTGCTTTTCTCTGCTCTGATTGCCGTTATTTTGCTTCTGACCATATCGGGGTCAAAGCTTACTGCGCCCAACACCTCGCAGGTGAGGACTTCGAGCGTTTCTTCTGGAATCCGCTTAGCGGCACATTCGGATTTTCCTTTTGTCTGGAATGTAGTGCAATTCCAGTAGTGTTTTTTGCGGTAAGTTACGCGCTTATAGGTATTGCCGCATAGTCCGCAGTGAATCAGCCCCGAAAAAACTGAACGAGTCGGTTTCTTGCGGTTGGCAGCCTGCTGCGCCAGCATTCTGAGTCGCTCCTGTGCCTTATCAAATGTTGCCTGGTCTATGATTGGATCATGCGTTCCCTCGGCATAGTACATCGGAAGCTCTCCTCGATTGGGTAACAGTTTCTTTTCAATGTGGTTATTGCGGTATTGCTTTTGCAAGAGTGCATTGCCGAGGTACTTTTCATTGGATAAGGTATTCCGCATCCGCTCCGCACACCATGTGCCGCCGAGAACGCCTTTATGTCCTCTGGCATCAAGGTCACGACAGATGGAACTCATGCTCTCGCCACCGTTGAACCGTGCAAATATTTCTCGGACGATGGCAGCGTCCTTCTCGTTCACCTGAATGCCGTCCGGTGTGATGTCATAGCCGAACAAAAAGCGGAGGTTGATGATTTCTCCGCTTTCAAAGGCTTTTCGGACACGCCATTTCTGATTTTCACTGGCTGACAAACTCTCTTCCTGTGCGTAGGACGCCAGGATGGTCATCATCAGCTCACCGTCCGCACTCATGGTGTGGATGTGTTGCTCTTCAAAGAACACATCTACGCCCAGGTTTTTCAGCTCTCGGACAGTCTGAAGAAGCGTCACCGTATTTCTGGCGAAACGGGATATGCTCTTCGTAATAACAAGATCGATGTTCCCTTGGCGGCACTCCTCAATCATGTGCTGAAACCCGGCTCGTTCTCTTTTTGTGCCGGTCACAGCCTCATCGCTGTAAACGCCGCAGTACATCCACCCGTTGTGGCTCTGAATCATTTTACTGTAATAACTGACTTGAGCGGACAGCGAATGTAGCATGGCATCCTTTCCTGTGGAAACACGGGCATAAGCGCAAACACGCAAAGCTCTCGGCTGTGCGGGTATTAGGGCATCGACCCTTTCTACAACTCTCTCCATGTGGTTCACCTCCCTTTGGTGTGTGACATATTACCTCTAAAAACACGATATATCCAGCGATTTCAGCGGAATATACTACACGAAGATATGCCGTATTTATTGGCTATAATTGTATCGATCTTAGCGTACTCTTTGGCTGATATCAGCCCCTTGGAACGCATACTCCGGGCGAGTGCCATCGCCATCTGGTAGGCAAACAGACGCTTATCGTAATCACTCATGGACGGCCTCCTTCCTGCGGAATTTCAAATAGCAGTCACGGGAGCAGAACACCCGATGGCTGTTGCCATAGCTTTCAAACTGCTTCCCGCAATGTCGGCAAGTGAGTGTGTAGTACGCTTTTCGCTGCACTCTTTCGGGATGTGCGTTCCACCACGCCATTCGACAGGCATCGGAGCAGAACATCCTTTTCCGTTTATGCGGTGTCTGCTCAAGCGGAGTCAGGCAGTTTCGGCACAGGGCATTTGAGTCCGGCATCTCTTTGATCTGCACAGGATGTCTGGCGCAAAAGGACTTTACAGTGTTTAGCGGTAGCCCTGTTATAGCGGATATTTTCTTATACCCGTAGCCCTGGTGTTGGAGTTCCACAATTCGTGAGCGTTCCGTGTCTGTCATACTGATTGATACCTCATTCCTGAGAAATAGCGTTTCTCGCTATACCCAGAGAAAAGGCACTTTTGTCAGGGTAAAATGGGCAAAAAAAAATAACGCCCTCCACGGAAAAATCCGCAGAGGGCGTGTGATAGGTTCGATTTACTTATTCGGAATCTTCAGCTTCATGCCGCTGTAGATGACATTGCTTTTCAGCCCGTTCAGGCTGACGATTTCCTTATAGCGGCTGCCGTTGCCGAGATACTTCTTGGCGATTGCCCAGAGGGTGTCACCATGCACCACGGTGTGGATGCGGTAATCCTCGGAGGGTTTCGTGCCTGCCAAGGCAAGCGCAGAGGTCTTGACCGGCGACATGATGGCGTATCTGCCGGACTCGTCCTTATTGATGACCGCACGGTCACCGCTGACCTCTACCACATACCAGCGGAGCTTCTTCACCCAGCCGGGGATGGATTTGCCGCCATAGTAGGTGCTGCCTGTGATGGTCACGAGGTCGCCGACCTTGATAGGCCCGGTGGGCTTGACTGGGTCGGCAGGCTTCACCTCACTGCCGAGCGCTGCCGTGACCTTGGATGCCAAATCACCCATACGGGCATACATCCAGTTACCGGGGCAGCTTTTGTTCGCAAACCACCGATGGACGGTCAGAACCATCTCGTCGGATTTCGGGGTGTAGTTGAGCGTCTTGGTCTTATCGCCGAGCCAGAGCAGCTTTGTCTTGCCGTTGCGCTTGCAGATGTCGGCGCAAAGCTCGATGAGTCTCTTGTACACCACATCCTTAAAAGCGTAAGGCTCGGTGTTGTCGCTGGCACACTCGATGGTGATAGCTCTCTGGTCGTTGGCTGCGGAGGAGGAGCACCAGGAGCGGTTTTTCTCTTCCACATACATCCCGACCCGACCGTCCACGCCGATGCCGTAGTTGCTGCTTGCCTGCCGTGAGGTCGGCAAAAAGATGTTGCCCAGCGTTTCCACACTGCACTGACCCACCACGCAGTGCGGTGTGATGCGGTCAATGCTGTGGGTGCGCTGTCCGGAGTGGTTCGGGCTGAGCTTGGTGTAGGACACCAGAGGGCTGTTCGTGTAAGCCATATTATTCATCCTCCTTTTCACTGCGGTCATGAAGCTGCTCCAGAACGGATTTCAGCTTCTGCGGAATGGGCAGTCCCAGGTATGCGGCGTTTTCCAACAGGGACACGCCCTCATTCGACAAATAGAAGAAAATGACGGCGGTGCGCATCACCGAGCCGCTGCCGATGACACGGGTGTCGAGAATATGCCCGATGCCGACCAGAGCGAAGATGAGCACCTTTTTGAAAATGCCCTTGAAACCGACTTCGCTGGACAGCTTCTTATCCACCACAGCGCACATGATGCCGGTGATGTAGTCGATGACTACGAAAGCCAGAAGCGCGTAAAGCAAGCCGTCACATCCTCCCAAGAACCATCCGAGCCAGCCGCCGATACCGGCGAATACCACCTGAATGGTTGTCCAGAATTCTTTCATGTTGTTTGTCCTCCTTTGAGATTAAAAATGGGTATGAAAAAAGTGACGCCGGAGCGTCACACTTTTCCGATAGCATAGATTGATACTTTGTAGGTTGCCGATGGTACCGTATTTGGTCTTACGGCAAATATCTTTCCGGGGTTGGTCGTTGTAGACCAGCTACTCGAACTGCCTCGCTCCACAAACATGGCGTAGTTGCTGTTCTCCGTGGAGATATGGACATGAGGAATTTCCGCGAAGGTAAATGGAAAATTAGGGAGCGCAATTGCGCCGCTCTCATAGAGCACGCCCCATGCCGTCGAAATGGCGGTCGTAAAGGAATACTGACCCCAACATTCCGCTGTACCGCTTTTCCATTTACGGTAATTCCAGATGCCGCTTGTCCCTTGCTGAATGACAAAATCCGCAAGGGGTGAGCCATCCACCCGCATATCCCCGGCAACATCCAGCATGGCTTGTGGCTCCGGCGTGTTGATGCCGACCTTCTTTTTCCGAAGCGCAATGAGGGGCGTACCCTGCGGAACAGTAAAATACAGATCCAGACTGCTCAAAGAATAGAGCTTGTCTTGGATCTGTAGATGAAGGTCGTAGGAACTGTTGGCATCCAGACTGCACAGTTCCAAATTGGAGTAGCTGAAAGAGGTTCCGCTTTTTGTCGTGCCGGAATAGATGCTGGTGTAGCTGCCGTAGCTGCTCTCACTGGTTTTCTTGTACCGATACCGCACATAAACCACGCTGTTTTTCTGCGTCCCGTCTACGTTCACAGCAGAAATAGAGCCACTGAATTTGAGCTGCATTTCCGCTTCGATATCGTTGGTTCGCCGGAGCGTTATCGAGGATATTTTCGGCTTGGTGTACGGAATGACCGTCACCGTCTGTGAAGTTTCGGCGGTGTAGCCGCGGGAGTCCGTGACCGTGAGCGTGACCGTTACGCTGCCGGACTTGGCGATCTTTCCAACAGATAAGGCAGAGCCGGTAGTGTTAGAGGATGACAGCCCGTTGCAGGAAGCTGTGTAGTTGGAAATACTGGCACCGTTTTTTGCAGTTGCCGTTCCGGGCGTGACCTTGAGGGTCGAGTAGTTCTGAACGAATAGCTGGTCGTTGCCTGTGAGGTTTTTCGTGGTCGTGTAGCTGTCGGCATAAGTGAATCCGCTTATGGTTGGAGCAGAATTGGTTGCCGTGGTCAGTACAGTGGCGGTCTTGCTTGAGGTGCTGCCGATCTGTGTAGACCCGCTGTAAGACGAAACCGCAAAGGTACCTGTGAACGACTTGATGGATGCCATAGCGTTCAAAAGCGTTGTTCTCTGCGCCGATGTCAGCGTGACCGTGCGGTTCGCCGTGCCCTTCGACCAGGAAAGCCCGGAAATAGTCAGGATGGTCGTGCTGCCGTTTTTGAGCACCAGCGTATTGGTGTAGGAGGCTTCGTACACGGTCACATTGATGGTAATGGAAACCGTGGCATTGTCCGCCGTCACCGTGTTGACACTATTCACCACAGCACCGCCCAGCGTCTTGACCGTGGAACTGCCGGAAGTGCCGTAGACATGGTTGTACTGCCGCCTTGCTCTAATCCTCACCGTGTAGCTCGTGTTCGGAGAAAGCGAGGACAATGTTACGCTGGCGCTGGTGGATGCCGTCGTTGAGAACTGCGTCCAGCTCGAACCGCCGTTTGTGCTGTACTGCCAGATGTCCGCCGTGGCAGAGGATGTAGCGGAGATTTTGAACCCGTTTGCCGTGACATTCGATGTACTGAAGGTCACGGTAGGTGCGGAACGGTCGATGGTGGTCAGCGTCATGCTGCCGCCGTATTCCTGTGAACCGTAGATATAAACACGGGTCGAGAATCCGACCGCAATCGTTTTGCTGCCGTTGCTGTTGTGAGCTACAGTAATCGTGCCACTGACAGAACCTTTCTTTGCCGGGAAAACACGGTCATCCCAATAGGTACGGCCCTTTGAGTATACGGTCGTACCATTGATCGTTACAGTGGTCGTGTCAATGGTGTAGTAAGTGGATGCGCCACCGGTAGAGGTCAGCGTCCAGGAAAGTGTCGAGCTGTTACCGACCACATTCACGCTTTCTGAAATGTCCAGTTGAAGATAGCGCCCATCGTATGCCGCGCTTTTCCAAGTTGCCATAGCTTTCCCTCCTTAATCCAGAATGACGATGTTCAGCCCTTCGGACGCCGTCGGCATCGGGACAAACTTCGTTTTGCCCACGGTCAGCTCGCCGTCCACCGTGGTTTTCTTAGTCTGCGTTTCGTCCTTGTTCAGGGTAAAGATCACCTCATCGTTGTAATAACCGGCGAACTCCGTGTTCGTGATAACCGTCCGCTGAGACGATGCGCTGTTGGATACCTCGATGCCCCGCTTGTCGATCTTGACCTCCTGCGTGTAGATTTCGTTGGGTGCGGGTGTCCACTTGCGGGGAATCGCTCCTTCGGAAATCATGATGTCGGCGAGATAAATGGACGCATCCCGACAGTAGCAGTAAATACGCAACGTGGGGTCGGTCACATCCGTGAGCGTTACGGAGTAATCCGTCCAGTCAAACGCCGTGGACTTATTGAACAGGTACTTGGTCTTGTTCCCGTTGTAGGTCACATAGAAATACCCGGACATGGTCGAGGTTTTCTTTGCCCGAACCGAGATCGTATAAGTGCCGGGAACCACACCTCGGATGTACTGCGACAACGAGGAGTATGCGCCCAGCACAAAGCAGGAGTCGGAAATGGTGTTGTTTTGCGTATCTGTGGAGGCATCCGTTTTCACCGTACCGGAGTAGCTCCAATCGTCCGTGATGCCGTTCAGCCCGGAGGAATTCTGCACATAGTTGATGCCGCCGATGTACTGCTCCTGCATGGTGACGGACAGTCCATTCACCGTGTGTTCCAATTCCGAAACACGGCTTTCGGAGTTCAGCACCCGTTCCTCCAGGACGCCCTGGTCGTTGGACACTGTTTCCACCGTTTCGGTAAGGGTCGCCACATAGCTGTTCAGCCCGTCGATGGTCTGCTGGAACTGTGCGTCCTTCTCAGTCAGAATGGAAATGGTGGTGCGGATCGTTTCAATGTCGTTCTGCACCACCCATTCATTTCCGTCCCATATCTTCGTTTCCGGCGGGGTCATGGAAGTATCCACCCAGAGCTGCCCCTCATAGGGGTTCTCCGGCGGCGTGTCCGAGGTGACCACATCGCAGAGACTGATAATCGTGAACTGTGCTGATGCGATCATCTCACCACCTCCTCAGATTGCCACAACGACCATAAAGGTTGCCTTGGTATCCACATCGGCGCTGGATACCGACAGGGTCTTACCGGTCTTGCTGCCGTTGGTTCCCCAAGAGGTGTCGACTACACCGTCCTTGTTGTACTTCGTCCATGTGTAACTGCCGTTTCCGGCTGCGTCCACCTCGGAGCCTGCCTGATAGCAGACGGCGGTCAGCACAGTCGTACCCTGGCCGTTCTTGAACACATCGCCGCCCGTGGAGGTGACGATGATCTGCAACGGGTCGGAGTTATCGATGAAGGTCGCCACATCGAAAAACTTCGTGTTATAAGAAGCGGATGCGGAATCCGTATCCTGGGCGCAGCACTTGAACACAGCGTAGCTGTCCACCGCTGCGGCGTAGACCGTGAGGGTATTGGTGGCCGTGCCGGTGTATTTGTCGGCGGTATCCGAGAGCTTGCGCCAGCCGATGCCGAAGTCTGCATCATAGCCGGTGGAAGAGGTAGCGGTGACGGAAGCGTCCATGACCGCCCACTTGTAGCTGACCTTGGTGGTGTCTACCGTAGAGCCGCGCCACAGCTCGGCCTTGGCGGTCAGACTGGAGACCTCCTCATTCTTGAACACATTTCCGTTGGGTGTGGTGACCAGCAGGTCGACGATGCCGGAACCGTTGACTACACGGGAGAAGGAAATGGTCAGCGGATGGGTCAGCGACAGACCGGTGCTTTCGTCCTTGTAAGTGATGACACAGCGATAGTCGATGCCGGGCAGTTCCGCCATGACATTGGCCTTGACCGTGAGGATGTGGCTCTTGGCACCGCTGAGGGCGTAGTTCGTGCCTGCGGTGATGGCGGTGTTGCTGTCACCCACATACCACTTGACCGAGGTGACATTGGCGGTGGCGATCTGGTCGGCAGTGGTGCCGATGACATACAGACTGGGTGTCAGAACGAGGTTCTTCGTTTTCCAGTCGGGGGTGTAACTGCCGTTGTCGGGGTTATACATCTGAGTCTTGGCGAGGTTCGAGCCGATGTACCCCGTCAGCGTTAGTGCGTCATTGTAGTCGATGATGGTAAACTGACCTTGTGCTTTGCTCATGTGAGAAGCCTCCTTTAAAGTTGTTGTATCAGGAACGGGCGCTGTGCCGGTTCCTGTTGTGGGTTCTGCGGTTGCCATAATGAATTCCTCCGTTATAACAGGCTCTGCCTGGTCGTGGTGTCGATGAGGTCACAATAAAAAGTGGCGCGGACTTTGACATCCGCACCGGTGATGACCACGGACTTTGCGCCGCCGAAATGCTGCTCGTTCCAGACCTTGTCCGCTTCCGTATCCTCAGACACCCTTGTCCAGACAAACTGGTTGGCATCCAGCGTGTCGGTGATGTCCTCGTCCCAGGAGTACACCTTAGCGGAAAGCAGCGTTTTTACATTGCCGTTCTTGAAGATGTTCCCGTTGGACGAGATGATGACGAGCCGGAGCATTTTCTGCTCCTCGATGGTAGTAATGCGGTCGCTGACCTCGGTGACCTCCTTGCTGGTGGCGTAGGCACGAAGCACGACTTCGCCGCTCTCCAAGTCCCACCAGGACGAGCCGTCCTGCGATTGAATGACACCGGCTTTGATAATATTCGCCACCAAGGTACCGGAGGTGATGAAGTCTGCGACGATCTGACCGTCCGCCGTGATGGCGGTCTCATAGGGTCCGTTGTAGCCGTTATGGGAAAAACCCAAGCCGCCCACATTCCAACGCCAGACATTCACAGCATCGTCAATGGAGGGTGCGTCCAGAATGAGCAGCTCATAGGGCTGTCCGTTTTCCTCGGTGGTATGGATGACCACATAGCCGCCGCTCTGACCGGTGATAAGCCCGGTGGCTTTGCCGATGGCGGTTTGGAGCAGCTTCGGAAAGCGTCCCACCGTGGACTCCACCTTATCAACCGTTGATTGCACCTCGGAAATGGTGGTGATCATACTGGACTTGCTCTGACCGAGGGAAATGCTCACATACCGTTCGGCAAGAGTGTCGTACACGGTTTCAATGACCATAGCCGACACGCTCACACCAAGCAGTGAATGCCGAATGGTGACGGTATCGCAGAGGTTGACCCGCTCCAGCAGTGCCGAATACTCCGGCTGTTTCCAGAGCGGCTCAAAGGACACCTTCACCGTGGGGATAGTCGCTCCCAGCGGATTTGCCTTGATATAGCTGTTGGCTTTTGCTCTGAGGGCTTCCTCGGTCACAACTCCGTCAAACTGGTCGGAGAAATCCATGATGAGCGTTTTTGCCCGGACGATCTCCGAGGTCACAATGGGGAGCGTGACCTCCGGCAGCGTGACCACCGTTTCGATGTCCGATCCTTCTGGGGTGTATACGGCATACGGGAGCAGTGCGGTATACACACCGCTGTTGTCCTCGTCCTGCTCCAATGCGGTGAGGTTCTTGCCGTATTCAATGACCACGCCGGTTTTCTGCCCACGGTGCGAATGGAACTTCACCGTGAAGTTGTCCCACTCAAACTCGCCGTACCATTTGGAGAGCATGGAGCCTTCCGTACCGCCGAGACAGGCTCTGACGCTTTTCGGCTGCGTAACCGAGAACGCCTTTGCATCCGAATAGTCCGTCCAGCCCGTAAAGCGGGTATCTCCGGAAAGGAGCTGCGAGAGAATGAGCTGAGGAGAGCGACTCTCGGTCGAAAAAGGAAGCACCGGCACATTGGCAAGGTCATAGGAGATGTGCTGCCCGTAGATGGTGACGATGCCGTTCAGCGGCTTCGTGATGCGGTAAATACGGAATGCCTGGTCGGCGGCGGTGTCATTGGGTTTTGCCTTGATGATGCACTCCTTTGTGATTAGTCCGTAGTGCTGACCTCTCACCGGGTATTTGAG
>ENA-UOJF01002146-UOJF01002146.1-human-gut-metagenome-genome-assembly--contig:-P74-NODE-2146-length-11490-cov-6.589156_pt1 | contig 11490 bp, 9 predicted proteins | sample MGYA00242344_ERZ723891 | MGnify/ENA metagenome assembly ERZ723891 | reverse complement strand
GCGCCGCAGGCCCCGCAGCAGTCCCAGCAGCCGCAGCACGGCGGCATGACCCGCTCCGAGGCGGAGCGCTATGCCGCTGCCCGCGCCGCGAACCGTGCTGCGCGCCAGCCGGATGAGCGCCGCGCAGCCGAGCGCGCCCGCCGCGAGCAGGAGAAGAAGCGCCGCACCGTCATCGGCATCGTCTGCGCTGCAGCGGCAGCCGTTGTGCTGCTCGTTGTGCTCGGCGTTGTGCTGCTCCGCGGCTCCGGCACGAATGACAAGCCCGATACGCCTGAGGTCGAGGTGCCGAAGCTCGTCGGCATGAAGCTCGAGGACATCAACCCCGACGACTATCCCGAGCTGAAGATCGACCTGAACGGCGTGACCTACGACTATAACGACGAATACGAAAAGGGCTATGTCTATGAGCAGACCCCCAAGGCAGGCGAAATGGTCAAGGGCGGCCGCGTGCGCACGATCTCGCTGAAGGTCAGCCTCGGCAAGGAGAACAACCTCATGCCGGATCTGGCCGGTCAGTCGGAGGCAAACGCCATGTCCCAGCTCAAGGCCATGAATCTCGGACTGAATGTCCGCCGCGAGGAAGAATCGAGCGACACTGTGCCCGCGGGCAGCGTGACGCGCACGGATCCCGCAGCCGAGACCGAGCTGCAGGAGGGCCAGAGCGTGACGGTGTATGTCAGCCTCGGCTCGGGCAAGATGCCGGAGCTCAAGAATCAGTCCAAGGAAAATGCCAAGAGCATCCTCGATGCCATGAACCTGAATCTGCGCATCACCTATCTCGAGGAGGAGAGCGACGATATCGCATCCGGCAATGTCACGCGCACCGTCCCTGCCTCGGACAGCCAGCTCAGCCGCGGCCAGCAGGTCACGGTCTATGTGAGCAAGGGCAGCGGCAAGGTCACGGTCCCGCCCGTCACCGGCCTGAGCGTCCGCGACGCCATCGACCTGCTGACGGAAAACAACCTGAAATATGAGATCAAGCGCGTCTACAGTGACACGGACGAGAAGGACCGCGTCGTGCGTCAGAGCGAGGCGGCAAATTCCAAGGTCGCCAAGGACACGATCGTGACGCTCGAGGTCTCGGACGGCCCCGCGCCGACGGAGGCCCCGACGGAAGCGCCGACCACCGCGCCGACGGAGCCGGAGCCGACGACGGAATCCTCTGAATCGGGAGACTGAGCATGGAGCGTGGACGCATCGTCAAGGCGCTTAGCGGATTTTACTATGTAGACAGCGGGAACGGCACGCTCACGCAGTGCCGCGCCCGCGGCCGCTTCCGCAAGGAGCGGATGTCGCCGCTCGTCGGTGATTGGGTCCGCTTTTCCGGCTCCGGCGCACAGGGCATGGTCGAGGAGATCGAGCCGCGCCGCAACAGCTTCATCCGCCCGGCCGTCAGTAACCTCGACGCCCTCGTCGTGCTGGCGTCCGGCGCGAATCCCGTGACGGACCCGTTCCTCATCGACCGCGTCGCGGCCATTGCGGGCAACCAGAATGTGCCGGTCGTGCTGTGCGTCAACAAGACGGACCTCGAGAGCGGGGAGTCGCTTACGCACATCTACCGCCATGCCGGGTTCCCGGTCTTTCCGACGAGCGCGGCCAGCGGCGAGGGCGTTGCCGCCCTGCACGAGGCCGTGCGCGGCAAGACCGTCGCCTTCACGGGCAATTCCGGCGTCGGCAAGAGCAGCATCCTGAACTGCCTCGGCTTCTCCGTGGAGACGGGCGAGGTCTCGGAAAAGCTCGGCCGCGGCCGCCATACGACGCGCCATGTGGAGCTGTTCCCACTGGCGGACGGCACCTGCGTCATCGACACGCCGGGCTTCTCCTCATTTGACACGGAGCAGATGGAGCTGATCCTGAAGGAAAACCTCCAGTATGCCTTTCCGGACTTTGCCCCGTATCTCGGCCGGTGTCGTTACCATGACTGCGCGCATCTGTCCGAGCCGGGCTGTGCCGTGCTCGAGGCGCTTGCGGCAGGCGAGCTGGAGCCGACCCGTCATACCAGCTATGCAAGGCTCTATGAAGCAGCAAAGGAGATCCGGCTTTGGGAACACAAACAGCCCTGATTTTTGGCGCGATGCACTGCCGCAGCTGGGGGCTTCTCGATGCGCTGCGCGCGGAGAAACCGCTTGTGATCTGCGCGGACGGCGGCGTGCACTGCGCCGCGGCGGCCGGTTTTGCCCCGGACTGCTATGTCGGGGACGGAGACTCCGGCGGCACGGCTGTGGCCGGAGCGGAAAATATCCTGCTTCGCCCGGAGAAGGACGAGTCCGACCTGCAGGCGGCCTATACGATGGCGCGGGCGCATGGCTGTACGCGCCTGTACCTCACGGCCTGCACCGGCGGGCGGCTGGATCATGCCCTTGCCAATCTGCAGCTGCTGGAAACGGCTCACGCTGATGGTGTCGAGGCCATCCTGCTCGATCCCGATAATCGCGTGACGTGCATCGGACCGGGGGAGTACACGCTTCCGCGCACGGAATATTTTTATTTTTCTCTGCTTCCCATCGACGCTGTTCTGCGCGGTGTGACGATCGAGGGCGCGAAATACCCGCTCTGCGACGCAGAAGCGCGCCGGGGCGACTCGCTGACCATCAGCAATGAGTGGATCGAACCGACGGTCAGGCTCCGTATCCGCGAGGGCCTGTGCTGGCTGATCTGTTCCGGAGCAGCTGCACGGTAACAATGGCTGCTTCGTGCATCCAGACAGATTCACCGTGCTGAAATGAGTCGAGGCCATATCATATGGCAGCACCCGGATATCTTGTGTTTCCGGGAAAAGCGTTTCATTGTGATATTCTGCTGAATATCGGTGTCCATTTTAAGGCTGGCCGCATCCAATTTCTGGAGTTTTTTCGGGTCATTCCGCCGGAGCAGCGAAAGAGCTATGACGCTGCCGTTTCTTATGCGGAGCTGTCAGCTGCTTTGAGAAGGACTTACGGATCGCCTGCCGAAGCAGAAGCGCGAGAGGACTGCCGGTGGGAGCAGTGGCCTCTTGGAAAATTGACGCTGCTGCACTCCTTGTGGGATCGCTTCGGCCCAGAGGAGCATCTGCATGTTTCCTTTTCTGCTCCGAAGCGTTGACATGCCAATCAAGTAAACAGGAGGGATAGATCGATTTCTTGCGGTGCGGAACACGCTGCTGCCCGATCTTCCTGCATAAAACCGCCCTCTGCACATAGGCTGGCAGGGGGCGGTTTTTTATGTGCAGAAAAATGGAGCTTTTGGGCGCGGTGAGGACGGGGCGCGGCGCGGTGCTGCTGCTCTCGCTGCTGTTCAGCTCGGAATTCGTGCTGGTCGTGCTCGGCATCGCGCTTCTGGTCGCAGGGCTTTGCCTTGCGCGGCGGCGATAATCGGCAAATATTGCGCGCGCGGCCCGCATATGATTTTCCCAGAACAAGAAGGAGGGAAGACGATGGAGCTTGTCTTTCAGGAAAAGCAGCTGGACTATCTCGGCCGCGTGCTCGATCAGACGGTCACGCAGGAGCTGACAGCCGAGGTCATCGTACCGGACAGCTGCGCGGACGCGGACCGCGTCGTCGATGCGTTCGGCACGCTGCTCGTCCGCGCAGAGGAGTGTACCGCGGGAAGTGCGTCGGTCAGCGGGGAGGTGCAGGCGGGTATTTTGTTCGTCACGGAGGACGGACGGCTCGAGCGGCTGGAGACCGTGATCCCGTTCAGCGCCCGGCGCGGCTGGGAGGGGGAGCAGAGCGACTGCCGCCTGCAATGCGTCTGCCGCCTGTGCAGCGTGGATGCGCGGCTTGTGCACTCGCGCAAGCTGCTCGTGAGGGTCGGCGTCTCCTGCACGCTGACGGTCTATGCCGCGTTCACGCGGACGCTGCACGACTTTCCGGAGCCGGCGCCGACGCTGCAGCTCCGGCGCAAGCGCCTGCCGCTTCGTCTGCCGCGCGGCCTCGGCGAAAAGAGCTTTTCGCTCAACGAGGAGATCGAGATCCCGGAGTCGAAGCCGCCGGTCGAGCGGCTGCTCAAATGCGTCTATGCGCTGGATACGGCTGAGCGGAAGACGATCGGGAACAAGGCGGTGTTCAAGGGGCGGCTGACGGTCCATATCCTCTATGAGTCCCCGGACGGCAGCCTGCAGCGGCAGGAGACGGAGCTTCCGTTCTCGCAGTTTGCGGAGCTGGAGCAGGACCTGGATGAGGGAGACCTGACGGTATTTCTCGCCCTGACCTCGGCCGAGACGGAGCCGGACGGCCAGCTCGACTGCCGCCGCCTGCTGCTGAGCGCGGGCATTCTGGCGCAGTGCACGGTCTGCGGCGAGCAGCCGGTGGAGCTGATCGAGGATGCCTACTGCCTCGATGCCGAGCTGAAGCCGCAGTGGGAGACGTGGGAGATGGAGGGCATCCTCGATGTCCAGACGTTCCGCGAAACGGCGCAGGCGGCCGGGCGGGAGCCTGCCTCCGCCATCGCGGACGGCTGGGTACTGGCAGGGGAGCCGGTGCGGCGGCAGGAGAACGGCATGGCAAAAATCGAACTGCCGCTTGCTGCGAACGTCCTTTTCACCGACCCGGCAGGGAAACTGCAGGGCCAGACGCTGCGGACGAACGTGCTGCTGGAAACGGCGCTTGCGCCGCAGGCGGATTGCCGCGTCACGGAGATCACGCCGGGCGAGCTGTTCTGTGCGGCAGGGGCGGACGGCGTGACACTGCGCTGCCCGGTGCAGGTGACGCTTGCCAGCACGGCGCGGCATGCGCTCAAGGCCGTGTGCGGCGGTACGACAGAGCCGGAGCCGGAAGATGCGCGGCGGCCCGGGGTCATCCTGCGGCGCACGGAGCATCCGGAGCAGGTCTGGGATATCGCAAAGGCCTGCCGCACTGCGCCGGAGACGGTCGCGGCGGCAAATGACCTGCAGACGGACGAGGTTCCGGCCGGAACACTGCTGCTGATTCCAATGTAACATAGAATAAATCCCTCTGCGCGTCTAGCAGAGGGATTTATTCTAGGCTTCTTCATCATAGCGGTCGAGAAAGCTGTATTTTTTTCCGCCGGTCTTCCAGCCGATGACGGTGTCGAGATTCACATTCTCCACAGAGCGGAAGATGTGCGCCTCCACATCCGGATTGCGCTGCTTCAGCGTGCGGATCAGATCCTTGATCTCCTGCCGCTTCGAGTGCGTTTCCTGATTGGAGCAGGTGGTGCAGGTGTCCGTGAAGTGGCAGGCGCACTGGATGAAATGCAGCTCGTTTGCGTCCCGCCAGGCCTTGATATCGTCCTCGCGGATCAGGTACAGCGGCCGGATCAGCTCCATGCCGGGGAAATTCGTGCTGTGGAGCTTCGGCATCATGGTCTGGACCTGCGCGCCGTAGAGCATGCCCATGAGGATCGTCTCAATGACGTCGTCATAGTGGTGCCCGAGCGCGATCTTGTTGCAGCCGAGCCGGCGGGCATAGTCATACAGGTGCCCGCGGCGCATGCGCGCGCAGAGATAGCAGGGAGATTTGTCCACATTGTAGACATAGTCAAAGATGTTCGACTCGAAAATATGGATGGGAATATTCAGCTTTCGTGCATTTTCTTCAATGACGCGGCGGTTCTCCGGGCTGTAGCCGGGGTCCATAACGAGGTATTCCACCGAGAAGGGAAACTTCGTATAACGCTGCAGCTCCTGAAAAAGCTTTGCCATGAGCATGGAGTCCTTTCCGCCGGACATGCACACGGCGATACGGTCGTTCGGCTTGACAAGCTCATACTGCCGGATGGCCTTGGTAAAGTTGCACCACAGCTTCAGGCGGAAGCGCTTGCGCAGACTGTTTTCCACGCGGCTGCACAGCTCCTCTGCCTCCTGCCGCTGCATCTGCCGCATGAGCCAGGCAAGATAGCCGCCCTTGAGGCTGCAGGCATCGAAGCCTTCGTCGCGCAGGCGTTCAGCCGTTTCAAGGCTGAGCTTGCCGCGTGTGCAGAACAGCACGATGCGGCCGGGCTCTGCCGGAAGCCCCTCCGGCAGGGCGGCGGTGTTGGCCGGAACGGAGCCGGGAATGGTGCCGTAGGCGGTCTCCTGCTCCGAGCGGAGGTCGAGCAGGGTATAGCTGCCAGGCTCCAGCGCCTCCAATTCTTCGAGCGTCAGTTCCATGTGCCCTCCTGTCTGACGGAAGCCGTCAGGTCCTTGATGACCTCGCCTGCCATCAGAAGGCCGACGATCGGCGGCACAAAGGCCGTGCTGCCGGGGATATCGCGGCGATCCGTGCACTTATGTGCGGCGCCCGGCGGGCAGATGCAGTGGTAGCGGCAGCTGTTGGCCATGTCTTCGAGCGGCCGGGTCGGCTGCTCGTCGGACCAGACGACCTTCAGGCGGCGCACGCCGCGCTTTTTGAGCTCGCGGCGCATCACACGTGCCAGCGGGCATACACGCGTCTCGGAGATATCGGAGATGCGGAAGCGGCTGCCGTCGAGCTTGTTGCCCGCCCCCATGGCGCTGATGATCGGTACACCGGCTGCCTGCGCCTGCACGGCAAGCGAGAGCTTGGCGCTGACGGTGTCGACGGCGTCGAGAATATAATCATATTCCGAAAACGGGAACTCTGCGGCGTTTTCCGGCAGGAAGAAGCAGCGGTGTACGCGGATATCGGCCTGCGGATTGATGTCGAGCATGCGGTCGCGCATGACGTCGGCCTTATACTGGCCGACCGTCTTCCGTGTGGCGATGATCTGGCGATTTATGTTCGTCAGGCAGACCTTGTCGTCGTCAATGAGGTCAAAGGCGCCGACGCCGCTGCGGACAAGCGCCTCGCAGGCATAGCCGCCGACGCCGCCAATGCCGAAGACCGCCACGCGCGCGTGCTTCAGGGCCTCCATGGCCGGGTGGCCGAGCAGCAGTTCGGTTCGGGAGAAAGAATTGAGCATGGTGAGATGTCCTCCGCACTGTGGATTGACGGCGCAGGGCCGTTCAAATTATGATACAACGAATTGCCTACCGTGTCAATCGGCTTTTGCGGCATTTCCGCCGGATTCCTGCCGCAGGCTGAGAAGCCCGTTCGGAACGGCTGCGGCCAGCGAAAACACCCGCTCGCTGCCGCTGGAAAAGCGGATGCGGACACGGTCGCCCTCCCGCGCCAGAATGCGCCCCGCGCCATAGGCGCTGTGCTGCACCGGCGTGCCGGGGAGAAAGCTGTCTGCCGCAGTCTTTTTCTTTGACTTGCGCGGGATGCGGCGCTTTGGTCGGAATAGGAACTGCGAAAAGGCCGAGGACGTTTTTTCCGGCGGGAAGGTGAAGACGGCAAGCTCGTTGCGGGCGCGGGTCATGGCGACATAGAACAGCCGCCGCTCTTCGTCACGGTCGACGTCCTCGCCCTCCTTTGGAAACACGCCGTCGATGACGTCGAGCAGAAAGACCCGGTCATACTCCAGGCCCTTGCTCGAGTGCACGGTGGAGAGGATCAGGCCGCGCGCCTCGGACTTCGGCTGCCGCAGCAGGGCCTGCAGCTCGTCCAGACGCTCCAGCAGGCGCAGAGGATCCGGCTCCTGCGCGCCGAGCGCCTCCAGAATTTCTGCGCGGCTCTTGTCGGCCCCGCATTGGTCCAGGTAGTCGCCGTAGCCCATGAAGGCGACGATGCGGTAGACGGCGCGGTTGGCCTTCTCCGTCCGGAGGTTCTGTAGATGGGTCTGAAGCATGCGGCACTGCCGCCGCGTATACGGGGAGACGTCGTCGTCCGCCACGGCCAGCAGAAGCGGCTCGGCCGTGGGATTGTGGGCCGCAGCCCGCTCGGCCACGGCCTTCGGGATCCCGGCACAGAATTTATAATAAATGCGGCGGAACAGCGCGCCGTCCCACGGGGACTGCGCAAAGCGGATGATATCCGTGATGTCCCGCACGATCCGGCTGGAGAAAAACGTGCCGTCCGTCTGCTTCGCCCGGTAGGGAACGCCGTTTCGCTCCAGCAGATCGATGAGCGGCAGGGCGGAATCATGGTCGCGATAAAGCACAGCCGTGTTTTCCGGCAAATCGCGCGCGACTTCGAGCAGGTAGGTGTACTGCCGCTCGCGGCGGTTCAGCGGGATCTGGCGGATGGCTGCGCCGCCGGTACGGATGGGCTGCATGTGCTTGTCGCGGCGGGAGACGTTCTGGCGGATGAAGCGGTCGGCCGCCTCGACGATCTGCGGCGTGGAGCGGTAGTTCTGTTCGAGGAACAGGACCTTTGCGCCGGGGTGGTCCGCCTCAAAGTGCAGCAGCATGTCCGGACAGGCGGCGCGGAAGCCATAGATGCTCTGATCCTCGTCGCCGACGAGAAACAGGTTCCCGCCTGCACCGGCCAGCAGCGAGACGATTGCATGCTGGATGCGCGAGGTATCCTGTGCCTCGTCCACGCAGAAGTAGTGATAGCGCGCCTGAAATTCGTGCAGGATCTCCGGGACCTGCCGCAGGATGCGCAGGGCATAGACCATCTGGTCGTCATAGTCCATCTGCCTGGCATTGCGCAGCGCCTGCTGATAGGCGCGGTAAAGCGCAGGGAAGCAGTCCAGCTCCTTCCACAGCAGGTCCAGCTCCTCCTTGCCCAGCATCTGATTTTTTGCATAGGCGATGAGCGTGCGGGCCTGCTTGAGCTCGGCGTCCGTCGGGTATTCGCCCTTGCACCGGAAATACAGCACGCGCAGCAGGGCGGTCTGCTCTGCCTCGCTCGAGAGCAGGGAAAAGGCGGTCCGTCCCATCCGCTGCTCATAGGCGCGGATGATGCGCGCGGAGACGCCGTTGATGGTGCGAAACTCCATCCGGCTGCCAAGCTCCTCACCGAACAGGGAAGAGAAGCGGTTTCGCATGTCGCGGGTGGCAGCGACGGTATAGGTCATGGTGAGTATTTCCTCCGGGCGGACGTTGCAGCACTGCACGAGATAGCCCAGCCGCGTCACGAGCACGGTCGTCTTGCCGCTGCCGGGGACGGCCAGCAGCAGGACGGCCCCCTCGACCGCTCCGACGGCTGCCTGCTGCTGCGCATTAAGCTGCAGACCATGCGCGCGGAGGAAGCCCGCCAGCACTTCAGCAGAAGGCATGGACACGAAGGCGCTCCATGGCTTCGACGAGCCTGCTGTGCGGCAGGGCCAGATTCATCCGGATGGAGTCCGGCCACGCAAACGCCGCGCCGTCCTGCCAGATGACACCGGCACGCGCGCCGCGCTCCTCCAGCTCCCGCAGCGTCATATGGTGCTCCTGCAGCCATGCGGCACAGTCCAGAAACAGCATATAGGTCCCCTGCGGCTGCATGACCTGCACGCCGGGGAAGTGAGCGGCGATGAAATCGCAGGCATAGCGGATGTTGTCTGCCAGCACGGGGCGCAGCTCGTCGAGCCACTGTGCGCCCTCGTCCGAATAGGCTCCGAGCAGGGCGTGCAGCGAGAGCACATTGCAGGAATTGTAATGGCTGAGGTCGCCCTGCCGCGTCACGCGGTCGCGCAGCCATGGGTCTGGGATGATGTGATACGAGCCGATGAGACCCGCCAGCGAGAACGTCTTGCTCGGGGCATAAAATGCGGCCGTGCGGCGGCGTGCATCGTCCGAGACGGAAAGCGTGGGAATGTGCCGATAGCCCGGCAGGATGAGATCGGACCAGATCTCGTCTGAGAGGACAAAGCAGTCGTTTGCGGCATAGACCTCCATGGCCTTTTCCAGCTCCCACCGCTCCCAGACGCGGCCCGTCGGGTTATGCGGCGAGCAGAGGATGGCAAGGCGGATGGAATGCTCCTTCAGGCGGCGGTCCATGTCCTCGTAATCCATGCGCCAGACTCCGTTTTCATCGCGGCGCAGGGGAGAAAGCTCCGCTTTGCGGCCGAGATTATCCAGAACATGGGTAAAGCCGATGTAGGCCGGGGCGTGCAGCAGCACGGCCTCTCCGGGGACGGTCAGGGCCTGCACGGCCGAGCTGACGCCGCCAAGCACACCGTTTTCATAGCCGATGTCCGCGCGCTTCAGGCCGGTCAGGCCGTTGCGCGTCTCCTGCCAGCGGAGAATGCAGTCAAAATATTCATCCGGCATGGAAAAATAACCGAAGTTCGGAAAAGCGAGACGCTTATGCATCGCCTCGAGGATCGGCGGCGCGGTCGGGAAGCTCATGTCCGCGACCCACATGGGGATGCGCTGCGCCGGAGCAGGGCTCACGCCCCAGGGATCGATGTTTGCGGCAATGGAATCCGCGCCGGTGCGGTCGAGCACCGTGATAAAATCATATTTCATAGTCCCTCCTGCGGCAGCTCCGTTTTTCGGATATGCCGTTTGGTTTATCATACCGGAAAGGCAGAAATTTGTCAACTCCGGCAGGGGAGCGCTTTGTGACAATGACAGGAACGACCGATTTTTATGCGGCAGATTCCAGCAAAATATACAAGTTTTTTCCGAAACGGGTGTTGACAAATTGCGCGGGCGTATACTACAATAGCCGCAAAGGAGTGATCTTGTGAAGGTTCGTGTGATCGATAAACCCTGCCTTTTTGCGGAAACCGTCTATCTTTTATACTATTATATAAATGGAATAGCATATACAAGAGACTATGAGCGTGTAAACCGAAAATTCGGCCGCTACTTGCTCGAGAAGGAGGATCAGGGCCTGCAGCTGGCGCAGGAGCTGGATCGTATCTCCGCAGCCGTCACGCAGACGCTCGACCCGCATCAGGCACGGCTGCGCTATTTTTTTGAAAAGCTGCCGGGAACGGATTAGAAGACCTGCTGCTGTCTTGCGCACACCATGCTCGTGGCCACGCCGCTCAACTGCACCGATATTGACTCGTTTGCCGCTGAGCTGCTGCGCATGTTCCGGTATATGTCGGGCATTGGCTTCAAGATCAACGACATGAACACCATGGGCCTCGTTCTGGAGCCGCTTGATCCGCAGGAGGAGCCGGAGCCGCTGCAGGTGCAGCTGGAACGGCTGCCATGCTCCATGGAGGCACGATGGGAGATCCTGCGCGTGCTGACGGAGTTCGAGACCTATCTGCGCGAGCTGACGGAGCTGCTCCGCCCGGTCGCCGAGCAGCTGGCGGCCGAAATGCAGGCGTTGACCGAGCGGAATCGCGCGCAGCTGGCCATCTGGGAAAAGTACTTTCAGACGCACTCCGTCGACACGTTCCAGCAGGAGATGTTCCGCGCGTCGTATCTCTTCACGCAGGAGATGCAGCCGGATGAGGTCTGGATCGCGCTGTGGAACTTCAACATGGTCGGCTTCTGGACGGAGTGGTTCGAGAGCGGCGGCAAGACCGTGCGTATTGCCTATCTCGGCGCGAACCTCAGCTTTGAATTTGCGGCGGCACATCAGGTCCGGCCGGATGCCGAGACACTGTGCGCCATGATGCGCGCCTTGACCGGTAAGGACAAGCTGGAGATCCTGCGGCGCTGTGCCGCAGAGCCGTTTTCGGCGACACAGCTTGCGGCCTCGATGAACCTGAACTCCGGCACGGTCTCCCGGAACGTCTACGGGCTTTACAAGCTCGGCTATCTGGAGACGCGCGGCGACGGTGAGCGCGTGAATTACATCACGCGGCCCGATGCGCTCG
>ENA-UOJF01002138-UOJF01002138.1-human-gut-metagenome-genome-assembly--contig:-P74-NODE-2138-length-11519-cov-13.457694_pt1 | contig 11519 bp, 17 predicted proteins | sample MGYA00242344_ERZ723891 | MGnify/ENA metagenome assembly ERZ723891 | reverse complement strand
CGAGCCTACGAGATCAATATCGAGGAACTCCGCGCAATCATCGAGTAGCCATGGATCGAAGACGCAGTTTGTTGAAGATCGCCGCGCTGCGCAGCGAGCGCGAGCAGCAGGTGGGGGTGAATTGCACGAAAGGGTATCTCCAATCACAGGACGCCGGACTGCTATTCGACGGCCCGCGAACTCTTGAGTGTTTTTTCAAGTACATCTCCAGCGATAAAATGCAAGTGATAGCCGGGTTTGGCATTTCCATGATTGAAATTCAAATCCTGACGACAAATCAGCTTCGCGTCTATTGCGGGGGCGGAAACGCGACGGTAGACATTATTCCAGGGGATAGCTATCTTATTGATGTTGCCTACGACGGTACTACGGCGATATGCTATCTGAATGGGACAGAAGCCGCACGATTCCCGGTTACTGGATACAAGGTCATGGATTCATTCAGGACCGGCAGCGATACATATATCCCCCAAGGCTCGCTCGTATTTTGCCGCCACTACAACTACGCCCTTTCCGTGGAAGAAGTAGCCGCACACTACAACAACGGCGATCCTGCAGGGTATGTGGTACCATTAGCCAATAAATATCGTTGGGAAGCCTCTGAATCTAACATTGGAAATATCAGGTTCTATCCTAATAATGAAGGGTCCGGTGTTACCTCTTATTTAGAGGATAATGCTAATGGTTTCACGGGTCGATACGCACATATAATTTTGGGACCGTCAGGTTTATTGTCGGTATACAGCTATCAATTCATGGGGCATCCGGTCGGATGTGTTGTTGAAGCTAAATTCAAGTATCGTAGTAATGCTCCCGTACGCGTTCTGGCAGACAATAGTAGTCTTCCTATCAATATGGAGGATGCGGCTGACGCCACGATTGTATATCGCACAACAGGAACTAATATCTCTGGTTTTAGTGTAACTGTACCAAATGCCGATGCAAATTCATGGGTCGAAATTCAACCTGTGTCGTTACGAACGCTCGGCTGCATCGCCGAGTACCTGCCGCAGAACCTTAAGAATATCGAGATCAAGGATATGGGGTTCACTCCTAAAACGTTCGAATTTGATATGGATAGCCCATATTATCAGCGTGTTTTAGAATCGGGCGAATTGGAATCAGGGAGAAAATATCGGGTCGATTATGTCGTGGAAGAATGGGATATTGCCCCCGCTGTCATGGGTTCTTGCGGTATAAGCTGCGGCGTGTTGTCGACTGTCGGCGCTCAATATTGGCCTAATCTTTCTGCTGCTAAATTAGGTGAAAATCAATATGTTGTTGTAGACACTAAAGAAACCGGCACTCCGTATATGTATGTTTACGGATCGGACCCTTCATTCCCGCATACTTCAAGACGCTTGAAAGTAACGGTTCACTCTGTCAAGATGCTCGTCGATGCCATGTCCTGGCTCGATAGCGCCAGGCAGTTCCCGCTGAACGACGAATACCTGCCGCCGCTGTTGCAAAGTGACGGAGGATATGACCTGACTGCTGGCGGAACGCCGGAAATAATCATCAAATAACGAACTATGAACAACTACGCAAAACTGATCGACGGGCGTCTGAAGTACGCCCCTACAGCAATCCGGACCGCCGAAGGGCTGGTCTGCAATCCGCGGCCGGACAAACTGATCCCGCTGGGATACAAAGAGGTGATCTTCGACGAGCAACCTGAACCATCCGATCCGCCGAAGCATTACCGGGAGGTCTACACAGAGGAAGATGACCGCATCCGGGTCGGCTGGGAAGAATACACGTCTGTACCGGAGCCGCAGCCCGATCCCGAACAGTTGCGGGAAATGGCCTACCGGGCCGAAGCGGATCAATATCTGATGGCCTACGAGGGCTATCTGGCCGAGGGCAAGATACTCGAAGCCGACGAGCAGAAGGCCCTATACCTGGCAAAGAAGGCCGAGATTAGGGAGCGATTCCCGGATAAGTAACCTGTCGGTCGAACTCTCGAAATACCACAAATATATGAAAAGACTTATCAATAAACTCGTCGGATGGCTCAACGCCATCGCTAAAGACAAATACCAGCACTTCGCAGTCGGGGCGGTCATCGCCTCCGCGGCGTTGATCGTGGCCGTGCCGTTGGGCGCCTGGTGGCAGTGGTTGCCCTTGTTGGTGTCGATGATCGCCGTCTTGACGGCCGCCATTTTAAAGGAGCGCAAGATCGACCCGAAAGCCGACATGCAGGACATTCTATGGACGCTCGCAGGAGGAGCCGTAGGATGGGTGGTGTTCATCGTGTTTACCCTAACTGCGAGATAGGATGGACTGGACTACTATTATCATTTCCTTGGGCGGGGCGTTGTTGACTGGCGGCGGAGCCTTGTCTTTGCTTTACTATAAAGAAAATCGTCGGGCCAAGCAGATCGACAACGAAAAATCCGTCGTCGAAGAGTGGCGCGGGATCGCCGAGGAGCGGAAGGTCCGCTGCGACGAACTCAAGGAATCACTCGACCGGAAGGATGCGAAGATCGACGCCCTGTACAAGGAGAATTCCGAGCTGCGCAAACGAAACGACAAACTATCCTCTGCGAATACTGCGCTGTCAATTCTCAAATGCAAAGTCCTGGGATGCGACAAGCGCCAGCCACCGTTCGGCAAGAATGAAAACTGTGAATCGTAAACAAAACATTTCCAAAAGTTCAAGATCATGAAAAAGACAACCAAAATCGCATTGATTGTGCTCGCCGCCGTAGTGGCCGGCATCGTACTGTTTAACCTGCTGCCCGACGGCATCCGCATCTGCTCGACGATCTCGGCCGGGGTGGGACTGGTGGCTGGTATCATCGTCAAATCGTGGTGGGACCGTAAAACGAAATAGCCATGACTCCGCGAGGATTAAGAAACAACAACCCGCTGAATATCGAAAAGACGAAAGGCGGAAACCCCTGGCGGGGCGAGATCGTGCCGTCGAAGGACAGTCGTTTCGCGCAGTTCACAACAATGGCCTACGGGTATCGGGCTGCATTCAAACTGCTGAACAATTACCAGCGCAACTATGGACTGGATACCATCCGGAAGATGATCGGCCGCTGGGCGCCCAGTAACGAGAACCACACGGACGCCTATGTCCGGACCGTGGCCGAGCGTTCGGGTGTACCCGTCGATAGCCGGATCACCGCGACCAACCGGGATGTGATGGTTCCCGTAGTTGCGGCAATGTCGTTCGTGGAAAATGGCGTGGAAGCCAAAATGTCCGACGTACAGTCAGGATGGGATTTATTCATCAAGGGATGAAACCTCTGATTTCGTACCTGCTCGCCGCGCTTGTCGCCGGGGCGCTGCTTTTCGGCTGGGGGTACCGCCGGGGCGCGGCCTCGGTGGGAATCCGGTCGGAAGTGCGTATCGATACCGTGTTCTATGAACGGCCAAGAATATTCGGTTTTTCCGAACAATCGGTGCGTGTCAGTGTTCCCAAGCTGCTGTTTGCTCCCGCGGATACGGTAGTGCGTGTTGTCGAGGCTGTGAACGGCACCGACAGCGTACAGATGGAGATTCCGGTGCGCACACTCGAATACCGGGATTCTACCTACTATGCCCGGGTGTCGGGCCCGGTTATCGGAACCCTCACGCCCCGGCTGGACTGGATCGAGACCTACAACCGGACCATTACCCAACCTTCTACAAAACGCAGCAGGTTCGCTGTGACGGCCGGGGTAGGCGTTGGATACACGCCCCAAGGTTTTCAGCCTATGGCCGGAGTGCAGGTCGGGATCGTACTGTGGAATTTTTAGAATTTTAATACGGTTAGCTTTATTTGAAGACGAAAAAGATGCGTATTTATTTGGCTATGAATCGCTGTTAAGTAATCGCCATCTCGGGGGCAGGCGCAAAAAATGCCCCCGCCTTCACCCACGTCTCTCTTACCTTCCGTGGGTGATAAAGGTGCCACAACACCAAGGCAGGGGCAATAAGCCTCTCCGGGTGTTGTGGCACCAGTTGTTTGTAAGAGAGACTACAAAACTATAAAAAACATCGGATATGTGCAAATCGGAAATTTTTAACAAGGTGTTAGACGCGGTATCTTCACAGACGGAGATCACCCGGGAGCAGATTCTGTCTTCCTGCAAAAGCGTGGAAGTTGTAGATGCACGATGTATCTTGTTCCATTTATTGCAAGAGCAGGGCTTGTATCCAGGACAGATTGCGGCGCAGGCACGGAAAACTCCGGCGGCCATACGCTATCTTCAGTCGCATTTCGAAGACCGGATAAAAGCGAATAAAATGGTGAAAATATATTTGCAAAATATAAGAAAGCACATCGAAAGCAATTAATGGGGATTGAGCCGATAAGCGATGATATTTGTGCTGTAGTTTAATCACTACCTCAATCGCCGAAGAGGTAAGAGGCGGATTATTGCACAACAAAGTTATGGATTCCAACTTAACGACCGCCGATTTTTTGGCACTGGAGAATCAAGGATTTGGCCGTAGCTACGACAACTACGGCTGCCGCCGTCACGGGGCCGCCACGACGGGTATCGGTCTCGCGGCCGGCCTGGGCGGAGGCGCCCTGCTGCTGGCTCTTGCCGGCCTTTGGGGCGTAAACCAGGCGTCGAAGGCCCGTCAGAAAGCAGCCGAGGCCGCAGCCGCCGGCAACAAGAGCTCTATCGACATCCTCGCGTCGCACGCTCTTGTCGAGCGTCAGTCGCGTGAAACATGGCAGAACAACCATGCACCCACGATCAGCCAGTATGTCGATGTACGGGCGGGTGCCGGAGCGGGTGCCGGAGCCAATGCGCTGGCAACCGCAGAGGCGTTGTCGATACTCGCCAACGGCGGTCGAAACGGTCAGGTGTGCCCGCAGCCTGTGGCGCTGTATCAGCCGGCGATGCCGTGCTCGTGCAACACGTGCGGCAACTAAACCGTGCCGGGGAGGCGGGGCCGCACAATCTCCGCCTCCCCTTATTTTTTTATCGACCTTTTAAAATATGACTGATATGTTTGGCAAGCCGCAGATTGACCTTACACAGATACGGGCGACATCGAAATTATCACTGAAAATGTCGTGCTTGACGGCATGCGGGAACGATGTGGACAAAGCGGAGAAGTTATACAAGTTCATCGCCGAGGACCTTTCAAGCCTCCCTGATGTCGATCCCGCAAAAGCTTCCGTAGTAGAGCAGATAAAAACAGGGGCCAATGATTTATTCGGATGGATAGGCGAGCATAAAGGCGATATTATAGAAGGGTGGAATTTCTTTCAAATGATCCGTGGCGGAGCGCCGCTTCCGTCGATTTCGGCGCCCCCTGTCGATATTCCACCGATCCCTGATAACAAATAACGATAGCGATGAAACCGTATAAGATCGAATTTTACATATATGCCGATTCTGAAGAGGAGATACGAGAGGCAGAACGTGCTGCGCATGCTTTTGTATCCTCCAATTATCAGCAAGGGATAATAGTTTCAGCTCGGAAGATTACAGATGCACTCAATAGATTCAAAGATAACTTTTTCGTTAAAACATTTTTACGATGAACGAACTTTACAAGCTTCTTCAAAATGTACAAGAGATTGTCAAAGCCAACAATATGTTCTTGCAATCTTTCGAGCAGCGTATAGCTGCGATGGAACAAAGGATCGTTGCCATGGAGAAAAACATGGTTCTCGAAATACCTGAATCCGAGCCTTACACTCCCGGCGCGGAAGAAAATCAGATGTAGTAGGGGGTAAAACAAAAAAACTTCATTTTATGAGTTGCAACAAGATTCCCGCGGCAGTTATCACTCCCGTCCTTGCGGCCGGGGCTGTTTCATCGCCGTATTTCGTGGCGGTGAACATTTCGCAGCGGTTGTGTACTCCGACCTGTGCCGGAAGCACCCCTGTGTTCGATCCGAAATTTTCATTGAAATCCGTGGCGCAGGTAGGTACGGATCAGTACATGGCGACGATTCACGTTGAGGGTATCATCGCCTACGTTCCGTGTAACGGGGGATGTAACTGTACCAAGCAGCAGCCGCTTTCGCAGGACTTCACGATCCCGATTCAGGCACCTTCCGTACCGACGGTAACTATCGAAGCCGGCACGGCGGCGAATGCGGTAGCGGCGGCCCCGTGCCAATTCTGTTCGCGGACTTTTGTCTCGGAAACGCCACTGGCAATTACGGTAGCAACATCAACCCCTGCGTGATGATTACCGGGATAGCCATAGCAACAGTCTCCATGGTCGTGATCGTTGTGGCGCATCATATGGGGTTCATCGAGAAGGCATATGCCGTCTGCGGCGGTATTGCCGAATGTCCGATGTGTTGTACGATGTGGGGCACACTCGCTGTGCTGTTACTTTCCGGTTGTGATTTCATGGAGGCTGTTGCGCTATCCTTTATCGTCGCATATTTATCTAATTGGTTCGGATTGCTATTTGCGTGGCTTTCGATAAAATACGATACGATATGGCAAAGAGTAAACCTATGCCCCCGAAGCAGGAACAGGAGCAAAACACCCCGGTCAGGGCGAAAACAGTCCGACCGAGAATAACGAGAACGATTTACAAACCGATACCTCGCTTTAATAGCGGGTGTCACAACTGCTGAAACGATGGAAGAGATGCAAAGCAGATTCGAAGAACTGGTGGCGAAGATCACCGCGTCGAAAGATCCCGACAAAATGAGAATACTCATGTATGCCGACGCATGGGGATTCAAACAGATGGCGGCCATGCAGCCTAAAATGGCGCAGAAGTGGCTCGATAAGATCGAAGCGTCGGAATGGCATAACTATCTTTCGCCCGAAGAAGCCGAACTGGTTGTTTCCGGATTTGTCAACCAGAACGGAACGAAAGGTCCCAAGTGGCCGATGCCGCAATTCGAGGCGGCCGTAACGGCTTTTGGCGGTCAAATGCAGGATGCGCCGTATTACAATAAATACGCGCTGTGGGTGACAGCAAACATGATCTACTCCGATCATGCCAAATCGCTTTCTGAAGTTGTATCCGAAGCCGACATGCCGAAAGTCGTCTACAAGATGGCCGTGGAGAAGCTGAAAGACCCGGATCGGACGCGGTTCGTCAGACCTTATTTCGGGCTGTAATGCGCTCCCATTTCGTTTTATGGCGGCGGTGCTTTTGCATCGCCGTTTTTTGAAATCGTTTTATTTCAAGATCGTTTTTTTTCTCCAAGAATTTTTAAGGCGTTTTATTTCAAAAGCGTTTTTTCGGAATCGTTTTTCTTCGGACAAAATTTCGAAACCGTTTTTTCTTTGTCGTTTTTCAAAAGCGTTTTTTGAGGGTCGAAATTTTGAAATCGTTTTTTTGATAGTCTGAAAGTGTTCTATTGGTTTGAATTATTCCGGGAAGAAATACCGATAAAGCGGATCAAATTGTCCGTTTGGTTTGAATTGATCAATCCTGTCAGTTGTCGGTTAGGTGTTGAGGCGATTCTGCGACGCAATATTTGGTGTTCGGATTTGTAGAATTCCGAATAAAGTCGTATCTTGCGCATACCGTGTAAATACGGTGTTATTCATAACATCATCCCCGGTCTCCTATGAAGGACTGCCGGGGGTTTTCTTTGATTTGGCTGCGAATGTTGAGGCAAACGAGCTTGCGGTCATCTCGGATGCGAAAGCCGGCGTAATGCGACGGAAATGTCCAAATCAGCCCAAACTTCCGCGAATGTAGATACGTCTCTGTGAATGTTGCTGCGAATCTGCGCGGCTTTACGAATTCCAGAGGCTGCTAATCCCTGCGAATGTATACTGGCTGAAGAAACTTTGCGAATCTGCGCAGCTTTGCAAATCTGGCTGCGAATATCTTTGCGAATGTGCGCCCGGCTGCGAATGTTTATGAATGTTCGCTACTTTGCAAATGTCGTAAATTTTACAAATATTTGCGACAAAAAAAGTGTCCGCCGGCCGCCTCGTGGAGATGTTTTTTTTGAAAAAATATTTGCAAAAATCAAAAATGATGAATATATTTGCATATCGAAAAACTAATAAGGCTATGGACACGAAAACAAACATTCACAAAGATCAAGCGGTGTTTACCGTCACACGATGGGACGGCAACGGCGACGTTATGACGATTTATAAAGGCGAGAACGAGACAGACGCGCGCGACCTCTATAAAAAAGAGGTCGCAGGCGCCGGAACCCCTGTAGATATAGCCGGATGGACGGAAAACGATCAGGCATTTAAAAGGATGTATCATTTTGAAATTGCGCGCGTTGAATTTGACGAAGATGGCGACATCGCAAGCGAAAACGTGTTAGAACATTCTGATTTTTTCGAAAATTTCGAATACTGAAGGGGTAAAAGAGGCGGCCGGCGTATAGGTGCAGGCCGCCCGCGCGCAAAATATCCCCGGAAAACTGTTGCATTTAGACTCGACGAAGTTTTATACAATCGTTTAGGAAAGTTCGCAAAATCCCGCGGCGTTACCCGTACGGCCGTAATAACCGAATTTATTAAAACATTGCCCGAATTATGAAGCCCGCAGCGCGCGGGCTTTTTTTGTCCGCTCTTGTGCCCCCCCCCAAAAAAAATACAAAAATATCCGCAAAATATTTGTTTGTTCGAAAAATATATCTACCTTTGTAGTGCTAATACATTAAAGAGGGTGCCACGGCACCGAATAAGGTGCATTTTTTATGCACATATAGCCAGTATAGGCGGCGTTTCACCCCGTGTATAATCCGTAATAGATTGTACGTTCACCCTCAAAAGTGTATTAGCAGCGGGTAAGAGAAACGCCGCCTTTTTCTGTTTCTCAAAAAATGCTAATACACTATGAAAACTACCAACAACAACGGCGCAAGCGCCGCGAACAATTCCAACAACTGGAGAAACGAAGCGAACGATATTAGGGCACGCCTGGAGGCTCTCAAACCGCGTTCGTGCTGGGATCGAGGCGTGAAAGGCTTCGCGCTTGATCTGCTGGAAAGCTACGAAAACATTTGCGAATATTGCGAAAACAACGGCCAGCCGGTTCCGGAACTCAACGAAGAAACATTATTAAACGGTGCGGCAGACTGGGACGCTTATTGCTACGGCGGAATGGCTTTGATTTATGACGGAGATATAGCGCGTGCGCTCTGCACGCCGTCAGAGCTGAAAATAACCGACAACGGCGCGAAAGACCCGAACGGCCGCGATACCTGGATGGACGTACAAGTACGTGCGTACTTCCAAGCTTATAGAATACTGATTAATAACGCCCGATAAATTGCCGGCCATGAGCTGCGAAATTTATAGACTTACATTGTATGCTGTCCAGGTGTACGGCGTTCAGCTCTCAGATTGCCACGAGCCGCGACCCGTTGAAATCCTATGCGATAGCGAAGAGAAACGGAATCAGATTCGAAAAAGGGCTAAAAATGGCACCCTTTACGATGAATTTAACTGCTATTATATCAGTGAAGAGGAAGCGCGCCGCTCGATAAAATGGGCGTTATTCATCCTTAATATTATGCATTCGAACAATGAAGAACGATAATAATACGATCAATGCCGCCGTACTGGTGGTACTCACGGCCTTCGCTTGTTGGCTGCTGTTCCGATATACGTTGCGCGTTGAGACTGTGCACCAGACAAATAGCGGTTATATTGTCGAGGTGTCCGCGCTGGGGCAAATAGATCTACACGAATGTAATTCATATCTCTACCTTCCGTGGGTGGCGCCATACGCCACAGGCGCGGGCCGGCAAATGCCGGCCCGCTTTATTTTGTGTATTTTTGTTCTATCCGTTCGGGATATGCCCAGATAGAATGCCCGATAATCTTCGCATATTGTTCTATTGGTTTGGGCGTCGCCTTATTGCGTGGCCAGGTTCGGTGCGTGAGCTGCTGAACCGGGCTGGCGCCGCATCCGATACGGAGCGCTGCGCCGGCCGTACACTATGCACAAACAACGCCGGAAACGTGCGGAAAACATGCGATTTTGTGCAAAAAAACGATCAAAACGCACGGTTTCCGTGCAAAAATCGCACGCATTTTCAATCAAAAAACGGGCGCTTTCAGCCGGCAACCACTTCAGGCAGAACCGGGCCGAACGGCTAACGCTTCGCACAAGGGGATAGGGGGCAATATTTTATTGTTTTACGCGCTGCAAACCTCGCCGTGCCCGAGCTTACACACACGGAACTTTTTTCAAAAAAGCCAACTTTATAGGTTGAGAATATAGTCAATCACTTTTCTGTTGGCTCGGTCTACCTTCGTCCAATCATAAGAAATGTAGAATTTTCCGGCGACCGAAACATCTACATGGCCGAGCCCTTTGCTGATTTCTTTCTCTGAAATTCCTATTTTGTCGGCCAGGGTTGCCCATGTATATCGGGCCCAGTAAAATGTCATTCCCGTGATTCCTATCTCATGAGCTATGGCACGTATTGCTTTTTGAATGCGATTATTGAATGTGCTATATGTTGCCGGTTCTTCTGCAAATCGAAGTACGTGTGTCTTTCCGGCATATCGGTTGATAATCTCGGCGGCTTCTGGCTGAACAAACAGAGATGTCGGATTTGTGTTCTTTCCTGATGTTTTTATGCGGACGAAGTGCGCACGGCCGTCTCGCAATTGCTCAAGGTGGAATAGATCGACAAGATTCATCCCGCACATGTAGAAAGATAGCATGAACATATCCTTGGCAATTCGTTTGATCGCATGAGGACTATCATAGGAGATCAATTTGCGCATTTGATCTTCGGTGAGCGCCTCTTTATCTTTACGAGAAGAAACGATCTTAAATTTTCGGAATGGATATGATTCAAGGCCGATTATATCCTCATTGATGGCGCTATTAAAGACTGCCCGTAGATTGCGGAAATGGATAGCTCGTGTGTTGATGCCTACCCCCTGCTTTTCAAGTTGAGCATCGAATGCTTTCAGCCAAACTACATTCACTGCCTCGAAAGAAATATCCGAATTGTCAAACGCCCGAATGGTTTTCAGTGTATATAGACAAGTTAATCGGCTGTTTTCTGTGCGACGAGATATTGCATACCGTTGAAAATAATCAATCAGACTCTCTATTTTTTTTACTGATTGAGGTTTTACGAGCATTTGTTTAATTTCGACAACTCCTTTTCCTGCGATTTGCCCGTTAATATCCAGCTCTCGCAAGGCGTTGCTGTATTTGAAATAAAGTTGCTCCAAATTTTCATTTATCGCTCGTGCATTTGGGCATTTCGGGACAACAGCCTTGTTGATTTCACCGTTCCAATGTTCGGGACGGATTGCAATGCCGGTTCCGATGGTTGTAACGTACCCTTTGTGTGAAAGAAGAAATTGAATAGGGAACAAACCTCGGGCGTTAGCTCTACGACGGTCTAATTTCATGGAAATTGTTGCCATATTTGTACAAGTTTTTTGCAAGTGAAAGGGTAATTCCAATGCGACACAATGCCGCCCCAATGCGATACAAAGGTGCTCCTTTTTTTGATGATCGGCAATATTTAGCAACAAAAAAAGCACCTGCAAAAATGCAAGTGCTTGATTTTTAATTTGTAGCGGGTCCGAGACTTGAACTCGGGACCTCATGATTATGAATCATGCGCTCTAACCAGCT
>ENA-UOJF01002113-UOJF01002113.1-human-gut-metagenome-genome-assembly--contig:-P74-NODE-2113-length-11633-cov-17.574452_pt1 | contig 11633 bp, 8 predicted proteins | sample MGYA00242344_ERZ723891 | MGnify/ENA metagenome assembly ERZ723891 | reverse complement strand
TTGCTTTCTTTCATCTTCTTGTTTTTTAGGAGTCAACCTTATTTACAAAAAGACACACCTGGGTGAAACGATAAAAAAATAAAAGGAAAGACGAATCTTTCCTTTTATATATAGCCGTATTTACAAAGCTAAAGTAACTTCTACCGGGCAATGATCGGAACCGAAGATTTCGGTATGGATTTCAGCGCCTATCAGTTGTGGTTTTAATCGTTCGGACACTAAGAAATAATCAATACGCCAGCCCGCATTCTTCTCACGGGCTTTGAATCGGTAAGACCACCAGGAGTAAATACCTTCGCGGTCGGGATAGAAATAACGGAACGTATCAATAAAACCAGCATCCAGCAATGTCTGGAACTTTTCCCTTTCCTGATCGGTAAAGCCGGCATTCATGCGGTTCGTCTTCGGGTTCTTCAAATCGATTTCCCGGTGGGCTACATTTAAATCGCCGCAGACGATCACCGGCTTGTGGGCATCCAGTCTTTTCAGATAAGCCCGGAACTCGTCTTCCCATGTCATCCGGTAATCCAATCGCTTTAATCCATCTTGCGAATTGGGCGTATAGACGGTTATTAAATAAAAGTTCTCCATTTCCAACGTGATGACACGACCCTCCTGATCATGCTCTTCCAAGCCCAGTCCATACGTTACCTGAAGCGGCTGATGGCGGGTAAAGATAGCGGTTCCGGAATACCCTTTCTTCTGAGCATAATTCCAAAACGACTGATAGCCGTCGAACGATAAGTCTAACTGGCCTTCCTGCATCTTGGTTTCCTGCAGGCAAAAGAAATCTGCATCCAGCGATTTGAAGGCATCGCGGAAACCTTTGTCGCAACACGCCCGGATTCCATTGACGTTCCAAGAGATAAATTTCATATATTCTTATTTAATTGATGATTACTTGTTAAATCCTTCCACAACGACCTCGATCTGACTTTCGGGCAATTCAGACTGAAAACTGAATGTTACCGTCTGCTGGTCGCCCGGCATCAAAGTAATGTAATTATCCGAGTAGTGTACCGGAAGGATACGTTTGCCCGTTTGTTTATCGAATACTTTGATCCGATTGAAGAAACTGATATGAGCATCTCCTGTAAAAACAGTTTTTCCTGTATACATGTTGCCGTCTTTCGTGAAAGTTGTCTTTATATCTGGTGATGACTTCGGCAGCTCGTGCAGTGTCCGGTAATCTTTTGGCGTGGTTGTCAACCAGTAGATGTTGCGGGTCAGTTCTGTTTCCGGTCCGTTCCATAAAGAAAGTTTCAGGAAATAAACACCGCTTACTTCTGATGGAACCGGAACGGCAAAGATATCTTTTACCTGACTGGCTTCGGCATTTGCCTGAGCAGACTGTTCCCATACTTTTTTTCCTTCGCGGTTGAAGATTTCAGCCTTTACAGTCAGATTACTTACGGCTTCTACCGTAGTATTTAACAGTTGTACCTGCTTGGTCACCAGATTATAGAACGGATGGAGCGGTTCGCATCCTTTCTTTGTCCCGTATAGCGAAGCATTTACATCCAGATACCAGTCGTACATTTGTCCGCGTAAGGCTGTCCACGGGTTCTGTGTCTTCCAGATCAGGATTCCTGTGTACCAATCCCACATATGCGAACCCCAACCTTCCATGAAACTGCGGTACTGGTCATAGTTGACCAACTGGGCATATCGGCAATAGTCTTCAATTGTCTGTAATTCTCCGTATCGTTCGAGATGATCTCCATAACCTAAGTCTTTATGATAAATCCAGTTGGGATTACGAGTCCGGCTCTTTCTCGGAAAGGCTTTCAAAGCATCTTCCGGCATGAATGTCCGGAAGCTTTCTACTTCCGGCGAACCGACAGAACCGGCTTCGGGATTAAACGGATGCGAATGGAAGGTAAAGAACCACTCCGGTTCCTGAATTCCGTAAGGACCGTCGCCATTATCCCCTAAATAATTACGGGTAAATACAGAATCGGTAGAGTAACTGGTAAAATAACGGTTAGGATCGAGCCGGGGTAACATATCGTTCTTCAAAGTTTCGTCGATATCTTTTGCCAAAGGCCATTCGTTGGCACCGCACCAAAGGCAAAGACTCGGATGATTACGGATCATCTTAATCTGGTCTTCTGCCATTTGCAAGAATAAGGCATGATTATCCGGATATTCCCAGCGACGTTCGCGGGAATCGAGCTTTGTCAAGTCTTCCCAGGCGCCGTTACAGTCGCCGCTTCCCCATAAATCCTGGAAGACTAAGATACCATATTTATCACATGCCTGGTAGAACTCCGGGCGTTCGAGCAAGGCACCGCCCCAGACACGGATCATACGTAAGTTCATTTCAGCATGGAAACGGACTTCATGGTCATATCGCTCGGGAGAAAGCCGGAGTAACCAGTCGGAATCAATATAATTTCCGCCCGTGATATAAATCCGTTGTCCGTTGACGTAAAATTCACGTCCGCCATTCTGTTCGTTCTTTCGGGTCTGGATTTCCCGGATACCGAAACGAACCGACTGCTGGTCGCTGACTTGTTGCGTAGCCTGTTCGATAAAGGAAAAATGGATCTCTTCCAAAGGCTGCTGTCCGATACCATTCGGCCACCATAGCTTAGGATTACGGATCGTTTCTTTGGGGAAAGAAACAAGCTTCTTTTCGCCCGGTTCCAAAGAGACCTGAACCCGAAGCTCCTTTCCATTATAAGTAGCAACCGCCGTTCCTTTTTGGACCTGATCAGATACATTCTCCAATTCAACAGAGGTTTCCAGATAAGCAGGTTCTTGTTTACTTGCACTTGGAACCCGGACACCAGGCACTTTCGTTACCACATACGGATGCTGCACCCGGACATCTTTGGTAACAGCAATGGAAACTTCATCCCAAATACCCGTATTGCGGTCGCGTACCGGCTGAATCCAATCCCAACCCGGCGTATATTGCATGGTACAATTGCGGGCAATCTGTCCGTCTCCACCTTGTCCGCCATTCGGGTTGCCGACATGATCAGGAGGAAAGACCAAAACAGCCAGCACATTAGATTCCGTTCCTTTCAGGTAAGGAGTAATGTCATACGACTGCCGCAGGAACATACCTTCGTGCGTAGAGGCATTTACCCGCTTGCCGTTCAGGTAAATTTCAGCTTTATAATTAATGCCACGGAAATTCAGCCACGCGTGTTGCCCGGGCTGTAAGGTATCCATGGTAAACGGACATACAAACCAATAGGTATAAAAGTCCCGTCCGACCTGGTAAATATCTGGAATCAACTGATTATTCAGTCCGAATTCGGGCGCCGGATAGATCTTGTTCTCGAGTAAAGTGGTTAAAACTGTTCCGGGAACCTTGGCTTTCATCCACCCGGTTGATTCAAAAGGCTTGGCAGTAAGGCGATTTCCGTCTTCTCCTATTTCACGGACATTCCGCGCATACCAGCCTTCGTGTAAACAAATTTTACTTCCCGCATCAGGCCGTTGCACCGCTATCGGAGTTTGGGAAAAAGCCGGCAGACAATAAAGTAAAGCCAGCAGCCAACATACATACTTTCGTGTTTTCATCTGGATATTCATTTATATTCTGGAGTAAAGATAAACATTCTTGCCAAAATTCCGTATATTTGAACTCAATTATAACTATGAAGGTATGAACTGGACACAACTACTTTCCGGAAAACGCTTTGGACTGGAAGAATACCATGAGCGAAAACATGAACGAACCGATTTTCAGCGGGACTATGACCGGCTGATTTTCTCTTCACCTTTCCGCCGTTTGCAGAATAAAACGCAGGTATTCCCTTTGCCGGGAAGTATCTTTGTGCACAACCGACTGACTCATAGTTTGGAGGTTTCGTGTGTCGGCCGTTCGTTGGGTAATAATATCGCAAAGGCGTTGATACAGAAATATCCGGGAGGTAGTGTAAATTTTCCGGAGATTGGCTCTATCGTATCAGCAGCCTGCCTGGCGCATGACATGGGAAATCCACCTTTCGGTCATTCCGGAGAACGAGCTATTACAGCTTATTTCCTCGAAGGGAACGGAATGAAATGGGAAGAGAAAGTACGCGAAGAAGGAGGACGCTGGGAAGATTTCCTGCATTTTGAAGGCAACGCCAATGCGATCCGTCTACTGACGCATCAGTTTATCGGAAGGCGTAAAGGAGGTTTTGCCATGACATACAGCACACTGGCCTCTATTGTCAAATATCCTTATGCTTCAACCGAAGCCGGCAGAAAAGGAAAGTTCGGCTTTTTCCAGTCGGAAGAAGCATCTTACCGGCGCATTGCAACGGAACTGGGCATTGAACCTGACCCGGAGAATCCGAGGAAGTTTGCCCGTTATCCGTTAGTTTATCTCGTTGAAGCGGCCGATGACATCTGTTATCAGATCATGGATATAGAAGACGCCTGCAAATTACATATACTGACGGCCGACGAAGCGATTCAGCTCCTGCTAAACTTCTTTGAAGGAGAACGCCTGGAACATATCCAGCGAATCATGAAAATGGTAGATGATACGAATGAACAGATAGCTTATTTGCGCTCATGCATCATCGGTCTGTTAGTCGACGAATGCAGCCGGATCTTTTTGGAACATGAAGATGATTTCCTGAACGGGACATTTCCTAATTCCCTGATTGAGCATATATCAGGAAAGGCAAAGCTGGCCTATGAAGCCTGTTCCGCTACAGCCTACAAGAAAATATACAGTTCAAAGGAAGTGTTGGATGTGGAACTGGCCGGTTATCATATATTCAGCCATCTGATCGATAGCTTTACAGAAGCCGTAATGAATCCGAATCATGCCTATAGCAAGTTACTGTTACAGCGAGTTCCCGAACAATATGATGTAAAGGCTCCGGGAACTTATGGAAAAATACAGTGCGTATTAGATTATATTTCCGGCATGACAGATGTATATGCCCTTGATTTATACCGGAAAATAACGGGAATGAGCCTGCCTGCCGTATAAAAATGACTAAAAAGACAGATTCTTGCTGATTTTCAGAACAGAAGGAAGGAATAAACTGTTATATAGAATGGATGAAGGTTTGATAACGAAAATATACGGTTTGCATGGATTTTAAAGATATAATTAGCAAAATGAGAATAGACAAAGTATTATTAACATTTTAAGCGCTCTGTTTTTACTTTTTTTGTGTAAATATTTATCCAAAAGACGCGTTATTTGTCGTTAGATATTAGAAAGGAAAAATAAGATGAAGAAATCAACAATTTGGTTACTTGCAGTCGTGATGGCGTTTGCTTTTGCAGGATTGTTGTATTTGCAAATTAGCTATGTTGATATCATCCTGAAAACACGGAGCGAGCAGTTTGACGAAACAGTCAAGCAATGCTTGCATCAAGTCTCAAAGAATCTGGAATTAGATGAGACGCGTCGCTATTTGGAAGACGACATTAACCGCGATCAGAACAGTTTCTTATATCAGAATGTCATTATTACTGACTCAGACGGAGGCGTACAGCAGATTGAATTACAAAGTTTCAGCAGTCAGAAGTTTCAACCCCGTTCTTCGTTGAGTAATCAACAGACTAATTCGATCGTCAATACATCACGCGATTTACAGAAAACGCTGAAGCAGCGTTATCAGTATCAGGGAGGATTGATCGATGAAGTGATTTACAACATCTTATATACAGCAAATCTGAGACCGATTCAGGAACGAGTTGATTTCAAGAAGCTGAACAGTTATTTAAAGAATGAATTTATCAACAGTGGATTAAACCTTCCCTTTGTTTTTTCAGTCATAAACAAAGATGGAAACGAAGTGTATCGGAGTGGAAAGATTGATGGCGAGCCGCTCGCTTCTGATATTATTACGCAAGTGTTGTTCCCCAATGATCCTCCATCCAAGCAGAATTATCTGAAGGTTTATTTTCCGACAAAAGGAGATTACATCTCCAACTCAATTACGTTTATTGTACCGTCGGTTATTTTCTCGATGATTCTGTTGATTACATTCATCTTTACCATTTACATTGTATTCCGCCAGAAGCGTCTGTCGGAAATGAAGAATGATTTCATCAACAATATGACACATGAGCTGAAGACACCGGTTTCTACCATTTCACTGGCGGCTCAGATGTTGAAGGATTCAGATATCACGAAGAGTCCGGAAGTATTCAAGCATATTTCTGGTGTGATTAACGATGAAACCAAACGCTTGGGATTCTTGGTTGAAAAGGTATTGCAGATGTCGTTGTTTGAACGTCAGAAAGCAACCTTAAAGTTAAAGGAGCTGGATGCTAATGATCTGATCGTATCAGTAGCCAATACCTTTGCCCTGAAAGTAGAAAAGTATGGTGGGACACTGGATCTGGATCTGGAAGCGTTGGATTCGACAATCTATGTAGATGAAATGCATATTACGAATGTGTTGTTTAATTTGATGGATAATGCAGTTAAGTACCGTCGCCAGGATGTTCCGCTAGCCTTGGTAGTTCGAACCTGGAATGAAAACGGTAAACTGCATATCTCGGTAGAAGATAACGGTATCGGAATCAAGAAAGAATACTTGAAGAAAGTATTCGACCGTTTCTTCCGAGTACCAACAGGCAACAAACATGATGTAAAAGGCTTTGGCTTAGGACTAGCTTATGTGAGGAAAATTATTGAGGATCACAAAGGCTCTATCCGGGCAGAACAAGGCAATAACAATATAGGGACAAAATTTATTATTACTTTACCTCTTATAAAAAGTTAGTTATGGAAGAAAAAATGAAAATCTTCTTTTGTGAAGACGATGAAAACTTGGGAATGCTTCTGAGAGAATATCTGCAGGCTAAAGGGTATGTTACAGACCTTTTCTGTGATGGAGAAGCAGGATACAAAGGGTTTACAAAGGCGAAATACGATCTTTGTGTGTTGGATGTGATGATGCCTAAGAAAGATGGTTTTACGCTGGCTCAGGAAATTCGCTCGGTTAATCCGGATATTCCTATCATCTTCCTTACTGCCAAAACGCTGAAGGAGGATATTCTGGAAGGTTTCAAGATCGGTGCTGATGACTATCTGACAAAACCTTTCAGCATGGAAGAATTATTACTGCGTATTGAAGCTATCTTGCGCCGTGTTAAAGGTAAGAAGATGAAAGATATTCCTTTCTATAAGTTAGGAAACTTCTTGTTTGATACGCAAAAACAGACATTGACCATTGGTGAAAAAGTAACGAAGCTGACGACTAAGGAATGCGAGTTGTTAAGCTTGCTGTGTGCTCATGCCAATGAAATTTTGGAACGTAACTATGCTTTGAAGACAATCTGGGTTGACGATAATTATTTCAATGCACGAAGCATGGATGTATATATTACAAAGCTGCGTAAGTTATTGAAAGATGATCCGGGTATCGAAATCATTAATATTCACGGTAAAGGATATAAGCTGATTACTCCGACTGCCGATGATATGTTCCGCGAAGAAAGTACACAGGTTTTATAAACTTTTTTACAAGAGGACACGGGTTTCACCAATTTAACAGGAAGATTAACTTCCTGTCAATTGGTGCAATTCGTGTTTTTATTTGCTCCTCATCTTTTTTTACTCCCAATAATAAACCCGTTTTACACGAGGTGAAACAGATGTAAGGATTTCATAAGGAATTGTCTTCAACCGGTCTGAGAGTTCGGATACAGGCAATTCTTCTCCGAAGACTATCACACTATCGCCTTCCTGCGCGTCGGTATCAGTAACATCTACCATACAAGCATCCATACAGATATTACCAATGATCGGACAACGCTTGCCCCGAATTACTACTTCTCCGTGCCCATTACTAAAATGCCGGTCTAATCCGTCGGCGTATCCGATTGGTATGATGGCAATTCGCGAGTCTCGTTCTACATAACTTCGGCGACTGTATCCGATTGAATCGCCTGCTGGTACATGTTGAATCTGCAGAATAGTCGTTTTCAGCTTACTGATGGTTCTTAATCCGTTAATACCAGATGCACTTACGCCATATAGTCCGATACCTAATCGTACCATATCCATCTGCCATTGCGGGAACCGTTCGATTCCGGCCGTATTCAGAATATGTTTGATAACCGGATGTCCTAAGCCGTTTTCCAGAGAAGTGGCTGCTTCCTTAAACTTTTCCAGCTGCTGCTGCGTAAAGTCGTCGAATACGAAGGAATCACTTCCTGCCAGATGCGAGAAAACCGAACGTACTTTGACTCCACTTTGCGTTTTCAGATGTTCGATCAGCTGAGGAACTTCATAAGGCTGAAATCCTAAACGGTGCATACCAGTGTCGATCTTAATATGTATCGGATAAGCAATAATACCGCGACGTTCTGTTTCCTTGATCATAGCATCCAGCAGACGGAAGCTGTATACTTCAGGCTCCAGATTATATTCAAACATGGTATTGAAACTGCTGAACTCCGGATTCATGACGATGATTGGAATAGTGATACCTTCTTTCCGCAAAGCAGCTCCTTCGTCGGCCACAGCTACTGCCAAATAATCACACCGGTGTTCCTGCAACGTCTTAGCTAATTCAAATGAACCGCTGCCATATCCGAAGGCTTTTACCATGCAGACCATCTTCGTCTCCGGTTTCAGTTTCGACCGATAGAAGTTGAAGTTGTGAACAATGGCCGACAGATTGACTTCCAAGATCGTTTCATGTACTTTCTTTTCCAGTAGTTCTGAGATCCGTTCGAAGTGGAAATGACGTGAACCTTTCAACAAGATAACTTCGTTGTTAAACTTCTTGATTTCGGGTGAAGCAATAAACTCGTCGGTTGTCTGATAGAATGATTTCTCCAGCTGCTCACCAAACACCGAAGCAAACTCTTTCAGGTCTTTTCCGATGCCGATCAAGCGGTTGACTTTCTTCCGTTCTACCAGATCTGCTACTTTCTTATATAATGACTTGGGCAACGTCCCTGACTGCAGAATATCGGAAAGAATCAAGGTTGATTTCAGATTCTTGGCTACTTTCCGGCTTTGCAGGAAATCGAGGGCGATATCCAGTGAATTAATATCTGAATTATAGGTATCGTTGATCAGCAGACATCCTTGAATGCCTTCTTTTACATCCAGACGCATTTCAACCGGTTCGAGATGTGCAAACTTTTCAGTGTCGTTTACGCTTGTAGGCTTTAAGTACAACATGACGGCCAGGCAGTGAATGACATTCTCGATAGAAGCATCATCGACAAACGGAATCGTATAGGTCCGGTCGAAGCCCAACAGCGTACAATGGATGACGGTTTCATCCTGTTTCTTCTCGATCGACTCGATAAACAAGGGTGCTTCGCGATCGGTCCGGCTCCACGCAATAGCCTTATGCGAAAGGCAGGCCGATTCAATTAATGTTGATATCAACGGGTTGTCTCCATCGTAGATGATGGCTTCACTGTCATTGAAAAGCATCAGCTTCTCCAGACACTTTTGGTTGATTGAGATAAAGTTTTCCTGATGAGCTTCGCCAATACTGGTCAATACACCAATGGTCGGCGCGATAATCGGCTGCAACTTCTCCATTTCGTCGGGCTGCGAAATACCGGCTTCGAAGATACCTAACGTATTCTTTTCATTCATTTCCCAGACCGAAAGAGGTACACCGATCTGTGAATTGTAGCTTCGCGGAGAACGGACGATATCAAATTCATTGTGCAGTAATTGATAGAGGAATTCCTTCACAACGGTTTTTCCGTTGCTTCCCGTGATACCGATGACCGGGATCTGGAAACGTTTCCGGTGGTAAGCTACCAGTTTCTGCAAGGCAGCCAGCACATCTTTTACCAGCAGGAAGTTGGCTTCTTCCATTTGCGCGAATTCCGGCAACATCTTGCTGACAACAAAATTTCTCACTCGCAGCTTATACAAATCCTGAATATAGCGGTGTCCGTCGTTCGTCTTCGTTTCTAACGCAAAAAACAGACTTGACTCAGGAAACGACAAGCGCCGGCTGTCTGTTAATAATATACTAATTGTGCAATCATGTAACGTATTGGTTTTAGCCCCGATAATCTGGGCTACGTCTTGTATTGCGTATTCCATCTCCTATTTCAATTTAGACTTTAAAATATTTCGCTCTTTTGTATAGTCAAAGAAAGTCATTTTCTCGTTAAGTCGGTCAATCTTTAACAAAGTTTGAAGAATAAATTGCCTGTATGCTTCGCTCTCCGGATTGAAAGGTTTATGAGCAATGGCTTTCTGTATTTCCTGACACGATTTTAATACAGCCTGACTTTCCGCATCAACTAAGTGAGCGACAAATTGTTCCCAGATATATTCAATCGCCTGGACCGACGGATGCAGCATATCGTCGGCATAGAAACGGTAATCCCGCAACTCGTCCATCATAATCTCGTAAGAAGGGAAATAGGCGGTTTCTTCAGGAAACAACTGATTCAGCTCATCAATCGCCAACAACAAAGTCGCTTTACTGAGCTGATTGCCATGAGCACCGTCTTTCCAGTGGCGAATCGGACTGACGGTGAAAAGGACTTTCAGTTCTGGATTGATGTGCAGTAGTTCACCCAGCAAGGCTTTCCAGTCATCTACAATATCAGGAACCGACAGACGCTGACGAACAAAGTTCCGCTCGGGCAGTTTGTGGCAATTCCCGACAATCGCTCCGGTTTCTTTTAGCCGGTAAACCCACGAAGTGCCCCAGGTAATAATCAGTCGGCGGCAACGGCTGAAGAAACAGGCCGAAGCACCCAGCCGGGTATTAATCTGATCCAGGCACGTTTCAACAGAGAGTGCCGAAAAACGGCTGTGATGATCGAAACTATGGAACAGCCCATTTGCTGAAAACAAATCCTTTTCCCGATAAGGCTCCGGCTCAATCAACCGCCGGATAGCATGACTGATGGAAGCCGGATTGTAAAGTGTACCGAAAGGATTGACATCGGTCTGAAACTTCAGGTCTGTCATGCGAGTCCCGATGTTTTCCACAAAACAGGAACCAAGCAACAAGACTGGATCCTGGTAAGAAAACTGAAAAAGCGGCTTCGGGTATGTCAGTTGTGTATAGAATTCCATAACGTAAAAAATGACGATTCAAAGATACATGATTTCGGCCGACTCTTGGAAAAATGCTTCATTAATCTTATGATAGTTATGTAAAACTTCGTACATTTGTACGAATTTAAGGCAGAGAGGTATGAAAATCATTTATGGAATTATCTTATGGGCAACAGCTATTCTTCCATCGGCGTATGCGGAGAAGGCAATTCCTTTTGTCCCTGCCATTCATCAGACCGAGCCAAAGTCGATTGAGATCTCCGCTTACGACAGTTGTATTCGGGTTAAAAATGCGCCGACCGGCAGTGTATTGGAAATTTATAGTGTTGTAGGCATTAAAGTCAAAGAGATCAAAATCACTTCTTCCGACGGAGAATATCCCGTTAATATTCCCAAGGGGTATTACATTATCCGTATCGGAGAAACTGTCCGCAAGGTAGTTATCCGTTAAACCGTTTTCGCAGAAATAAAAGATACTAGGCAGTTGGCTATTTTAGTCAAACTGCCTTATTTTTTACCGTTTCACCCGGGTGGGACGATCATTCCACCCTTGTGAAACGATCGTTCCACGTAGGTGATACGATCGTTCCACAGTCGTGGAACGATAAAAATATGTCATTTAACGAATTTGGTTGACTTAAAATCTCTTTATAAA
>ENA-UOJF01002107-UOJF01002107.1-human-gut-metagenome-genome-assembly--contig:-P74-NODE-2107-length-11663-cov-10.503532_pt1 | contig 11663 bp, 12 predicted proteins | sample MGYA00242344_ERZ723891 | MGnify/ENA metagenome assembly ERZ723891 | reverse complement strand
CGAAACACAAGAGGAGTATCCTCCGCCCCGCACAAAAGCCGAACAGACGGCGTCTGTTCGGCTTTTTCACAGGTTTTCCTTCACCCACTCACCGGCACAGCATCAGGGGGATGGCACCGGGGAGGTTCCGCAACTCTACACGGGGGGCGCTGGGGGCGTACTCCCCATCCAGCGACCAGGGCAGATCCTCATCGGTGGTGACGGTCACCTGCTGCACATGGCGGAAAATAACGCCGGGGCCGTTGTAGTCCATGCGGCTGATGGCGGCGATGAGGCTTTGCAGGTCGAAGGCCGTCTTGGGCATCCGCAGCAGCAGCAGCTCAAAGGCTCCGTCGTCCATCTGCACCCGGCTGGGGTCCAGCTTCATGATGCCGCCCAGAGAGGTGGAGTTGCACACGGCTCCGAAGATGAACTCCCCCTCGAAGGTCTCCTCTCCCGTCTCCACCCGGCAGCGGTAGGGCCGCAGGGAGTCCAGATCCTTCATGCCCTCCAGAATATAGGCGAAGTGACCCAGAGCGTTCTTGGTGGCCTGCGGCACGGAGTAGGAGCTGCGGGTAAAGGCCCCGAAGGAAGCCACATAGGCAAAGTATCGGTCGTTGTGGCGGCCCACATCCAGATAGAAGGGGTGGCCGTTTACGATGCTCTCCGCCGCCTTCAGCGGCGTGGCGGGGATATGCAGGCTGGCGGCAAAGTCGTTGGTGCTGCCGTTGGGGAGATAGCCCACCTCCGGACACTCAGGCAGCTGCATCAGGCCGGACACCATCTCGTTGAAGGTGCCGTCGCCGCCGGCGCAGACCACCAGATCGTATGCTCCGCCCAACTCTGCCGCCGCACGGGTGGCGTCTCCACGTCCCTCAGTGAGGAATACCTTCACCAGATAGCCCGCCTTGGAAAAGCAGGCCACCGCATCAAACAGCGGCGCAAAGGATTTGGTGCGCCCCGCACGTGGATTGACGATAAACAGAAGCTTTTTATCCATACCGGTTCTCCTCTTTTGCACACGGTTCTCGGTTTTGTGTTTCCACAGAAGACAGCATAGCATTTTTATTATACTCCTCTCTGCCGGAAAAAGCAATGGGTGCTGCCGGAGAAGTCCTGAACGGTTTCTGCACACATTCTTAAAGAAAAATTTGCCCGGCGGGCTTGCATTGGCGGCGGGCTTTCGGTAATATATAAGATATTATGGTACGTTGTGCGTACCTACTTCGGCGGAAGGAGTCCACCCATGAAGCAGCAAAAAAGCCACTATTTCAAATGGGGCCTGACGGTGTTTCTCACCGTCTGCGCCATCCTTGCCTTTTACGATACATTCTATATGAACGGCACCCTCCAGCGCTATCTGAGCAAGCTGGTGACGGTGCTGGCCCCGGTGCTGTACGGCTTCGCCATGGCCTATCTGCTGGCACCCATCGTCAACTGGATCGAGGGCTTGATCCGTAAGGGGCTGAAGCGGCTGAGCAAGGGTCAGGAGCCCAAGCTCCGGGGCGGTCTGCTGCGGGGTGTCAGTATCCTGCTGACGTGGGCCGTGGTGGCGTACCTGCTGTATCTGCTGATGAGTGTGCTGATCCCCCAGCTCATCGACAGCGTGGCCATGCTTATCAACAACGCCGAAAGCTACTATAATAAGATATATGTCTGGGTCACCAATCTGCTGGAGAAGAACCCGGAGATCGCCGGCTGGATGGAGACGAATCTGGAGAACTACTACAATGACCTTATGAAGGTGCTGACGGAGCAGGTACTGCCCGGCGCCCAGCAGATGCTCACCACCATCACCGGCGGCATCTGGACAGGCATCTGGGGTCTTGTGACCTTCACCACCAACTTCCTGGTGGGCATCATCATCTCCGTGTACCTGCTGGCCATGAAGGAGAAGAGTCTGGCCCGGTGCTGCAAGCTGCTGTATGCCCTCCTGCAGGAGGAGCAGGCCCGCTGGGTGGTGCGGGCCACCCGCAAGACGAATCAGATCTTCAGCGGCTTCGTCCGGGGCAAGATGCTGGACTCCCTCATCATCGGCATTCTGTGCTTCATCGGCTGCTCCATCTTCTCACTGCCCTACACGCCCCTTGTGAGTGTGGTGGTTGGCGTCACCAACATGATCCCCTTCTTCGGGCCGTTCCTGGGCGCAGCGCCCAGTGCCTTCCTGATCCTGCTGGTGAGCCCCAAGCAGTGCCTGATCTTCATCGTGTTCATCATCGTTCTGCAGCAGATCGACGGCAACATCATCGGCCCCAAGATCCTGGGCGATGCCACCGGCATCTCCAGCTTCTGGGTGGTGGTGGCCATCACCGTGGGCGGCGGCTTTGCCGGGGTGCTGGGAATGTTCCTGGGCGTCCCCATCTTCGCCTGCCTGCAGACGCTGGTAAAGTACCTCACCGACCGGCGGCTGGAAAAGCGTCATATGCCGCTGGAGGCCTGCGAATACGTCCACCGGGATCAGGAGCCCATGCCGCCGGAGGAGCCTCCCGCTCCGCCAACGGAGACCAACTGACAGCGCAGCTCCCGCACCGGCATCCCCTCAGGGGATGCCGGTGCTTTTTTGCGGGCTGCCGGGTTTTTGCCGGGGAAGTGTGAGCGCTTTCCCCGCATTTTTTTGCAAAAACGAAACTTTCTCTTGCAAACCGTGGGGAAATGTGGTACATTGCACTTCGACAACTGCATATCGACAGGCCCTCGCCGGGTGATGCCACACGATCACACAGGCCGGGGGCGACCATTATTTCTGGCCTGCCGCCGAAAGGGCGGCAAGGAAGGAGAAGACATGAAGAAGAGACTATTGGCTCTTTTCCTGACGCTGGGACTGGTCTGCACCGTACTCACCGCTTGCGGAGACGGCAGCAAAGACCAGGGCGGACAAGGAAATAACGGCGGCGAAGCAGTCAGCGGCGGAGAGATCACCGTTGGCATCGCCAAGGACCTGGATGACAGTCTTGACCCTCACCGGATGGTGACCGCAGGAACCAGAGAGGTCTTGTTCAACCTGTTTGAGGGCTTGGTAAAGCCCAATTCCAAGGGTGAATTGATCCCCGCTGTTGCGGAGCGCTACCAGCTGTCTGAGGACGGAAGGACTTATACCTTTACCCTGCGTGAGGGTGTGAAGTTCCATAATGGCGCAACGGTGACGGCGGAGGATGTGGTATATTCCATCGAACGCTGCGCCGATACATCGGAGGGTACGCCTCTGGTGCCGGCGTTTTCTGTTATTCAGGAGGTCAAGGCCGTTGACGAAAGGACCGTGACCATCACCATTGCCCAGCGGGATCTGGAGTTCATCAGCTATCTCACCAGCGCCATCATCCCCAAGGGCTACGACGATCAGGCTACCCATCCCGTGGGTACCGGCCCGTTCCTGTACGTGTCCCGCTCCCCGCAGGAGAACTTCGTCATCCAGCGCTTTGACGATTACTGGGGGACCCCCGCCTATCTGGATAAGGTGACCTATAAAATTTACGAGAGCGCCGATGCGCTGGTGACGGCCCTGAAGGGCAAGTCCATCGACCTGTGCGCCCATCTGACCTCGTCTCAGACGGCACAGCTGGACAGCGACTTCCAGATTCTGGAGGGTACCATGAATCTGGTACAGGCGGTGTATCTGAACAACGCCGTGGCCCCCTTTGACGATCAGCAGGTGCGTCAGGCCCTGTGCTACGCCATCGATCGCCAGACCATCATGGACATGATCGCTGACGGCCACGGTACGGCGCTGGGCAGCAGCATCTATCCGGCCTTCACCAAGTACTTCCTGCCGGAGCTGGTGCAGAAGTACCCCTATGACCCCGCCAAGGCCAAGGAGCTGCTGGCACAGGCCGGCTATCCCAACGGCTTTGACATGACCATCTCCGTTCCCTCCAACTATCAGCCCCATATGGACACGGCGGAGGTGGTGGCCGAGCAGCTGCGTGCTGTGGGCGTCAACGTCACCATCCAGCCCATGGAGTGGGGCGTGTGGCATGAGCAGGTCTATAAGGGCCGGGACTTCCAGGCCACGCTGGTAGGTCTGGATGCCAGTGCCATGACGGCCCGTGCGCTGCTGGAGCGCTTTACCTCCGACAACGCCAAGAACTTTGTCAACTACAACAATCCCGACTACGATGCGCTGTTCACGCAGGCCATGAATGCCTCCGACGATGCGCAGCAGGCGGAGGTCTACAAGCAAATGGAGACCATGCTCTCCGACACCGCCGCCAACCTGTACATTCAGGATCTGGCGGATCTGGTGGCCATGCGTCAGAATCTGGCGGGGCTGGAGTTCTACCCCATCTATGTGCTGGATCTGTCCACGGTGCATTTTGTGAAATAAGGACGGCGAGACCGTCCCCATAGAAATGAGGCGATGACCATGAAATATGCGGCAAAGAAGATCGTGTGGATGCTGCTGACCATGGTCATCGTCTCATTTTTGGCCTTTCTGGCCTTTCGCATCATTCCCGGCGACCCCACCGCCAAGCTGCTGGGCGAACAGGCCACCCCGGAGCGGGTGGAGGCCCTGCGGCAGGAGCTGGGGCTGGACCGCCCGTTTCTGGAACGGTACGTCAGCTGGCTGGGGGATTTCGTCCGGGGGGACATGGGCTCGTCGTACAATTACAGTATGCCGGTGAGCCAGATGCTGCAGGGGAAAATTCCCGTGACGGGGCTTTTGACCCTGCTGTCGTTTCTGCTGATCGTGGTGCTGTCCATCCCGCTGGGACTCTTCACCGCCCGCCACAGCGGCGGGGCGCTGGATAAGGCCCTGACGGTGGTGAATCAGGTACTGATGGCGGTGCCGGCCTTCTTTACCGGCATCCTGCTGACGTACCTGTTCGGCCTGCTGCTGCGGTGGTTCGTGCCGGGGAGCTTCGTCTCACCGGCGGAGAACTTCTGGCAGAGCGCCGGCTATCTGGTCTTCCCCGCCGCCGCCATCGCCATCCCCCGCATCGCCATGACGGTGAAGATGCTGCGCTCGGCGCTGCTGGCGGAGATGAACAAGGACTACGTCCGCACCTCGTACAGCCGGGGCAACGACCGGCAGGCCACCCTGTACCTCCATGTGCTGCGAAATGCCCTGCCGCCGGTGGTGAGCTTTCTGGCCATGACGGTGGCGGATATCGTGGCAGGCTCTGTGGTCATCGAGCAGGTCTTTGCCATTCCGGGGCTGGGGCGGCTGCTGCTGACCTCCATCTCCAACCGGGACTATCCGGTGGTGCAGGCCATCGTGGTACTGGTGGCCTTCTGGGTGGTGCTGGTGAACCTGCTGGGGGATCTGCTGAATCAGCGGCTGGATCCCCGTCTGCGGCTGACAGATTGAGCCGCACACATTTGTAAAGAGAAATTTCTATGGAAAGGGGGGCAGGCTCCGTGCTGCTGCACCAGAAAAAGAATCACTATCTCCGCATCGGCCTTGCCATCACGGCGGTCATCACGGCCATGGCGCTGGTGGGCTGCTTCTGGACGCCCTATGCCCCCACGGCCATGTCCGGCAGCGAGAAATTCGCTGCGCCCTCCCTGCGGCACCTGTTCGGTACGGACAACTTCGGCCGGGATATTTTCAGCCGGGTCATGGTGGGCGCCCGCACCACCTTCTTCATCAGCGCCTGCACCGTGACCATCGGCGCCGTGGTGGGAACGCTGGTGGGCGCCCTCACCGGCTACTTCGGCGGGCTGGTGGACGAGCTGCTGATGCGGGTCAACGACGCTGTCACCGCCTTTCCCAGCATCCTGCTGGCGCTGGTGTTCATCTCCCTGCTGGGCTTCGGCACCTACAACGTCATTCTGGCGCTGGGCATCGCCTTCATCCCCAGCTACGCCCGTGTCATACGGGGGGAGTTCGCCCGGCAGCGGGAGATGAACTATGTGAAAAACGCCCGGCTCATGGGGGCCAGCCACCTGCGGATCATGCTGGTACACATCCTGCCCAACACCCGGCAGGTGCTGCTGCCGACGCTGGCCATCGGGTTTAACAACGCCGTTCTGGCGGAGGCCAGCATGAGCTTTCTGGGCATTGGTGTCAAGCCGCCGGAGGTGTCTCTGGGCTACATGATGTCCGAGTCCCAGAGCTACATGGTTCGTGCGCCGTGGTATATGCTCACCTGCGGCAGTGTCATCGTGCTGCTGATCTTAGGGGTCAGCCTCATCGGCGAGGGCCTGCAGCAGAAGAAATGGGGGAGGTAGCGCCATGCTGGAGATCAAGGACCTTCATGTGCAGTTCCATACCTCCGACCACGAGGCGGTACGGGGCATCGACCTGACGGTGCAGGACGGTGAAATTATGGGGCTGGTGGGCGAATCCGGCTCCGGCAAGACCGTAACGGCTATGATGGTGTCCGGCCTGCTGCGGCCGGAGCAGGCGGATTTCCGGGGCCGCATCCTGCTGGACGGCGAGGATCTGCTCCACGCCGGCGGCCAGCGCATCCGTGCCATTCAGGGCAAGGATATCTGTGTGGTGTTTCAGGAGCCTATGAGCGCCATGGACCCCACCATGCGGATCGGTAAGCAGGTGGAGGAGTGCCTGCGGGTCCACACGGATCTGTCGGCGCAGGAGCGGAGGCAGCGGGCCCTGCAGGCTCTGCGGGACGTGGAGCTGCCGGACCCGGAGGGGGTCTATCGCAAGTACCCCCACGAGCTCTCCGGCGGAATGCTCCAGCGGGTGATGATCGCCGCCGCCATTGTGGCCCGGCCCCGTCTGCTGCTGGCGGACGAGCCCACCACGGCGCTGGATGTCACCATTCAGGCCCAGATACTGGCCCTGCTGAAGCGGCTGAACCGGGAGATGGGAATGTCCATCCTCTTCATCTCTCACAACCTCCATGTGGTGCGTAAGCTCTGCACCCGTGTGGCGGTGATGGAAAAGGGCCGCATCGTGGAGACGGGGCCGGTGGATCAGATCTTCTTCCACCCGCAGGTCCCCTATACTCAGCGGCTCATTGCCGCCATTCCCACAAGGAGGAAGCTATGAACAGCGAACCCATTCTGGAGGTACGGCACCTGAACGTGTGGTATCGGCCCTCCGGCGTGCTGTGCCGGGGACGGCAGCAGGTGCTCCACGACGTGAGCTTTGACCTGTACCGGGGCGAGATACTGGGGCTGGTGGGCGAATCCGGCTCCGGTAAATCCACGCTGGCCCGTGCCATTTTGGGGATGCTGCCGGACTGTGAGGGGGAGATCATCCATCACAGCAAGCGCCCTCAGATGGTGTTTCAGGACCCGGCCAGCGCCATGAACCCCAGCCGCACGGTGGAGTGGATATTGTCCGAACCCCTGCGGATCTACGGGAAATACGACGCCGCCGAGGTACGGCGGCGGGTGGCGGAGATCATGAAGCTGGTAGGTCTGCCGCCGGAGTGCGGCAAGATGTACCCGTCGGAGCTGTCCGGCGGCCAGCGGCAGCGGGTGTGCATCGGCACGGCGCTGATCCAGAAGCCGGGGCTCATCATCGCTGACGAGGCGGTGTCGGCGCTGGACGTCACCATTCAGGCTCAGATACTGGAGCTCATCGTCCGGCTGCGCCGAGAGTACGGGCTGTCGTACCTGTTTATCTCCCACGATCTGAACGTGGTGTATGAGATCTGCGACCGGTGCCTTGTGATGCACCGGGGACGCATCGTGGAGCAGGGGCCGGTGGAGGAGCTTTACGACCATCCCAAGGAGGACTATACCAAGGCGCTGTTAGCAGCGGCGGAGTGAGAGCATATGACCAACGAACTGAAAGAGAAATTACTGGCCTACGGCACCAAGGCCGAGCCATTTACCGTACACAATCACATCCGGGTGACGGACCTGCAGGACGGTGAGGCCCGTGTGGAGCTGACGCTTCAGCCGGAGAGCCTGAACCGCTGGGGGACGGCCCACGGCGGCATCCTGTTTGCCTTAGCGGACATCGCCGCCGGAACGGCGGCCCTGACCCTGCGGCAGGAAGTGTGCCTCACCGTCAACGCCTCCATCGACTTTCTGGATGCGGCGGGGCTGGGCAGCACCCTCATCGCCGTGGGCCACGTGGATCGCATGGGCAAGTCTCTCTGCTTCTGCCACACGGACATCACCGACGAAACGGGCCGTCTGCTGGTGACGCTGCGGACGGTGATGGATCTGACGGGCCGCCCGCTGGAGCTGTGAGCGCTATGAGGGAGTTTTACAGACGCCACCGGGGACTGCACCGGTGGCTTTTGGCCGTGGCAGCCCTGCTGGCAGTGTATTTCGCCCTGCGGCCGGTGCCGGGGCTGATGAACTGGCTCAGCCGCCACGTCATCATGCCTTGGGAGCGGGCGGTGGCCAGCGTCTGCTATCTGTTCCGCACCTCCATAGCGGAGGTGTTGTATATCGTGCTGCTGTCGGTGGCTATCTTCTATGTGGCCAACGTCCTCCGGCGGATGGTGACTCAGCCCCACCGGGGCCGGACTCTGTACCGCTTCTTCCTGACGGTGGTGTGCAGCGGGCTGAGCATCTATGCGGGCTTCTGCCTGCTGTGGGGCGTCAACTACTATGCCGACTCCTTCCAGCAGCAGTCCGGCATCTATGCCCGCTCCTGTACCGTGGAGGAGTTAGAGGCCGTCACGGCGGACTTTGCCCGTCAACTGGCGGAGGCGGCGGACGGCGTGCAGCGGGACGAGAATGGCTGCTTTGCCGTGTCCCGGCAGGAGATCTTCGCCGCCGCCACGTCGGTGTACGCCCCCTCCTATGAGGAGTTCCCCTGTCTGCGGATGAAGGATCACACGCCCAAGGCCATCAGCTGCTCCACAGCGCTCAGCGCCATGGACTTCACGGGCTTCTACTTCCCCTTCACCGGGGAGGCCAACCTCAATGTGGACTGCCCCGCCAGCTTTCTGCCCTCCACCATCGTCCATGAGATGGCCCATCAGCGGGGCATCGCCTCGGAGCAGGAGTGCAACTTCATTGCCATTGCCGTGTCTCTGGCCAGCGGCGACCCGGTGTACCGGTATTCCGGGCTGCTGATGGGGTATGTGCATCTGGGCAACGCCCTGTACCGGGCGGACCCGGACCGGTGGCAGGTCATCCGGGATACACTGCCGGATACGGTGGTGGCAGACCTGCGGCAGAACAGCGCCTATTGGGCGGCCTTCGAGGGGCCGGTGAACGACGCTGCCAGCAAGGTCTACGACTCCTTCCTCAAAAGCAACGGCGAGAGCCGTGGCGTCCAGAGCTACGGCACCGTGGTGGATATGCTCATGGCGTACTACGGGTAAGTCAGGTTGCGGTAAGAGGAGCTGCAAATTCCCCAAAAGCGCAAGAACAGGCCCCGTCCGATGGACGGGGCCTGTTTCGATACCGGCACTCCCGGAATTTTTCTCCACGGAGACGAAAAATACATTGCGTCTGACCAGAGGGGATGACAAGAAGGATACGGGCGTCCGCAGTCGGAAAGCACGCCGGGGTCTGATGACCCGGCCCCATAAAACCAATAGGGGGACGCATGGCGTCCCCCTATTGGTTTTATTTATCAGACAATGAAGAAATCGGAGATCTGCCCGTACAGGATCATCAGCATACACAGCGGCGTGATATACTTCACGCAGAGACGGAAGAAATCATAGACCCAAGGACGGTTCTCGCCGTTGAGGAGGATCTCCTGCCGCAGGGTATCCGGCTTCAGCTCCCAGCTGATCATCAGGCACATGAGCAGCGCCCCCAAGGGCATCAGCAGGCCCTCGGCCACGCTGTCGAACAGACCCAGCCAGCTGGTGCTCCAGCCGGGCAGCTTGGCGCCGGCCAGACCCAGCAGCTCCGCCGGGGAGATGTGGTTGCTGCCCATACCGTCAGCGCAGACCAGAGCGCACAGGGCCGCACAGATCACCACCGCAATGGCGGAATACAGCTTGCGGCGGTCGCCCTTGCCCTTTTCCCGTGCCTTATCGCAGAAATGGGCCACGATGACCTCCAGCATGGAGATGGAGGAGGAGATGGCGGCAAAGAACACCAGCAGGTAAAACAGGATGCCGAACACGGGACCGGCGGGTCCCATCTTATCGAACACGTTCTGCATGGTGATAAACAGCAGCTCCGGGCCGCCCAAAGCTCCGTCGGGGTCCAGGGCAAAGCGTCCGGGAATGACACACAGACCGGCCATCAGGGCCACCACGGTGTCCATGCCCACGATGATCATGGTGCTCTTGCCCAGATCCTGCTTCTTATCCAGATAGGAGCCGTAGGTAATCATGACACCGGCGCCCAGAGACAGGGAGAAGAACATCTGCCCGCCGGCGGCGGTGAGGACCCTCCAGAAGCCGGGAGCCTCGTCGATGATGCCGTTGGCCACGGCCCAGCCGGGGACGAACATATACTTCAGGCCGTCTGCCGCACCCGGCAGGGTGCAGGAGCGGATGATGCAGATGATGAGGATGAAGAACAGGGCCGGCATCCCCACGGAGCAGACCCGCTCGATGCCGCCGCCTACGCCGCACATGACCACCAGCATGGTGATGAGCATGAAGGCCAGCGCAAAGGCGATGGACACGTCGGGCTGGCTCAGCAGCCCCTGAAACACGTCGGCGCCGCCCACTCCGTTAGTGCCAAATTCGGCGCCGATGAGGTTGCCAAAGTTCACCACCACATAGCGCAGACAGTAGCCGCCCAGAGCGCTGTAAAAGCTGAAGATCAGCGCCGCAGCGGCAATACCCAGCCAGCCCAGCCACTTGAAGCGCTTGGAGATGCTCTGGTAAGCGCCCACAGCGCCATGGCCCGTCTTGCGGCCCAGCGCCAGCTCGCCCAGCATGATGATAACGCCGCAGCACAGCGCCAGCGCCAGATACAGGATCAGGAAGGGGAAGCCACCGTTGGCACCCATTTTGTTGGGGAAGCCCCATATATTGCCCAGCCCCACAGCCGAGCCCACAGCGGCCATCAGAAAACCGAAGTTTGATCCGAAGCCCTTGCGATCGTTCATCGTGTGTTTCTCCTCTCCGGTGCATAACGCATAAAACCCTAACTATTATACAGCATTTTAACATAAGATACAACGATTTTTTCCGCAAACTCCGTTAGATACAGCATCTATTTATCCGGCAAAATGAGGCAGACCGCATATTTAGCCGGGGCACTCCACAATTTTTGGTGTTTTCGGGAAAAAGTGTTGACACCGGGCCGGGGATGTGGTATATTAGGTGTTGCCGATATCCGCCGGTGTGGTGGAATGGCAGACACAGGAGACTTAAAATCTCCCGGTAGCGATACCGTACCGGTTCGAGTCCGGTCACCGGCACCATCCGGTCCTTCTGAATATCGCGGAGTAGAGCAGTTGGCAGCTCGTCGGGCTCATAACCCGGAGGTCGCAGGTTCAAGTCCTGCCTCCGCAACCAGCAAAGTCCTGATTTCTTGCGAAATCAGGACTTTTTCCGTACTTTTTTGCTCAATAACTTACTTGCTGTTTTTTCTGACCCGAACGCTGACCCCAACGGGAGCGGATAGCGGAAAGCACTATACCGCACCAGAGAGAATGTTACCCATTGTCTTTGCCGCTTCACGCTTGGCGGAGGTCGTTACATGCGCGTAGGTGTCCAGTGTGAAGCCTGCCGAAAAATGCCCCAGCATACCAGATACGGTTTTGACGTCCACACCGTTTTGCAGTGCCAGCGTTGCGAAGGTGTGGCGCAGGTCATGGAAACGCACCTTCGGCAACCCTGCCCGCTTTAGGACTCGGTGCAGCATGTGCAACACGCTGTCCGGCGACATGGGGC
>ENA-UOJF01002094-UOJF01002094.1-human-gut-metagenome-genome-assembly--contig:-P74-NODE-2094-length-11718-cov-17.395610_pt1 | contig 11718 bp, 7 predicted proteins | sample MGYA00242344_ERZ723891 | MGnify/ENA metagenome assembly ERZ723891 | reverse complement strand
CCGCTGTCTGGTGCAGCGGGCCTTTGCCGTTGGTTCAGTTCAGGTGCTGCATGGAGAGAGAGTTCGGTTTAGACTTCTTCCTCTTCTTCCTTGCGCTTCTTGTAGTTCTTGATGGCGGTGTACTCCAGGCCAACGATGAGCAGCGCGGCTACGACGTCAGCGCCGATCAGGATGACCTTCCACTTTGCCATGCCGGGGTTCAGGTTCTCAGCCTCATAAGCGCGGCTGTTGACCACGGTGTAGAGGATGTTCTTGGCAGAGGTGCGCATTGCCTGCTTGCTACTGTTGGTCAGAACAGTCATCTTGTTGAAGTCATTGCCGGTGGTGCAGAGCATCAGATCGCTGCCGTTGCGGACACCCTGATCAGCGGTCATGTAGCCGTAGACACCGAAGTAGTCGGTCTCGACGAAGCCGAGGAAGCCCCACTCACCGCGCAGGACGTTCTGCAGCAGCTCCTTGCAGCCGCCAGCCCAGCGGCTGCCGATGTAGTTGAAGGAAGACATGACAGCGTGGCAGTCAGCATCCTTGACAGACATCTCGAAGGGCTTGAGGTAGATCTCGCGGATAGCCTGCTCGTTGGACCAGGTAGCCACCATGCAGTTACGATTGCCTTCCTGATCGTTCAGGGCAAAGTGCTTCATGTAAGCGTAGACGCCGTGCTCCTGTGCGCCTGCGATGGCATTTGCGGCCATAGCACCGGACAGGACACCGTCCTCAGAGTAGTACTCGAAGTTACGGCCGGAGAATGCGGTGCGGTGGATGTTCATAGCCGGGCCATACCAGCCGGAAGTGTTCATCTCATTGGCCATCTTGCCGATGCTGTCGCCGAAGTCGTGGGCCAGATCCTTGCTCCAGGTCATACCGATGAGGGTAGCAGCCGGGAAACCGACAGAACCGACGCCGGTGAAGTTGTTGTTGATGGATGCAGGGCCGTCACAGTCGTTGGTGCGCACCTTGCCGATGCTGTCCACGGCTGCGGTCTGATAGCCGCCGAAGCCGATGGTCTGCTGCAGGTCGTCGATGCTCATCTCATCCAGCAGGTCATCCCACTTGGAATCGTTGTAGTCCACGCCGCGCAGGTCAGCCAGCTTGAGGCCGTTCTTTGCGCCGGTGGTAATGTCCTCTGCGTTGGCATCATCGTCCTTCTCGTAGCCGGACTCCGTGTAGGTGAAGCAGTTCTCGAAGCCAGCCTTGACCTCGTCGCTCATCTCATAGGTAGCGGGAGCGGCAATGGCCTCGTCGTAGTTTGCAAAGCCGTCTGCACGGGACAGATAGGTGATCTCGCCCTCGGCGAAATCGAACTGATTGGTCGCCACGACCTCGTCGCTCTCGCGCTTGTTGGACTCGTTGTAAACGATGTCGGAGGCGACAGTGTAGGTCTTGGAATCCAGAACATTGTGGGAGTCAGAGTTGGTGCTGATGATGTAATCGCCAGCCTCCAGCACATAGCAGCCGTTGTTCTTGTAATCGTAGGAAGCCAGATCCTCGACCGGGATGGTGAAGTCGATGGTCTCGCTCTCGCCGGGGGCAAGCTCGCTGGTCTTGGCGAAGTCCAGCAGGTTTGCGGAAGCCTTCTCAATGCCGCCGTTGGTGTACGGAGGATCATTATAGATCTCCACGACATCCTTGCCGGCATCAGAGCCGGTATTGGTGACGGTGACAGAGAACTTCAGGCTGCTGCCGTCGTTGGTGATGTCGCTCATCTTCTGGGTGAAGGTGGTGTAGCTCAGGCCGTAGCCAAAGGGATAGACAACTTCCTTGTCGTAGTCGATGAGGCCCTCATCGGCGGCAGTCTCATAGAACTTGTAGCCGACGTAGATGCCCTCAACGTAGTTGACGAAGGAGGGGCTGGTGCCCTCCGGGTCGAACATACTTGCGTTGGAATTGAACTCGGAAGTATTGGTGTACTTGAAGTCGCCGAAGTTGTTCCACCACGGAGAAGTGGTCAGGTCAGCGACATAGGTGTCAGCGGTACGGCCGGAGGGATTGACCTCACCGGCGACCACGCGGCCAAAGCCCTCAAAGCCGGACTGGCCGGTGCCGGGGCAGAGCAGGACGCCCTTGATCTGGGGGTAATCCTTGACCCAGTCCATCTCGAAAGCGTTTGCGCCGTTGTAAACGACGATGACGTTGTCGAAGTTGGAAGTGACGAGGTCGATGAGCTCTTCCTCGCGGTTGGACAGCTGCAGGAAGTGGTCGCCCTTATCCCAGTCATTGCCCTCGTTCAGGGTGTCATCGTAAGTGCCGTTGTAGTAGCCGGCACCGCGCTGAGAACCACGGTAATCTGCCACACGGCGGACCCAGCTGCCGTCCACGACAGCAGACATATCGGTGGGAAGGTCGGCGCCCTCGCCGCCCACACGGGTGATGACCACCATGGCGGTGTCAGAGTATGCCTTGGCGTTTGCCATCATCTCGTCGGTGTACAGGCTGACATTCGGCTCGGGCAGGGTCCAGTCCTGCTGTGCCATGCCGACGCTGGGGCGGGTGGAGCAGTAATCGGTGTAGAACTTGCTCAGCTCGTCGTTGGTCTCGATGCCTGCATCATGCAGACCGGTAAGCAGGTCGGTGACAGGGTAAGCGTCGTTCAGAGCGCCGGAACCGGTGCCGCCGTAGCAGGGGCTGGTGGAAGCCCAGCCGAAGACGTTCAGCTTGGAGCCAGAAGCCACAGGCAGGATGTTGTCGTCGTTCTGAGCCAGAACGATGCCTTCCTGGGTGATCTCATTGACCAGCTCGGTGGCCTCTGCGGAAGTCTCCTCACTGATGGAACCTTCGCCGGAGACCAGATCCAGCATGGTGGACATGGGGCCGGTGCAGATGAGGTTGATAACAATCGCCAGCGCCAGCAGAATGGCGAGGCCGGACTGCGCACGGATCATCTTCTTTTTCGCTTTGGGCATCTTCCGCACCGCGAACATCACGAGGAGCGCGAGTACGAGGACGACGCCGAATGCAATCAGGTAGTTCTGAATGTTCGAAACTACCTGCATTACATCATCCATATTGATGGACAACATAATTTTCTTCCTCCTTATTCTGAATCCATATTTTCCGGGTACAGCTCCCGGAGCGTTGCCTCTATTATAAATGGATTCAAAGAAAATTCACAAACATCTTCACAATCTGTCATTTTGGAGGCATGTTTTGCAGAAGTTTCAATTTGGTTTCAAATTTTATTGTGCTAATTCACAATTTCGAGAACGGTTTTATTGTGCAGAATAACAAACCCTCTCCGTCATCGCTACGCGATGACGGAGAGGTTTCTCACGATGGGACCGGCAGCAAGATCCGCAGGGTGAACCAGCCGTCGGCCCAATGAAGAGTCATGGTGCCGTCGTGGTGCTGGGCGGCCGCCCGCACGCCCTGCAGGTCGTAGCCGCCGTGGGCGTTGTGGACGGGCAGACCGTCCGCGCCCATCTCCACGGGCTGGGCGCAGTAGTTCTCGAAGCGGAGCATCACGCAGCCGCTCTGGTTATAGATGGCCACCCGCAGCAGACGCTTTTCGGGGTCGGGCTCGGCCAGCACGCTCTCGATGGCGTTGTCCAGCGGCGCGCCCACGAGGGTACACAGCTCCCGCGTGCTCAAAAAGCCCAGTTGGCTGCCGTCGGCCACGCTGGTCATGTTGATGCCGCGCTGCTGGCAGTCCATGCTTTTGGCGGTCAATAGTGTATCCAATACCGGGTTGCCAGTCTTGTTCTCGGCCTCATACTGCCGGAGGCCGCTCTCCATCCGGGCCAGAGCCGCGTCCTGCTTGGCCCGGTCGCGCTCGGCGCGGATGTCCGCGATTTGAATTTTCAGCTCGTGATAGCGGCTGTTGATGAGCCGGATGCCCTCCTTGCTCCGCTTGTACTGCTCGTACTGGCGGTGGAGCACCTCGTCCATGGCGGCAAGCTCGCTGTGGAGCGCCGCCTCCCGCAGCTGCTCGTGCTGGACCGTCAGGATGAGCACGCCGCAGATGTCCACCAGCGTGCGGATGTAGTAGACGCTCATGTCCACCTCGCAGTCGCCCAAGAACAGCAGGTTGCTCACCGCGAAGACCATCGCCGCCATGACGACGGCCACGAGGCCCGCTTTTCCGCTGATGACGATATGGCCCTTGGGACTTTTGTGCTTATGCTCCAGCACCCAGATGCAGCCGAAAACGCCGCCGTAGACCACCACCAGAAGCAGCAGTGACAGGCCGTCGGCCCCGCTGCGCTGAGGCCAGAGGAAGCAGTGCAGCTGCCACTCGGCGCTGGCCGCCAGCTCTGCCAGAACGAAGGCCCGGGCGCAGACATAGCCCGCTTCCAGCAGGGAGATGGTGCGGGTGACCCAGAGGTATAAATACTGTATCCCCACAGCTGCCGCCATGCAGGGGATCCACCACGCCAGCGGAACGCTGCCCGTGGCCTGCAAAAAAGCACTCAGGGCCAGCGCCCATGCCGCACTGGCAGCGATGGTGGCCGTTTTGCCGAAGCGGATGCCCAGCGGCAGGGCGTAGATGCCCACGGCCAGACACTCGGCCAACGCCGTATACAGACGCGGGATGCTGGGCAGTGCCGTCATGCACCCTCACCCCCGATGTGGTCGGCCAGCGCCGTGAGGAAGGCTTTCCGCCGGGGGCGGCTGACCTGCAATTCGTAGGGTCCCACCTGCACCATCCCCTGCTGCACGCTCTTCACCTGTGCCAGATTGACAAGGTAGCCGCTGTTGCAGCGGGCAAAGGGCCGCTCGGCCAGCTTTTCCTCAAAGGCTTTCAGGGTGCCTGCCGCCACGAAATCGCCCTCTTCGGTATAAAAATGGACGCGGTGTCCCTCGCTTTCCAGATAATAGATGAGGGACGAATCCAGCCGCCGCATCCCGCCCTCCACCGGCAGAGCCAGATAATGCCGTGCGCGGCGGCGCAGCTGTTCCTCGGCCTTGCGCAGCTGCTGCGAAAACGCAAAATAAGGCACCGGCTTGAGCACATAGTCCAGCGCGCCCACGGCGTACCCGCCGATGGCGTACTGCGCCATATTCGTGATGAAAACAATGATAACATCCTTGTCCAGCTCCCGCACCCGCCGGGCCGTTTCCATACCGTCCAGATGCTTCATCTCCACGTCCAGAAACAGGATGTCGTACACCGGGCGGTAATCATCCAGCAGCTCCATGCCGTCAGCGAACTCCGTCACTGCGAACTCGGTGCCGTACTGCCGGGTGTGCCGCTGCACATAGCCCTGAAGCTGCGCCCGCACCTCTGCCTCGTCCTCGACCAGAGCAATGCGTATCATTGCCGCACCTCCTTTTTCCGCAATTTTTCTAGTTTTTATTGTAACACGAAATAGGGCGTGTGGCAAATAGGAGAATAAAACAGCAGCCCCGCTTCATCTGCCGCGAGGCTGCTGTTCTGTGATTGGAAAATTTCAGGCTCAGTTCGTCTTGACGGCCACAAGGATACGGATCTTCCTGCCGCCGGAGCAGCCGAAGTTGTCGTACCAGCCGATGAGCTTATAATCCTCGGTGTTGATCTTGGGCAGCGAGGTGGCGAAATACTGGCCGTTCGACCACAGATACACCTGCATATCGTCGGCGGTCTCATAGCGCTTGTCGCCGCTCATGACCGAAGCTGCGCCCAGCTTATCGATGACTACCGGCGAGAGCTGGAGCATCCGGTTAATGGCCTTGCCGTCAGCAGAACGGCCGATGGCGATGCCGCCTGCGATAACGGGGTACTTGGTGGCGGTGCTGTAGGCCACCTGTTTGCCGCCAGAGTAGCAGACATAGGTCGCGCCCTCGCCCAGATAGTTGAGGAAGTCACCCAGCGTACCGCCCACGCTGTCGCCGGTGCGGCGGAGCACATAGCTGAACAGCTGGTCCGTCTTGCCGGTAAGGGTGTTCCAGGTAGAGCTGACGACACTGCCGTCGATGAGACCGTAGAGCACATCGCTGGTGCTGGGGACAAGGATGTTCTTCACATCCTGGAAGGTCTCCTCATCGGTCTTGTCTACCTTGGTGGTGGTCGTGGCGGTCCCAGCGGGGAGGCCCGCGGCCTCTCTTGCGGCGTCCTGTGCCTTGTCGCTGATCTTTTTGTCGATCTTCTTGGCGGCTTCGTCCGTCAGGCGGCGGACAGAATCCAGCGCAGCGTACTCCCACAGGTCACCGGTCACATCGTCGAGGATGACCCGGTCGATCTGGCCTGCGGAATTGGTGGTGTAGTAGCGGACGTCGCTTTCGCTCAGAGTTACCCCCGATAGGCGGCTGGGGCGAACTGCCCCAGCCACACCCTCCGACGTCGTATCAATGATCTGCACGTTGTCTGCAAACGGGGTGTCGCCCAGCGCGGTGCCGTCGGCGCTGACGGTGCCGCTGGTCGAGCGGGGCGAGATGGACTGGACGCTTTCGCCGTCACCGTCCACGCTGATCTCCACCAGCTTGCCGGCCGGGAAATTGAGCTTATTGTTCACATTGACGGTGCGGGCGGTGCCGTCGGTACACATGACCGAGACAGCCTGCTGCACCTCAGCGCTGTTCGTCTCCACGAGGGTGCGGGATGAGGACTGGACCACGCCGTAGAACACAGCGTCTGCCGCGTCGCCGGTGAGGACGGAGACAGCTGCATCGTTCATGCCCAGCAGCAGAGTGACCACCTGGCCCACGCCGCCGCCGGACAGGGAGGACAGCTGATAGGCCACAGAGGGCGAAGCGATGGCGTAGGTGACGCCGGCCACGGTCACAGAGGTCGGCGCGCTGGCCGAGGGCGAGACAGCCGTCACGCGGCCTGCGGCGCGCTTGTTGTAGAGCCAGACGGTGCGGGCGCTCTCGTTATAATAGTAGACATCATAGGGAGAGAGGGCCGCAGAGGTGGTGACTTCGTCGTTGCGGTAGATGGCCGCCGGGGCGAAAGGCAGGACGGTGGAAGCATCTGCCACGAAGGGACCCTTGACGTTGTCCAGCAGGACCGAAGAGATGTCCACCTGGCCGTTGCTCACGGCAAAGCCCAGGGTGGAAGCGTACATCTGACCATTGCCGTTCACGGCAGTGAGGGCGTTGTAGAAGAGCATGGTACCCTGCTCGAGGGTCAGAGTCTCGCCCTGACGGGCATTGATCTCATTGCGCAGGCCCAGTGCGCTGGCCTTGCTGAGCTGAGCTGTGGGGAAGGTACCGCCCAGCTTTGCCACATCATAGCCCAGCAGGCGCAGCGCCATGGTGCAGGCTTCTTCCAGCGTGACGGTGTTGTCCGGACGGAAGCTGCCGTCGGAGTAGCCGGTCATCCAGCCGTTCTGGACGGCAGTGCGGATGTAGACCGCATAGGGAGAGTCGCTGTCTACATCGCTGTAGAGGCGGCCGGTGCGGCCCTGTGCCGTGGTGGTATCGCGGTAAGCAGAGAATGCGGTGAGGAGGCGGGCCGCCTGCCCACGAGTGAGGGGCGCACCCAGAGAACCGGCCTGCTCGGCGGTCAGACCGCCCAGTGCCGTCGCCGTCTGGACTGCCGCGTTGGAGCCGACCGCAGAAGCGGGCAGCACCAGCATGGAAACAGCCACGCAGACAGCCAGCAGGAATGCGAGGAATCGTTTTTTCATGGTAAACTCCTTAATCATATCTGAGCGCTTCGATGGGGTTCAGGCTGGCGGCACGGCGGGCCGGCAGGAAGCCGAACAGGACACCGATACCGCAGGAGATGCCCACGGCGATGGCTGCTGCGTCCGCCGAGGGGGTGACGTTCAGGGTAATATCCGTCAGGATATACGGAAGGATCTGGTTGATAATGGCCGACACGACGTAGCCCAGCACGATGCCGAGGCAGCCGCCCAGCGCCGACGTGACGCCGGCCTCCACGACGAACTGGGTCAGGATGGTGCTCTCCTGTGCGCCCAGTGCCTTGCGGATACCGATCTCACGGGTGCGTTCGGTGACGGACACCAGCATGATGTTCATGATGCCGATGCCGCCGACCAGCAGCGAGATGCCTGCAATGGCCGTCAGGACGCCCACCATGACGTTGATCATGGAGGACATCTGCTTCATGGCTGCGCTCAGGCTCATGACGTAGACATAGTCGTCCTTGCTGACCAGCTTCTTGAGCCGCGACTGCAAAAACTCCTGTGCCTCATCCGAGTGGTCCGCGTCCTGCAGGACCACATAGTACTGGCTGACACTGCTGGTGTTGTTGACGCTCATCAGGGTGGTATAGGGGATAAGAACAATGTCGTCGTTGCCGCCCTCGTACTGAGAGGCGGGTTTGGAGCGGCCTTCCAGCACGCCCACGATGCGGTACTCGCTGGCGCCTACCTTGAGGGTGCTGCCGAGACCGTTGCCGCCGAAGATCTTGCGGTCCACATAGTCGCCGATGACACAGATATTCTTGTTGTCTATCAAATCGGCGTACTGGATGCCGCGGCCCTTGGCCACCTTGTAGTTGTTGATGGTCGTGTAATCTTCGTTGACGCCGCTGATGTAGGTGCGGCGGTACTTCTCGCCCGCCACCCGCAGCGTGTCGCCGACACTGGCAATAGGCGAAAGGCCCTTATAATACTCGGGCTTTTCATTGATGATCCTGTACACATCGTCCACTTCCACTGAGCGGGTGCTGGCGGTCATGACGTTGACGCTCAGAATATCGCTGCCCATGTCGGAGTAGAAGTCCTGCATCATGTTGGTCATGCCGTTGCCGAGGCCGACGATGACGATGACGGCCATGACGCCGATGATGATGCCCAGCATGGTGAGGAAGGTGCGGACTTTGTTGCTCAAGACGTTCTGGACGGCCTGTTTGAAGGTCTCCTTTATCATGCCTGCGTCCCCTCCTCTCCGGCTTTTGGCTCTGCCATCATGAAGTTCGGCTGAACGACTGCCTCGGGTGCGTGGGCATCGCCATCGTAGACGACGCGGCCATCTTCGAGGCGGATGATGCGCTCGGCCTGCACAGCAATGGAGTTGTCGTGGGTGATGAGGACGACCGTATTGCCCTGCTTGTGCAGATCCTGCAGCATTCCCAGAACTTCGCGGCTGGTGTGGGAGTCCAATGCACCGGTGGGCTCGTCGGCCAGGATGACCGCCGGGCCGCGAGCCAGCGCACGGGCAATGGACACACGCTGCTGCTGACCGCCGGAAAGCTGGTTGGGCAGGTTTTTGAGCTTATTGCCCAGACCCACCCGCTCAAGGGCAGCCTTTGCCGTCGCGTGGCGCTGTGCGGCGGGGATGCCCGCATACACAAGGGGAACTTCCACATTCTCCAGAAGCGTCAGCTTCGGCAGCAGGTTGTACTGCTGGAAGATGAAGCCCAGCTTCTCGTTCCGGATGCTTGCCAGCTCACGGCGGCTCATCTTGCCGACATCCCTGCCGTCCAGCAGATAAGTGCCTTCGGTAGGCACGTCCAGACAGCCGATGATGTTCATACAAGTGGATTTACCAGAACCGGACTGGCCGACGATGGCCACGAACTCGCCTTTGTTGATTTTGAAAGAGACGTGGTCGGCGGCCTTTACGAGGGTGTCGCCCATCTGGTAATACTTGCAGACCCCATCAAATTCTATCAGCGTGCTCATTCGTCATCTCCTTCGGCGGAGGCCATCATGTTGCTGTAGAAGTCGGTCGCACTGACGCTGGAGTTGTCGTAAGCGATGGTATCGCCCTCCTGCAGGCCGCTCTTCACTTCGATGTAATCGTCATCGCTGATGCCGGTGGTCACCTTGACGTAGACGTAGCCGTCGGGAGCGGTCATGGAAGTCTCAGCATTGGCAGCGCTGGGCGAATCCTTGGTCACCAGCACATAGCTGCCCCGGACGAGGGCGGCGTTGGGCAGGGCCAGAACATTCTTGACGCTGGCGGTGGTGATCTTCGCAGTGGCGTTCATTCCGGGCAGCAGCTCGCCCATGTTGTCGATGCGGACGGTGACGGGGTAGCTGGTGGAACCGTTGGCGGTAGTGCCTGCCACGAGGATACTGCTGATGACGCCCTTGTAAGTCTCACCCGGGACGGCGTCGGCGGTGATGTCCACCTCCTGGCCGACCTCGAGGGAGCGGATCTTCAGCTCGTCCACGTTGAGCTTCATTTCCAGATAGCTCATATCGTAGATGGTGCAGAGGTTCTGCATGGCGGTGTCGTTGGCGCTGAGCTTGTCGCCGGCCTTGACTTTCTTATCCACGATGGTGCCGCTGATCGGGGCGTCGATGGTATAGTGGCTGATGGTCTTCTCGGCAGAAGACATCTGCAGCTCGGCAGCGCGCAGGCTGTCAGCGGCGTTCCTGGTCTGCTTGTCCAGATCTTTGCCGGTAATGCGGAGGATAACGTCATCCTGACGGACGGTGCTGCCCTCCTTGACGCAGAGTTCAGACACGGTACCAGAGGCAGCTGCCACGACAGTCTCCTCACGCTGGTAAGTAAAGTGTGCAGAGTTGAGGGAGCTGACGCCGTTCACCTGTGCCACAGCGGCCTGTGCAGTGGTCAGGCTGCCCGCGTTGGGAACAGCGATGGTGACGGTGCAGGTCATCAGGCTGGCGTCGCCGGCAGGGTCTGCACCGGAAACGGAGCGGATGGTGCCGTTCAGCGTCTCAAAAGTGGTGTCCGGCATGACCTGTGCGGCCTGACCGGCGACAAAGCTCTGGGCCTCTGCGGCAGGGAAATCCACGGCCAGCAGCATCACGGAGGTATCGCGGATGGTGGCCACAGCCTGACCAGCCTGCACGGCGTCGCCTGCGGCGACTGCAAAGGAGCTGACCTCGCCGCTGATCTTGGTGCGGACGTTCTGCATATCCGCAATGTCATCGTAATTGCGCTGTGCCTGCTCCACCGAGAGCTGTGCGCTCGCGAGGTTGTTTTCCACATCCGAAATGTCGATGGTGTAAAGAATATCGCCCTTCTCGATGCTGTCGCCCAGCTCAAAATCGGCGGTGAGCACCGTGCCGGTGACGAGGGACTTGACGGTGTAGGAATCGGCGGCGTTGATGGTGCCGCTGCCGTCGTAGACGTTCACGATGTCGCGGCGTCCCAGCTTCTCCTGCGTGTAGGCAAGGTCTGCCGACGCACTGCGGCTCTTGCGCGGCACGATGACCGCCACCAGCACCGCTGCGGCTGCGACCACCGCGATGCAGCGCTTTTTGTGGGTCTTGATAAAGTGGAACACCTTATTTTCTCCGCCGGTATTCTCCTGCGGAGAGGCGTCCTGTGTCTTCTTGTTGAAACCTAGCATGAAAAGCCTGACCTCCTGTGTTTCATGAAAAAGAAAAGTTCTTTCTGCCTGTTTTCATTCGTTCTGCGCTTTCCCCCACAGCGTCCGCCAAAAATGACCTGTCTGCGAGATACTGCCCCGGGTTAGCGGCGTAAACCGTTATAATGATACCACCTAACAAAACGGACTACAAGAAATTTTTCCTGCACAATCTGCAACTTTTTTGAAAATTTTTCCATCATCTCTGTGTCTGGAAGCTGGAACATCAGACAGAGCTTTCGGATGAAGAGTTCATCCACTCGCTCCGGCCCTTCGTGCAGCGCGTTCTGGGGCTGTAACGGGCTGCCCCGTGAGATGAAATCGATATTCTTGCAGCACGCAAGCTCCAGCTTTCGGGTAGAATAAATGCCGCACATATAGCCGTACACCAATAGCTTGACCATGATCCGGGGTTCTGCTGCCGATTTTCTTCCTTTCGAAGAATACGCCTGATACAGTTTCGTGTAATCCAGTTCCTCAAGCTGGGCGTTGGCTACATACACCGGTTCATGTTCATCTATTAAAATATTTTCGCTTATTGGTAGGGTCAG
>ENA-UOJF01002081-UOJF01002081.1-human-gut-metagenome-genome-assembly--contig:-P74-NODE-2081-length-11802-cov-6.952754_pt1 | contig 11802 bp, 10 predicted proteins | sample MGYA00242344_ERZ723891 | MGnify/ENA metagenome assembly ERZ723891 | reverse complement strand
GGGGAGCGCGATGCGGTTCTTTCTACGTTCCCTATAGGTTTTGTGTCGCGACGCCCAAGGGAACAAAGGAAAGACCAGATATGGCACAAGGTACCGTGAAGTTCTTCCTTGCCAAGAAGGGGTTCGGGTTTATCCAGCCGGACGGCGGCGAGGACGTTTTCGTGCACTACGCGGAAATCAAGGACGACGGCAGCACCAATAAGTTCAAAATGCTGTACGAGGGCGATCGCGTGGAGTATACGCCCGCTTCGTCCGGCAAAGGCACGCAGGCAAAGGATGTTGTCAAGCTGTCTTCGGGTGAAGCCCGCTCCGAGTGAGTAACACGCACGCAAGGATGTGCATTGAAGGCCCTGACCGTTTCGACGGTTGGGGCTTTTTCATGCCCAAAGCGCAATCGCCGCCGATGGTGTTGGCACTCGGCGGGCGCGAGTGCTAATGTCTGGGTTAGCACTCGGAGGTCGAGAGTGATAATCGGCAGCTGACGGCTGGTCGTCACGACTCGACGCTTGCGAGTGATAACCGGTATACCTAGCCATTTGGAGGAATACGCAACCATGGCAAAGATCATCTCTTATGATGAGGAAGCCCGTCAGGGCATGCTGGAGGGCCTTGACAAGCTCGCCAACACCGTCAAGGTCACTCTGGGCCCGAAGGGCCGCAACGTCGTGCTCGACAAGACCTACGGCGCTCCGACCATCACCAACGATGGCGTGTCCATCGCCAAGGAAATCGACCTTGAAGACCCGTACGAGCGCATCGGCGCCGAGCTGGTCAAGGAAGTCGCCAAGAAGACCGACGACGTCGCCGGTGACGGCACCACCACTGCAACCGTGCTTGCTCAGTCCCTGGTTCACGAGGGTCTGAAGAACGTGGTCGCCGGCTCCAACCCGATCGCCCTGCGTCGCGGCATCGAGAAGGCCACCGAGGTCATCGTCAAGGAACTCGTCGCTGCCGCCAAGGACGTCGAGACCAAGGACCAGATCGCTGCTACCGCCACCATCTCCGCCGCTGACCCTGAGGTCGGCGAGAAGATCGCTGAGGCTCTGGACAAGGTCGGCCAGGACGGCGTTGTGACCGTTGAAGACAACAACCGCTTCGGCCTGGACCTCGACTTCACCGAGGGCATGCGTTTTGACAAGGGCTACATCGCCCCGTACTTCGTCACCAACGCTGACGACCAGACCGCAGTGCTCGAAGATCCGTACATTCTGCTGACCTCCGGCAAGGTCTCATCCCAGCAGGACATCGTGCACGTGGCCGAGCTGGTCATGAAGACCGGCAAGCCGCTGCTGATCATCGCTGAGGACGTCGACGGCGAAGCACTGCCGACCTTGATCCTGAACAACATCCGTGGCACCTTCAAGTCCTGCGCCGTCAAGGCCCCGGGCTTTGGCGACCGTCGCAAGGCCATGCTGCAGGATATGGCCATCCTGACCGGTGCTCAGGTTGTCTCCGACGAACTGGGCCTGAAGCTCGAGTCCGTCGACACCTCCGTGCTCGGCCACGCCAAGAAGGTCATCGTCTCCAAGGACGAGACCACCATCGTTCAGGGCGCTGGCTCCAAGGAAGACATCGACGCTCGCGTGGCCCAGATCCGCGCTGAGATCGAGAACACCGACTCCGATTACGACCGTGAGAAGCTGCAGGAGCGTCTGGCCAAGCTGGCTGGCGGCGTGGCTGTCATCAAGGTCGGCGCTGCCACCGAGGTCGAGGCCAAGGAGCGCAAGCACCGCATCGAAGATGCCGTGCGTAACGCCAAGGCCGCCATCGAGGAAGGCCTGCTGCCTGGCGGTGGCGTGGCCCTCGTTCAGGCTGCTGCCAAGGCCGAGAAGACCGAGGCCGTCACCTCCCTGACCGGCGAAGAGGCTACCGGTGCCGCCATCGTGTTCCGCGCCATCGAGGCCCCGATCAAGCAGATCGCCGAGAACGCCGGCGTGTCCGGTGACGTGGTCATCAACACCGTCCGCTCCCTGCCTGATGGCGAAGGCTTCAACGCCGCCACCGACACCTACGAAGACCTGCTGGCCGCCGGTGTGACCGACCCGGTCAAGGTGACCCGCTCCGCTCTGCAGAACGCCGCCTCCATCGCTGGTCTGTTCCTGACCACCGAGGCCGTCGTTGCCAACAAGCCGGAGCCGAAGTCTGCTGCCCCGGCCGCCGGTGCCGACATGGGCTACTGATCCGCAATCGATCGCTAGCTGATTGAGCTGAAAGGGGACTCCTTCGGGAGTCCCTATTTTGTATTCTGGCTCCCCTCATTGAGGGGAGCCAAGAAACTAGCTGGCAAACAGGCGCGAAGCTTGGATTTCGGCGTCAGCGTACACGGTGGAGGCTTGCGTCAGCGAGCGTTGGATGGACTCGAGTGAGGCCTCCATCTGCTGTTGGGCCGCACGCCACTGTTCGGCTACCGCGGTGAACTGGGTGGCCGCCGAACCTCGCCATGCGTCCTGCAAGGCATTGAGATTGGTGTACATGCCGCCCACGGCCTGCCTGATTTGCGAGATCGAAGTGGCCACTGCGGCCGAGGATGATTGGATTCGCTCGGAATCTACCTGATATTGGGGCATCGTTGCTCCTTTTCTAGAGGGTTAATGGTATGTATGGCGGCCGATTGCCAATACCGGCCGTTAAGGTGGAGGATATGTCAACAACGAATCGGGAAGACGGAAAAACAACTATTGTGGTCCTAGCTTCGGAGCCGTCCTATTCGGCCTTCGGGAATATGGTCCGAAAATGGCTTGTTTGCGCCATTTGCGCCCTTGCTGCAGTAGCGATGAACGCAATGTGGATAACCGCAAATGCCTATGGGGATAACTCGAGCGACAGCTCTGACAGCTCCAGCAGCAGCACCGACAGCGGCGTGACCATCACCGAGAACATCACGGATACGGAAAATCTCCTGGGCTCCCATGCGGCCGAAGTCACGGATGCCATCGCCAAAACCGAGAAGGAAACCGGTGTACACGTGCATCTGCTGTATCTTTCCAGTTTCAATAGTCAACAGAAACCGGGAGACTGGGCGGCAACCGTGATGGAGTCCATGAATCCCAAGCCGAACACAGTGATGCTTGCCGTGGCCTCGAATGACGGCAACCTGGTGGTCGTCGTGTCCAAGAACTCCGATAAGTGGCTTCTCGATAACAAAACCGTCGATAAGCTATCCGAAGCCGCACAGCAGCCGTTACTGGAAAACCCGCCGAGCTGGTCTGGCGCGGCAACGGCAATGATGGATCAAATCGTGAAATCCAAAAAAGCCTCCACCTCATCGTCCACGGTGATCGTAGGCATAATCATCATGGGTGTGGTATTGGTGGCGCTGGTCATCATCATCGTGGTCATGGTGGTGATTCATCGGCGCAAGGAGATCAAGAAGGATTCCAAGGCCGAACTCCAAGATGACATTCAGGAAACGCCCAGAAGAGCGCGACACTCTAGGAAGCATGAGTAAGCCTATTGAAGCATCGATTGTTGTTGTCGACGACGAGCCGTCCATCCGAGAACTGCTGGTCGCTTCCCTGCACTTCGCCGGATTCGAGGTAAACACCGCCGCTTCCGGTTCCGAAGCCATTGAGGTTATCGAAAAAGTGCAGCCTGACCTCATCGTGTTGGACGTCATGCTGCCTGACATCGATGGATTCACCGTCACCCGTCGCATCCGCCAGGAAGGCATTAACGCCCCTGTGCTGTTTCTCACCGCTCGTGACGACACCCAAGACAAGATCATGGGCCTGACCGTCGGCGGTGACGATTACGTCACCAAGCCGTTCAGCCTCGAGGAAGTCGTGGCTCGCATCCGCGCCATTCTGCGCCGTACCCGCGAACAGGTGGAAGACGATCCGATTATTCGCGTCGCCGACTTGGAAATCAACGAGGACTCCCACGACGTGACCCGTGCAGGGCAGCCGGTTGACCTGAGCCCTACCGAATACAAGCTGCTGCGCTACCTGATGGACAACGAGGGCCGAGTACTGTCCAAGGCACAGATTCTCGACCATGTCTGGCAATACGACTGGGGCGGCGACGCAGCCATCGTCGAATCGTACATCTCCTACCTGCGCAAGAAAGTCGACGGCATCGAGGTCGACGACGGCGAAGGCGGCAAGCGCAAGGTGACTCCGCTGATCGAAACCAAGCGCGGCATCGGATACATGATTCGCGAACCGAAGAACTAATCGCCTCCATCCATAACGTATCGCAATCTCATGAGTATCCCCGATAAGCAGTCAGGCGGCGTACCGCCGAGCAGCACGCCGAACGCCGCCCCGAACACGAATCCCATGCCTGCAATGTCGCCGTTCGCCGCCCATTTCCAAGAGCAGCGCGAGCGTAAGAAAAACATGCTGATGCGGCATATCGACCGTATCTCGTTGAGCAGCAAGCTGGTGGCCTGCACCATCGCCGTGCTGCTCATCGGCGTGTCGGTGATTTCCTTCTCCATCCGCGCGTTGGTGAACAACTACATGCTGCAGAAAACCGACACCCAGTTAAGCTCGCAAAGCCAACTGGTGGTCAACAATATCGATCTGCTGTCAAAAAATGACTCATCGGGGCCGAACTCGTACTTTCTGCAGATTCAATACACCGACGGAACCAAAGACAAAGAAGGCAATCCTCTGGTCGTGACCCCGCTGATGCCGCAGATGCAGGACGGTATCGTATCGGTGCCGATTCTGCCTACCTATGGCGATACCAATGGCATCACGCTCGGTCAGGCATTCACTACGCAGGCGGTGGCCAAGCAGATCATTACGGTGCAGTCCGACAGTGCGGACAGCCAGAACGATCCGGCCAACGGAAACTCCAATTCCTCTGACACCATCACCAAGGTACTGGCCAACCCCACTGCCAATGCCAACCATGCCGCCATCGTCACGGCGAGGGCACCATGGCGTATTCTGCCGGTGACCTTCCAACAAAACGGCAAGGACCGTGCCGTGGTGTACATCGGCTTGTCGCTGGCCGACCAAATCGACACCGTCAACACACTCACCCGATACTGCATTGTGGTCGGCATCGCCGTGGTGCTGCTCGGCGGCTCCCTGTCCACGCTGATCATCCAGCACACGATGACGCCGCTGAAGCGCATCGAGAAGACCGCCGCGAAAATTGCAGCCGGCGACCTGAGCCAACGTATTCCTTCCGCGCCGGAAAACACCGAGGTCGGCTCTCTGGCCGCCTCGCTGAATTCCATGCTCACCCGAATAGAATCCAGTTTCCATGAGCAGGAGGAGACCACCGACAAGATGAAACGGTTCGTCTCCGACGCCAGCCATGAGCTGCGCACCCCGTTGGCCGCCATCCATGGCTATGCGGAGCTGTATAAGATGCAGCGCGATATGCCTGGTGCCTTGGAGCGTGCGGACGAGTCCATCGAACATATCGAACGGTCCAGCCAGCGCATGACTGTTCTTGTTGAGGATCTGCTGTCTTTGGCCCGTCTCGATGAGGGGCGCGGCATCGATATGACCGGCACGGTGAAACTCTCGTCGCTGGTCACCGACGCCGTCGACGATTTGCATGCGCTCGACCCGGACCGTGCCGTTCGCCGCATGCAGATTTCCCTCGAACCGGCGCGCGATTTGAACCATCCCGCCGAATTCAGCCTTGCCGAAGGCGATTGGCCTGAGGTCGTACTGCCCGGTGATGCCTCTCGACTGCGCCAGGTGGTGACCAACATCGTGGGCAACATCCACCGCTACACGCCTGCCGATTCGCCCGCTGAAGCCGCGCTCGGTGTGATGCCGGCCGCCATCGATCCAAGACAGCTCGCCCGCATGCCCGCCAGCGACGCGTCAATGCGGCGGTTCATCGACGCTGCCGAAGTAGGTGCCTCGATGCAGACCGGCTATCGATATGCCGTATTGCGTTTCGTGGACCATGGCCCCGGCGTGCCGCCTGAATCGCGCTCGAAGATTTTCGAACGCTTCTACACCGCGGACCCATCCCGTGCCCGCGAAAAGGGCGGTACTGGTTTGGGCATGGCCATCGCGCAATCCGTGGTCAAAGCACATCACGGCTTTATCTGCGCCACCGGCACCGATGGGGGAGGCCTGACCTTCACCGTGGTGCTGCCGATTGAGCAGATCGCCGCTCCTGAGCCCAAGCAGTCCACCGGCAAAACCAAGGACGCCAAACAGAAGACTTCTTGGTTCAGCTCTGAGCGTAAGACTCAGGCGACTCAGCCCAAAGCGTGAGGTCAAGCCCTGTGAGGTAAACTGTACCTTCGGTTTACTATTTCCATTGAGGATTAAGGAAGGTTCGCAATGCCCACCGGTCGAGTTCGTTGGTTTGACGCAGCCAAGGGTTATGGCTTCATCACCAGTGAGGAAGGCAAGGACGTGTTCCTGCCGGCTCAGGCCCTACCCACTGGCGTCACCACGTTGCGCAAGGGGGCCAAGGTGGAGTATTCCGTGGTGGACGGCCGTCGTGGGCCGCAGGCCATGGATGTTCGCCTGATCGCCTCCGCTCCCAGCTTGGTCAAGGCCACCCGCCCGAAGGCGGATGACATGGCCGCCATCTGCGAGGACCTCATCAAGATGCTTGATGCGGCCGGCAATACGTTGCGCCGTCACCGTTACCCATCTGCTGCCGACAGCAAAAAGCTGGCCACGTTGCTGCGTGCGGTGGCGGATCAATTCGATGTACAGGACTGATCTGATCTATGACTGATACCACCGAAACCATCGTGACACCGGACCCTCACGCCATCGCGCGCGCCGTGCTGCTCGAAGTGGCCGGCGAGAGCGATCAGGTGGGGGATTTCGTTACCTCATATGATCTTGAGGATCACGTCACTGACTTCCGCTTCGCCGCGAATATCCGTGGCTACGAAGGATGGCAATGGTCGGTGACGCTGTATCACGACGAGGAGATCGACTCTTGGACCGTCAACGAATCCTCCTTGATCCCCACTGAGGACGCGTTGATGCCGCCCAAGTGGATTCCTTGGAAGGATCGCCTTGAGCCCACGGATCTGGCTCCCACCGATTCGATCGGTACCGATCCGGATGACGAGCGCATCGAAGAAGGCGAAGTCGAGGAATCCTCGCTGCAGGATGTCAACGACGCCGTCGAGACCTTCCGACTGACCCGCCGTCACGTGCTGACCTCGCTGGGCCGCGCGCAGGCTGCCAAGCGCTGGTATGAAGGTCCGCGAGGCCCCAAAGCGTTGAGCACCAAAACCGCCGAAGGCAACCTGTGCTCCACCTGTGGTTTCTTCGTGCCGCTCGCGGGCGAGCTCGACCGTATGTTCGGCGTGTGCGCCAACAAGTGGAGTCCGGATGACGGCCGCGTGGTTTCCTTGGACCACGGCTGCGGCGAGCATTCCGAAATCGAACCTCCCGAGCCAAGCCAGCTGTGGGTGCAGTCCAAGCCTGCTTTCGACGATCTGCATATCGACGTGGTGGCCAACCGTCCGCGCAAGCAGGAGCCGGCTGCCCAGGACGAGGCCGAAGGCGAAACCGACAAGACAGGCGAGCCTGCCGGTGATGATATCGAAGCACAGAAGACTGTTGACGGGAACGCCGTCGATACTGAGCCCGCTGAGGAGGCGGCAGGCGACGGGACCTCGCAATCCCAGTCTGCCGGTGATGAGTCCGTTGCACAGAACGTATCTGATTCCGTTGTGGATGTTGATGCAGCTGATTCCAGCGACGATTCCAAGTCTGATGCTGACGACGAGGCCACCGAAGAGGATATCCTCAACAACACCGTTGCCGATGATGATGAGGATGATGAGATGGACGACGAAGAGGATAACGTTCGTCCTTCAGACGATGTGACTCCTGAACTCGAAACCGTCATCGATCTCATTGAGCAGCTGCGCCAGAACAGGGCGGACGAGGAATAAACTCCGAATTCCGCGAAAAGTAGATGGTGATGGGGTTGCAGGAATAAAGAATTCCTCCCTGCAAGCCCATCACCGAGGCGTGCGTTAGCACTCCATGCCGATTTTGGTGAATCAGTGCACCACGGTCACCGTGCATTCGGCGAAGTTCACGATCTGGCGGGACACCGATCCCAGGAAGTGCGCGTCCAGCCCGGACAGGCCACGCGAGCCGACCACCAGATGGCTGGCGTACCGCGAGGCCGCGATCAGACCTTTGGATGCGGGAATATGGAAGGCGTTTGTGCTGACCTTGACGCCATCGGGAATCTCGGCTTTGGCCATCAGCTCGGCGAGAATCTCCTCGGCGCGGCGTTGACCGACCTTCACCGGTGCCACGGCGTTCTCATAGCCCGGAATAACGCCCAAATCCTTGAGCTGCCAGCAGAACATCACATGCAGCGGCGCGTCGTGCAGTCGTGCTTCTTCCAGTGCGAAATCGAACGCACGGCGGGAAGTCTCGGAACCATCCACACCAACCACCACCGGGCGGCGAGCCTCCTCAACCACCGGCTGAGGCTGCGTGTAGTGAACGGGCTTGTCTCCCGGAGTCAGGGCGTTGGCAATGGCCTCGGTCACGGTCTCATCCTCGCTGCCGGCGATGCGCACCACGGTCACCGGCACTTCGGCGGCCTCGGCCAGCGAAGCGGACAGGGACCCCATGAACCAGCGGGCCATACGGCTCAGCGAGCGGCGGCCGACCACGATCTGCTGCGAATCATGGCCGATCTGCAGCAGGGCCGAAGTACCGGAGGCCTTCACCGAGGTGAGCTTCAGATTCGCCGGATCGAAGTCGATGCCTGCAGCGGCCTTGTCGACCCACACACGCAGCTCGTTGGCAATATCGTGGCGGACCTTGGCCCAGGCCTCGTCGCTGTCCGGTTCGGACCCCATATCCCAGGAATGCGTCCAGCCAAACACGGCGTTGACGCTCTGACCGGTTAACGAGGCCTCCTCAAGCGCCCACTTCAGCGCGGCAAAGGATTCATCGGAACCATCCACACCGACAACGATGTCGGGCTTGGTTGCAGCTTCACTCATTTCGAGCCTCCTTGTAATCGACTACGGGTGAATCTAGAACCAGCATATCGTTTTCTTCTCCTCTCACGGCGCAATTCGTGGAATCCGATGAATAAACGTCATCGTGAATCGGTAGAGTAAGACGGAATGTCAATTGAGGAAGGACAAGCATGTTCGAACGGTTTACCGACCGTGCACGGCGCGTGATCGTGTTGGCGCAGGAAGAGGCGAGGGCCCTTCAGCACAACTACATCGGCACCGAACACCTGCTGCTCGGCCTGATCCGCGAAGGTGAGGGTGTAGCCGCCAAGGCACTCGCCTCGAAGGGCGTGGAGCTGGATGCCACCCGCAAGCAGGTTGAAGAAATGATCGGCAAGGGCAACGCGGCTCCGAACGGGCACATCCCCTTTACTCCGCACGCCAAGCAGGTGTTGGAGTTTTCGCTGCGTGAAGCCCTGCAGCTGGGCCACAGCTACATCGGCACCGAGCACATCCTGCTCGGCCTGATTCGCGAAGGCGAAGGCGTGGGCACCCAGGTGCTCATCAAGATGGACGTCGATCTGGGCGAGTTGCGTAGCGCGACCATCGATATGATTCGCGGCAACTCCGGCACCGGCACCGGTGACGGCAAGGGCGACTTGGCCAACGCCGGCGGCGTGACGGACAAGCAGAACAAGTCCGGTTCCGCCATCCTCGATCAGTTCGGCCGCAACCTGACCGCCGAAGCCGCTGAAGGCAAGCTGGACCCGGTCATCGGCCGTACCAACGAGATTGAGCGCGTTATGGTCGTGCTTTCCCGCCGCACCAAGAACAACCCGGTGCTGATCGGCGAGCCCGGCGTGGGCAAGACCGCTGTGGTCGAAGGCTTGGCCCAGAAGATCCAAGCCGGCGACGTGCCGGAAACCCTGAAGGGCAAGCAGGTCTACTCGCTGGACCTCGGTTCCATGGTGGCAGGCTCCCGCTACCGTGGTGATTTCGAGGAGCGCCTGAAGAAGGTGCTGAAGGAAATCAAGACTCGTGGCGACATCGTGCTGTTCATCGACGAGATTCACACCATCGTGGGCGCCGGCTCGGCTGACGGCGCGCTGGGTGCCTCCGACATGTTGAAGCCGATGCTGGCCCGTGGCGAGCTCCAGACCATTGGTGCCACCACCACCGACGAGTACCGCAAGTACATCGAGAAGGACGCGGCTCTGGAACGCCGTTTCCAGCCGATTCAGGTGCACGAGCCGACCATCGCCGAGACCATCGAGATCCTGAAGGGCCTGCGTTCCCGTTACGAGAACCACCACCACGTGACCATCACCGATGGCGCGCTGCAGTCTGCCGCAGAGCTGTCCAGCCGGTACATCCAGGACCGTAACCTGCCTGACAAGGCCATCGACCTGATCGATGAGGCCGGTGCACGCCTGCGCATCAAGCGCCTGACCGCCCCGCCTGAGCTCAAGGAACTCGACGAGAAGATCGCCAAGATCGCCGCCGACAAGGACGAGGCCATCAAGGGCCAGGACTTCGAGAAGGCCGCCGAACTGCGCGACAAGCAGGAGAAGCTGGAAGCCGATCGCAAGCAGAAGGAAGACTCCTGGCGCGAAGGCGAGTCCGACGTCAAGATGGTCGTGGACGAGGACGTGATCGCCGAGGTCATCAGCTCCACCACCGGTATCCCGGTGTTCAAGCTGACTCAGGCCGAGTCCAAGAAACTGCTCAACATGGAAGCCGAACTGCACAAGCGCATCATCGGCCAGGACGAGGCGGTTTCCGCCCTGTCCCGCTCTATCCGCCGTACTCGCGTGGGTTTGAAGGACCCGAAGCGCCCGTCCGGTTCGTTCATCTTCGCCGGCCCCACCGGCGTCGGCAAGACCGAGCTGGCCAAGACGCTCGCCGAATTCCTGTTCGACGATGAGGACGCGCTGATTCGCGTGGATATGTCCGAGTTCTCCGAGAAGTACGCGGCTTCGCGACTCTTCGGTGCGCCTCCGGGATACGTCGGCTACGAGGAAGGCGGCGAGCTCACCGAAAAGGTGCGCCGCAAGCCGTTCTCCGTGGTGCTGTTCGACGAGATCGAAAAGGCTCATCCGGACATCTTCAACACGTTGCTGCAGGTGCTCGATGACGGCCACCTGACCGACGGTCAGGGCCGCAAGGTGGACTTTAAGTACACCATCATCATCCTGACCACCCCCCTCGGTACGCGAGACATCGCCAAGGCCGCCCACACGGGCTTCAACCTAGGTGCCAACAACGAGTCCAGCTACCAGCGCATGAAGGACCAGGTCAGCTCCGAATTGAAGCAGCAGTTCCGCCCGGAGTTCCTGAACCGTCTGGACGACATCATCGTCTTCAAGCAGCTCACCGAGCCGCAGGTGCGCCAGATCGTGGATCTGGACGTCAAGCAGCTCAACGACCGCCTGTTCGACCGTCATATGTCGCTCGAACTCACCGACGCCGCCAAGGACCTGCTCGCGCAGAAGGGCTTCGACCCGCTGCTCGGTGCCCGTCCGCTGCGCCGCGTGATTCAGCGCGACATCGAGGACGCCATCTCCGAGAAGATCCTGATGGGCGATCTCGAAGACGGTCAGCGCGTGATTGTGGATGCGGAAGGCGAGGGTATCCTCGGCGAATTCACCTTCAAGGGTGAGGAGTTCGAGGAGCCGGCCGCCGCCGATAAGCCCGCCGAAGACGGTGCCGCCACTGATGGCGAGACTCCAGCCGACGCCACTCCGGCCACTGAGCCGGCCGAATCCGCTCCCGCCGATTCCGGTGACGCTCCGCAGGAGTAGTCCGTTTCGATAGCGTAGCTAGCGCATACCAGCAAAGCTCCCCTTGACAGGGGAGCTGTCAGCGAAGCTGACTGAGGGGTAGACCTGCGCACACATGATGTGCACGTTTGTGGTCTA
>ENA-UOJF01002075-UOJF01002075.1-human-gut-metagenome-genome-assembly--contig:-P74-NODE-2075-length-11843-cov-10.783254_pt1 | contig 11843 bp, 10 predicted proteins | sample MGYA00242344_ERZ723891 | MGnify/ENA metagenome assembly ERZ723891 | reverse complement strand
CCGGCGAAAGACATGGATATCGAAGCTGATAGTGACCGCCAGCTCCTCCAGGGCCGCCAGACGCTGACCGCCGGACTTGGGGGTTTTCCAGTAGTAGGGGGTCATCTGGAACAGGGCGTGGATGTCCTCCTGCCCCAGCACCCGGATGCGGTCCTCCACATGGCAAATTTCGGCGTAGGAGAAGCCCTCGTAGGGAGTCTCCTTCACCTCGTTGGGATAGGGGTGGTCATAGAGCACCTGCTTCAGCTCCCACAGGTGCTTTTCCGACGGCACCACATAGAGAAACGTGCCGCCGGGCCGGAGCGCCCGCCGAAATTCCTCCAGCGCCAGCGGGGAGAAGCAGTTGAGCAGCAGGTCGATGGATCGGTCCGCCACCGGCAGGTGATAGGAGGAGGCCACGGCGAACTCCACGTCCTTTTCCCGCTTGGCGGCCCGGCGGAGGATGGCCTTGGAGATGTCCGTCCCCGCCATGCAGGGAGCCTTCCCGGCGTCCCGCAGCGCCCGGTAGACGGCGCTGGTGTAGTATCCCTCGCCGCAGCCGGTGTCCAGCACCGCCGGATGCTCCGGGGCATAGTCCAGTGCCAGACGGCACAGAGCATCCCGCAGGGCGGCGTAGTAGTCCTTGCTGAGAAAGACACTGCGGGCGGCGGCCATGCCCTTGTCGTCGCCGGGCATTTTGGAATGCTTGCGGTTGGCGGGCAGCAGATGGGTGTAGCCCTCACGGGCCACGTCATAGCTGTGGCCCGCCGGACAGCGGTAGCGCCCCGGCTCCCGCTCCAGCGCCGCCCCGCAGATGGGGCAGACGAACAGGCTCATTGCCCACGCTCCTTTCGGACGGTGACGTCGTGGATCCACTGTCCCGTGCGGATACGCAGGGCGCACAGCGGCACCTTCAGCAGGCTCTCCGACTGGATGGCGGCGGCGATCCACCAGTAGTCCGCCTTCAGCACCAGCGCCAGCAGCGCCGTCAGGGGCAGGGCCATGCACCACTGGGGCCCCACGTCCAGCAGGGTGGACCAGAACACGTCGCCGCCCGCCCGCAGCACGCCGGTGACGGCGGAGATAGAGTAGGCGTGGAGGGGGATGGACAGAAAGCCCGTCACCGCCAGCGCCGTGGCGATGGCGGCGGACTCGCCGTAGAGCTTGAACAGCGGGAACACCACCGGCACGAACAGCGTCGGCACCAGCAGCAGAGACAGGACCGTCAGCCCCGCACCCACCAGCGCCGTGAACACCAACAGCGTCCGGCTCAGATCCATGACCTCCTGATGGCTGCGGCCCTCACCGATGGATTTGCCGATTATCACGGCGGTGGCGGCACCCAGACCGAAGCACACCACCAGGAACAGGCGGTTGAGGTTGCCCATCACGGCGTTAGCCGCCAGCATCTCCACGGAGTTGTCGGTGTAGCCCAGGATCACCGTCAGCATACTGTTGCCGAGGCCCCATGCCGTCTCATTGAGGATCACGGGGGAGGAGTACTTCACGAACCGCCGGAGCATTTCCCAGCCGGGGCGGAAGAAGGCCCGCCACTGGATGGGCAGAAGCCTGCTGCGGACGGCACAGAAGCTGCACACGGCGAACTCTGTGATGCGGGCCAGCAGGGTAGCCACGGCGGCACCCTGAATGCCCAGCGCAGGCAGGCCGCACTTACCGAAGATCAGCAGGTAGTTCAGCCCCGTGTTCAGCACAGTGGACATGGCGAACAGCTTCATGCCGAAGCCGGCGTCCTCGGCGCTACGCCGGGCGCTGACATACAGGGACGAGAGCATATTGAACACATAGGAGATGCCGATGAGCTTCAGATACGGCGCACCCAGCACCGACAGCTCATGGTTGTTGGACAGCAGATCCATGATCTCCACCGGCCACAGGTACAGCACCGCCGCCAGCACCACCGTCAGGCCGGTACCCAGCATGGCCGCCACGCCGATGGCACGGCTGATGTGCTCCATATCCCGCTTGCCCCAGTACTGGCTCACCAAAATGCTCAGGCCGCTCTGCACGCCGAACACGATGGAGATCAGCAGGAACACCGGCACGTTGGCGGTGGTGACGGCGGCCATCTGGGTGTTGCCCAGCCAGCTGACCATCAGCGTGTCCATCAGGCCCAGTGTAAAGGTGATAAGGTTTTGCAGGGCGATGGGGCCGGTCAGACCCCACAGATACCGGTAAAAGCCCGGTTCACGTTTCAGACATTGCAGCATGGTATCCCTCACAGCATGGAAAATCTCGTATTTTTGTGGCGCAGCAGCGCCTCGTACAGGGCGTCGATGTCGCCCTCCGTGGTTTCCGGCCCGAAGCTGAGCCGCAGCACCCCGGCGGCGGTCCTTTTATCCAGCCCCAGAGCGGCATAGCCCCGGCTGGCCTTGCCCCGGTGACAGGCGGAGCCTGCGGACAGGCAGATGCCCTGACTGCCCAGATCGTTGATGACGTTGGCACTGGGATAGCCCACCAGCGACACCGCCAGAATGTGGGGGGCCTCGCCGCTGCCCACCGGCACCACGCCGGGGATGCTCAGCAGCCGCTCCCGGCAGTAGGCCTTGATGCGGGCCATGTGGGCAAGCTTTTCCTCCAGCCCCTCCTGCCGCAGCGCCACGGCCTTGGCAAAGCCCGCTATCTGGGCGGTGGCCTCCGTGCCGGAGCGCAGCCCCTCCTCCTGCCCGCCGCCGGCCAGCAGGGGCCGCAGGTTCCGCAGGTCCGGACGGACGTACAGAGCGCCGATGCCCTTGGGCCCGCCGATCTTGTGGGCGGACAGGCTCATCAGATCCACGCCCCACCCCGCCGGGTCGCAGGGAACCTTCAGAAAGCCCTGCACGGCGTCGCAGTGGAGGAGCGCATGGCTCCCCCGCTCCTTCAGCAGCCGGGCGATATCCGCCACGGGGAAGAGACACCCCGTCTCGTTGTTCACCAGCATCACGGACACCAGTACCGTGTCCTCCCGCAGGGCCTCCGCCACCTGTTCGGCGGAGATATGCCCCGTGCGGTCGGGCTTGAGGTAGGTGACCTCATACCCCTCCTGTTCCAGCTGGCGGCAGGGCTCCAGCACGGCGCTGTGCTCCACGGCGGTGGTGATGATGTGCCGCCCCGTGTGTCGGCCCTGCCATGCGGCGGCCCGGATGGCCCAGTTGTCCGACTCCGTGCCGCAGGAGGTGAAGTGCAGGGCCGATGGCTGGCACCCCAGTGCCCCGGCGATGGTGCGGCGTGCCTCCTCCACCAGCTCCTTGGCCTCCCGGCCCAGAGGATACTGGGCGGAGGGATTGCCGAACTGATGGCGCAGCACATCGTACATGGTATCCGCCACAGCCTCCGGCAGGGGCGTGGTGGCGGCGTGGTCCAGATAGATCATAGCGCAGACCTCCCGTTTTTTCAGAAAAACCGGCGCCGGACAGGGGGGAGGGGCAAAGACCCTCTTGCCACCGGCGGCCGGATACCGTATAATGTAGACAAATTCTTATTATATCGGAGAAAACCGCAAAGTGCAAGGAGAATCCCCATGCGAGTTGCTATTTACACCCTCGGCTGCAAGGTCAACCAATACGAGACGCAGGCCATGGAGCAGGAGCTTCAGCGGCGTGGCCATACGCTGGTGGACTTTGAGTCCCCGGCGGACGCCTACATCATCAACACCTGCTCCGTCACCGCCGTCAGCGATAAAAAATCCCGGCAGATGATCCGCAGGGCCAAGAGCCGCAATCCCCAGGCCGTGGTGGCTGCCTGCGGCTGCTATGTGCAGACCCACACCCCGGAGGCTCAGGAGCTGGGCATCGACCTCATCGGCGGCACCGGCGACCGGATGGAGTTTCTGACCCTGCTGGAGCAGGCGGCGGAGGATCACCGCAGCCGTGTGGCGGTGGATGAGGCCCTGCGCCGCCGCACCTTCGAGGTGCTGCCCGCCGGGGGCATGGCGGCCCGGACACGGGCCATGCTGAAGGTGGAGGACGGCTGCGTCAACTTCTGCACCTACTGCATCATCCCCTATGCACGGGGGCCGGTGCGGTCCCTGCCGCTGGAGGAGGCGGTGCGCCAGACGGAGCAGCTGCGGCGGGAGGGCTACCGGGAGGTGGTCGTTACCGGCATCGAGATCTCCTCTTGGGGACAGGATCTCAAGGACGGCCGCAGCCTCATCGATCTGCTGGAGGCGGTGTCGCAGGCGGCGGGAGAGATGCGCCTGCGGCTGGGCAGTCTGGAGCCCCGCACCGTGACGGAGGATTTCTGCCGCCGGGCCGCCCGGCTCCCCAACCTCTGCCCCCAGTTCCACCTGTCCATGCAATCCGGCTGCGACGCCACCCTGCGGCGCATGAATCGCCGGTATGACACCGCCCGGTTCCTCCGGTCCGTGACTCTGCTGCGGCAGTACTTCCCCCGGCCCGCCATCACCACGGATCTGATCTGCGGCTTTCCCGGCGAGACGGAGGAGGAATTTTCCCAGACACTGGCCTTCCTGCGCCGCTGCGACTTTGCCCAGATGCACATCTTCCCCTACTCCATCCGCCCCGGCACCAAGGCGGCGGAGATGGAGCAGGTCCCCGGCCCGGTGAAGGAGGAGCGTGCCGCTCGTGCGTCGGCGGTGGCGGCGGAGCTGCACCGTGCCTATCTGCAGGGCTGCGTAGGCCAGACTTATCCCGTGCTCTTCGAGCAGCGCAAGGACGGCTGCGCCGCCGGTCATGCCCCCAACTATATGCCGGTGGAGGTGCAGACACAGGAGGATTACCATAACACCGTTCGCCATGTGAAGATCACAGGCGTAGTAAACGATATCCTGATGGGAGAGGTGACATAACATGGAACACTTTTTTGCCTATACGTCCCGGATGCGGTTCATCTCCCGCTGGGCGCTGATGCGTAACAGCCAGCCGGAGAACATTCAGGAGCACAGCCATCAGGTGGCAGTGCTGGCCCATGCGCTGGCGGTGATCCGCAACCGCTGCTTCGGCGGTCAGGTGGACCCCGGTACGGTGGCGGTGGCGGCCCTGTACCACGACGCCAGCGAGATCCTCACCGGGGATCTGCCCACCCCCATCAAGTACTACAATCCCGCCATCCGGGATGCCTACAAGCAGGTGGAGCACATCGCCTGCGGCAAGCTGGTGGGGATGCTGCCGCCGGAGCTGCAGCCGGACTTTGCCGAGGCCCTGACCCCCACAGACCCGGAGGTGGAGGAGTTGGTGAAGGCGGCGGACAAGCTGTCTGCCCATATCAAATGTCTGGAGGAGCTGAAGGCCGGGAATCTGGAGTTCCGCCGGGCGGCGGAGCAGACAGAGCAGGCGTTGGACGATTTCCATCTGCCGGAGCTGACCTATTTCCGGGAGCATTTCCTCCCCAGCTTCCGGCTGACGCTGGATGAGATGGAGTAAAATCAAGCGCAGGAGAGACGGCTCGTCTCCCCTGCGCTTGATTCGTTATGAAGCTCGCACCTTGCGTTCTGCGCATGGCGGCAGGCTTTTCGCAACTGTGTCCTCCGACCACCCCGCAGCGATCTTCTGCCGCAGCATGGCATCACCCATGCTGCGGCACCGACCATGATATCCCGCCGAAGCAGGCACCCTACAGACAGACCTTCCCTGCAAAAAGAAAAGCAGGCGGAAAGCCACGCTTCCCGCCTGTCAAGGACACACGATCATTATTTGCCAGCGGCCACGGACTTGACCTGCTTGACCTCACGGCCATTGTAGGTACCGCACTCCGGGCACATTCTGTGAGGCAGATGCAGCGCACCGCACTTGGTGCAGGCCACCAGACCGGGAGTCGCCAGCTTCCACACGGAGCTGCGTCTCTTGTTGCGTCTTTGCTTGGATACTTTTCCCTTGGGTACTGCCATGTTGACACCTCCTTGGTCTTAACTGCCTGAGCAGTAATTGATAGTATAGAGAAGCGCTTTACTCCTTCTCCTGCAGGAGACTGGCCAGCTTGGCAAGCCTCGGATCCACCTGCTTTTTGCAGCGGCAGGGCTCCCGGTTGAGGTTCACGCCGCAGCCGGGGCAAAGACCCTTACAGTCCTCGGAGCAAAGAGTTTTCGTGTCCATGTCGAGAATGAACGCATCTCTGGCCAATTCCGCCAGATCCACCTCGTCGTGCTCCAGCAGGATGATCTCGTCGCTGTCCTCCTCCTGCTTCTCCTCGGCCAGAACGCACGAGTAAGAAACGGACTTGGGCGCATCGAATTCCTCCATGCACCGGTCACACACGCAGTGCAGCGTCGTATGCATCTCCAGCTGGCACAGCAGAACCCCGGCCTGATTCCGAATACGGCCTTCCACAGTGACCGGACGGATAATGGGCGCAGCGCCGCCGAAATCCAGCTGAGACAGATCCATCTCAAACCGGACCTCCTGACTGGCGTCGGGGGTATGCAGCAGTCGGTTTACATTCAATCGCATAGTACACCTCTTAATGACACGAATAGTATTATAGAGGATTGCATCCTGCTTGTCAAACATTTTCTGCGAAATATTTTGACAATTTCCAAAAATCAGGTACAATAGCCTTAAACAGCATCCATCAAAGGAGGAAACACGCCATGCGGGAGCTGACCATCGGGAAAAATGACGCCGGACAGCGGGTGGATCGCTTCGTCTCCAAGGCTCTGCCGCTGCTGCCGCCGGCCCTGCTGCAAAAGTATATCCGCCTCAAGCGCATCAAGGTCAACGGAGGCCGGGCCCAGCGGGATCAGCGTCTGCGGGAGGGGGACGTGCTGCAATTATACATCAACGACGAGTTCTTCGACAAGCCCAGGGAGGATAATCTGTTCCTCACCCTGTTCCGCCCCAGCCTGGATATCGTCTACGAGGACGAGAATCTGATGCTGCTGAACAAGCGCCCCGGTCTGGTGGTTCACGCCGACGAGACGGAGAAGGTCAACACCCTCATCAACCACATTCAGGCATACCTCTACCAGAAGCGGGAGTGGAACCCCCGGTGGGAGAACGCCTTCACCCCGGCGCTGTGCAACCGCATCGACCGCAACACCGGCGGCATCGTCATCGCCGCCAAAAACGCCGAGACCCTGCGGATCATCAACCAGAAGATCCGGGATCGTGAGATCGACAAGCGCTACCTCTGCATCACCGTGGGGACGCCCCGGCCGCCGCAGGGGGAGGTATCCTGCTTCCTGCTGAAGGACGAGAAGAAAAAGCAGGTGGCCGTATACCACAGGCCCGTTCCCGGCGGCAAGACCGCCGTTACCCGCTACCGGACGCTGGAGACCCGTGGGGAGCTGTCCCTGCTGGAGGTGGAGCTGCTGACGGGCCGCACCCACCAGATCAGGGCCACCATGGCGGACTTGGGCTGCCCCCTGCTGGGGGACGGCAAGTACGGCGACGGGCAGGTGAACCGCCGCTACGGCGAGACCCGGCAGGCCCTGTACTCCTACCGCCTGACCTTCGACTTCCCCACGGACGCCGGCCTGCTGACTTATCTCCGGGGCCGCAGCTTTCAGGTGGAGAGCGTCCCCTTCCGGGAGAAATACTTCGGCTGACCGCCGCCCCGGCTGCCCGGTGCAGCCGGGGCTTTTTTCTGCCATTCCCCGGTAATCTCCGGCAAAAACGAGTAAAATTCTCCACCGTGCAGAATTTTCCTTAAACAGGGGAAAATATTCATTGACATTTCTTCGCTTTTTATATATAGTGAATCTGCCAAATTTCAACGAGAGATATCAGGCCTGTCCGCAAGGCCTCCCTTTGAACAGAGAAAAGAGGTAGATATTATTTAACGAACGGGGGAGGATAAATGTCCAAAGAGTTGATTCGCCTGCGGGATCTCTGCATGGCGTTTGACGACGAGCTGGTTCTCGATCACATCAATCTGTATATCAACGATTCCGAATTCCTCACACTGCTTGGTCCCAGCGGCTGTGGCAAGACCACGACGCTGCGGATCATTGGCGGCTTCACGACGCCCACGTCGGGAGACGTCACCTTTGACGGTGTGAGGATCAATGATGTTCCGCCGCATAAGCGGCAGATCAACACCGTCTTTCAGAAGTACGCCCTGTTTCCCCATCTGGATGTCTTTGAAAACATCGCCTTTGGCTTGCGGATCGCCAAGGTGCCTGCCGACGAGATCGAGCAGCGGGTGACAGAGATGCTGGGCGTGGTGAGCCTGAAGGGCTTTGAGCACCGGAGGATCCATCAGCTCTCCGGCGGCCAGCAGCAGCGTGTGGCCATTGCCCGTGCGCTGGTGAACCGGCCCAAGGTGCTGCTGTTGGACGAGCCGCTGGGTGCCTTGGACCTGCGCCTGCGGAAGGATATGCAGATCGAGCTGAAACGGATCCAGCAGCAGATGGGCATTACCTTTGTCTACGTTACCCATGATCAGGAGGAGGCCCTGACCATGTCCGACACCGTGGTGGTGATGGACAAGGGCCGTATCCAGCAGATCGGCACCCCGGAGGATATCTACAACGAGCCGAAGAACGCCTTCGTGGCGGATTTTATCGGTGAGAGCAATATTTTGAACGGCGTCATGGTCCGGGACAAGGTAGTGAAGATGTACGGCCGGGAGTTCCCCTGCGTGGACGGCGGCTTCGCACCCAACGAGCCGGTGGACGTGGTCATCCGTCCGGAGGACATCGACATCGTCCCCGTGGAGCAGGGACAGCTGGTAGGCACCGTCACCAGCGTCACCTTCAAGGGGATGCAGTACGATATCATTGTGGACTTCCGGGGCTTCAAGTGGCTCATTCAGACCACGGATCACTCCCCGGAGGGCGCCCGCATCGGCGTGAAGATCGATCCCGACGGCTTCCACATCATGAAAAAGAGCGAATACTCCGGCCAGTTCGGAGATTACAGTTCCTACTCCGAGGAGTATGAGGAGCTGGCGGACGCCTCTCTGGAGACGGACGAGGAGGAGAGCGGGGATGAAGAATAAGCTCTCCCGGTTCGCCGTACCCTACGAGGTGTGGATGGCGATCTTCGTGGTGGCCCCCATTGTCATTATGGTGGCCTATGCCTTTTCCTCCGCCGACGGCGGCTTTACGATGGATAACTTCGTGCAGATGGGGGGCTATACGGAGGTGTTCCTCCGGTCCTTCAAGCTGGCCATCATCGCCACGGTGATCTGTCTGCTGATCGGCTACCCGGTGTCCTATCTCATGAGCCGGGAGGGCGCCTCCTTTCAGCGGACGGCCATGGTGCTCATTATGCTGCCCATGTGGATGAACTTCCTGCTGCGGACCTATTCGTGGATGACCATTCTGGAAAACAACGGCCTTTTGAACCAGCTGTTCCAGAAGATCGGCCTCATCAGCCTCTATAATCACATCTTCGGCACCAACTTGGAGTATTTCTCCATGATGAATACCCAGGGGGCTGTGGTGCTGGGCATGGTGTATAACTATCTGCCCTTCATGATCCTGCCCATCTATTCCGTCATCATCAAGCTGGATCACTCCCTGCTGGAGGCCGCCCGCGATCTGGGGGCCGGCAGCCTGACGGTGTTCCGCCGGGTGATCCTGCCCCTGTCCCTGCCGGGCGTGGTGTCGGGCATCACCATGGTGTTCGTGCCGTCGGTGTCCACCTTCGCCATCAGCCGGATGCTGGGCGGCGGCACGGAGCTGCTGCTGGGCGACCTCATTGAGCGGCAGTTTCTGGGGGGTGCCTACAACCCCCAGCTGGGCGCCGCCATTTCGCTGGTGATGATGATCATTGTGCTGGTGTGTATGCTGGTGATGAATCGCTTCGGTGAGGGCGAGGAACAGGCGGTGAAGCTATGAGCCGCACCCAGAATCGCTTTGGCGACCGGCTGCTGATGGCGCTGGTGTTCCTGTTTCTCTATGCCCCCATCATCATCCTGATCGTCTTTTCCTTCAACGCCGGCACCAGCTCCAGCGTGTGGAAGGGCTTCTCCCTGAAGTGGTACGAGTCCCTTCTCTCCAACCGGCTCATTATGAACAGCGTCTATACCACGCTGCTGGTGTCGCTGCTGTCCACCATCGTGGCGTCCATCGCCGGCACCTTCGCCGCCATCGGCCTGTACGCCATGAGCCGCCGCCGTCGTGCGGCGGTGAACGCCGTCAACAACATCCCCATGATGAATGCGGATATCGTCACCGGCGTCAGCCTGTGCCTGCTGTTCGTGGTGTTCTTCAACGGCTGGGGCGCCTTCGCCGGGTGGATGAATTCGTGGCAGTCGCTGGTGGTGCTGCCGGAGCGCCTGACCATGGGCTTCGGCACGCTGCTGCTGGCCCATATCTGCTTCAATATCCCCTATGTGATCCTGTCCGTGGGACCCAAGCTGCGCCAGATGGACCGCAACCTCATCGATGCGGCGCAGGACTTGGGCTGCACGTGGATGCAGGCCTTCTGGCGTGTGGTGATCCCGGAGATCAGGCCCGGCATCGTCTCCGGCGCTCTGACGGCCTTCACCATGTCTGTGGATGACTTCATCATCAGCTACTTCACCGCCGGTACCAGCTCCTCCACGCTGGCCATGACCATCTACGGCATGACCAAGAAGCGGGTCAGCCCGGAGATCAACGCCATCTCCACCCTGCTGTTCGTGACGGTGCTGGTGCTGCTGGCCGTCGTGAACCTGCGGGAGAGCCGTGCCGACCACCGCATGAAGGCGGAGCACCACACCGCCCCGGCGGCCCATCACCCCAACCGCAGCAAGCTCCATAAGACCCTGCGCCGTGTGGGGGCGGGACTGGCAGCCTGCGTGCTGGTGGTGACGCTGATCGTCACCGGCCGCTCCGCCCGGTCCGACCGGGTGGTGAACGTGTGCTCCTGGGGCGAGTATATCGACGAGAGCCTCATCACCCAGTTTGAGGAGGAGACCGGCATCCGGGTCAACTACCAGACGGCGGAGAGCAACGAGGCCCTGTACTCCCTCATCAAAATGGGAGGCGCCGACTTCGATGTCATCGTTCCCTCGGACTATATGATCGCCCGGCTCATTGACGAGGATATGCTGGCGGAGCTGGATTACAGCCACATCCCCAACTTTGACCTCATTGCCGATACCTATAAGAACCTCAGCTACGACCCGGAGAACCGGTACACCGTCCCCTACACCTGGGGTACGCTGGGCATCATCTACAACACCACCATGGTCTCTCAGCCCATCACCAGCTGGAGTGCCATGTTCGACCCCCAGTACGCCGGACAGGTGCTGATGATCAACAACTCCCGTGACGCTCTGGCGGCGGCCCTGCTGTATCTGGGATACAGCATCAATACCACCGACGAGAGCCAGCTGGAGGAGGCCTTTGCCCTGCTGAAGCAGGCCAAGGACAGCGGCGTGTATCAGGCCTTCGTCATGGACGAGGTGTTCCAGAAGATGGAGGGCGGCAATGCCGCCGTGGCTATGTATTACGCCGGCGACTACCTGACCATGCTGGAGAATAACGAGGACCTGGCCTTCGTCATCCCGGAGGAGGGCAGCAACTGGTTCGTGGATGCCATGTGCGTCCTGAAGAGCAGCCAGCATATGTCCGAGGCGGAGGAGTGGATCAACTTCATCGCATCTACAAAGGCCAATCTGGCCAACATGGACTACATCTGGTACGCCTCCCCCAACGGCGAGGCGCTGGAGGAGTACCCGGCCTACTATGAGGAGGTCAACGAGGAGCCGCTGGACCCGGAGATCTACGAGGTCATGGCCCCCTCGGAGGAGGTGCTCCACCGCTGCGAGATCTATGAGAATCTCCCCACGGAGACGCTGCGTCTGTATGACCGACTCTGGACCCGGCTGGGTGTGTAAGGGGAATGGAAGCTGCCGATGTAAAATATGGGTTCAGACGGATTGACGTAAAATCTAATCAGCCCCCCGGCCGGCTGGCCATCCGGCGGGGCGGCGTGACCGGTCGTGCCGGAGAGCCTCCAAGTGTGTCAAACACCTTG
>ENA-UOJF01002053-UOJF01002053.1-human-gut-metagenome-genome-assembly--contig:-P74-NODE-2053-length-11925-cov-9.393934_pt1 | contig 11925 bp, 9 predicted proteins | sample MGYA00242344_ERZ723891 | MGnify/ENA metagenome assembly ERZ723891 | reverse complement strand
GTCGATGCCGAAGCCGATCATCAGGTTGGGGATGACCTCGGCCTCCTCCTCCGTCTCCCGGATGATGGCGATGGCCTTGTCGATGTCCAGCAGGATGCGCTTCAGACCCAGCAGCAGATGCAGCTTCTCCTTCTTGCGGGAGAGGATGAAGTACACCCGCCGCCGCACACACTCCGTGCGCCATGCGATCCACTCCTCCAGCAGAGCCTTGACTCCCAGCACACGGGGCATCCCGGCGATGAGGATGTTGAAGTTGCAGCTGAAGGTATCCTGCAAAGGCGTCAGCTTATACAGCTTCTGCATCAGCTTCTCCGGGTCCACCCCCCGCTTGAGGTCGATGGTGAGCTTCAGGCCGCTGAGATCCGACTCGTCCCGCATATCGCTGATCTCCTTGACCTTGCCGGCCTTCACCAGCTCCGCCACCTTGTCCAGGATCACCTCGATGGAGGTGGAGTAGGGGATCTCGAAGATCTCGATGAGATTCTCCTTCTTGTCATAGCGCCAGCGGGCCCGAACCTTGACGCCGCCCCGGCCGGTGCGGTAAATTTCCGCCAGCTCCGCCGGGTCACACACCAGCTGCCCGCCGGTGGGAAAATCCGGCGCCAGCAGGGTGGAGGCGATGTCGTGGTCGGGATTTTTCAGCAGGGCGATGGTGGTGTCGCACACCTCCGCCAGATTGAAGCCGCAGATCTGCGAGGCCATACCCACGGCGATGCCCTGATTGGCCGACACCAGCACGTTGGGATAGGTGGTGGGCAGCAGGGTAGGCTCCTTGGTGGTGTTGTCGTAGTTGTCCACGAAGTCCACGGCGTCACAGTCCAGATCCCGGAACAGCTCGGCACAGATGGGGGCCAGCTTTGCCTCGGTGTAGCGGCTGGCGGCATAGGCCATGTCACGGGAATAGACCTTGCCGAAGTTGCCCTTGCTGTCCACAAAGGGGTGCAGCAGCGACTCGTTTCCCTTGGCCAGACGCACCATGGTCTCGTAGATGGCCTGATCGCCGTGGGGGTTGAGGCGCATGGTCTGGCCCACGATGTTGGCGGACTTGGTGCGCCCGCCGGTGAGCAGCCCCATCTTGTACATGGTGTACAGCAGCTTCCGGTGGGAGGGCTTGAAGCCGTCGATCTCCGGAATGGCCCGGGAGACGATGACGCTCATGGCGTAGGGCATATAGTTCTCGTCCAGTGTGCGGGTGATGGGCTGCTCCACCACCGTCCCCCGCAGCCCCAGCACATTGGGATCGGCGGGACGATGGACGGTTTTCTCTTCTGTTTTCTTCTTTGCCATGAAAGATGATTCCTTTCGTATTCAAACCGGCGGGAGAAAGATGACCCCGCCAAAAAACGATCGATTTTAATTTGCGGCGTACCGCACGCGGCAGGACACATGGGCCCTGCCCTACAAAACGCTGCGCTGCCGGGGCCGGGCGGACAGGGTCGTCCACCCCTACGCACCTTAGTTATCGTTCATTCCAAATTGGATACTCTTTAGTTTTTCCTTCCACAAGCTCTCGGTATGGATGACCTCGTCATCCGTCAGTGTTTTAGGAAGAATTTGTAGGATAGAAAACTGAAAATACTGATAGCGGTCGGGATGGTCGCATATAAGCTCTTTCATCAGCTTGTTATGCCCATGGAGGGAATCTGCGTAAACACGCCAGCGGCCCAGCAGACCGTCCTTTCCGTAGGCGGAGCCGACATACTGCTTCCCGTTCTTCGTGTCCACAATGAGGTATACCGCATTCACAGCGGACAACGCCGCCTGCCACAGCTCATAGATGTCGCTGTCCTCCACCACCTCTTTCAGCTCTGCATACGTGAGTACCACTTTGTCATAGCCAATAAACGGTTTTTTGACGGGGGAGTCGATGGCCAAGACGTCCTTTTCCGTGGTGCCCTTCTGATGCCACGACAGAGCAGATTTGCCCCACTCGATCACCAGCCGATGCTCAAATTCCCGCAGACAGTCCACGGGTTCCAGATCAAAATAGGCAAGGTTTCCTTCGAAGCGTCCCTCCAGCGGAAAATCTGCCGGTTTGAGGTCGGGCGTGGCCGGGACGGAGCCGTTGACCTTATAGCAGGCAAACAGACGGGCGGTGGCGCTTTTTCCACTGATGAACACGCACCAGTAGTCGTAATCTTTGCTGAAATTTGGCTTTTGGATGCGGGTGTATTCCCAGACCATCTGGGGACAGGCATAATAACACTTGGCACAATCCTTATCTGACAGCGAGTGGCGAATAAGCTTCACCTTGGCCGGGTCTAACCCGGCTTTTTCTAAAATATCCGAAAAGTGTAAAATAGACATAATACCCCCCCTCAGCTCACGTCGATCATATCCAGATAGCGGCAGCCGTTTTCAGCGATATAGTCCTTCCGGCCGGAGAGGTTGTCCCCCAGCAGCAGGTCAAAGACACGAGCCGTCTCCTCGGCGTCGTCCGGCAGTACCTTCACCAGCCTCCGGGTCTCCGGATTCATGGTGGTCAGCCACATCATCTCCGGGTCGTTCTCGCCCAGTCCCTTGGAGCGATCCACCTTGTACTTCTTGCCCTCCAGCTGGCGCACCACCTCCGCCTTCTCCTTTTCGGAGTAGGCAAACCACGTCTTTTCCTTGCAGGTGATCTCGAACAGCGGCGTCTCGGCAATGTAGACGTAGCCCTCCTTGATGAGGGTGGGGCAGAGCCGGTAGAGCATGGTGAGGATCAGGGTACGGATCTGGAAGCCGTCCACGTCGCCATCGGTGCAGATGACCACCTTGCTCCAGCGGAGGTTGTTCAAATCGAACTGATTCAGCTCTTTGGCGGCCTTTCCCTGCACCTCCACGCCGCAGCCCAGCACCTTCATCAGATCCGTGATAACGTCGCTCTTGAAGATGCGGGGATAGTCCGCCTTCAGGCAGTTGAGGATCTTGCCCCGGACAGGCATCAGCCCCTGAAACTCTGCGTCACGGGACTGCTTGCAGGCGCCCAGAGCCGAGTCGCCCTCCACGATATAAATTTCCCGCCGGGACACATCCTTGGTGCGGCAGTCCACGAATTTCTGCACCCGGTTGGCGATGTCGATCTTCTCCGTCAGCTTCTTCCGGGTGTTGAGACGGGTGCGCTCCGCCGTCTCCCGGCTGCGCTTGTTCACCAGCACCTGATTGGCGATCCTCTCCGCCGCCTCCCGGTTCTCGATGAAGTACACCTGCAGCTGCTCCCGCAGGAACTCCGACATGGCGTCCTGCACGAACTTGTTGGTGATGGCCTTCTTGGTCTGGTTTTCGTAGCTGGTCTGGGTAGAGAAGTTGCTGCTCACCAGCACCAGACAGTCCTGCACATCGGGGAAGGTGATCTTGCTCTCCCCCTTGGTGTATTTATTGTTCTCCTTGAGATACTTGTCAATGGCGTAGACGAAGGCCAGGCGGGTGGCCTTATCGGGACTGCCGCCGTATTCCAGAAAGCTGGAGTTGTGGTAGTGCTCGATGAGGTGGACCCGGTTGGAAAAGCACCATGCGATGTTCAGCTTCACCTTGTACTCCGGCTTGTCCGCCCGATCCCGGCCCCGGCGCTCCGTCTCCCAGCACACCGGCTCCGTCAGGGGATCCTCCCCTGCCAGCTCCGCCAGATAGTCCCGGATGCCGTGCTCATAGAGGAAATCCTCCGTCTCAAACTTTCCCGGCGCTACCTCGCACCGCAGGCGGAAGGTGACCCCGGCGTTGACCACGGCCTGCCGCCGCAGCACCTCCCGGTAGTAGTCCGCCGGGATGTCGATGTCGGTGAACACCTCCAGATCCGGCAGCCAGCGGATGGTGGAGCCGGTATGGCGGCGCTTGAGCTCCGTCACCCGCATCTCCCCGGCGATCTCGCCCCGTTCAAAGTGCAGGCGGTACTCCTTGCCGTCCCGGCAGACAGTGACGTCCATATAGCGGCTGGCGTACTGGGTGGCACAGGAGCCCAGACCGTTGAGCCCCAGCGAGTACTCGTAGTTGTCGCTGTTTTCGTTGTCGTACTTGCCTCCGGCGTACAGCTCGCAGAACACCAACTCCCAGTTGTAGCGCCCCTCCTTCTCGTTCCAGTCCACGGGACAACCACGGCCCTGATCCTCCACCTGAATGGAGAGATCGGCAAAGCGGGTCACGGTGATGAGCCGGCCATAGCCTGCACGGGCCTCGTCGATGGCGTTGGAGAGGATCTCGAACATGGCGTGCTCGCAGCCCTCCAGCCCGTCGGAGCCGAAGATGACGCCGGGCCGCTTGCGGACCCGGTCCGCCCCCTTCAGACTGGAGATACTGTCGTTGTCATAGGTTTTCTTCTTGGTCATATATGCCTCCTGCCGGGATAGCTCCCGGTATCGTTCCTTGCAGGCCCACAGAACTTTTTCGGTGGGCAACAGAAATATTTTATCGCATTTTTCCCTTTCTGGCAAGGGTCAGCGTCACCTTTTCCCCCAAAGGGCATTTTGCCCCCTTTTATGAGAAAGTCAACACAGGGCTTGCATTTTGCGGAGAAAGGGTCTAAACTGGCTGTGTATATTCTGCGTATCACTCAGGAGGAAAGAACCATGATCCATATCACCGAGGTCACGACCAAGGCACAGCTGCGCCAGTTCGTGAACTTCCCCATCGACTTATATAGAGACGTTCCCCAGTACATCCCCGGTACATACAGCGACGATCTGGCAGACTGGGACCGTGAGAAAAACCCCGCCTTCAGCTACTGCGAGGCCCGTTGCTGGCTGGCCAGCCGGGATGACGGCACGCTGGTGGGCCGCATCGGCGCCATCCTCAGCCGTAAGTCCAATGACAAGTGGGGCACCCACCGCCTGCGTTTCACGCAGGTGGACTTCATCGACGACCGGGAGGTATCCGCCGCCCTGTTCCAGACGGTGGAGGACTGGGCCCGTCAGCTGGGCTGCACGGAAGTCCACGGCCCTCTGGGCTTCACCGACATGGACCGGGAGGGGATGCTGGTGGAGGGCTTTGACCGCACCAGCTGCTTCTTTACCTATTATAACCATCCCTACTATATTGACCACCTGACGGCTCTGGGCTACGGCAAGGACGTGGACTGGACCGAGAATCTCATCTCCGTCCCCACGGACCAGCGGGTCATCCAGCGCTGGGAGAAGATCGCCGCCTATGTTCTGAAGCGGCAGCGCCTGCACATCCATCAGGTGCGCAGCCGTCTGGAGTACCCGCCCCTGATCCGGAAGGTATTCGAGTTGGTGAACGTGGCCTATGCCCCCCTGTACGGTACCGTGGAGCTGTCGGACGACCAGATCCGCAAGTACGCCGGGAAGTTCGCCCCCCTCATCAGGCCTGAGCTCACCTGTTTCGTCATGGACGAAAATGACGATCTGGTAGCCTTCGGCGTGGCGGCCCCCAGCATCGCCGCCGCCCTGAAAAAGCACGACGGCCGCCTGTTCCCCACCGGCTGGGCGGATGTGCTGAAGGCCTTCCACCGCAACGACACCATCGATCTGTTGCTGATCGCCGTGCGTCCCGACCTCCAGAAAAAGGGCGTCAACGCCGTCATCATCAGCAAGGTCATGCACGGCTGCTTCAAGATCGGCGTAAAGCAGGCGGAGACCGGCCCCATGCTGGAGACCAACGAGAAGGTCCAGACCCAGTGGCAGGACTTCCCGCTGGAGCAGCACAAGCGTCGCCGCTGCTTTGTGAAGGTGCTGACCCCTGCACCGCAGGAGTCTGCCGCTGCAGCCACCGCCCCTGCCGGAGCGGCAGAGTGATCGCTTCCCCCAAACATAACAGCGCTCCACCGTCATAAATAACGGTGGAGCGCTGTGCTTTTCAGCCTTAATCGTCGTCCTTGGCCTTCTCCTTTTCGGATAGCTCGTCAAAGGGTACCAGACAGTTGTGGAGCTTCCCCAGATCGTTGCGGCTGGCCGGGTCCGTGGAGCCGCTGTAACAGTAGCCCTCGGTCCGCATATAGGCATTCCAGCGGCGGTGTTCGATGACACGCAGCAGCTGCTTTTCCTCCTCCGTCCGCTCCGCCGGAGGCTTATCTGCACCGGGTACACCCAGCCGCAGCTTCAGCTGATGGTGGATGACCGAGGCGATGGAGGAACGATAGTTGAACTCATAGCGCCAGAACACGTCCTCGTCTCCCCATTTCAGGTGCCGGGTCAGCGCCTCCGCCTCCAGCTGGGAGTGGAGGATGTTGCTCTCGGAGTACAGCATATCCCGTGCCCCCAGAAAATGAAGGTCGTATGGGGTACCCCGGTAGTCGGTGACGGAGGTGAGAGCCACCGTCTTGAAGGGGTCCTGCACCACCGCCAGAATATAGGGGTGGAGACCCCGGCGCTGGCACAGCTCCCGCAGCCGCACCGCCGCCTCGATGTTCCGGGTGTCGCTGCCCAGCGCCACAAACACATACGTCAGCTGCGGCAGCGTCTGCACCAGCTCCAGAAATTCCCGGCTCTCCAGCCGCATCCCGGCGTGTATGCGGATATCGTACTGGGCCTCGCCGGGGATGCACCGTCCGTTGTGCTGGCGGTCCATCAGCTCCGGGCAGCGATAGGTGAACAGCTCCCGTGCGTTAGGCCGGGCGTCCACGGCGGTGAGCCGCAGGTCGTAGCCGTCCATCTGGCCAAACCACGCCAGCGCCTTCAGCATCTCCGTGCCGTACTGGCCCAAGCCCAGCAGCAGCGCCGAGATCTGATGCCCGCCCTCCGGCAGAGGAGCCGCCGTCTCGAAGAGCTTCTCCCCCTGCTGATACAGCAGCAGCTGCACCAGTGAGCGCACCTCGTTGACCCGGCGGATCCGCATCCCGTGGGGATCCGCAGACTGGAACAGCAATTCACTCTCGGCGCCGGTGGCAAAGAGATAGAGGTGCATATTGGAGCGGGTCCCCCACCGGCGGGTCAGCAGCACCGCCTGATGGATGTTCTCTGCCTTGTCCCGGCCCAGCAGGAAGAAGTAGACTGGGCGGGAGCGGTCAGAGCGCCGCAGCCGCAGCAGGGCGATGTCTGCCTTGAAGCAGGCGGCCCCCAGCCGGTGGGCGGCAGCCATCTGCTCCCCGAACTCCTCGCTCTCGTTTTCGTAGACGTCCGTAAAGACGATCAGTCCCTTGGGATGGGCCGCCTTGATGCTGCCCGCCAGATACAGGGAGTCCTCGTTGAGCTCGGAAAAGACATACAGCTCCGTGCAGCGGCGGAAGGCATAGCGCCACAGGGCGGACAGATTCTTGAAGAAGGACAGCACCACACTGAAGGTCAGCAGCGGACTCACCAGATACACCACAATGGCGGCGCCGAAATAGAGGTCGCTCCACACCGCCGGCCGGCTCATGGCAAACTCGTGGATGGGATCCAGCTCGCCGTCCAGCACGAACATCCGCAGGGTGTGGTGTACGGCTCCCAGCAGCGCCTTCAGCCACGACAGGTGCTCCCCGGCGTAGGCGGCGGCGTACATGGGCAGATGCAGCAGAATGCCGCAGGTGAAAAAGCAGACCAGCAGCACCTTCAGGGTCTCATTGCCGCCGGAGGGGCGGGACCTGCGGCGCAGGGAGCGCAGCAGCAGCCCCAGCGCCGCCAGCAGCAGCGCCAGAACGCAGCAAAGGAGGATCTGTGGCATGGCAGGCGGCTCCTTTCCGATCAAATCAATATCAGGGGTCCATCCCCTGGATGGCATGAGCGATATATTGTTATTGTACCCCGCCGGGGGCAGGTCTGTCAATGCGGAAGGGCCGCTGTTTTTGCCCACCGAGGAGGCAAGGCCGTTTTCCCTTGCGCCGGGGCGGGGATTTTGCTATAATGCAGGGAGCAACAGGCCGCTGCGGGCGGCAGGGGAGGGCTGGAATGTTCAAGCGGATGTATCTGGAGATCACCAACGTGTGCAATCTCCGGTGCGCCTTCTGCCCCGGCACCCAGCGGCCCCGGCGGTTCATGACGCCGGAGGAATTCCGGCAGTTGGCGACCCGGCTGCGGCCCTACGGGACGTATCTCATGCTCCACGTCATGGGGGAGCCGCTGCTGCATCCCCGGTTGGCGGAGCTGCTGGATATCGCCGGGGAGCTGGGCTTTCGGGTGTGCCTTGTGACCAACGGCACGCTGCTTCCCCGGCAGCTGCCCACACTGGAGGGTTCCCCGGCCCTGCACAAGCTCAGTGTCTCCCTCCACAGCTTCGAGGGAAACAGACGGCAGGATGCCGCAGCCCCGTATCTGGAGGGTGTCTGGCAGGCGGCGCAGCGTCTCAGCAGCCGGGGCGTCCTGTGCGCCCTGCGGCTGTGGAATGGCGGCGGACTGGACCGGCGCAACGAAGAGATCCTGTCCTTTCTCTCGGAAAAGCTGGGCCGGGACGTAACGGCCCTGCCTACGGACCGTCTGGGCAACCGGCGGCTGGGGGAGGGGCTGTTTCTGGAGCCGGGGGAGCGGTTTGACTGGCCGGATCCGGCGGCTCCGGACAGCGGCACGGAGTTCTGCCACGGCCTGCGGAGTCAGATCGCCGTGCTGTGCGACGGCACGGTGGTTCCCTGCTGTCTGGACAGCGAGGGGCGGCTGGCGCTGGGAAACCTGCACCGGCAGGAGCTGGCGGAGATACTGGCCTCCCCACGGGCCACAGCCATGGCGACGGGCTTTTCCCGTCGGCAGCCGTCGGAGGAGCTGTGCCGCCGCTGCGGCTACGCTGCACGGTTCAGCCGATAAGGGGCATCGGACGGATGATAGGAGCGATATGGAAGAACAGATCCTAAAGCAGCTGGCCCAACCGCTGCTGGCATGGTATGATATCCACCGGCGCATCCTGCCGTGGCGGGAGGAGGTATCCCCCTACCGAACATGGGTGTCGGAGATCATGCTCCAGCAGACCCGTGTGGCGGCGGTGCTGCCGTATTTTCAGCGGTTCATGGAGGCCTTCCCCACGGTGGAGGCCCTGGCCCAGGCCGACACGGAGCGGCTCATGAAGCTGTGGGAGGGGCTGGGCTATTACAGCCGGGCCAGAAATCTGCAAAAGGCGGCCCGCATCCTCACGGAGCAGTACGGCGGCCGCTTCCCGGAAACATACCGGGAGCTGACGGCCCTTCCGGGCATCGGAGACTATACGGCGGGGGCTATCCTCTCCATCGCCTTCGGACAGGCCGTTCCGGCGGTGGACGGCAACGTGCTGCGTCTGGCGGCACGGATCACCGGCAGCCGTCTGGATGTACTGGATGCCAAAAACCGCAAGATCTTCCGCAGCTGGATGGCGGCGGCCATGTCTCAGGAGCGGCCCGGCGCCTACAATCAGGCGCTGATGGATCTGGGGGCCACGGTGTGCCTGCCGTCGGGAGCGCCTCTGTGCGGGGACTGCCCCGCCGGGGACTTCTGCATAGCCCGGCAGGAGGGCTGTCAGGCCCGGCTGCCGGTGCGCTCCCCCAAGCGGGAGAAGCGGACGGAGCATCTGACTGTGTTCCTGCTGCGGCGGGGAGCTGCGGCGGCGCTGCGGCAGCGCCCGGATACGGGACTGCTGGCGGGGCTGTGGGAGTACCCCCATGTACCGGGAGCGCTGACGGAGGCGGAGGCCGCCCGGCAGCTGCAAATGTGGGGGGTAAGCCCCACCAAGTGGACAAAAAAGCTGTCAGCCCGGCATATATTCACCCACGTTCGCTGGGAAATGACGGGCTATGTGGTGGAGGTGGACGGCCTTGGACCGGGAGACTGGCTCTGGGCGGAGGCACAGCAGCGGGAGCGGCTGGCCATTCCCTCCGCCTTCGAAAAATTTACCGCAGAGCTGAAAGAGGGAGAATGACATGGCACAGCTATACTTCAAATACGGGGCGATGGGCTCCAGCAAGACCGCCAACGCCCTGATGGCACGGTTCAACTACGAGGAGCGGGGACAGGCCACCCTGCTGGTGAAGCCCCGGCTGGATACACGGGACGGCGACCACATGGTATCCTCCCGCATCGGTCTGACCCACCCCTGCATCTACTTCGACGAGATGCAGCAGATGACGGATGAGCAGTTGCAGCAGTATGCCTGCATCATCGTGGACGAGGCCCAGTTCCTGCAAAAGGCCGATATCTACTATCTGGTGCATCTGGTGGACGACTGCAACATCCCCGTCATGTGCTACGGCCTGCGGGCGGACTTCAAAGGGGAGCTATTCCCCGGCAGCTATTATCTGCTGGTGATGGCAGACAAGCTGGAGGAGGTCAAGACCATCTGCTGGTGCGGCAAGAAGGCCGCCTTCAACGCCCGCTTCGACCAGCACGGCCATGTGGTGAAGGAGGGCGCTCAGGTGGTGCTGGGAGCCAACGACAAGTACATTGGCCTCTGCCGCCGCCACTGGATGGCCGGGGATCTGGGGCCGGACTTCGACATCAACCGGGTATGATCTGTAACATCTGTCCCCGTCGGTGCGGGGCGGAGCGCACCGAGACCTACGGCGGCGGCTTCTGCCGGATGCCCGCCGTGCCGGTCATCGCACGGGCCGGGCTGCACCTGTGGGAGGAGCCGGTGCTCTCCGGTACACGGGGCAGCGGAGCGGTGTTCTTCTCCGGCTGCTCGCTGGGCTGCGTCTACTGCCAGAACCACACCATCTCCGCCGAGGGGGTGGGCAAGGCCGTCACCACGGAGCGGCTGCGGGAGATCTTCCGTGAGCTTATCGCTCAGGGCGCCCACAACATCGACCTCATCACCGCCAGCCACTTCGTCCCCTTCCTGCTGCCGGCGCTGGAGGAGCCTCTGCCGGTGCCGGTGGTGTTCAACTGCGGCGGCTACGAGCGGGTGGAGACGCTGCGTCTGCTGGAAGGAAAAGTGCAGATCTGGCTGCCGGACCTGAAATACGGGCTGGAGGAGCCGGCCCGGCGCTATTCCCACGCCCCGGACTACTTCCCCGTGGCCACGGAGGCCATCCGGGAGATGTTCCGTCAGGTGGGTCCCTGCCGCATGGAGGATGGCCTGCTGCGGCAGGGGGTGGTCATCCGGCATCTGGTGCTGCCGGGACAGCTGGAAAGCACCCGGCGGGTCATCGACTGGGTGGCCCGGACCTTCCGTCCGGGGGAGGTGCTGTTCTCCCTCATGAGCCAGTATACCCCTCAGCCCGGCGCAGAGGGGCCCCTGCGCCGCCATGTGACGGCGGCGGAGTACCGTGCGGCGGCGGAGTACATGGAAAACTGCGGCATCGTGGACGGCTTCGTGCAGGAGCGTACCTCCGCCCGTGAGGAGTATACCCCGGCCTTCGACCTGACGGGGGTATAGTGTCGTCGGGTCGTATGAATTGTTTGGTACATTTAGAATGACGAAACCGGTGATTTTCTGCAAATCATCGGTTTTTTCATATAAATAGAATGTACTTGGTACAACTTTTTGTTGCAATTTGCGTGGGAATGTGGTACGGTAGAGACGGAACAAAAAGTGCCGTCCCGGACGGCAAAATCGAGGACGTATGCAACATAGGAGGTACCTGTATGAGCTATCCCAAAACCGGCCAGGAGGTCTATGTCAGCCTGAATCTCTCCAACACCATGCTCACCGGCATCGGCAAGGGCACCATCACCCGTGAGGAGGTCTCCGTGGACTATCTGAAGCGGCTGTTTGCCGAGCACGGCGTCATCGTCTCCGCCAAGCCGGAGCAGCACCGCCTGCTGGAGATCGTCAATGCGACCTTTGATCTTGGTCTGGAGCTGCCGGAGGAACTGAAGCTGTTCCAGCTGTCGGAGCAGCACCGCCGCCTGGTGGTCATCAATGTGCAGGGTCTGCGCCGCAAGGGCGGCTCCCTGCTGCCGGAGTACTCCGAGGAGGAGTTCGGAGAGGCCACCTTCACCTTTGTGAAGTACTATGTGCAGAGCCGCCACTATGACGAGCTGGTGGAGGAGAACAAAAAGCTGAAGTTCGAGCTGGACCAGGAGGTCGAGTGGCGCAACCGCACCGACAACTGATCCGAACAGGCAGCCAATAAAGGAAGCCGGATATGAAGCCGGATATACGGACAGGAGGGCCGCACCC
>ENA-UOJF01002048-UOJF01002048.1-human-gut-metagenome-genome-assembly--contig:-P74-NODE-2048-length-11936-cov-37.871560_pt1 | contig 11936 bp, 10 predicted proteins | sample MGYA00242344_ERZ723891 | MGnify/ENA metagenome assembly ERZ723891 | reverse complement strand
GATACTCCAGAGAAGCGCCGCCGCCGGTGGAGATGTGGGTCATCTTGTCGCCCAGACCCATCTGCTGCACAGCTGCTGCGCTGTCGCCGCCGCCGATGACGGTGGTAGCATCGCTCTCAGCCATGGCCTTGGCAACAGCCAGAGTGCCTGCTGCCAGAGTGGGGTTCTCGAACACGCCCATGGGGCCGTTCCAGACAACAGTCTTGGAAGCCTTGACAGCGTCAGCAAACAGCTTCATGGTCTCGGGGCCGATGTCGCAGCCCTCCATGTCAGCGGGGATTGCAGTGACGGGCACCACGGTGACGTCCACGGGAGCATCGATGGGATCGGGGAAGTCCTTGATGCAGGCAGCATCCACGGGCAGCAGCAGCTTGACGCCCTTCTCCTGTGCCTTGGCCATCATTTCCTTGCAGTAGTCCAGCTTGGTGTCGTCGCACAGGCTCTTGCCGACCTCGTAGCCCTGAGCCTTGACGAAGGTGTAAGCCATGCCGCCGCCGATGATCAGGGTATCGACCTTCTCCAGCAGGTTAGAGATGACGTTCAGCTTGTCAGCGACCTTAGCGCCGCCCAGAATAGCGGTGAAGGGACGGACGGGGTCGTTGACGGCGTTGCCCAGATACTTGATCTCCTTCTCCATCAGGTAGCCGACAGCGGTATCCTTGATGTAGTCGGTGACACCTGCGGTGGAGCAGTGTGCACGGTGGCAGCTGCCGAAGGCGTCGTCCACATAAGCATCAGCCAGAGAAGCCAGCTCCTCGCTGAACTCGGGCATGTTCTTGGTCTCTTCCTTGCGGAAACGGGTGTTCTGCAGCAGAACGACATCGCCGTTGTTCATAGCAGCCACAGCAGCCTTTGCGTTCTCGCCCACAACGTTGTCATCGTCAGCAAACACAACGGTCTTGCCCAGCTTTGCGCTCAGAGCCACAGCAACGGGTGCCAGGCTGAACTTTGCCTCGGGGCCGTTCTTGGGCTTGCCCAGGTGGCTGCACAGGATGACCTTAGCGCCATCGTTGACCAGCTTCTGGATGGTGGGCAGAGCCGCATTGATGCGGTTCTCGTTGGTGATGACACCGTCCTTCATCGGGACGTTGAAATCGCAGCGGACAAGCACCTTCTTGCCGCAGTAGTTCTGATCGTCGATCGTCTTCTTACCTAAACCCATGGTAAAAACTCCTCTCAAGTTATAATTCTGAACCAGAGTCTCGCTCACAATCGGGGCGTTGCCCCGTACAGCTACTATTATAAACAAAAACTGCGTGTATTGCAAGGACATGAGATAGATAATTGTTTAACAAACATTTGCCATTGTTGCACGGAAATGTGTCTATTTTGCCCGAAGTGCGGTTTTTTCTGCCCGCAGACGCCGGAAATGCTGTTTTCCTTCACGACAAAAGGGGTCGAAAAACGCCCACAGGCGTTTCTCGACCCCAAATAAAAATAATTTTTCCGCTGTTGATGCGTTATGCAAAATATTCCTGTGCGCGGCGGGCGGCATCGTTGATGCAATCCCGCAGCTGGTCCAGCGTATCAAACTTTTTGCTGGGACTCAGGTAAGCGTGGAACTCCACCACCGGGTCGGTGCCGTACAAGTCACCAGAAAAGCCCGGGATAAAGGTCTCGCAGGTCACCTTGGTAGCGTCATCGTTCACGGTCGGGCGGCTGCCCAGACCGGTGGCCGAGGGATACCACACCCCGTTGATGCAGGTGCGGGTGATATAAATGCCGCTGCGGGGCATCTGGAAGCCCTGCGGGTACAGCTGGTTGATGGTGGGCACCCCGAGGGTGTGCCCCAGTCCTGCCCCGTGCTGCACCGCAAAGCGGATGGCGTAGGGCATGCCCAGCATAGCGTTGGCGGCCGGGATGTCCCCGCCCTCCAGCGCGGTGCGGATGCGGGTAGAGGACACCGGCTTTTCCTCAAACTGAGCCATGGGCACCACCACTACCTCTACCCCAAGAGGGGCACAGAGGGTGCGCAGCAGCTCCGGCGTACCGGCAGCCTTTGCACCAAAGGTGAAGTTTTCGCCACAGAACAGCGCCCGGGCGTGGCAGTTTTCCACGATGCCGCGCACGAACTCCTCCGGGCTCAGTGCCTTGATCGCCTCAAAGTCCGGGGTGAGGTAATACTCCACCCCAAGACTGTGGATCAGGGCGTGCTTGTCCTCGGTGGAGAGCAGGCGCTTGCCCTTCATTTTATTTTCCACCGGCAGGCGGAAGGTGAACACCGCCGGAGCTGCATCATGGGTCTTTGCCCACTGCACAGCCCCTTCGATCACCGCCCGGTGGCCGATATGGATGCCGTCAAAGTAGCCCATGGCCACGGCGGTGCCTTTTTCAGGCTGTGCCAGCGGCAGCGGGGCAAACTGAGAAATGATCTGCATGGGTCTTGTTTCCTTTATTGCTCAATTACGTTCCACGAACAGTTTTTCCACCCGGAGCACCCCGCCGTTGATGTTAGCAAGGCCAAGGAACTGCCCGGCGGCATTGCGCACCCGGTAGCGTCCGTCTGCTGCGGGGTAGCGGCTGGTGGGACAGCCGTTGTACAGATGCTGCTCCACCCATGGCTCCACCACCAGCAGCGGCAGCGGGGTGAACACGCTTTCCACCGGCAGCATCAGTGCTTCCAGCGCGGCAGTTCCCTGCTCCTTTGCTGCAAGGATCTCTTCCAGCGTGTGGGCATCTGCTTCGGTGTACAGACCGGCAGCAGTGCGGCGCAGCGCGCTCATGGTGCCCTTCTGCCCCATTGCGGCGGCGATCTCCTCCAGCAGGGTGCGGATATAGGTGCCTTTGGAGCAGCGCACCGTCAGCACATACTCGTTTTCTTCCGGACTGCCGCCGTACTCGATGCCGTAAATTTCAATAGGGCGCGCCTTGCGTTCCACGGTCACGCCCTCACGCGCCAGCTTATACAGCGGCTGACCGTTGATCTTGACCGCCGAGTACATGGGCGGCACCTGCATCTGCGGGCCGATAAACTGCGGCAACACAGCCAGCAATTCCTTCTCTCCGGCGGTGACGGGGGCAGTCTCCAGCACCGTGCCGGTGCTATCGCCGGTATCGGTACGTGCGCCCAGACGCAGGGTGGCGCGGTAGGTCTTGTCGTGGTTCAGCTGCAGATCCACCGCCTTGCTGGCACCGCCGCAGAACACCGGCAGAACGCCGGTGGCCATGGGGTCCAGTGTACCGCTGTGCCCCAGCTTGCGGGTGCCCAGCACGCCGCGCAGCTTTGCAACCACATCAAAGCTGGTCCAGTCCATGGGCTTGTCTACGATCAGGATGCCCTGCATCATGCTTCCTCCTGTGGTGCGTCCAGTTCGGCTTCCACCTCTGCAAGGATCGCATTTTTGGCGTTTTCAAGGTCGCCCAGCAGTTCACAGCCCGCTGCGCGGGTGTGGCCGCCGCCGCCCAGCCGCCGTGCGATGGCACAGGCGTCCACGCCCTTTGCAGTGCGCACGCTGATGCGGTAGCTGCCGCCGGGCTGCTGGCGCAGGGTCAGACCCACCTTGACTCCCTCGATACTGATGGGCAGACTGGTCAGTTCCTCCAGATCTGCGGGGTCTACCCCGCTCTGCCGGATCTCGTCCCTCGTCAGGTAGATCAGGGCGCAGCGGCCGTCCAGATAGTACTCCAGATGGTTGCGGGCGATGCGCTCGGCCTCCATGCGGGCACGGGGCTTGGTGTCGAAGAGCAGGGTGTTCAGCTCCTCCACATGACAGCCGGCCTCAATAAGCTTTGCTGCCACCGTGTGGGTGTTGGCAGTGGTGGAGGAGAACTTGAAGCAGCCGGTGTCGGTGGCAACGCCGGTGTACAGGCAGTCGGCAATGTGGGGGGTGATAGTCACCCCCATCTCCACGATGACCTGATACAGCAGTTCCGCTGCCGCAGCGGCACCGGCATCCAGAAGGGTAAAATCGGCATAGCCGTTGTTGCCTGCGTGGTGGTCGATGCACAGGTCTACATGGCGTGCGTACTGCGGCACACCGTTATTTTCGCCAAACAGCTGCAAACCGGCCACGTCCACCGCGATCACGGTGCGGGGCTCGAACTCGCCCTTGAACAGCCGTGGGTTCGTAAAGGCGTAGCGGGACGGAATGGCATCAGAGCAGAGCACCGCTGTCGTTTTTTCCAGCGCTTTGAGCGCATAGTACAGGGCGCTGCCGCAGCCGATGGTGTCACCGTCCGGGTTTTTGTGGCACAGAATCAAAATGTTGTCCGCAGCCAGCAGGCGCTGCGCCATCTGCTGCACATCCAGTTGTTCTGTCATCCAATGATCCATCCTTTCCGCAAAGGCAGTCAGTCCTCGGTCTGTTCGGTATCAGCAGGCTGTGCTTCCTCCTCGCCGTTCACGTTCAGGCTGCGCAGCAGCTCGTTGATGTGGGCGGCGTAGGCGGCACCGTCATCCTCCACAAAGATGAAGCGGGGTGCCTTGCGGATGTGCATTTTTTTGCTGACCTCGGTGCGCACATGGCCTGCGGCGCGGTTCAGCGCTTCAATTGCGGGCTTGGGGCCGTCTGCGCGGCCCATCACGCTTACATACACTTTTGCCACATCCAGATCCGGCGTCACGTCCAGACGGGTGACGGTCAGCAGACCGCCCTCCAGCCGCGGGTCCTTCAGCCGGCCGATGATGGCAATGACCTCGCGCTTCATATCCTGCGCAAGACGGCCCATATTTTTCTGAGACATAGTTTTCTCCAAATTCTGTCCGGCAGCCTCCCAAAGCCTTGCCCCGGCCGGGGCAAGGCGGCATTTGTCTGCCAAAACGACGGATGAGGGCGCACGCTCCACACCTGCGAAAGATACGCCCTCATCAGTCTCACTTCGTTCGACAGCTTTCCCCGTCCGGGGGAAGCCTTTTCTGCCGGGAAGCTGTTATATATTCGGTTTTTTGCTTAGTCGCGGTACTCTTCCATCTTGAAGGCCTCGTACACATCGCCTTCCTTGACGTCCGCAAACTTCTCCAGAGTCACGCCGCACTCGTAGCCCTCGGCCACTTCCTTAGCGTCGTCCTTGAAGCGCTTCAGGGATGCGATCTCGTCCTCGGCGATGACGATGCCGTCACGCACCACACGCACCTTGCTGTCGCGGGTGATCTTGCCGCTGGTCACGCGGCAGCCTGCAACGGTGCCCACATTGGAGATCTTGTACACCTGACGGACCTGCAGCTCGCCCAGAGACACCTCGCGGAACTTGGGAGCCAGCATGCCCTTCATAGCGTCGGTGACATCGTTGATGGCGTCGTAAATGACGCGGTACATACGCATTTCCACCTTGGTGGCAGCGGCTTCTTCCTTGGCCACGTTGTCCGGGCGGACGTTGAAGCCGATGATGATGGCGTTGGAGGCATCGGCCAGATCCACGTCGGACTTGCTGATGGCACCGACACCGGCATGGATGACCCGCACCCGCACTTCGTCGTTGGAGATCTTCTCCAGGCTCTGCTTGACGGCCTCGGCAGAACCCTGCACGTCGGCCTTGACCACGATGGCCAGTTCCTTCATGTCGTTCTGAGCCATCTGGCTGAACAGGTTATCCAGCGTGACCTTCTGGAAGGAGGAGAACTGCTTCTCCTTGGCGGCAGCGATGCGCTGCTCGGCCAGCTCACGGGCCAGACGCTCGTCCTCAACAGCCTCGAACAGGTCGCCTGCTTCCGGCACTGCGGTCAGGCCGGTGATCTCCACAGGAGTAGAGGGGCCGGCATCGGTCAGCAGCTGGCCCTTGTCGCTGCGCATGGTGCGCACGCGGCCCACAGCGGTACCGGCAATGATCACATCGCCGGAGTGCAGGGTGCCGTTCTGCACCAGAATGGTGGCGATGGGGCCCTGGCCCTTGTCCAGACGGGCCTCGACCACAGCGCCCTTGGCGCGGCGGTTGGGGTTGGCCTTCAGTTCCATGACCTCAGCTTCCAGAGCGATGCGCTCCAGCAGGTCGTTGATGCCCATGCCGGTGAGGGCAGACACGGGGATGCAGGCCACGTCGCCGCCCCAGTCCTCGGTGATGATGCCGTACTTGGTCAGGCCTTCCATCACGCGCTCGGGGTTTGCGGTGGGCTTATCCATCTTGTTCATTGCCACGATGAGCTTGACATTTGCAGCCTTGGCGTGGTTGATGGACTCGATGGTCTGGGGCATGATGCCGTCGTCGGCAGCAACCACCAGAACGGCGATATCGGTCATGTTGGCACCGCGGGCACGCATGGAGGTGAATGCCTCGTGGCCCGGGGTATCCAAGAAGGTGATGAGGCTGTCGTTGACCTTGACCTGATATGCACCGATGGCCTGCGTGATGCCGCCGGCCTCGCCTGCGGTAACGTTGGTCTTGCGGATGGCATCCAGAATACTGGTCTTGCCGTGGTCAACGTGGCCCATAACGCAGACCACCGGGGGACGCTCCACCAGATCCTCCTGCGAATCCTCTTCCTGCGTGAACAGGCGCTCCTCGATGGTCACATGCACCTCGTGCTCGACCTTTGCGTGGAACTCCTCTGCCAGCAGAGCTGCGGTGTCGAAATCGATCACGTCGTTGATGGCGTGCATCTCGCCCATCTGCATGAACTTGGCAATGACCTTACCGGCCTGCTGCTTCAGGCGGGCCGCCAGCTCGCCCACAGTGATCTCGTCGGGGATCAGCACCTTCAGCTGGGCGTTACGGGCCTTTTCCAGCTGGATGCGCTGCAGACGCTCGAACTCAGTCTCGCGCTTGCCCTTCTGGAACTGCTGGCGCTGACGCTGACCGCGCTGGGTGAACTTCTGCTTGTTGCCCTGCGGGGTGGGCTTGCGGCGGTTCTCGGTGTTCTTGGTGGAAGCCAGATCGTCGTAACGGGCATCGAAACGATCCACGTTCATATCCACGGTGCGGGTATCGACGGTGACCTGATTGTCCTCGCGGCGGACAGACACGGCCTGTGCCGGGGCAGCGGATGCCTTGGCACCGGTCTCGCGGGCCAGCTCACTCAGGGAGACGGTCTTCTCCTCGCGCTTCTTGTGCTGCTCGTTCTTCTTGTCGCCGTGCTTATTGTTGTTTTTGTTCTGCTGAACAGGCTCAGCCTTCTTGGCGGCGGGCTGCTCGGGCTTTTTCTCGGCCGACTTTTCAGCCTTAGTGGCCTCGGGCTTCTTGTCCGCCTTCTTCTCCGGCTTCTTTTCGGCCTTCGGCTCTGCCTTGGGCTCCTTGGCGCTGTTCAAAAACTCGTCCAGATTGGCCACACTGTTGTCCTTGCTGAACTTTTCCAGCAGGTAGTTCAGCTCGTTCTCCTCGAGGTTGGAGCTGTTCTTTTTGCCGGTGCTGCCCATGGCGTTCAGTTCGTCCAGGACCTTCTTGGCAGAAAGGTTCAGGTCCTTTGCAAAATCACTCACTTTATATTTTACGATCATTCGCTCATATCCTCCTCATTTTTGATTGCTCCGCAGTCCGACAGGCGGTCGAAGCAGAGCTTTGCGAGGTTGCGGTCGGTCACCGCGTAAACAGCCACGGGCTTGTGGCTGATATCGGCTAGCTTATCCTGTGTCAGCGGCATGGTGAACACGTCCACCAAGTCCCCCACGGCGTAGTTCAAACGCTGCAAAGTCTTAGGGCTGATGTCCGATGCGGTCATCACCAGCCATGCCTTGCTTTTGACACAGGCTTCCTCCACGGCATCAAAGCCCATGGTCAGCGCACCGGCCTTGCGGCACAGGCTCACGGCCTGGTACAGTGCCTCCTCCGGGGGCAGCTTGGGTTTTGCGGGGGCGTTATTCTTTTTTGCCATCGGCTGCTGCCTCCTTTGCGGCTGCGGCCAGCTGTACAGCCAGCGCGTCGTATACCTCGGCGGGAACCGGCTGCTCAAAGCAGCGTTCCAGCGCCTTTTTCTTTTTTGCCTTAGTCAGGCAGTCCGGGTCCGGGCAGAGATATGCGCCACGCCCCGGCTTTTTGCCTACCAGATCGATGCTGATCTCTCCGCTGGGTGCACGCACCACACGCACCAGCTCCTTTTTGGGGCGGCTGGTCATGCAGCCGATGCACTGGCGGGCAGGGATCTTTTTTTGTGCCATCCGGTTTCCCTCCTTCGGCAGATGGTGCCGGGCTTATTCAGCGTCTGCTGCGTCCTTCTTGGGCTCCTCGTCCTCGCCGTAGTAGCCGCTCTCGGGACGGATATCAATGTTGTAGCCGGTCAGGCGTGCGCACAGGCGGGCGTTCTGACCCTTGTTGCCAATGGCAAGGCTCAGCTGCTGGTCAGGCACGGTGACGCGGCAGGAGCGGGTCTCGCCGGGCAGCAGCTCCACCTTGACCACCTTGGCGGGGCTCAGGGCTGCGGAGATGAACTCCGAGATATCCTCGCTCCACTTGACGATATCGATCTTCTCGCCGCCCAGCTTTTCCACAACAGCGGCCACGCGGGCGCCGTGCTCGCCAATGCAGGCGGAAACAGGGTTCACGTTGGGGTCCTTAGACCAGACAGCCATCTTGGTGCGGGCACCGGCCTCGCGGCTGATGGCCTTTACCTCCACAGTGCCGTCAAAGATCTCGGGCACTTCCAGCTCAAACAGGCGCTTGACAAGGCCGGGATGGGTGCGGCTGATCATCACGCGGGGGCCACGCTCGGTGCTGACCACGTCCACGATGTAGACCTGCAGGGTCTCGCCCTCGGTGTACACCTCGCCGGGCACCTGCTCGTTGCGGGGCAGAACAGCCTCGCCGCCCTTGCCCAGATCCAGCGCAACGATGCCCTTCTCGGTATCCACGCGGGTAACGGTGGCCTGCACGATGTCATGTGCGCGGGACTGGATCTCGCTGAGCTGCTGGTTGCGCTCGGCCTCGCGGATGCCCTGACGGATGACGTGCTTTGCGGTCTGGGCGGCAATACGGCCAAAATCGCGGGTCTTGAGCGGGGTGATGATGCGGTCGCCCACCTCGTAGCTGCTGCGGATCTTGCGTGCCTCGGTCACACCGATCTCGGCGTGCTCGTCGTACCAGTCCTCGTCTGCCACGATATCCTGGATCAGCGCCACATCAAAGCGGCCGGTGTCGGGGTCGATGTCCACACGGATGTGATCCTCCTCGACCTCATAGTTCTTCTTGACGGCAATGATGATAGCCGCCTTGATCTTTTCGATCAGGTACTCTGCGGTGATGCCGCGCTCATGCTCCAGCATGGAGAGCGCTTCAAAAAAGTCCTTATTCGCTGCTGTCATTTTTCGGGTTCCTCCTATATATTTTGTTCTCTTTTCTCCATCAGAGACGGTACTTTTCAGTTGAACAGATCCTCGTCGTCGCACAGCTGCACACCGGAGGCTGCGTTCACCTCAAAGGTCACGGGGCCGTTTTCGGTCTCCAGCGTCACGGTGCTGCCCTCGCGGCCGGTCAGGATGCCGGACAGTTCCCGCACGCCGTCAGCGTTGGGGCGGATCAGCTTTGCCCGCACCTTCTGACCCTTCAGCGCCTCGTAGTGCTCCGGGCGGGTCAGCTTGCGGCCAAGGCCGGGGCTGCCCACCTCCAGATAATAGCTCTGGTCGATGGGGTCTGCTTCATCCAGAATGGGGTCCAGTGCGTGGGACACCTCTGCACAGGTGTCGGTATCCATGGTGCCGTCCCGGTCGATGAGGATGCGAAGATACCAGTCCGGCCCTTCCTTCTCAAAAACCACATCCCACAGGCGCAGACCCATGCCTTCCACCGTGGGACGGACAAGCGCTTCCACTCTCTGCGCGGTGTTGCCGCCAGACTGCTTCGCCATAAAAAACCTCCAAACAAACAAGAAACGCGGACCTTGCGGCCCACGTTTCAGGTTAAACTATATCGTACTACTAGAATATAGCATACTCTTGCGATTTATGCAAGCATTTTCGCAATTTTTTTGCAGTTGCGCGCCCTTTGGGGCTTTTTTTACAGCACCCAGACGCCGTTTTCAAACAGCTGCACGGTGCGGCCATCGCGGCATTTGCCGGTGATGCGGCTGTCCTCTGCACCCACCATCACATCCTCGTGCAGGGAGGAGTGGTTCATGCCGCGGGCTGCCAGTTCCTCCTTGGAAAGGCCGGTGCCGCCCACGGTGGTGCCGGGGTAGCTGTCGCCAAAGGCGATGTGGCAGGCAGCGTTCTCGTCAAACAGGGTGTTGTAGAACAGCTTGCCGCTGCGGTTGATGGGGCTGGAGGCGGGCACCAGTGCCACCTCACCAATGTGGCGTGCGCCCTCATCGGTGTCCAGCAGCTGGCCCAGCAGGTCTGCGCCCTCGTCTGCGCCGTGCTCCACCACCTTGCCATCCTTGAAGGTGACGTGGAAATTCTTGATGAGCTGACCGTTAAAGACGTAAGGCTTTGTGCCGTAAACGATGCCGTCCACCTTATCCTTATGGGGCGCGGTGAACACCTCCTCGGTGGGGATGTTGGGCAGGAAGGGCACACCCTTCTCGTTTTTGCTGCCGGCGCTCTCCCACACCGCCTGTTCCGCCAGACCCACGGTCAGGTCGGTGCCGTTGGCGCTTTCAAAATGCACGCTTTCCAGATCCAGGGCGTTCATCTTTGCGCCCAGCTCGTTCAGGCGGTCCAGATGCTTCTGCCACTCCCCTACCGGATCGCCGCCGGTCACACGGCAGGTATCAAAGATCAGCTTCCACTGTGCTTCAATGGCGGCGGCAGTGTCCAGCTCCGGGAACATCTTCTTTGCCCACGGCTCTGCGGGCAGGGCGGCGATGGACCACTGCACCCGGTCGTTCATGGTGTACTCCCGCCACGGCTGCATAAAGCTGCGGTTCGCGCTGTTCACCCGGCTGATCTTGGCACCGTCCAGCCCGGCAAACAGTTCCGGGTCGTCCGCGATGAGGTGCAGCACGCACACACTGCCCTCGCTCTCGGCGTAGTCCAGATAGCGGCGCAGCTGCCAGCCCTTGTGGTCGGTCAGGGCGTCCTCGCTGCCCAGCTCCATGCGGATGCGGGTAACGGCGTCATCCTGCCAGTTCACCTGCACGTCCCGCGCACCGGCCTCGTAGGCACTGCGCACGCACAGCCGTGCCAGCGGGGCACCCTCCAGCGGGCAGTTGATGATCAGGGTCTGCCCCGGCTGCGGGTTCACACCCACCCGGACGATAAAATCTGCATACTTCTGCAGCAATTCGTTAAAGTTTTCCACGTTAGAACCTCCTGTGGTGCATAGCCACCGTTGTTTTTTCTCAGTATACCGCGTTCCGGCGTTTCTGTCCACTATGGGCAGAGCTGCCGCTCACCCTTCTGATTTAAAAAAGGCGCGGGTCAGCTGCACCACCGTGCCGGAAAGCAGCAGCAATGCAATGAGGTTGGGAATGCTCATCAGGCCGTTGAAGGTGTCGGCGATGCTCCACAGCAGACCAAGGTCCATGGTAGCACCCAGAATGGCCACCAGAGCATACACCACAAAGAAGGGGCGCGCCACTTTGTTGCTCTTGCACAGGAACACCAGAAAGCGGGAGCCGTACAGACCCCAGCCGATGATGGTGGAAAAGGCAAAGCAGCACAGCGCCACAGCGGTAAAAATGGACGCCCAGCCGCCGTAGGTGGTGGTAAAGCCGGAGATGGTCAGCTCAGCACCCGCCGCTGCGCCGTAGCTGACCTGGGTGCCGCTGCACAGGATGACCAGCGCGGTCAGGGTGCAGATGACGATGGTATCGGCAAACACCTCAAAAATACCGAACATGCCCTGCTTGACCGGCTTTTTGGTGTCGGCGCAGGCATGGGCGATAGAACCGGTGCCAAGACCGGCCTCGTTGGAAAAGATGCCGCGGGAAACGCCCTTTTGCATACTGACGAACAGACTGCCAATGGTGCCGCCGGTAAAGGCAGCAGGGTTGAACGCGCCCACCACGATGGATTCCAGCACATAGGGCAGGCGGGAGAAGTTGAGCACCACCACGCCCACCGACAGCACAATATAGAACAGTGCCATAAAGGGCACCAGCTTCTCGCTTACGCTGCCAATGCGCTTGATGCCGCCCA